>Ga0081455_10001299_pt1 | contig 31030 bp, 30 predicted proteins | sample TabmetS3T2R1_FD_70207 | JGI IMG/M metagenome (GOLD analysis project Ga0081455, IMG submission 70207) | Tabebuia heterophylla rhizosphere microbial communities from the University of Puerto Rico - S3T2R1 | ecosystem: Host-associated > Plants > Roots > Rhizosphere ... | reverse complement strand
TTTACCCCCCTGCCTCATTTCACCCCCACTCACCGTGACAGCGAGCCGGAATTTTGCTTGTGGTGTACTCTACCGCACAGCGTTGTTAAGCGCTACCCCGCAATAGTTCATCTGAGCAAGAACGCCCCGTGAAATCGGCAGTTCTTATTTGGAGTTCAAGCGCCGGGCATACTCCCCAACGACCGTCGCCCCTTCGTCGAACGCCTACGGCCTGGAACGATTGAGCGCGCGCACAGTGTTCGAATATCCTGGCTCAGCCCATCTGACAGCCGAATGCCGCCTGCCAACGTCAGCCGACGGCGCCGCTCCCTCTGAGTTCGACGCAGCGCGCCATAAGGAACCTTTCGCGCGGATCCGACCAACTGCGTCCAAGCCGACCGAAGCAACATTGGGGTTTTGATCCAGCAGAAAAGGAATTGACACCTCTCCCGGTCCTGCGATATGGCTTCGGTCATAGAAAAAGGTGGTTTAAAAATCCTATCCGTGCAACTATTGCCGTAACCTTTGAAGGAGCGCTTCTGGCTCGAAGTTATTGCCCCGTCGTCGGAATCCGCACTCGATCATCGATATTTGGAAGGCAGGAGGGTTTTTAACACGAAACTCCTTCCCTGTATAACTGTCATTGTGCCGACGTTCAATCGCGCCGCAAGCGTACAGAGATTGCTGGCGAGTCTCGACGCGTTGGAATTTTCAGATTCGCTCCCCACCACGGAAGTGATTATGGTCGATAACGGGTCGACGGATGGCACGGAGGGAATTCTGTCGGAAAACGGCACAAGACAGCATCCGTTTGACTTTGTGTTTTTGCGGGAGACGGCCAGGGGGAAATCCAACGCGTTAAACAGCGGCATCGGTGTCGCTCGAGGGGACCTCCTCATTTTCGCCGATGATGATGTTGTCGCGGACCGCCACTGGCTCATCAAACATTGGGAGTGTCATCGCGACAGCGACTTCGGCGCGGTTCAGGGCCGAGTTCTTCCCGGTCTGGATCCCCAAGGGCGGCCGGCGAATCAGAGCCATCTCCGGGAATACAATATTCCGATTGTCGACTACGGCGATAGGATTCGCTCGATCCGAAATTTTACTGGAGCTAATGTTTCCTTGAAGCGGGAAGTCATCAAGCAGGTAGGTCTGTTTAATCCGCGGCTTGGTCCTGGTGCCTTGGGTTTCAGTGAAGATACGGAATACTCGATGCGCATCCGCAAGGCGGGCTTTTCGATCGGATATGCGCCCGATGCCGTCGTATTTCACGAACTCAGGCCGGAACGTTACGGTCGGACGTATCATCGCCGGGTGGAATATAAAAGGGGGATGGGTCGGAGTCTTTATCGACAGGATTCCATTTGTTTCAAAGTACTTCCCGCTCTACTTGCCCATTGCATCCGCTACGGGATTTACCGGGTCCTTGGGAACGCTCAAAAAGCCTATAAAAGCGAGGGAAGAATTTGGAAGTGGTGGGGGTATCTCAACGGCAAACTAGGGTCATCCAGATTGATCTGAGTGCCATTAGCCCTAATCGCGGAGCGCACCGTTTCTCGATATTGGCACTCTCGACTCGTACGCGAGCGCGGCGGCTTTTTTTCAAGATTGAAGCGGCCGTGAAGCTGGATCCCAAGTTTCGACTCTGAAAATCGACTGTGAACTGCTACAGGTCTTCACCTAAGGTCAGCGTCGTGATCCCTGTGTTTAACGGCGAGCGCTTCATCGGCGACGCGATTCGGAGCGCACTCGGTCAGACTTTTAGGGATTTTGAAATCATCGTCGTGGATGACGGCTCCATTGATCAAACGGAGAAAATCGTCCGTCAATTCTCCGACCGTGTCGCCTATCACCGTCAGGAAAACCGCGGTGCTGGAGCGGCCCGAAATTTAGGCGTCATGCGCGGCAGCGGAGAATGGATTGCTTTTCTTGATGCCGACGACATTTGGTACCCGCAAAAACTAGCCGTTCAGTTTGAAGCCGTGGCGATGAATCCGGCAATTGTGTTTGTTTATTCCGATATGGATAAGATCGACGTACATGAAGCTATTTTACAGCGGAACTTTCTAACGACCCAAGTAAAGCGCCGCAGGCGGAAGCAGGACCGGGACCTTGTTTCGCTGGTTTTCGGGGGCCAACCTTTTCCATATCCATCGACGGTTTTGCTGAAGCGTGAGCTGTTTTCGCAGAGCGGCGGGTTCAGCCCTTTGTTTCGTCGAAACTATCATGAAGATTTTGATCTATTCGCGCGCATCGCCCACGTGGCTCCGCTCCATTTCGTGCCGCAATCTCTCGTGCAATATCGCCAGATGCCGAGCACCAGAATCGACAACGACTGGTACGACGCGAATTGGCTGCTTTTTCTGCACCGATTGGCGGAATTGTGGCGGGATCATCCGGATCGGCTTAAACGAGTCGAATGGGTTATTGACAAACACGCGTGTAAACAGGGCAGACACCTTCTGCGCTCAGGCGAATGGCTCAAGGCGCGAGAATGTTTTTACACCGTATTTCGCCGACGCCCTTTCTATTTCGGAAACCTGCGCTTTTGGGGTTTGTCGTATCTCCCGGTTGCGCGACATTTGTACCGCATGTACCGCAATCAAAAATCGACTGCCAGTAGGTTTAAACGCATCGGCCAATGAGAGTGAAATAAATCCAAAGCGAGTAGGGAAACCCGCCGACTATAAAGAGAAGGGAGTTCCGTAGAAAGAAGCTACGGATCTCGGCGTGTGGAGATAAAATAGTCACGAGAAGCCGTCCATGGACCTTGTAAGGTTTGAGCGAGAGCTGCCCGGTCTCTATGATAACCTGTGGGATTCGCTCCACCCTAAGAATAGGAAATTGAAGAACCTGTGCCGCGAAGTTGACGGAATGGCCACAGAAAACAAGCTGATGACGCTCAATTTTGCCGCATCGTTGTTGGGGCCGAATGAGGTTTATCTCGAAGTTGGTTCGTGGAAGGGACTTTCGATCATTGGCGCCATGATGGGCAATTACGATCAGCATTTCTACGCTATTGATGATTTCTCTCAGTTCCAAGGACCGAAGCGAGAGTTTCAATCGAATGTTCAACGATACGGGTTTTCCGAAAAGCTGAATTTTATCGAAGGGGACTGCTTCGAGATTTTTCGCACGAAGTTTTTAGGATCGCAAAAAGTTGGGGTTTATTTTTACGACGGAGAGCACTCTTATTACTCGCAGTATTACGCCATTAGAGCCATTGAGCCCTTTCTGGCAGACAACGCATTGCTTATAATTGACGACTGTTCGTTTCCTCAAGTAAGGGCGGCAAACACACTTTTTTGTCGGCTCGATCCAAACATCAGACTTCTTTTTGATATTGCAAGCGATTATAACGGCGAGCCTAAGTGGTGGAATGGCGTTCAAATCTTAAGTTACAAAAGAGATCGGCGAGCGAAACATAATTTTCCTCTGCCTCTTCTTCAGTTAACTTTCGAGATCGGAAGGATCAAATTCGAATTCCTGCCGTATTTCCGAGAATACCGCCGGCACTCGATTCTGCTTAGCTCTTTTCCAAACGTTTTCCGCAACACCATCGCGTACGCCCTTTACTGTGCTGTCGGCAAGGAACAAAAAGCGCTCAAAGCCAAAAAACGCATCTTAAAGCATTGGCGATATTTAACTGGCAAAGCCTACAGACCACCACGAGGTCGGTATACGTCTTGAGACTGCGTCGATATTGGTTGTGTCGATAGCGCTAGCAGGCTGCTGAATCTAATTATCCGATTTTGATCATTGCCAACATTTGAGGTGCAAGCCATTCAGCTACGACACCGTGGCCATAACTCGTAAGGTGAACCTTGTCCCACCACATCATCCCGGAGTCGTAAACCAGGTCACTTGACATGTACCCATCGAGGTTCCAGACCGGAACGCGCAACTCTTGGCCCAATCTTTGGATAGCCGAATGCTTCTCTCGAAGACCTCGATGATCCACTTCCGCGGCATTGGGCTCAAGGAGAAACACGACCCGACCGCCGGCAGCGCGAGTCTGTTGCGTCAAGGTGCGCAGATTCTCGGTCAAGGTATCGATCCTCTCATCGTTGGTTGACAGATTGATCAGCAGAAGATCCGGCCGGGCAAATCTCCACGACCCAGTGTACTTTCTCAGCAGTTCAGTCGAGTTCGATCCGGAGATCGAGAAGTTGTAGGTCTCGACCGAGATGTCGCCGAGCGCCTGTGCCAGTAGACGGTGGCAGCGAGCGATAAAAGTATCCGAGATCCTTTCGGCCCCGGAGCCATACGTTTGAGACGTCCCGAGAAACGCAACGCGGATTGTACGATCGGACTTTGGCGGTAGTGCCCGCACCTGCCCCTCACCCAGGAACTCCGGCACCATAGGGTGCCCACGGGTATACCGCACAATGTCGGTAAATATTATTGGCTTGCCGCCATCCCACCGCGTAATCGCTTCCCTCAGTTCTTTGTCCGAGGGAAAAGCACTCACGTCTTTTGGATACAAGAACAGCTTCTGTCTCAGAGCCTCGATCTGCACAGTGGCGGCAAAGGCATGAGCACCCCCAGGCAAGTAATCCTTGTACAGATAGCGGCTGGACCAGAAGAAATAATCGAAACCAAAGAGCAGAGAAAGAACCATAATGGCGACTCCCAAACCCATGAGGCATCGAAACACGCCCAGTTTGAACTCATTCGGGGAGTGCCGCCGCAGTAACGGAATCGTGGTGAGACCTATCAGCAAGAGACTGCTAACCGCCACCGCCGCGAGGACGGCCCGGTAGTGTCGACGGTTGCTAAATGAATCGTCGAGAATGGTGCGGCCATCTTTTCCCGTGATACGTATAGAGTCCACATCCGCAGGCAGGAATCCTCCTCGCAATCCGATGATTTGGGGCCCCTCGGTTTTCACCGGCATAGAAGCGAGCGCCGCTCCATCCAGGTTCGCAATCACATGGCCGGAACCAAACGACAAGACAAGGTTGTGCCAACCGTCGCTCAAGCGACTCGGTGTGAGATCCAACGCCGTGCGGTTGACGAACTTGTTCAACCTGTTAGCCTGGTAGAACATGCTGGGGAATCTCGCGTTACGACTTAGACGAATGCCGGAATGCCCTGAGGCACTGCGATTGAATATAAAGTAAAGGTAGGCGCCGGGGCTTAGCCTGAAGCGGTATTCAATTGCGGCAGGCTCGACCGGCTCTTTGAGGCTCACTTCGTTGAAGCCGTGCCACTCTCCGAGGTGCAGCCGATCGCGGAAAAGGGCGTTTCGAGTCGTCATGAATTGTTCGGCCCCCATGATGTACATCTGCATCAGTAGTTTTGAGTTGACCCACTGGCCGTTGGTGAGGAGAATGTTGCGTGAATACTGAATAAACTGTGTGGCCTCAACGACAAATGCGATCCATAAAATGCAGCCGATGACTACCAGGTTGCGGAAGCTGTGAATCCCCAACGGGCTCTCCCAATCTCAATCAATTTGCGATGCCAATCTGAGTACCCGGCGGCCGGTTAGGTTAGAAAAAAGCCCACTCGGTATCCACTGTCTCGCCAACTTGCCATGCTCAACCTACATGTGAGCGAACCTTGGGGATGAGTAGGCGCCGTACATGCCAGGCCAAGAAGCCGTGGGGCTGTCGGTTCGATTGAGTAAAGAAAGCCGTGGAAATGGCTTTGTCTCTCCCTCTAGGCTAGGCTTATTCTTCCCTTAACCCGCTCTGCAAAATGGATGGCTGCAGAGAGATCGCTGCCGAATATAATCTGTTGCCTAACGCTCTCCTCGTGCTCGGTGGTGATGCGCTCTTCCCGGCGTTTCTGAATAGCGGCCAAGCCGTGTTTGAAGGCATTCATTTGCCTGCGGGGCCGCTCTTGCCCTTTAATCCTGCCATTTCGTTTCGTCCTAGGTGGCAGGATTCATTTTCCCCATAGTTATTTTATTGTGGCAAAGTAGTGGCAAAGTAGAAAAATTCTGTTGCGTTCTCTAGTGGTTAGACGTGCTACGAGAATTAATAATCCTCGTGTCGTCTCGTTCGATTTCAGTCCCGCTTAAGTGTAAAGAGTTGCGGCAGCGACTCTCGAATTTGGAAATGAAGTCAGAGCGCAGTTTACTTTCGAGAGCGAGGCCATTACTGAGGCGAACGGTCTTTTCGTCAACGCAGGCCTGTGCCCTTGACGACCGGGGGCCTCATATGAGTTAGGCGGTGCGCCGCGCGGCCAGGCTACGACAATTGTCGATATTCAGGATGTACCCTTCTCCGCTCCTTCCCCGCTCTTTTTTAGGATGAGTTGATACGAATTGTGCATCACCCGGAGGCTGTCCTCGAAGCATTGCACGAAGCGGTCGATCGCAGCCTTCGGGAAGTCGCTGGTCTTGTCGCGGGTTAGCGGACCCTGGCCCAGGGCACCAGCCCCTCGGTAATCGTCGAAGATCAACACTCCGCCGGGCTTCAGGAGACGATAACTCAGGACCGCGTCCACCAGCACATCGGCCGTCGCGTGAGACCCATCGATGTAGACGATATCGAAAGACTCCAGGGGAAGGTTTCTCATTGCAAATTGTGATGGTTCGATGATCACCGTCGCCCTGTCCTCCGCCCCGCTGCGGCATAGGTTATCGAAGAATCGCTGCTTCAGCTCTCCGTCGAAGATTTCGATGCCGGTGAGGCGGCTCGTCGGGTCTGTCAGGATGTTTTCCAACATCCAGAGGGCCGAACGCCCTTCGTACAGGCCGACCTCCAGGTAGTTCACGCCAGGCTTTCCCTTGTAGGGTACCAAGGCCGATTCCCACACAGGGATATTGTACGTGAACCAATCCTGAGTGAACTCGTAGTCGTGGCGATAGGCTCGGTCGTCGGGAAGTAACGGACCGGGCGACACGAGCGTGACCTCCGGCAGCGGACTCCGGAACGCCGCCGCTGCCAGTTCGTCTCGCTGGCGGCGGAACTGCCGGCAGATGAAGGTCGCCGCCGCGGCGACCAGGAGGATGAAAAACACTGCATCGACGACGGAGTAACGGGGCCGTACGGCGCGCTGCAACAGGCCGTCGCTGGGAGGACTCGCAGATCCAGATTCGGTCATCGATTAACTCCAGTCGATGTCACGCACGCTACTGGGTCGGTGCCGGGAATCATTGCCTTTGGCACATGTATGCCCGCTTAGAGGCAATTTTCCTGTTTCAAACACCGAGAGTTATGCCCCAGGAGTGGGTATCCAGTGTCAGTATGAATTCAAAATGTGCTCTGACAAAGCTCACCCGTACAGATAGTAGCACTCCTTGCAATACGGATGCGGCTGCTCAGAATTAATCAGCCTTCGAAATAGGCGAGCATTCGGCCCGGACCACAGGATGTGAAATCGTTGTTCAACGCCCTGTTTGGCACCCGGTGGTGTCAGTTGCCCGTAGGAAAATGGATTGAACATATTGCACACTTGGGCCTCGCCGTCATACCGTATGAATAGTTCGCGCCACGGCCGATCGCAGAATGATCCGGAAGTCCGCTTTACCTGGGGCGTCCGCAACCGCTGAGACCCAACGTGATCGGGGATGCTCACGATTAAGCCCGCAGCAGCGGCCATGCTCTGGGCTTCGGAAAATATTCGCCTAATTTCCTGGAATCTCTTTTCCATCCAAGGCGAGCCTTTCTCTTCCTTGATCATGTTGAAAATCACAAGTCCTGCGCCAACTTCAACCGCAAGGCGTGTGACAGGAACCACCTGCGGCAAATTTCGCTCCTGAACCGTCATCAATAAGCCAAGCCTTTCCGGGTGTGGCCTCACGGCCTTCCCAAGTTTTCGAAGGCGCGGCAGTAATTCGTCATAGCGAGCTCCCACTCGAATGTGCTCAAAAACTGCTTGACTAGCCGCATCCCAGGAAACCAATTGGGTAAATCCACGCGCGTGCAAATCGAGGTAAACAGCATCATTAGCAGAAAGATTGGTAATAATTTCGCGCGATTCAGAATAGTGGTGATGATCCAGGCAATCCAAGTAACGGGCCAAGCCAGGCACAATCGAGGTCTCCCCATAACCGTTAATACGCAGAACCTTTGCATAGGGAGCAAATACCCGAACGAACTCATCAAAAGCTTCGACCGGCATCGTACGATGGGCTAGGAATCCACCGGTTCTTGAAGAACACATCCGGCAGGCAAAATTGCAGCTCTGCGTAATTTCAAGCATGACCGAAGCAGGGAATTCCATTCCCAATTTTCGATCAATCCGTGAAGGCGATTCGTCAGGCGGCCTATGCCAAATCTCATCAAACATTCCCAATATTCGATCAATCCGTGAAGGCGATTCGTCAGGCGGCCTATGCCAAATCTTATCAAACATCGCCAATAGCGATCTTTTCGTTTCGCCGTAGTGGAAACCGGAAATGTTTCTGAGAAATGGCACCACGTGGTCTAGAAATTGACCCAAGTCGCAATCGGAGAGTAATTTCATCCATTGATGCAGGATACTTTGATCGTGAGACCCCGAAGCTAATCGAAATAGACGATCTGACGAACCCACGCAATCTCTCAAGGTAACCCCACATTTGGTCATCAAATCTGTTAAGAATTTGCGATCTGCCCCGCCTACGAGCGGCAACACTTCGTCCCAGGTACAAAGCGAAGCCGGGCGACGCTGGCGGTGTCCGATCTGCTGCTCGGTCGAAGCACGATACTCTAAAGGTGTGAATGAATGCGCCATTTGACTCTAAACCAATATCTTCAAAACCCACTTTTTGAAAACGTGCCTCACACTGAGCTACGGGCCAAAAGAGAGGTCACGCCGCCGTTCGACGTGAGCACAGCGTATTACCAGACCAATTTCCGCGACCGCCTCGAGTATGCATTGTCGCCTCGCGTTGCCGCGGAAACACCGAATGGCGTGCCGGGACGCCGAATGAACCCCATACTAGCTGCGACGGCGGTGATTCTGGCGCCTCAAGCCTACTGGCGGGCGACCAAACTGCCTGCCGAATGACCGGGGACGGCCTCCGGTCCGATGATGAACTGCGAATTTGGGAGTCGATGCTTCAATATCCCGTCCTGCTTCCACCAAGTTTATAGTTCATTTGACGCTCCCACGTCAATGCGAAATCAAATCTATCAGCAAGTGCACACGATTGGAGCATTGCTCAATGAAAAACTCAGTCTCCCTAGTCACAGAAGTCTATAACCTTGCGGAGGGTCAAAGCGAAGCTGCATTTCTGCGGGCTGTCGAGGCAATCACAAAAATGGCGGAACACTAAAAGCGTAGAGATCCTGGTGATGGACCCATCGGAAAAGAATATCGCAGCAAACATCTTGAAACGACATTTCCCACAAGTGAAATCACTGCATGTGCCAGGACAAAGCTGTGAGTCGCCACGTTTTTACGCACGTCTCCCCATTGGACACCGCGTGGATACCGTGAAAAAAGTCTTTGTGTCACCGAGTGCATACCGGAAGAGCCTAACCGTACGGTTCGCGGATTTAGTGGTTCGGTTTTTGTAGCTGGCCAAGAAACGGCAGCCTCAAACTAACTACTCGGTCTGATCATTGCCAACATCTGAGGCGCAAGCCACTCGGCTACGACACCGTGGCCATAACTCGTAAGGTGAACATTGTCCCACCACATCATCCCGGAGTCGTAAACCAGGTCGCTTGACATGTACCCATCGAGGTTCCAGACCGGAACGCGCAACTCCTGGCCCAATCTTTGGATAGCCGAATGTTTCTCTCTAAGACCTGGATACTTACTTTCCGCGGCATTGGGCTCAAGGAGAAAAACGACCCGACCGCCGCCGGCTCGAGCCAGATGCGCCAGGGTGCGCAGATTCTCGGTCAAGGTATCGATCTTCCAATCGTTGGTTGACAGATTGATCAGCAGAAGATCCGGCCGGGCAAATCTCCACGACCCAGTGTACTTTCTCAGCAGTTCAGTCGAGTTCGATCCGGAGATCGAGAAGTTGTAGGTCTCGACCGAGATGTCGCCGAGCGCCTGTGCCAGTAGACGGTGGCAGCGAGCGATAAAAGTATCCGAGATCCTTTCGGCCCCGGAGCCATACGTTTGAGACGTCCCGAGAAACGCAACGCGGATTGTACGATCGGACTTTGGCGGTAGTGCCCGCACCTGCCCCTCACCCAGGAACTCCGGCACCATAGGGTGCCCACGGGTATACCGCACAATGTCGGTAAATATTATTGGCTTGCCGCCATCCCACCGCGTAATCGCTTCCCTCAGTTCTTTGTCCGAGGGAAAAGCACTCACGTCTTTTGGATACAAGAACAGCTTCTGTCTCAGAGCCTCGATCTGCACAGTGGCGGCAAAGGCATGAGCACCCCCAGGCAAGTAATCCTTGTACAGATAGCGGCTGGACCAGAAGAAATAATCGAAACCAAAGAGCAGAGAAAGAACCATAATGGCGACTCCCAAACCCATGAGGCATCGAAACACGCCCAGTTTGAACTCATTCGGGGAGTGCCGCCGCAGTAACGGAATCGTGGTGAGACCTATCAGCAAGAGACTGCTAACCGCCACCGCCGCGAGGACGGCCCGGTAGTGTCGACGGTTGCTAAATGAATCGTCGAGAATGGTGCGGCCATCTTTTCCCGTGATACGTATAGAGTCCACATCCGCAGGCAGGAATCCTCCTCGCAATCCGATGATTTGGGGCCCCTCGGTTTTCACCGGCATAGAAGCGAGCGCCGCTCCATCCAGGTTCGCAATCACATGGCCGGAACCAAACGACAAGACAAGGTTGTGCCAACCGTCGCTCAAGCGACTCGGTGTGAGATCCAACGCCGTGCGGTTGACGAACTTGTTCAACCTGTTAGCCTGGTAGAACATGCTGGGGAATCTCGCGTTACGACTTAGACGAATGCCGGAATGCCCTGAGGCACTGCGATTGAATATAAAGTAAAGGTAGGCGCCGGGGCTTAGCCTGAAGCGGTATTCAATTGCGGCAGGCTCGACCGGCTCTTTGAGGCTCACTTCGTTGAAGCCGTGCCACTCTCCGAGGTGCAGCCGATCGCGGAAAAGGGCGTTTCGAGTCGTCATGAATTGTTCGGCCCCCATGATGTACATCTGCATCAGTAGTTTTGAGTTGACCCACTGGCCGTTGGTGAGGAGAATGTTGCGTGAATACTGAATAAACTGTGTGGCCTCAACGACAAATGCGATCCATAAAATGCAGCCGATGACTACCAGGTTGCGGAAGCTGTGAATCCCCAACGGGCTCTCCCAATCTTAATCAATTTGCGGTGCCAATCTGAAATAGAAAAAGGTGGTTGAAAAATCCTATCCGCCTTTCGCGCCATTTCTCGCTTCTATGTCAGTTCGGCCAATAAAGCAAAACGAAAGCCTGACCTTCGATCTTCTCCATACGGGTCAAGCTGGCACTTTAGCTGGAAAACTGTGGAAAACTGGAAAAGAAGAAGCTATGATTACGGCAGAGTTGACGCTAGCGAAAATCGGTCTCATCGCCGCAACACGCGTCCTCCCTGGGGAGGTATCGCTCTGTTGCTTGACGACAAGTGCCGAGCAGCGAAAGGCGGTTGGAAGGACGCTGGTGGGCGTCGTTGAAACATCAAAACGTCAGGATGTCGCGACCTTCACCCTGAGTGGTCGCCTCCACGAATAGTCCGCCGTTTCTAAATTGTCTAGTTTGAAATTGGAACGTTTCGTCTGCCACCCCGAAAGGGCGCTGGTAACGGTTGGCGCCATCAACCGCCGTTTGAGCCAAGCCGAAAATATTATTTGAACCAAGCCGAAATAGTATGATATGTAAGTCCACATTTATAGACACGTATAGACACGCTTTTAAGGAACCAATCCAGTACTTGGTTTCTGCGGTTGATTCCTGCGGTTCGATGCACCTCATCGTGTAGTACTACACAAAGGAATCATTCGTTTGGCAACTGTTGAATTTTGGTTCGATTCACTAAAGCTAAAGATAGTTGGTCACCCCGATTACTTACCAGCTAATGGACTCTCATTACGCAAACGGTAATGGAACGATGGAAGCTGATCCGGTACAGAGCCACGGAACTCGCTCATCGATGCCGAACTTGGTTGGGTTTTACGGGGTCCCGACATTTCGGATAACGAATACCGGCTGTCGGTTTCCATCATAACCCGAATCGGAAACGCTCGTTAAATGGAGAAGTTATTGATAAAGCCTAATTTTTCGGTGAGGACTAACTAATGTTCCGCGCTTTAAGGTCGAACCGATGAGGGAGGGAGAATTGCGCACAAGTGGTGAACACGGAACTAAATTGGAACCCACGCCCACTGAGAACGCCGTAGCTTTTCGAGCCGCTGATTTTTCCACGCTATGCGAGGCTCTGGATTACTCAGCCCTGGGAAAGACCGGATGCAATTTTTATGGGAGTCGGGGCGATTTGTGCGCGGTCCTTTCATATGCGGATCTTCGAGAGCAGGCAGTGTCCTTGGCGCGAAAGCTTTTGAGCTTAAGACTCGACCGGGGCGCCCGAGTAGCAATCGTTGCAGAGACGGATCCAGATTTCCACCGCATGTTTTTTGCTTGCCAGTATGCCGGTCTCGTACCAGTGCCGTTATCGGCGTCGGCCTTCATGAGTGGCCGACAGGCTTATGTCGCGCAACTCAAGGCGCTTCTGCGCGTTTGCCGAGCATCCGTGGCGATGGCGCCATCCGAGTTCTATCCCTTTATGGCCGAGGCGGCCAAGGAGTTGAATATTCCCCACGTCGGGACGCTGGAAGCCTTCGAGCGACTGCCTGACTCCCAAGAGAGTCTGCGCCCGTCGGAACCGCATGAGGTCGCTTACCTTCAATACACTTCCGGAAGCACGCTATTTCCCCGCGGAGTAATGATTACCCAAAAGGCTGTCCTCGCTAATCTGAACGAAATCACAATTCATGGCCTCAAACTCCGCCCCGGCGACCGCGCCGTCTCCTGGCTGCCTTTTTATCACGACATGGGGCTTGTGGGATTCGTGCTCGGGCCGATGGTGTCGCAGGTCTCCGTGGATTATTTAAAGACCTGGATGTTTGCCATGCGACCACTGTTGTGGTTGTCCTTGATGACACGCACCAAAGCCACCATTTCCTTTAGCCCGTCTTTCGGTTATCAATTGTGCGTGAAGCGTCTCAGGCGGGATGTCGTCAGCACTTTCGATCTCGGCGCGTGGCGGGTCGCCGGTGTAGGGGCCGAAACGATCCAGTCAGCCGCCTTGGCGGAGTTTGCCGAAGTTCTGGAGCCAACCGGGTTTAAGCCAAGTGCATTTACGGCCTGCTACGGAATGGCAGAGGCCTCCCTCGCCGTAAGTTTCGCACACCTCCACCAAGGCATTAGCGTTGATCGAGTTGACCCGGCTGTGTTATCCGAGCGTGGAATAGCTTTGCCCCTGAATGGGCATGGCCCAGGCTTAGAAGGGGAAATATCGAATACCAGGCCCTTTGTAATTTGCGGCGTCCCTCTCCCGGGAATTCAAGTCGAAATTCGTGACGAGCAAGGCACAGTTCTGCCGGATCGCCACGCCGGCGTAATTTTTTTGCGAGGCGCCAATATTATGTCCGGGTACTTCGACAATCCCGAGAAAACTCGTGACGTCTTGTCCTCGGACGGATGGTTCGACACCCAAGACATTGGCTATCTCGCTGAAGGTCGGGTTGTGATCATTGGCCGGAAGAAAGATGTCATCATTATCAATGGCCGGAAGATCTGGGCTCAAGATTTGGAGCATCTCGCTGAGGAATTGCCCGAGGTGAGAACGGGCGAGGCGTGCGCGTTTTCGGTACTAAACCCTAATGGAATTGAAATGGCGGTCATGGTCGTGCAGTGGCGTGAAGGAAATCCTACCAGGCAAGGAGAATTTGTCCATCGCGTGCAAGGACTGATCCGCGAGCGCTTCGGGCTGGACTGTTTCATTGAGATCGTTCCTCCGCACACCCTGCCGCGTACGTCATCCGGAAAGCTCTCCCGTTCAAAGGCACGGGAAGAATTTCTGAGCCGGCATGGTCCGGCTATTCTGCAACGGAAATGGGTCAGGCCAAGCGCGTCTACCGAGGCTCAGCCAGAAAAATCAAATCCATGCGCGGCGTCATCGCGTTGACGGGGGCGACCGGATTCATCGGGAGCGCGATAGCTCGAAAACTCGTAAAAGAAGGGTGGTGCGTACGCGCGCTCATCCGTGCGCCATTGCGGCGGGAGCGCCTTGAGGGAATCTCGATTCAGTGGGTGCACGGCACGCTCGAAGATATTGAGCACCTCAACAGCCTGGTGGGCGATGCGGATGCTGTGATCCACTGCGCAGGGGCGGTGCGCGGTATCACCGACGCCGATTTTTACCCTGTGAATGTTGAGGCGGTGTCACGGCTGGCGCAAATTGCCGCGATCAGGTGCCCCACTCCCCGGTTCCTTTTAATTTCATCTTTGGCGGCTCGCGAACCAAATTTGTCGGCCTATGCGGCCAGCAAGCGGATGGGGGAGATCGCCCTATCCCAAATGGCCGGCGCTTTCGCGTGGACCGTGTTTCGCCCGCCAGCTGTCTATGGCCCCGGGGACCGTGCGATGCTTCCCTTGTTCCGCCTTATGCGGCACGGGATCGCCCCGTTGCTGGGCCGAAATGACGCCAGATTTTCTCTGCTCTATGTCGAAGACCTGGCGGAGGCGGTGATAAAATGGCTGGTCAGCGAGAGCAGAGAGAGCCGCGTGTTCGAGTTGGATGACGGACACCCAAGGGGATATAGTTGGTGCGAGGTCGCCGAAACCTTCGAGCGGCTTCGCGGAAAACCGGGGTTTCGTTTCCAAGTGTCCGAGCTGCCCATGAACGTCGCCGCGAAGCTTAATCAAATCGCCGCATCGGTAATCGGATATGCACCAATGTTTACCCCTGGGAAAGTGCGGGAGATCAGGCATCCCGACTGGGTGTGTGATAACTCCATGTTTCGCCAGGCGGCCAATTGGACGCCCACGATGTGTCTAGAAGAAGGTCTGCGGGCGACTCTTGGCCTCATAACAAGTGGTGTAACTGGCCGGCAAGCTTTACAAGACGGCCGCATCCGTGATAGACAGTGACGCGGTGGTGGCGCGGAGGAAAGTACGGCAACTCAAGTACCCGCGGATAAACGGATCACCGGCGCGGCCTCCCGCACAATGAGCCGTTACGAGTCGATACTCTCCCAACTCTACGAGATTTTAGGGCCGTATACGCCGGAGGGGCAGAGCCTTTCCGAAGACACAGAATTCATGTCCGATCTAGGTCTCGATTCGATGAAGGTCATGCAGCTCCTGCTCGATACCGAAGAACGGTTCGACGTTTCCATTCCCTTGAACATCATCCCGGACGTGCGGACCGTTGGGCATTTCGCCCAGTGCATCCAGCAACTCGTTGACCGAAGGTGATGGCCCTCCTTGACAAATTCCGGCAACTTGCCGACGCCCGTAAGGCGCTGACGCTATTGGGCGAGGACCCTTTCCGGGCGACGATTGAACGGATCCTGTCGCCAACTGAGGCCATTGTGAACGGCCGTCCAATGATCCTCGCGGGAACGAACAACTATCTTGGTCTCACCTTAGATACTCAGTGTATAGAAGCGGCGATCCGAGCCGTGCGAGAAGAAGGAACGGGAACTACCGGATCCAGAATGGCTAATGGCAGCTATAGCGGGCACGTTGCGTTAGAGAAGGATCTGGCGGACTTTTATGGGCGCCGGTGGTGTGTCGTGTTCTCAACCGGGTACGTTGCCAATCTGGGCCTTATTTCGGCGCTCACTGGGCCGGGAGATGTGATCCTTATCGATGCCGATTGCCATGCAAGCATTTATGACGGCTGCCGGATGAGCGGGGCAGAAGTTATTCGGTTCCGCCACAACGATGTCGGTGATCTCGACAAGCGCCTGAGACGTTTTGCGGGGCGTCGTGCCAACGCGCTGATCGTCGTGGAAGGCATCTATAGCACGCTGGGAGATCGAGCGGCGCTGGCGGAAGTCGCGGCGGTAAAACAGGAGCATGGCGCTTGTTTGCTTGTAGACGAAGCCCATTCGCTTGGAGTGCTGGGGGAGCGGGGCCGCGGACTCTCGGAAGAGAGTGATGTCGAAAGCAGCGTCGATTTTATCGTCGGCACGTTCAGCAAAAGCCTGGGAGCCACCGGCGGATTTTGTGTCTCGGATCATCACGAGGCGGAGCTTATCCGATATGGGAGCCGCCCGTATATTTTCACTGCATCTCCCTCCCCGGCGGTGGTTGCGTCGACCAGAGCCGCTTTAAACAGGCTGCGAATCGAGCCTGAACTGCGTGTCCTGCTGTGGAACAATGCGCGGCGATTGTATCAGTCATTGCAGGAGATGGGATTCAGACTGGGTCCCGAGGTTAGTCCGATTGTCGCCGTGCGGTTCGAGCAGCGCGAAGAAGCGATCGGCCTGTGGAACGCCCTTCTGGATCAAGGAGTATATGTCAACATGATTTTGCCGCCGGCGGCCCCCGACGGCGGCAGCCTGCTTCGGTGTAGCGCGACTGCGGCGCACACGCCGGACCAGATCGATCGAATCTGCAAAGCGTTTGCTACCGCTAGGGCATTAACTTGAGCTGATTACCTAGCCGCGACGGCATTGATGACTTACCGGACATCAGAGTTCCGAATCCGCGGTGTTCTATTTGGACGACATGCGGTAGGATATTAAAAAAGCATGCGGTTTTTGATTACCATTGCCCGGATGTATCCCGGACGGAGCGCGCTCACGCTGGTCTCGCTGTTATTTGCCGGTGCCGCAGAGGGACTCAGCCTGCTCTTCCTGCTTCCATTGCTCAACCTCGTAACCAGCGACGACGCCCGATTTGCCGGCAATGGGTTATCGGGGCTGGGACACATGTTGACGGAAGCGCTCTCGGCAATTGGCGTAACGCCGACAGTCGGCGCGTTGCTGGTCGTCATCGTCGTCTGTCTTTTGCTCAAGGGGGTATTTTTGCTCCTGGCGAACCTCCAGGTCGGCTACACCGTTGCCCATGTCGCCACGGACTTGCGACTCTCCCTGCTTCGCTCTCTCCTGGCTGCCCGGTGGGAGTTCTATGTGCGCCAACCTGTGGGCAGCCTGACCAATGCCATCGGAACCGAGGCGATCCGGGGGTCACAGGCGTATGTTCAAGGCGCCAAGACTCTGGTAGATCTCATTCAAACTATTGTCTTCGCGGGCGTGGCCTTTTTTATTACGTGGCAGGGTGCCCTGCTATCCCTCGCGGTGGGAGCGATGGTCCTCTACGGGCTGCGCCGGCTCGTCCGTATCGCGCATCATGCCGGCATGCGCCAGACTCAACTGCTCAAGTCTCTTTTGACCCGTTTGGCCGACAGCCTTCAATCGGTCAAACCTCTGAAAGCGATGGCGCGCGAAGAGCTGGTCGGGTCTCTTCTCGGATCAGAAAATAGGCGCTTGAATCGCGCGCTGCGTCGGAATGTGATCAGCACGGAGGCTCTGAGCGCGGCTCAGGATCTCGCGGTGGGGCTGATCATCACCTCCGGTTTGTACGTCGCCCTGATTCAGTGGAAGCTGCCGTTCAACGCTGTGATCGTCATGGTCCTGGTCCTTGCGCGCTCGCTTGCATCTCTGGGAAAGACCCAGCGGCAGTATCAAAAGATGAGGTCCGATGAAAGCGCCTTCTGGTCGTTGCAGGCCGTCATTGAGGACGCCAACCGCGCCCACGAAACGAATCCTGGAGGCACCTCTCCTCGCCTTGAGAAGTCGGTTCGCCTGAACAATGTCAATTTCGCTTATGGAAAGATATTTGTGCTTTGGAATGCCTCGCTGACCGTCCCGGCGGGTTCGTTCACTGCCATCATGGGGCCTTCAGGGGCAGGGAAAACCACGATCGCCGATCTGTTTATCGGCCTGCTCCGTCCACAGCACGGCCAAATTCTGATTGACAACGTGCCATTGGAGCAAGTTGACCTCAGGCAGTGGCGCCGGATGATCGGCTACGTGCCGCAGGAACCTTTCCTGCTGCACGACACGGTCTTGTGGAACGTGACCTTAGGCGATCCGGAGGTGAGCGAGGCCGACGTCGAGGCCGCGCTACGCGCGGCCGGGGCATGGGAATTCGTGGCCGAACTGCCGCAGCAGATATATAGCTCGGTCGCGGAGCGCGGTACGGCGCTCTCAGGCGGCCAGCGACAGCGTATCGCTATCGCGAGGGCCTTGGCGCGCCGGCCCAAGCTGCTGATCCTCGATGAGGTCACAAGCTCGCTCGACCGACAGAGCGAGGCGGCCATTTGCCGAACCTTGCAAGGGCTTCGAGGTGGGCTGACCATCTTGGCCATCTCGCACCAGCCCGCCGTGGTCGAAGCCGCCGATAGAATTTACCGGATACAGAACGGCGAGGTTATCTTAGTCCGCGATGGCCCTGATTTGGATCTCCTCTCCGGCCAGTTACAGGATGAGCCCAAGTTTGCCTAGCAATGAGGGTCTCACTTCACATGGCGCCCTTGGTACCGGCCTCTTACGGTAAGTCCACAGCGCCCAAACCACAATGCAATGGCCGATCGAGGCGCGCCGTCGTTTTAACAAGGGCCTGGATCGCGGTTCAAAATCCGGATTGTATTTTCTCTCATGGTCTGTTAGCAAAGAAGAGTTTTTCATCATACCCTTGAAGAAGACCGGGAAGGCAGTGAATATTGCCGTGAGCGTTGGCGACTCGCTCGGTCCGCCGAGCGAAGCCCCTCCGCGGGTGCGGGTTTGGGTGCTCCTCGGCGCCGGCGCCGGCGATAACGCGCAACTATTACGGCTCGCCGAAGCGCTAGGCTGGCCCTTCGAACCGAAGCGTATTCGGTACAACCGGCTCAATCGGTGCCCGAACCTGCTGCTAGGTGCCTCGAAGTGCACCGTGGATACTCGGCGCTCCGATCCATTGGCGCCACCGTGGCCGGACCTGGTGATCGGCGCCTCGCGCCGCGCCGCACCGCTGGCGCTCTGGATCAAGAAGCAATCGGGCGGGCGCAGCCGGTTGGTGCACCTGCTGCACGCTCAGGCGCCCTTGCATTATTTCGATTTGGTGGTGACCACGCCGCAATACCGCCTGCCTGAGCGGTCCAACGTGTTGCACAACCTGTTGCCCTTGAACGCCGCGCAGCCGGAAGTTCTGGTACCGTCCGTGCCGCAATGGCGCCGGCGGCTGGAGCATCTGCCGCGACCTTGGATCGCGGTGCTGGTAGGAGGCAATAGTTCCAGCTACCGACTGGACCCGTCCACGGCAAGACAGCTCGGGCAGTTCACCAGCCGCACGGCGCGTGAAACCGGCGGGAGCCTTCTTATCAGCAGCAGCCCGCGCACGCCGCCGGATGCCGCTGATGCGCTGTTGGCCGCCGTACAAGGACCTGCTTACGTCTACCGGTGGCAGCCCACGAACAAGGACGAAAATGCGTATCTGGCTTATCTCGCGCTCGCCGACCGCTTCATCGTCACCGCTGATAGCGCGTCGATGCTCGCGGAAGCCTGCTCCACCGGTCGTCCGGTCGAGTTGTTCGATTGGACGACCCGCAGACAACCGAAGCGGCTGCTTCGGGCGTTTCCTGGATCACAACGGCTTGAAGAGGCACTAATCTACTGGGGCATCATCAAACCGAAACGCGATTTTCAGGCGCTCCATCGCGAATTGATGAAACGTGGACTGCTGTGCTCTCCCGGTCAGAAGCAATCGCTTCGACCCGCAAAGCCGGATGATCTTGCGCGCACTGTGGCCAGAATACGTCGGCTCATGGGCGAAGGGGGGAGCGAGCGGGCGAATTCCTTTTACACGTTATTGTCACCGACACCAGACCCTGATTCATGAGTTACCTCGATTACGAAAAGCTCGAAACCATCGACCCGGCGCAGTTCCAGCAGGCGAAACCCTATCCATGGCTTAACCCCGTTGGAATGCTGACCGAAAGCGGCTACCAGCGGCTATTGGCGAACCTGCCCGACATCTCCCTGTTCGAGCCGATGTTCGGCATCAAGCGCTCTCATGGCCAGCAGCCGCACGACCGCTATGTTCTTGAGTACCGTGATAAACTTGACCTGAAGCCGTGCTGGCGCGAGTTCATCGCCGAACTTCGGGGCGAACGTTACGGCCGGTTCCTGCGGCGTCTGTTCGGCCGCGGAGGAATCCAGCTCAACTTTCACTGGCATTACGCGCCGCAGGGTTGTTCCGTCTCGCCCCACTGCGACGCCAAACGAAAACTCGGCTCCCACATCTTCTATTTCAACACGGCCGAGGACTGGGACCCGGGGTGGGGCGGCGAAACCTTGATCTTGGACGACGGCGGACGCTTCAACCAAAAGTCCGCGCCCAGCTTCGAAGCATTCGAACGAATTATCACTAGCGAAAACCTGGGCAATCATAGCCTACTCTTCCACCGGCAGGGCAACTCCTGGCACGGCGTGCGCGAAATCCGCTGCCCGGAAGGACGCTACCGCAAGATCTTTATCGTAGTCGTCAACGACCGGCTGCGAATAATGATGCGGCGCGCCCGAGCATACCTGAAAGGCAAGGAGTTTCGTGACTACTAACAGGACGCCAGCGCTTAGGGCTAGAGTTTGGCATTTGCGCTGCGCCACAATCGCATCGCATCATCACCCCGGTTTGCCGCGAGGCGGGCGCCGCGCAAGAGATCGCGGAGCGCAGTAAAAAATCCCGGACAGCAGGTCCTACGGTAGGGCGAGTTCTCGGGAAGCGCATTCATTAGACGCCGATGGGCTTTTCCCAGGGCGTGATAAGGTAGTGAAGGGAAGAGATGATGCAGGCCATGATAGCGCAACCCCACCGGGAATAGCAGCAGCGTAACCAACGAGCTACGAACGATGTTAACGGATTCTTCAACTTGCTCTGCAAAAGTCATTTCGCCTCCCGTGTTCGCGTACCGGTGCGCCGCCAAGTTGCGAACCCAGTTCAGCCCTAGCGAATAGGTCGACAAGCAATAGAAAAGTCCGACCATCGTCCATGTAAGTAATCCCTGTAGAACCAAAATAAGAATCACGGCCGACCACAGGAAGCAGACTCCGTCCAGTGCAATCCAGAGACGGTGAGGTTCCGTAGGCGGGATGGCGCGGCGGTAGTATGGGTTGATTGCATAAGAAGACCACCGCTCCAGCAGCCATCGCCTGAGGCGGGGATGGAGAAAAGACAGCGGTACCAGGACGAGGAAGCGGACGACTGCCAGGAGGGGCAGAACGGGGACCTGCGCAAAATACAACACAGTCTCTCGGCCAGGCGCCGATGCCAGGGGCAGATATTCTCCGTCAGCCGGAGTCCCATGCTTGCGCGGGTTATGGTGATCAAGATGATTGCTGTAAAGGAGTGAATGCATGAGCAAAGGCACCCCACAAACAACATTCCAGGCAACGCGAAAGCCTACCATGGTCCGTCCCGACATGTGAACGATCTCGTGGATGAAGGTCCCCACCCGGAAAAGGGCAACTCCGGACAATAAAAATGTGGTGAACTGAATCAGCGAAAAGGGCGGCGCCATAATGTACATTGCAGCAAACCCGTAGGCGACGGATACCGTGATCAAGAAGTCAGTCCAATAAAGTAAGGGCTTGGGCACGAAAAGATCCTGAATAAGCTCCTTCGTCTCCCGGAGTGAAAAAGTCCGGGACTCCGGCTGAGTGGCAGACGATCGGCCGCGTTTGAGATTCGTGGCTGAATTCATCTGAGGCTATTTCCTAAATCCATAGCATTCAGGATGTTCAAACGCTTGCCCTTCAGACAAGAATATCATGCTGCACGCCTTAAAAGATTCAAAGCAGAAATATAGCAACAGGTGGTTATGTCGTACTACATTAACGCGTCCATAGTCAAAGTTCAGGGGACCGACGGATAACCCGCTACGAGGCTGCGGCTTCATCACAGCCGCCGATACAGCCAAACCGCGATACCAAGCATCACTGCCACAGGGCTCAGAGTTGCCAGCGGCGCAGGCAGATGAACCAGGGATCCAAGCTGGATCATGATTTGACTGCCAGAATGAAAAGTGGCGCCGATTAAGCCTCCGTGCAGCATGCGCTTACCGGCGCTCACCTGGCGAATCGGGCCGAGCACGTACGGAATGGCGAGAATCACCATCGCCATCGTCGACAGCGGCATGCTGATAGATTGCCAGAGTGTAAGTTCAGGACGTTCGGCGGCAAGACCCGCCCGTTTGAGATATTGTACATATCCGTACAACTCCGAAGGCGAAAGCATCTCCACCGGCAACATGATTTTAGTGATTTGGTCCAGCGTAAACGGGGAATCCCACGATAACCGGGCGAAATGCTCAGTAAAGATCTTGTTTTCCGCAATGATTTGCTGACGCACGTCATGGAGCACCCACCGCTTTGAGTCCTGAATAACGGCCTGCCTCGCCCATGCCACGAAACGAAGCCATCCCTTGTCGTCGAACTGATAAATTTCGATTTCAGAGGGGATTCGACCATAAAGCACGCGGCGTACATGCACCACACTTTGGCCATTTCGCGACCAGAATCCCTGCCGGGTGCTCGTGGATGCCATGCCGGAAATCGCCTGAGTGCGGCGCTCAAAAGCTAATTGGTCCAGCTTCGGAGCCACAAACTCCTGCAAGCCTATAACGGCGAGCATCAGTAGGAGCCCGGTTTTCAGCACCGACCAAGCAATGCGCGCCCGGGAGACGCCGAGGGCTTGCATGGCGATAAGCTCCTGGCCGGCCGCTAATTCTCCCAATCCGACGATCGCTCCCAAGAGCGCCATCGCTGGTGACAGCTCCACCATCCATCCCGGCAACGTCAACAGGACATACAACGCCGCATCGGAAGCCTCGTACGTCCCCTTCCCCACGCTATCCAGTTCGCGTACGAGTGCGATCAGGCTGAACGCGGAGGCCAGGATCACCATGATCAGTGCGTAGCCTCTAAAAACCCTTCTCGCGATGTGCCGATCAAGTAGACGCATGATCGTCGCTACTCCCGAGATACGGGTGTTGTGGCCCTCTGCTGCGCTGGCCCCGGCCAGTTCCAAATCAGTCCGACAATCAGGAGAGCCAGCAGGAGATGCGGCCACCAGAGACCCGGGATCGACTTCACGACGCCTTGTTCCACCCAGGTTTTGGCGATTAGCTGCAGGTTGTAAAACGCCCCATAGCACAGAGCCGACATGAACAACTTGGCGTATTTGCCTTGGCGCGGCCTTGCGCGGCTGAGCGGAAAACCAAGCAACCCCATGAGAAACGCCGAAACCGGCGTTGATAGCCGCCATTGCAGCTCTGCGATATCGGGGGACGCGAGCGAACGAGCCAGCTGCCAGGTGGGCGCCGCTTTGCGTTTATAGCCGATCGGCACATCGTCGGGATTGTCCAGCTTGACGACAAGCTCTGGACTGACCGTCTGCGACACGCCATCCTGACTCGGTGCAAGGTCGTAGGTGCGCGCCCGAATACACACTAAAAATCCCGCGGCACGCGGGTCGTCGGCCGGCTTATGAAAGGCTTCGTCCGCCGACACGATGGTTACAGTGTCGCCCGAAATCGTTTTAATAAAGACCCGCTGCATACGGCGGGAGTCCGGATCAATAGCTTGAAAAAACAGGACGCGATTTCCGGACGCGCTTTCATAAAAATGCCCCGGTTTCAAATCGGCGAAATTGAACTCGGCGACGGCTTGATACTCAAGCAAATAGCGCAAACCGTTCGCCCAAGGACGCGCGTACAATGTAAGGCAAGCCACAAGAACCGCGACCAGCAGCGATACCGCAGCCACGACGCGAAAAATCCGCATGGGGCTTATGCCGCAGGCAAAAAACGCCGTCATTTCGGAATCGGTATAGAGCCGGCTCAGACCGACGACAACCGAGATGTGAAAGCCGATAGGCAGGAGGATCTCCAAGGCGATGGCCGAGTTGACCAGGACCAGCGGGAGGACAGCATCGGCCGGCAGCAAACCGCTGGCAACCCGGTCCAAGTAACGGATGGCCGTAAAGTTGGCGTAGAGAAATAAGAGAGCGGGGCAGAAAATCAGCAGGGGTTTGGATATATCTCCCGCGACATATCGGTCGAGGGTCGACATGAAAGTACTGAGGGGCGTCGGGCTGGGTTTTGGGCGTGCTGACTTTCCATAGTCCCGTGACCTTGGCTTCGCCACTCCGCAATGTCGCTTGGTACGTTCCAGTAACTCAATCACGGTGATCGGTGCACAGAAATGCTATTCTATCCTGCTTGCTTTCGATGCGATTGCGCGCACGAGTATAGCCAAATATAAGCTAGCGTCCGGCCTTCCGCAATCGTGGCTCAAGCCGGTGGCAGCGGGTTGTCCGAGAAAGGCAAGCACCACTATGCATATTGAAAACACGAGGTCGGAAGAAACGTTCGGGTCGGCCCGCGACCCAAGGAATCTCCCACTCAAATCCCGCATGCATCTCTTTTTCTATCCTCACCAGGTGTTTTTTTCTTGATTCCGTCGTGTTTTTCTCTTATTACCTAGAAATATTACCTAGAAATCTTCATGCACCCCCTATCGCGACACCTCCACGCAGAGGCAAGGGAAGTGCTTATGCCAAATGGAATAACACGATGGCGATCAGTCTAAGCTCGTTATGAAAGCGATTGTCCTGAACGCAGGCTATGGGCGTCGTTTGCGACCGACCACCGACGAGCTTCCCAAATGCCTTCTGCCCGTAGACGCAGACCATCCGGTGCTTGAAGTGCAATTGCGTACCCTCGCGCGATGCGGGATTCGACACGTCACTATCATGATTGGCTACGGGGCCGAGAAGATTGAACACTTTCTTACCACCCACCCCATCACGTCTCTGACAGTCCAAACTCGCTATAATCCTTTCTTTGCGACGACGAATACGGCCGTGACCTGCTGGCTGGCAATTCGCGACATGACCGAGGATTTTGTTCTGGTCAATGGTGATACACTCTTTGACACAGAAATTTTACGTCTGGTATTGGCCGCGCCGGAGGCACCACTCGTCATGGCGATCGATCAAAAAGCCAGTTACGACGCTGACGATATGAAAGTTATGCTCACCAATAGTGGACGACTCAAAGCGGTCGGAAAATACCTTCCCGACTCGAAAATCGACGGCGAATCGATCGGCCTAATGGCATTTCGCGCTGAGGGCGTCGCTGCTTTTCGTTCCGCGCTCGAGACGGCGGTCCGGAACCCTGAGACTTTGCGCTTATGGTATCACGATGTCATTAGCCTGATGGCCTCTACAGTGTTAGTGAACACCGCTCTCATCAAAGGCCTGTGGTGGAGAGAAATTGATACTGCGCAGGACCTTGCGGAAGTTCGTGACTCGTTTGCGCGCCGAGAGTTGGCCGGTGGGTTTCGTGAGTCGCCCAGGATCAATACTGTTCGGCTCAAAGTTTGAGCGTGCTTCACGCTCGCGCGAGTCTCCTGACCCTGCAAAAGCCGCTGATCGTTTGCCTACACAGCGCGGACCGCCAAAACCGCCACCAAACAGTCCATCTTTCATCGCTCGCTGCATACCAGCATACTTTGAACCAGAGGCGACCAAGCAATTGTGAGAACGCCGGCTCGGGATAGCAACCTGCCCGGTGATTCGCCGCCTGCAGCCGCAACAACCAGGTCTCTGCCCATTCAAGGTAGTTGAGATCTGGTCTGAAGCCTCGTTTTCGCATGCTGCGCAATAACAAGTGACGTTTCAGGTCAGTATCAGTAAACGGAACACCGAGGAGGTGGAGTTGCGCTGCATAGATAGCCAATCGTCGCTCTTGTGTGCGAGTGGCCTTTTCTTGGGTAAGCTGACCAGCATGCATTCGACGACGCACCAAGACCTCCGGTAAAGTGGCGAGCTTGTGATTGGCAGCGATACGCGCCCAGAGGTCGAAATCCTCACAGACATCAAATTCCTCTCGATGCCTGTACGCACGTAGCACATCAGTGCGGGCCATGCTGGCGGAATTCTCGATCCCCTGTTGGAAGAGCCGCCACGCGGCGATCTCTTCTGGTGAGGTAGGTTTGCGCTTAATCCTGCCCGACGGGTGTCCTGCTTCGCTCATCCACTCGATCCAAGATCCTACTGCTGAATAATCTGGATGGTTATCAAGAAAGGCGGTCTGCTTAGCAAGCCGCTCGGGATGCGCCCAATCGTCACTGTCCAAAAACGCCAGATACTCACCGCGCGCGAGTTGAATACCTTTATTGCGGGTCGTCGACACACCGAGATTGGTATTGTTACACACCAGGCGAATGCGAGGATCGCTATGGGATAGGACAACGTCTATGCTTCTGTCGATCGATCCGTCATCGATAACGAGCAGTTCGAAATCAGAAAATGTCTGAGACAATATGCTGTCGACCGCGATACCCACGTACTTTTCCCGATTATAAACCGGAATTACGACAGTGACCTTAGGGAATCTAGTCACGGCAAGCACCCTGCATTTGCAGCTTTGACTATTCTCTCAGTCCGCGTTACCACGCTCGCTTCTGGAGCCATTCCCATGAGCATTCGCACGCGCCGGGCAATATCATCGACTTCTCGCAACCCGGCACTGCTAGTTGGGCTGAGGCTCGAGCCGAAGAACTGGGCGATTCCGCTTCCCACCAGTGTCTCATGCAGGATGTGTAAATCTGGTTGTGGCAGGATGATCCCTCGTTCGACAAGTCGCGCGCAGAGATATTGCAAACCCCTTTGAGGCTTTATCGTCCCCCGATGTCCCAAGCGCTGCTTCTCACCGCGAGCCACGATCCATTCTTTCAGTTGGGTCCACAGATCGAGTTGTTGTTGGGGAAGGGGGTAAATATAGACTGGTTTCCCAGTGGCTGCCGCTTCCGCTAGCATCGATTCACTCTCCCCTGTCACAATCAGGATATCTGCTAACGCGAGATACGCGAGATAGGGATTCTCTGACTGGTCCGGTTGCCACTCGTGCAGATAACAGCAATGGCCGAGTCCTTTCTTCAATGCCGCCGTGGCCTGTGGTCCAGTGCGGCGGCTCGTGGTGGCATAGACCGTGCCTCCCATAGCCTCGGCGAAGCTGCGCACCTCTACACCCAGACGATACGCTGTTTCCTCATCGAAACGGCAAGCATACGATGTTCCGCCGACCAGCAGAGCAATACGCGGCCGTGGCGTATTCGCCAATAAGTCTTGCCAGCGCTCGGCAGCCTGCCTGAGTTGTTCTGAAGAGACTGCGGTTAGTGGGACGAGCGTTTCAATCCGCCGGGAATGAGGCGGCAAGCGAAAGTACCGGCAACTAATCGCAAGATCATACAGGTGGGCGACATGAGTACCTTTGCGCCCCATTTGCACAAGCCGGGTATGATCGTGGCTTTGTTTTTTGATCCAACGTGCGATATGGGCGGTACGCCAGCCGGTGGTAATAACCAGGTCAGGCCAGGGTCGAGTGAGTACAGCCGACTGCGTTCGTTGCAGACCAAGGCGCGTTGCGCCAAACATTCCCAACAGCACGTCGTGAAGATGAACAAGCGAGGTGAAACGGAGTGCTTTCACTTCGTATGGCCAACCCAAGGCTTTTGCGACGCCGAGAGATTGTGTCGTGTTTCCTGGGTGATCGTCAGTTAGTACCCACACAGTGGGATTGCTATTAAAGCGACGGCCTCCTACGTATGACTGAGTGACTTGTCGCCCCCATACATTGCTCGTATGCACAGTTAGCTGCCAGTGTCTCTCTGAGTAACGGCAACCCGCAGCTTCAAGCTGTGCCACCCACCAGGACTCGGGGCGCGGGCGATGAGACACGTCTATTCCGTGAACTGACACTCTTGTCCGTGTAGCCGTTGTGACGGTTACCGCCACCTTGCGGCGCGCAGAGCGGAACAACTCATCAAGCACCCACGGTACATCCTCGTCCGGCAAATAATCTAACATCTCGGTGGAGACGACGTCGGCAATCGGTTTCTTGGAACGGCCTGTCTCCAAGAGCAAAACAAGGTCATGCCAGGAAATGGTTTGCTGCTTAGGCGACGACAGATGCTCCTTCGGTGGGAGTTCCTCTGGCGTATACGGGGATGCGCAGGCCTGACGGATCTGCGTGCATAACATTTTGTACTGTTGGCTTGGGTGCACGACAGTGAAGACTTGATACGCGGCGGCATCTGCAGCACGCTCCAGGGCAACCCATACCTGGCCAACGGGGTTGTGCTGGTAAGCATAACGGTGCGGCGTTGGGTGCCAGGGTTGCATATGGATAGCGGTGTAATGCAAGAGCTTCGAGTGATGAGGAACATATTCCGTATCACGTGCGTGCCACACTGGGTCGAGTCGTCCACACAGGCCAGGTATTGTCCGTGCCTTCGCTTCCATGAAGCTTCTGTGCTGGCGTTGGGCTTCCGCTAGAGTCCATACAGAAGCCATCCGGGCACAATCGATCAACATGACTGCTGTATCTCGATCGGAGAGCGCCAAAAAACCATGCTCTCCGAGATCAACATCAAACAATTCTCCCGGATCGCCAAGATACACTTGGTCAACATCGTTATAGATGGCTTTCCCGGAACCCGCAGCAAAATGGGGAATGGCGAACCGATAATTGGTGAAGCCCGTGAGCCACCCTTGTCGGTCGAATCCGCCCAGCTCTTTCATGAGGTGGATCTCATAGATCCGACCTGGGTCGCGGACTTGTTCGATCGACCAGAAGAAGATCCGCTCGGCGCGATACTGGGCGGGTTCGGTACCGACAAAGATACGGACCGGCGGTTTTGGACTCGGGGGTACACCCTCCCGTACGCCTAATACAACACACTCAGGCTGTGCACGTATACCCGGGCGGGCGTCGCCCACAAACGGAAGAAGGCGTGCCAGTCTACGAGGTATGTCTAGCAAGGCCATGGTGTGTACGGTCGCGGTCAGACAACAGTCGCTTCAGGCAATGCTGGCTGGCACGCTGGCCGATGGGTGACGGAATTTGAGAATCGTAAAAAAATACGACGCGCCCAACAGCCACGCATAGGCAACCAGCATCCAGAAGAGGACCGATTTGTTGCCCAGGAAGGTTGCCAGAAAGATATAAAACGTACGAATGTCGCCTTTCGTAAACGGCTGAATTCTCCGAAACACAGCGAACCAACGGGTCTCCGCCTGCGTTTTTAAAAAATCGACGCCCATAGTTTGGATGCTCACGTATCCGGCTCGCCACAAAAAGCGATTGTGATAAAAGACGGCAGTACTATACCACGCAGCCGTTGCCAGCGCGACGACAAGATAGGTCAGATCACGATGCGATTCGCGATAACACGCGATGGTCAAAAATACAAACGGAAGCGCAAAGCGGAGGTCGTCAATGAGTATATCGAACCGTGCTCCGGCTTCCGATTCATAATTGCGGATGCGTGCGACTTCACCGTCACACCGGTCTAACACCCCGGCAGAAAACTGCCACACAACGGCAAACACCAGCATTGCCCAGTACTGCGGTATGAGCAGAAAAGCGGACGAGACGAGGAATAAGCCGAGTTCCAGAATGCTGATAGCGTTTGGGCTGAAGCCAAGGCGCACAAACAAGAACGTCAAGGGTTTGGAGAGGTGGGAGTTGACCAGTTTGGAAAATTCCCCACTGATTTCTTTGAAGGCAATACGCCAAAAAAATTCAGTCCGGTCCTCTTGCGATTCTCTTCCAGTAACCGGCAGCCACCAAGCATTTTCGACAAACCCCAGGCTGAGGAGTTGCTGCTTGTGCCAGTGGTGGATCAGATCAGCAACATTGTTGCATGAAAGGCGTTCCAAATGAACGCGATGACAAACAACTACATCGGTACTGAAGATGCCATCGGAGAGGTTGGGAGAGATTTCTACCGGATGAGGTGGTCCGATATCGAAGGTGTTGCTCTGGAAAACGCTTTTATCGAGCGCAATCTTGGTAAAGGGCTCCGGGTGGGCAAATATCACTTTGAATTTGTCCTGGAATGTACTCTCGAAAGCGACCTTCCCTCGATTCAACCACACATGTTTATAGACAACGAGCACCGGCTTTGGTGATGCGGCAAATTGGGCCAGCTGCGCAAAAAAAGTAGGATGGACAACTTTATTAGTTTCGAAGAGCAAAAAAGACATATCCCACTGTTCGACGAGACGGGGCACCACCTCAGAAAGTGTCTCACCGATACGGATCGGACAAATATCATAATCCAGCGCAAGGCGGGTTCGTGCCTTCCCGATTAGCGCAGCAATCTTTTCACGGTCTCCCTCATGACAAATTATCCATACGGATCGGATCCCTGCCTTCGACAGAGCAACCAAAGCGCGGGTCAATAGGGGTTCCCCGCCGTACTCGGCGTCATACGTTGCCTTGGTAGGGTCTGTATTCACAGCCAAAAGAACGGCCCTTGTGATACCCGCCACTCCCATCCGCGAAACGCTCACGTCACACCATTTCTTTCTCTTGAGATGCCAGCTTGATAAGATTACGACTGCAAGGGGTTCCCTTTGGGAGGATCTTGAACATTAAGTTCCATTATCCTTCGCAAGGTAAAGCCCAGGAAATAGAGAAAAAAGGCTATGGCAACACACAACACGATAGCATCAAAAAAGAAAATGCTCACCCTCCCCATATGAATCATCGGATTACTGGCGAAATAGAACATGGCATTCAGGCCGATGACGAACACGCGAACTTCTGTGGGGCCAATTTTGCCGTAAGAAATTTTGTACACTCCGGATACGGCGGTGTCTATATACGTTAAAATCCCAAGGAGCAAATAACCGACGAGCGCTAGCAGCGCGTAATTGAAGTGGACAAACGGAGATACTCCGAGGCCGAGCAACACTATGGTTTGCGTCGTGATATCGACAGTATGATCGACAAAATAGCCGTACTTGAATCGTTCGATTCTGCGGTATCGTGCCAAAGAGCCATCGAGACTATCGCCAAACCAATTGATCACAAGGCCAAGATCGACGATCCATAAGAAATTTTTGTTCAGATTACACAACCAGTACGCAGCCGCCATGACTATTCCCCCAATGATGCCAATCACAGTGAGGATGTCGGGAGTCATCCAGGCAGGCATGTGTTTACATAGCCATTGCAGCGCTGGTCGTTCCAGCGGTGCGAGAAAAGTGTCATTGACACGTACGTCGGCTGTCTTGGAGGTATCCATCTGCGTTCTCTTTTATTCAGAAATTGAGTAACTCAGTTTTTTTCTTACA
>Ga0081455_10001298_pt1 | contig 31030 bp, 33 predicted proteins | sample TabmetS3T2R1_FD_70207 | JGI IMG/M metagenome (GOLD analysis project Ga0081455, IMG submission 70207) | Tabebuia heterophylla rhizosphere microbial communities from the University of Puerto Rico - S3T2R1 | ecosystem: Host-associated > Plants > Roots > Rhizosphere ... | reverse complement strand
GGCGTCTATTTTCGAAATGCGTTTTGCGGAGAACGACTGGACCAATTCGTGGCGAAACGGAGTCTATAGTTTTCCACATTATCACAGCACGTCGCACGAGGTGCTGGGAGTCTATTCAGGCTCAGCAACGCTTCGACTAGGCGGCGAGCAGGGCGACAACGTCGAGGTGCACGCTGGCGACGTAATAGTTATCCCGGCTGGAGTTGCGCACCAGAACATCAGCGCCAGCGAAGATTTCGGTGTCGTAGGAGCGTATCCCGAAGGACGTGACTGGGACTTGCTTCGCGGATCGCCAGGCGAACGACCGAAGGCAGATCATAACATAGCGGCTTTGCCGATACCGGAGAATGACCCGATTTATGGATTCAAAGGCCCACTGCGACGCATTTGGAAAGACAGCTAAGGAGGCGCTGCACTTATCAAATTTCTCGTAATTCAAGGTCCTCGCCTCTCCCCTTAAACAAGGGAGAGGATGAAGGTGAGGGGTCGCGATATCCGACCGGTTCTGGATCACAACCCTCATCCTCCCCTTCTCCCTTGCAAAAGGAGAAGCGACCCATGCGCGCAATCCGATTCCCACTCACCAAACTCGCGTTTGAACTGACACAGCATAGGTTTTCGATATGACTTTATCGAAACAGACTTCTGCCGTTGCAAAATTTCGGACCCTGCACAAGTCCGGATGCTTCGTACTTCCAAATCCATGGGACATCGGAACGACGATCTATTTGCAACATCTCGGATTCGAAGCGCTCGCCACTACTTCGGCAGGGTTTGCTTTTTCGCGTGGAAAAAAGGATGGCGGAGTTCCGCGCGACGAAATGCTCGCGCACATTCGCGAAATTGTCGAAGCAACGACGTTGCCAGTAAACGCAGATTTCTTGAACGGGTACGCTGACAAACCCGAAGGCGTAGCTGAGAGCGTGAAGCTCTGCGTCGAAACAGGCGTCGCCGGTTTATCCATCGAGGATAACTCGCAAAACACTGCTAAACCGCTTTACGAGAAAAAGCTGGCCGTCGATCGTATTCGCGCAGCGCGCACTGCGATCGACGCTTCGAAAACCGGCGTTGTCCTAACGGGGCGCTGCGAAGCCTGGCTCGTGGATGATCCCAACCCATTGCAGACCGTCCTCGACCGCCTCGCTGCTTACTCCGAGGCCGGTGCCGATTGTCTTTACGCGCCAGGCGTCAGCAAACCGGACGAAATTTCGCAGATCGTGAAGATCGTCGCGCCAAAGCCCGTGAACATTCTTGTCTCCGGATTCAATCATCAGCTTTCACTTTCCCAACTGGCCGACCTCGGTGTGCGCCGCATCTCTGTCGGCTCCGGCCTCGCCCTCGCTGCGTGGGGCATATTTCTACGCGCCGCCAAAGACATCCACGCAAACGGAACATTCGATCTCCTTGCGGATGGCGCTGCGTCGTCCGAGCTGAATAAACTGTTTCAGAAACGATCATAGTCGGAATCGCTCTCGATCCACGTTCACAACTTCGGGGTTGGAATTTCCTGACGAACAAGCCATCGTCTTCGAATGAAAATCGCCACCGTCATCGTTCGCATTCTTCTTGGACTAGTCTTCGTCGTCTTCGGCTCGAACTTCTTCTTAAGTTTCATTCCTATGCCGCCGCCGCCACCGGGTTTGGCTGGTGATTATTTCAAGGTCTTCGCCGCGAGCGGTTACATGTATGTCGTCGGCGCCATTCAACTTCTGAGTGGATTACTATTGTTGATCGGCCGTTTCGTGCCGCTTGCCCTGACCATGCTCGCCGGAATGATCTTCAACATCTTGGTTTTTCACATTTTGATGGCTCCCGAGGGGATTGGGATGGGAATCGTCGTTGCGGTGCTCGAGCTTTTCTTGATTTGGTCATATCGCGATCGCTTCGCGGGAATTCTGCGCCCCTGACGTCTACGTGAGTGCAAAAGAGAATAACAAAACACCGGACGTGGTCGTGCACGGCGACGCGCGTGGTTTCAAGCAAGAGATCGTTGCAGGCAAACATCATCTTACCGCTGACGAACCAGCGAGCGCAGGCGGTGGCGATACTGGCCCGGATCCGTACGATTATCTGCTAACGTCGCTCGGGGTTTGTACGTCCATGACGGTCGGCTTATACGCACGGCGGAAACAAATGCCGCTGGAAAACATTACGGTTTCGCTCCGGCACTCGCGCATTTATGCAGAGGATTGCGAGGAATGCGAAACCAAGGACGGCTTGCTCGACAGAATTGACGTTGAGGTCGACTTGACCGGTCCATTGAGTGCGGAGCAACACGCCAAGCTGATGGAGATCGCCGGGAAATGTCCCGTCCACCGCACGCTCACATCGGAGATCAACATTCGGCTGCGACCTGCTCAGAAATCATCGTCGCCGCAAGCGACTCCGTAACCACGAAACAAAGCATTAGAGCTGATCGTTAATGGGGCACCTCTCCCTTTCCCAAAGGGAGAGGATGGAGGTGAGGGATTGGCACCACTTTGACCTTGGAGGAGAAACTTCGCCCTGCCTTCTCTCTTGCGAAGGGAGAGGTGAAAGACATATCATGGTCTGCTCTAGTAACCGGAGCTTCTGGGCCTGCTTGAAAATACGCGCACACACCAAACATCACGCGAAGAAATAAAAGGATCGAAAAATGAAATTCCTGGCCGTTCATCCCAGCTGCCTGATGTACTCGAAGATTTACCTTCGTCTCGAACCGCTCGGCCTCGAACTTGTTGCTGCTGCGGCTCGGCATGCCGGTCACTCGGTTCGTCTCATCGATCTTCAATGCGAGTCACAGGAGAATTTTTTCCGCATTGTCAAACGCTGGCAACCAGACGTCATCACATTTTCCGTCAATTATCTGGCAAACGTTCCCGAAGTCATTGATCTCGCTCGCGCTGCGCGTGCCTTATTGCCGCAAACATTCATTTGTGTGGGTGGACACAGTGTTTCGTTTATACCCGAAGAAATTTTGCGACACGCAGGTGGTGCCGTGGATTGCGTGCTGACCGGCGAAGGCGAAACGGCAATCGCGGGACTGCTCGATGCTCTCACTGAGAATCCGCCAAATCTGAAAAATGTTCCTGGATGTGTAACGCCGGATCATCGCGGTCCGCCGCCTGCCTTTGTGCATTCGCTCGACGACCTGTTGCCTGCCCGCGACTTGGTTCGGCATCGCCGGAAATATTTTATCGGCTCACTCGACCCCGCCGCATCCATTGAGTTTAGCCGAGGGTGTCCGTGGGACTGCGTCTTTTGCAGTGCCTGGACATTTTACGGACGCAATTACCGGGTGAAAACACCAGACCGAGCAGTCGAGGAGCTGGCGCAAATTCGTGAGCCCGGAATTTTCATCGTGGACGACGTGGCTTTTATTCAAGCCGAACACGGCATGCAGCTTGGCGAAGCGATCGCTCGTCGCGGGATCCGGAAACGTTATTACCTCGAAACGCGCGGCGACGTGCTGCTGCGCAACAAGGAAGTCTTCAAGCTGTGGAAGCGACTTGGGATGAATACCATGTTCCTTGGTCTCGAAGCGATCGACGAAGAGGGGCTCAAGCGTTATCGCAAGCGCGTAACGCTCTCGAAAAATTTCGAAGCACTGGAGTTCGCTCGATCGCTCGATATTTCGGTCGCCGTCAATATCATTGCCGATCCTGCGTGGGACCGCGAACGATTCAGGGTCGTACGCGATTGGTGTTTGGAAATCCCGGAGGTCGTTAACATCAGCATTAACACGCCTTACCCCGGGACAGAAACATGGCATACCGAATCACGCCGTCTTACCACGCGTGATTATCGGTTGTTCGATATCCAACACGCTGTGTTGCCAACCAGGCTACCACTACCGGAATTCTACAAGGAGCTTGTCGAAACTCAGCGCGTCCTTGCTCGCAAGCATCTTGGATGGGAGGCGCTGCGCGATTGCGCACGGATCGTTGTCCGCCAAATGCTTCGCGGTCAGACTAATTTCATCCGGATGCTCTGGAAGTTCGACAGCGTGTATCACCCGGAGCTTCAATTCGCAGATCATCGCCAACCGGTGAAATACGAAATCAATTTGCCGCCTCCTTCCGTTAGCACCGTTCGACGGGGCGCGCTTTATATTCACGAAAACCGGGGACGCAGCGGCCGGCAGATCGATCATCACACAGAGGAATTTGTAAACGCCACGCGAATGGGCGTTGCCGAGTAGGCTGCCTCGCCCAACCAATGAACAAAACGCCGAAGAAATCGTCGAGAGCGCGCCAATGGTCGGCACGAGTCACAAAGCATAGCGACGCGCTCGATCTTGAGTCGAATGTCTTCAAAGGAATAGATCCGCATCGCGTGGCCCTTTCGTTGAAACGTTCTGCCGAGCGCAGCAAGAGACGCAAAGGCACACCCTATCAATCGGCGATGTCGATGTTGAATTTTTATATCAACCGCGCCGGCAAGAATCTGCCTAAAAGACAAAAGCAGATCTTGGAACGAGCCAAAGGCAAGCTGCGAGAAGCCTTTGGCCGTTCGTAGTGGAACGGTCGCCTCGGCGACTCCTCAACGCGCCAGTTGAACAACCTCTTTAGTCCCATCCTTCAGTTAACAGCGCACGCGTTTCTTCGACCGCTGCGCGCCAGATCTTCATCATCTCTTCGTCATCGCGCTGATAAAAGCCGCCATAGTTGCCATCCCTGAGGTATTCTCGCAGCGATTTTGGGTCGAGACGACGCAATTTCTCCTCATCGCTCATCCGTTTCTGCTCGCGCGGCATGTCGACCTTTGCCAAACGTGTCCAAGGAAAGTTTTCCATCCACGACGCGTGCGAAGCGACCGGATCGATTGCCTCCACTTGCGCCCAAACTTTCGGCGCGCTCCACCAGTTGTGAAATTTGATCCGGACGGCCGGATGATCGGCCATCCATTCGCCCGTCAGTCCTTGTGCAGGCGAGTTACCGCCATGTCCATTGACGATCAGGATTCGCTTGAATCCGTGCTCTGCCATCGCATCGAGAATATCGCGCAGGACCGACATGTATGTTTCAACACGCAACGTGATCGTTCCCGGGAACGCGCGAAAGTACGGTGTGATCCCGTAGGCCAGCACCGGAAAGACCGGTAAACCTAACGGTTCCGCTGCTTCGGCGGAGAGGCGTTCCGCTGAAATACTGTCCACGCTGAGGCTCAGATATGCGTGTTGTTCGGTACAGCCCAGTGGTAAGACGGCGCGATCGTCACGCTTTAAATACTCTTCCACCATCATCCAATTCATTTCGCTGATTCGCATGTCCTAAGCTGATCCATTGCTATCGCGAATTCACGCAGATTTCGCACGCCGAATAAGCGCGCGCCGATCTTTCCATCCGAAATAACTGATGCACTATGGAGCGCGAAAAAATCATTTTCTTCCGAAACCTTTTCCTGCGCGCCTTCGCCGTCGGGGTGCTTTTCGCCTTGTTCTATTGGATTGTCACGCTTGCCTCGTGGCACACCTATAGCCCATGGCTTAGCGAACGGTTTAACATTGACCAAAAAGAACTGGGAGCACTTACCCTGAACTTTTTCGCAAACCTGAGGGTGGTGCTCGTTTTCTTTTTTCTTGTCCCAGCACTAGCCTTGCACTGGAGCGCCAAGAAGGCCTGAACCTTATGATTGCGGTTATCGTCAGGCTCATTAGGCCAAACGAGCATTAACCCGCCACGAACCTTGCAGCCGCCACGGCTGTCTCCGCAGAGACGTATACCTGCGAAATTGATGTTGCGGTCTCGGGATGGGCGACAAAGATCGCTCTTGTGAAACTTTGGAAATGGGAACCGCAAAATCTTCCGTCGGTCATACATTCAATTCGAACGGCTGTTGCGGCGGCTATCTCGCTCGCCGTCGCACGCGTCTTCGGATTACCTGAGGCGTATTGGGCCGCGATTGCGACACTCGTGGTGATGCAGTCGACTCTCGGCGCAACTCTCTTAATTTCTGTCGAACGCATCGTCGCAACTGCGTTGGGTGCTCTGTCGGGAGCGCTCCTGGCAAATTACTTCACCGGAAATCTAGCGGCCTTCGCATCCGCGGTATTTGTGCTTGGACTGTTGTGCGCGGCGTTTCGCATGGAAAAAAGCGCTTACCGTTATGCGAGCATTACTCTCGCCATCATTGTGCTTATCCCCCGTTCAAACGCTGCCTGGATCGTTGCGCTCCACCGCTTCTTCGAAGTATCGGTTGGAATCGTCATCGCCCTTGCGCTGGCCGCTGTGTGGCCGGAGCACCAACCCCCGACGCCTGCGAGGCAAACCGCCGAGTAACTGCGCTGTAGTGGCAGGCGTGTCGCCTGCGATCCCAACCGCTTCGCAACCGACGCGCCTTCCTATGCAAAAACCTGTCAGCCAACTCGGACAACGCGCCGATCGTCGGACCCGCGGCAAGCAAATTCAGGAAATGCTCGCGGATGCAAAATTCCAGCGAGAATCTCCAGGCTGTCGACAATCCGCGGCCCTGGCCGCGCGAAGTACGCGCTCGCGTCTACAACGTAAATCTCGCCACTACGCGACGCCGGAAGCGAATCGAAATCAGGAAACTTAAGGAGCAACTCGTAATCTCGTCGCGCACGATCGATATCGTAGCCGCAGAGAGCAAGCACGAGAATTTCGGGACGAGTATCGACTACTTCCCGCCAATCAATTTGCGCCGAAGGTTGATGCTTGCGGCCTAACGAATCATGGCCGCGGACAATTTCCACTAGCTCTGGTCCCCAATGACCCGAGCAGAACGGCGGATCGACCCACTCCATCAGGAAACAGCGCGGTCGATGTGAAATGCGATCCGCCCGGAGCCGCACCGTTTCAACGCGTCCCGACAGACCTGCGATCAATTGGTTCGCGCGTTGTGCAACGCCACATGCCCGCGCGACACGTCGAATATCGTCAAAGATGTCCGAGAGGCTTGTTGGCTCGAGGTTCACCACCCGGGGCCGGCCCGGCAATGTCTCCGCTAGCCTCGCAACAGTGCCATAACCAACCGCGCAGACGTCGCACAATTTTTGGGTGAGAATTATATCGGGACATAGGTCGCGCAGGAGGTGCTCGTCGATTGTGTAAATTGTACCGTTGTTACGCAGCGCCGTACGCACCCATTGATCGACGTCGACACTCGCCAGGCCGGCATTGTGCACTGGACAATGCGTGACCCGTGGCCGCTTATTCGCTTCGATCGGAAAATCGCATTCATGCGAAACGCCGACCACCAGGTCCATCAAGCCAAGCGCGGCCGCGATCTCGGTCGCGGCGGGCAAAAGCGAAACGATGCGGGTCACCTCTCATTCTACCCGGTCTCGGCGCGCTCGAACAGGAGAACACGAAGATAGCCAGCGCCGAGCAAGGAGAACAACCGGCGTAATTGGGGCGCCTCCCATCCTGTTGATAGGCTAGCGCGCTGTCCTACAGGACGCCTACTGCCTGCGAGACCAGCAGTACGACAATCGTGAGAGAAATTAGAATCTGGATCATCACCAGCACTTTTGCCCAGCGCGCCAGGAGTGGCGCGTCGGTTGGCCCAAAGGTTGAGCTTTGAGTGAAGGCGACAAACAAATAATCGATAAAGCGCGGCCTCCAGCGCATGCATTCAAATTGTGCGCGTTCGTCATGCGGGATCTGCATCTGTGGAAAGAGAAAGCTTGTACTGCCAAATCTCTGTTCCTTCGCCCGCAACACCGGACCGCCGCCATCGAGGCGCCAATACCACAGGGCGAACACGATTACATTCGTGAGCCAGAGAAGTCCGGCTGAACGCAGCAGTTGCAGCGGCGACTCTCGGTGCGCAGGCAGCCCGCGCACAAGCAGTATTACCGATCCTATAAGAGCCAGCGTTATGATTCCATTAATAATGAACCCGAGCGTGCGATTCAGTGAATGTTTGCCAATGCGATGGCTCACCACTGTCGGTACAAGCAAAACGACAACCAAAGTCGGCAATAACCAAATCGGTCCGACCACCAAGTCGCGCGGCAATGCCAGGTAAATTGCGCATATCGCCAGGAATGCCAGCACGGCCTGTGCGCGCGGTTCGGGCCTGTCGATGTGCTCTGGCGAAGCCGTCATCAGTAGTGCCTATTACCAAAATTTCGCGACAAAGCTATCACACAGATGAGTGCATTACTTCGCATCACGTCTGCCATTTAAATGTCACGCATTTATGCGGGATGCTTGATGAACTTCTGAATCCAAAGTGGACAACCGCTGCATCCTAGCTAGAAGAAGCGTTCCAACACTGACAGGAGCACATGTTTAAACGAATTCTCAAATGGTTCGGCGCGATCGTCGCCGTCCTGGTAATCGCGATCGCAATATTTTTAGTCAACCTCATTTGGTTCCGGCCATGGAGCCTGAATCTGTTTTACGAAAAGGTGTTTGCCGAAATTCTTTTTGATCACCCGGAAATCCTCTCAACGCTCGGTCTGGTGGAGCAATTCGGCATCACAGGTCACAACGGAAAACTCGATGATGAATCGCCCGCGCATCAGCAGCGCGAATGCGACAGATGGAAGCGCGACCTCACGCAGCTTCATCAATATCCACTGGATCGCCAATCGGCTTCGCAAAAACTCTCCACGCGCGTGCTCGATTGGTTTTTGCAAATACAGGCCGACGGCGAAAAATGGCAATGGCACGACTATCCTGTCAACCAACTCTTCGGTGTACAGAACCAATTCCCGTCGTTCATGGCGAACACGCACCGTCTATTGAGCAAGAAGGATTGCGATTACTACGTGATGCGGCTCGACGCGCTGCCGAAGAAGTTCGATCAAGTCATCGATGGTCTGAAAATTCGCGAACAAAAACAAATCCTGCCACCGCGTTTTGTGGTTGAGGAAGTGCTGAAGGAAATGACGGACTTTGTCGGCAAACCTGCTTCGGAAAATATCCTGGCCACGTCGTTCAAAACCCGGGCCGCCAAGATTGACAAGTTGACCGACGCAGAGCGCGCCGACTTTCAAGCACGGGTTGAATCTGCAATCACCAACAAGGTTTATCCGGCCTATCAAAAGCTAATCGATTATTTCCGAGAAGTTTTGCCAAAAACGACAAATGACGACGGGGTCTGGAAATTGCCGGACGGCGACGCGTTCTACGCCTACAAGTTGCACGAGAACACCACTACCATGCTTAATCCGAATGAGGTACATGAGCTTGGTCTGAGTGAAGTCGCTCGAATCGAAAGCGAGATGCGAGCAATTCTCGATGCAAACGGTTTTGCGGGTCAACCGATCGGGGAGGCCATGGACAAACTCGGAAAGGATCCGCGTTTTCTCTATCCAAACGACGACAAAGGACGCGCCGAAGCATTAGCGAGGTATACGGATCTGATCACCCAGGCGACAGAACGTTCATCGAAGGAACTGTTTCTTACTACGCCGCGCGCGAAGATCGAAGTGCGACGAGTTCCGGAGTTTAAGGAAACAACCGCGCCGGGGGCGTATTACGACATTGCCGCCATGGATGGTAGCCGGCCCGGGATTTTTTTCGCGAACCTGCGCGACATGAATGAAGTGCCAAAATGGAGCATGCCAACACTCGCGTATCATGAGGGTGTCCCAGGCCATCATTGGCAACTTTCCACTTCCGAAGAACTCAAGGGCCTTCCACAATTTCGCAAAGTACTGCCGTTCACCGCGTACATAGAGGGCTGGGCACTTTACTGCGAATGGCTGGCCAAACAGGTCGGATGGTACGACAACGATCCATTCGGAGACCTGGGACGTCTTCGCGACGAACTTTTCCGCGCGGTCCGACTGGTCGTCGATACCGGCATCCATGCGAAGCACTGGACCCGCGAGCAAGCGATCGCTTACATGCGCGAGAAGACGGGCATGGGTGAGAAAGAAGTTAAATCTGAAATCGAACGCTACATCGTCGCGCCCGGTCAGGCGTGCGCCTACAAAATCGGCATGTTAAAGATCCAGGAATTGCGCGCTCGCGCACAGAAAGAACTGGGAGACAAATTTGATCAGCGCGAGTTTCACGACGTGGTGCTCAAGAATGGCGCGTTGCCCCTCGAGATTCTCGAAGAACAAGTGAACGAGTATATTCAGCGAAAGAAGGCGTAGCTTCCATTGGACCGCGGATTACGCGGATGTGACAGGTAAGGCGCTATGTTCGTTGTCATGTTGAGCGAAGCGAAACATCTCTGGATTTTGCGCTTCCGTATTGTTACAAGACCTGTTCAGAGATTCTTCGCTTCGCTCAGAATGACAACCCCGCAAATTTTATCCGCGAAATCAGCGTAATCCGCGGTTCTTAAGATGCGCAAAATCCTGCTCACCCTCGGAATTTTCATCGTTCTTGCCATTGTCATCTTGGCGAGTTGGATTTTTCAGGGGCGGCACATCTCACTTTTCCTCGATCGTTTCGGGAGCATTGAAATGACCTCGGCACGAATTAATTCGATCGCTTACAACGGTACGGGAACTGGCGGTACTCTTCGAGTTAACGATCTTCAGTTAAGCCTAAACGACAGGAACGATCCCGCTCCGAGCATCGGCACGACGAAAAATGATCAGCTCGCCGTGGCAAATGGCGGAAAAGTTTTCGCGTTCGGCCCAGTGCAATCGCAGGAAGAGAACCTAGTCGCGGTGCCGCCCGCAGGCGACGATGCTTCCATACAAGTCCGTCGGAGCATTCTGAGCTGGCCGACTCCGTTCGAAATCAATGTCATGGGCGGCCCGTCCCCATCATGGAAACGCCATTTGTATTATCGGCTACGTTGGAAAAAGCCCTCCGGCGAAAAACTGGAGATGTTGTGGCGCTATGAGCAGTACTTTTATTCAGCCAATGGCTGGGCCAGCGGATTCATGACCTATAAAGATTCTACAGGTCTGATCGAAGTGGATATCACGCCCTGAAACCAACCCGAGCATCGACAAACTTGTCTATCGAGAGGTTAGCGGCATCGTTTCAAGGTGCGACTCTCTCACAAATTTCAAAAGCTCTTCTCCAAGGACGCGCGCCAAAGTCTCTGGGAACACGTGTGCCGCTCCACTCACCCAGTGAGTGCTCGAGGAATTCTTGGGACGATTGACCGCTCCGAATTGGAGAAATTGCGCGAGCGCTACCCCTACCGTCCAAATGCGCGAAAGATCAATGCTTATGAAGATGCGAAATACTGGATCGGCGTGAACGTCAGGCGCGCGCAAGACCTTTGGCTTGATCGTTCTCCCCCGCTACAAATTCTCGATCTCGGTTGCGGCGCCGGTTACTTCCTCTACCTATGTCGGTTATTTGGTCACGAAGCACTCGGGTTTGACACGGATGAGGAGCCGTTCTTTCGCGGCAGCACTGAGTTCTTCAACGTTCGTCGTGTCATTGGGCGTATCGAACCGCAAACGCCCCTACCCGATCTTGGAAAAAAATTCGATCTCGTAACCGGCCACCGGGTTTGTTTTCACCGCCTCGCACGTACGGAAAATGGAGAATGGCTCGAATGGACACCGGCCGATTGGCAATTTTTTATTGAGGATATTCGAACACGATTTCTCAAGCCTGACGGGCGTCTTTTATTGGAATTCAATCGCCGGCAGGACGGTTCCTCATTTTTCACGGATGAATTGCGCGCTTTTTTTGAATCGCAAGGCGCGCGCATTTCCCGTTGGAAAGCACTGCTTGCTGTGGACCCAAATCAGCGGCCGCGATTCAAGCAAATCAGGCATTAAGACTGCCAAAATGTTGTAGAGGCCCTTGTGCCAGGCGCCTGGCCAAGTGCTCGCCGCGGCGAGCACCGCTACAACTTCCAGTCGCCGCAATCCCAGCCTAACAGTTGCTCCACCTTTGCGATGTCTTCTGCGAAGAGATTGTAGAGAAAAACCTTTTCCTCCCAATTCATCGCCCGCTGGTACGGCACAATATTTCTGTCTTTGCTGCGCACTGAACGGAGAGGTTCGAGACCGAGAAAAGAAAAGATGGACGTGAGCGTTTCGCGCTGTCCATCCCTAAACTCTTCAAACTTTACCACCTTGACTTGCTCGCGCGGGAAGAACCTGAACAGACGCTCGAGTTGTTGTCCGTAAAATCCTCGATCCACGTAAGCAAAGCGACGCGCTTCTGACAGCGGCGCGCCCCCGATGCGTGTTTTCTCTTCCCGCACGGCATCGAAAAAATCCAGGGGTTCGCGACCTCTGAATCGTTGCATGTTCCAGTGAGCAAAGGCGCGGTCGACCGGATTTCGCAGGAGGATCAGCAGTTTGATCTTTGGATTGTATTTCCAAATCCGCCCCGCAGCAGGCTCGTGATAAATGTAACTCGGAGTGCAATCACCTGCGATGCTTGAGAGAGCAATGGGCGGATAATGTTTGTGTAGCTCATCATAATCAACATCCGAAGCGAACAGCGCATCATTATCAAAAAAATGTATTTCCTGCTGATCGCCCATCGTGATCTTCGGGTGTTTGCTCAAAAAATAATGCAGCGCCGTGGTGCCCGATTTTTGTGCCCCAGCTAGAACGAAATCCAGCCGTTTGATCTTGCGACGTTTACTTCGAAGCATGAGGACACTCTAACGGAAAATCTTTGGCAACGGTTGTCGCGCGCTTTCCAGCGTTCTATGCTCCGCGATGCCTCCCACTTTGTCGACATCACAAACGCTCCGGCTGTTATTCGTTATCATGTGTGTAACCGGCCTCATTTCATCCGTGTCCGCCGATGAAGGAATGTGGCTTTTCAACGCGCCCCCGCTCAAACAACTCAAAGAGAAATATCAGTTCGAGCCAACGCAACAATGGTTGGACCATCTGCAAAAAGCGAGCGTTCGCTTCAACTCCGGAGGCAGCGGGTCGTTCGTATCTCCAAATGGACTTGTGATAACAAATCACCACGTCGGCGCAGACACGCTGCAAAAGATCAGCGATCCGCAGCACAATTATTTGAAGGACGGGTTCTACGCGAAAACACAAGCGGACGAAATTAAATCTACCGATCTCGAACTTAACGTGCTGATGTCAATCGAAGATGTGACCGCCCGCGTGAACACCGCAGTCAAACCGGGAATGACGAACGACCAGGCTTCCAGTGCGCGTAATTCGGTCATCGCTACGATCGAGAAGGAAAGCAAAGATAAGACAGGGCTGCGTTCGGACGTAGTCGCTCTCTATCAAGGCGGAGCGTATCATCTTTATCGCTACAAGCGTTATGATGATGTGCGCCTGGTCTTCGCTCCGGAGCAGCAGATCGCATTTTACGGAGGCGACCCGGATAACTTCGAGTACCCGCGCTACGATCTCGATATCTGCATTTTTCGCGTTTACGAAAATGGTAGGCTCGCGAAGATCGACAATTTTCTAAAATGGAATTCGCGCGGCCCGCGCGACGGCGAATTGACGTTCGTCAGCGGCAGCCCTGGCAAAACTGATCGGCAACTTACGCTGGATGAGTTGGCAGATATGCGAGATCGCTACTTGCCCTACGTCCTGCGCATGTTTAACCGACGAGAGGTATTGGAACTAGCCTACGGTGCCCGGTCGTTCGAGAACGCAAGAAAGGCGCGCGACGATCTTTTCGGCGATCAGAATAACCGAAAACGTTATAACGGTTACCTTGCTGGCCTGCTAGACCCGCAAATCTGGTCGGCGCTCCAGGCGCGCGAACAAAAACTGCGTGACGCAATCGCGCGCGATCCCAACCTGAAATGGGCGATCGCTGCATACGATCGAATCAAACGCGCTCAGGCCGAGATCGCCAAAAACGCTCCGCTTTACAATTATCTCGAACAGGAACGACCGAGCCCGGTGGGTTATCGTGGCCCGCGCGCGTTGTTCGGAAACCTTTTCAAATACGCGCGCTTGCTGGTTAGAGCGGTGGATGAGCGCGCCAAACCGAATGGTGAACGCATTCCCACGTTTCGCGATAGCGCACGGGATTCATTGGAACTGGAGCTTTTTTCGGGCGAGCCCATTTACGATGACTACGAAATCCTCCGCCTCACCGATTCGTTGACTGATTTCGCTTCCCAGTTTGGCGCCGACGATCCGCTCGTAAAAAAAGTGCTCGCTGGAAAATCGCCGCACGATCGCGCCGCCGAGCTCGTCTCCGGCACTAAACTGAAAAATGTTGCCTTCCGTAAAGATCTTTACGGAAAAGATGATGCCGCATTGCAGGCAGCGCATGATCCGATGATCGATCTCGCACGTCTGATCGACGTTCCGGCGAGAGAAGCGAAGAAAATTTTTGACGCACAAGAAGAGATTAAAAAACAGGCATACGCAGATATCGCCAAGGCACGTTTCGCCATCGAAGGCGCGGGCAGTTATCCGGATGCGACGTTCACACTTCGTCTCTCCTACGGAACCGTGCGTGGTTATGAACAGGACGGAAAACAAGTTCCCGCGTTCACTGATTTTGCAGGCTTATATCAGCGTTCCGCGGAACACGACAACAAACCACCATTCGATTTGCCGAAACGTTGGATCGATAAGAAAGCCAATGTGAATCTGGCGACACATTTCAATTTCGTTTCCGATGCAGACATTATTGGCGGCAACAGCGGCAGCCCCGTAGTGAATAAGGAAAACGAATTCGTGGGCATTATTTTCGACGGCAACATTCAGTCGTTAGTCCTGGATTGCATTTACACCGACACGCAAGCCCGCGCTGTTTCGGTCGATTCAGCCGCGATCATTGAAGCGCTCCGCAAAGTTTACAATGCGAACGCTCTCGCAGACGAACTAGAAGGCACAAGGAAGTAGCTGGCTACATTTTAGGCTCATACCGCATCGCCACCGCGCCCGAGCCGAACTCCAGCCGGTTTACTAGCTTCAAGTCGATGGGCTTCGACAGCCCCGCGAACAACGTCGGCCCATGGCCCGCCAGCCTGGGCTGCACCACGAACTCGTACTCATCGATTAATCCCAGCTCCGCCAATGCCAGCGGCAGCTTCACGCCTCCAACGAACAGTCCCTTACCCGATTCCTGCTTGAGCTGCTGAACGACTTTCCCCAGATCCCCGCGCACGAGCTCCGCGTTCCAATCGACCTGGTCTGAGCTCAGCGTGCTCGACACGGCGTACTTCTTTGCCGCGTCGATCGTTCGGGCGAAGGGCACCATCCAATCAGCCATCCAATCAGGCCTTACTCCTGTCGGCGTTGACCGCCACGCTGCCTCCATCATTTGGTAGGTTATCCGGCCGAAGAGGAGAGCATCCGCCTGCGCGAGTTTCTCGGCCCAGAAACGATGTAATTCTTCGTCCGGTGGCATTGCACGATGATCGCAGCACCCGTCCAATGTGACGTTGATGGAATACCGAAGGGGTCGCATTACGCAAGATTACCGATAGCCATAGCGCAGCCTAACGAGAAAGAGATAAGCCACGCCAGGGTGTCGTGGCAAGCACGCTAAACTTATCTTCGAGTAGGGTCGTTGGCTTCATCGATTGCTTAGACGCATGGTTGGAATCTCGTGCTTAGTGTGGAGTCTCGTGCTTAGTGTGGAGAAGCGCTCACTGGATGCAGAAGATACCTCCAAGCCAGATTATAGGCGACTTGCCATGCAAGAAATATCACCGTGATGACGAGCGCTTTTGATAGACCCACAAAACAATAGCGAACAAGAGCAATCGGGATAAGTACGGCGTAAACAATAAGGCCGATGATAGGATTCTGGGAAGCGACAAGCAAGACTAACAACGTAATCCCGGCAAAAATGAACAACAGCTTTACGTATGACAACTCGGCCTCATGGCGAGCAAAGAGCCACAAAAGCAACATAACGATCAAAGGGTTGATCAAGAGGGAAAGCATTGTTCGATGCGTCTAACGAGAACAACCTGAGCGACCGCCGACGGGAATGAGCGCTGCTTCGCGTTTCAGTGTTGAAGTCATTATGAATAAATTTTCGCGCCGGTCAGCGGTTCGCTCCAGCGCTTGGTTAGATCGGGTAGCTTCATGACTCCACAACGACTGCTTTGTGGTTGATCTGCCACTTTCCTTTGACGCGTTCGACGACATAGCTCTTGCGACCGTATTCTTCGCTGCGAACGTCGACGCGTACAGCTCCGTCGGAGAACTTGTAGTAGGACAGAATCTCTTGGGAAGTGGCGGCGTGGACAACGCGGTTTATCTCGACAATGTCGGTTCGCGAAAACCCATTGAGCATTGCCACCTGCTCAGCGCATGATGTGAGCAGCAGTAAACCTGCAACGGCCGCAACGCAGAGTGTGGTGTTCACGGTCTAACGAGAATTAGACCTGAAGTTCAGGTCTAATCCAGTTACAGTTGCTTGAGCAGTGTTTTCCACCGCGCCCAGGCTTCGTCGCGCGCTTTCTTGTCGCCTTCACGCATATTTGGATTGGCGGGTTCGCCTGAGCGCATGAAACCGTGGCCGGCGCCTTTATAAATTACCGGTTCATATTTCTTGCCGGCGGCTTTCATGAGTTCTTCGGCCTTGGGAATGGTCGCGTTCACGCGCTCGTCGTTCTCGCCGTAAAATCCGTAAATTGGACACGGAATATTCGCGACCTTCGAAGCTTCATCCGGCGTAGCACCGTAAAACGAATAGGTAGCTTTTAGTTTTGGATTTTCATTGGCGTAAGCGAACGCCCATGCCCCGCCCCGACAGAATCCACAAATCGCAAGCGTCCCGTTGCACGCCGGAATTTTGAGCGCGTAATCGGATGTCGCATCAAGAACCGTTTTGATCTGGTCTTGTGTCACGGTTGAGACCGCTTTGCTCGCGCCATCGGCATCTTCAAACTTTTGACCATTGAGAAAATCGGGCGCAATCGCGATGACTCCATTTTCGGCCAGCTCATCGCACATGCTGCGCAGCCAGTCAGTCACGCCAAAAATTTCCTGAACGACCAGTACGACAGGCGTCTTCTCCTTGCGCTCCGGATAAACAACGAACGCCTTGATCGTTTGATCGCCCGATTTGATATCAACCCATTCAGCGTGCCGCGGCGAATTGTTCAACCGGTCCTTGCCGAAATCCTTGTACTCCTCCGCCGACAGCCATTTCGCAATGAACAGGAAAAGAAGCGCGAGAATGAAGGGTTTCATAGTAACAAGAGATTCTTCCCAGCCTTCGCATAAAGCTACGGCGAGGCAAGCGACTTCGCGAAGAATGACAAGATGTCGCGGCTAAATTGCCGTAGCTGATTTTTTCGTGAAGAGAGCATCAATACTCCAGCGGCCCGGGCCATAAAAGACCATGAACAAAAATACCCAGCAGAGAACGACAGCCAGTTCTCCCTTGTTCAAAATGGGAAAGAATTGCTCGGCTGATGTTGGCGCGTGACCGATCGCTTTGCCTGCAGCATGCACTGTGAAGTAAGCAAACGCCATTTCGCCTGCGGAAATGAATGCTGCCAAACGGGTAAGCAAACCCAGCGCAATCATCAACCCGCCGACGAGTTCGATAATTCCCCCAACTAACATCAAACCTTGGGCCCCACCGCCTCCGCCGGGGAAGCCGAGAATCTTCTGTCCACCATGACAGGCAAACACGAGACCGATGACCAGTCGCATAATGCAATAAACCGGATCCGCAAATCGACTAAGAGCATTCATAGCCGCTCAGGCTGAACGGTATCGAGCTTGTGTGTCAAGCTTCGATGGAATCCTGTAGCCACGGCCCTATGGGCCGTGCGCCGAAGGGTTGTGCAGAGAAGAACCGGCCATAGGCCGGTGGCTACATTCACGCTGCTTTCTTGGCAGGTCGTTTGTGTTTCCGGCGTGATTTCGCTGTCGCTTTTTTCCTGCTCCCAGTCTGGTCCAGACTTTTCTGCAAAACGGAAACCAAGTCTATTATTTTGGTCGGCTTTGGGGCTTTCCTTGGTTTCTGTTCAATTTCTTTCCCACCGGCTTCCACCTTTTCTTCGATCACTTCCATAAGCGCCTCCCGGTAGTCGTCCTTGTATTTTTCGGGATTCCATTTTGAGCTCATGCTGTCGATTAATGACCTGGCCATGTTCAGCTCGCGTTTGCCGACTTCGGTTTTCTTTGGAACATGCAACTTTTCAGTATCAGCGAGCTCATCGGCAAAATGCATTAGCTCGAGAACCAGCGCGCCATCTTCCGGCTTTACTCCGGCGAGATATTGACGCGTCTTGATCACCACCTTGGCGATCCCAACTTTGCCGCTGTCCTTCAACGCATCGCGCAGCAGCGCATAAGCTTTGTCGCCTCCTTTTTGCGGCTCCAAATAGTAAGGCTTATAGAAAAACATTGGATCGATCTCTTCCCCGTCAACAAAGTCCTGGATGTCGACTGTCTGTGTTGCTTCCAGATCAACGCGCTGAAAATCTTCTTCCTTAAGCACGATGTATTTCCCCTTCTCGTACTCGTAGCCCTTTACAATCTGGTTCCACGGAACCTCCTTGCCGTCCTTTTCAGCAACACGCTTGTAATTTACCGGGCTTAAGTCGTCTTTCCGCAGCAGACGAAATTTGAGCTCTTCTCTTCGCGTGGCGGGATAGAGAGCGATCGGAATGTTAACCAAGCCAAAGCTGATGCTGCCTTTCCAAATTGCGCGGGCCATACAAACTTAGTTCGCATGGCAGACCCGAAATGCGTGCTCAACCAAACGTCATGTCGAGCGAAGTCGAGACCGGTGTTATTGACTGCCGATGCCACTGCGAGATTTGATTCGCTCACTTCCCGTTCACTCAGCCTGCGGCCTTCCCGTCCATGTCGCGGCTTCCCGAGCCGCTCCATTCTCGACTCCGCTACGCTGCGCTCGGAATGACAAACGAGGCTGTTTACCGCGATCCCCTGGCCTTACGCGGCCAGCTCGAGGTCCTGGCGTGAAATGCCACGCAATTCGAAAAGGCGGATCAACGTTTCTTCGATCAAGTTGTTCGGACACGATGCGCCGGCAGTGATGCCGATAACGGCAGGTCCGTTCGGCAACCAGAAATGCGAAACCACTTCGCGTTTCTCGTGCAAGTTGTAGTGCTTGATTTCCGTGGCGGAAACGAGCCGTGACGCGTTAAGCACGAAGTAGGTAGGCAATTTTTCCTCGCCCATCTCGGCGAGATGGGACGTGTTCGAACTGTTATAACCGCCTACGACCAGCAGCAGATCCATCGGTACGTTGAGCAACTCGCGCAACGCGTCCTGTCGCTCCTGGGTCGCGCCGCAGATGGTGTCGAAAAATCTGAAATTCTTTTCCGCAAGTTCCGGCCCATCTCGATCAACGATGGCCCGCCGAACGCGCCGCTGCACTTCTTCGGTTTCACCGCGAAGCATGGTGGTTTGATTCGCCACACCGACGGTTTGCAAATGGACGTCCGGGTCGAACCCTGGTGAATGCGCGCCTCTGAACTTCTCGAGGAACGCGTGTTTATCACCGCCGTGCCTGATATAGTCGCAGACATAATCGGTATCCTCGAGCGTTAGAACAACGACGTAATGTCCGCTTCCATCGCCAAGCGCGCGAGAGCTGGTTGCCTTCGTTTCTTCGTGTTCAGCCTTTCCATGAATAATCGAAGTGGCCGATTCACTCGCGTATTTGCGCACCCGTTTCCAGACACTCATTACGTCGCCGCACGTGGTATCGACAATCTGGCAACCGCGGTCCTTGATCTGTTGCTGGATGGATAATTCGGTTCCAAAGGCCGGCACGATCACGACGTCATCGGGGCCAAGATCTGAAATGTCCGCCTCCTTGTTTTTACCGGTCAGGTTCTTAATGCCTAACGACGCGATTTGATGATTGACCTCCGGGTTATGAATGATTTCGCCGACAATAAAAAGGCTGCGATCCTTGAAAACTTTGCGTGCCGCGTAGGCGAGATCGATCGCACGCTCCACTCCGTAGCAAAACCCAAACTGTTTCGCGAGGCGGACTGTGGTGTCCCCCACAGAGATCATCCCACCCGCCCGGCGCACTTTCTCGACGATGTCACTGCGGTAGTGCGATTCCACCTGTTGTTGCACCGCAGCCATCACGTCGGGCGTGCGCAGGTTCACTTTCTCCCGCGCTGTCGTGCCGCTGGAAATAAGATTCGTGCTCATATCATTGTTGTCATTCTACGCGCAGCGAAGAATCTCGGATCAATCTTGTCCCGAGAACGCCAAAACGATGCCGGAGATGTTTCGCGTTCGCTCAACATGACATGGCGCAGCAGCGGCGGCAACCCGCCATCGCTAGTTATTGAAGCAGCGGGCCGGTCGGTTTTTCGAATCCAGCATCCGTGACCATCAATCGCGGGTCGGGATCGGGTGTTTTGGAATCATCAACACGCTGCACCTTTGGTCCAATCGTTTGGTCCTCGGGCTGTGAATTAGCAATGTCTACCGGCGTGCCAATGCGCACCAATGCGAAAAACTTCGGTGCCGCTTCGCCTTTTAACCGAATGCAACCGTGCGTGCGCGGCGTGGGATGAACAAAACCCTGGTGAAAGCCATACGCCGGCGCAAACTCGCACCAGTACCCCATCGGGTAACCCACATAGCGACCAGACCCCGCCGAAGTAGATGGAATCACACGATCACCTTGAACACTAAACCCGTACGATCCCGACCGCTTGTGTTCCTGCTTGGAGTAGATCTTGAAATTGCCTTTCGGCGTAGGTTTCGCAGGGGTCCCTACCGAAATGGCGGCCGCCATCAAGCAACGGTCGCCTTCCATCACATAGACGTTTTCCTTCGAGAGCGAAACCAGCACACGTACCTTGGATGGGTCGTTCGGCTTGTACGCCGTGACATGGTAAGGCCCGCCACGGGCCACTTGCCCCGTTTGACAACCAGTAAGCAGCAGGAGTGAACCGCCGGCACACAGCAAGAGTAATCGGGAGATCTGTCGCATATGAGCATACTGGATAAGAATTGGGCGGCCATTTGTCAACCCGCCTCCGCCAAACTACGGCGCGGCAAGGCGCTAACAGATGCTGCCCAGGACACGTTGGCCGAGCCCGCGCCCACTGGTAACGGCCTCACGCTGTGAAGATTGTCAGGAACGCAACTTCGATCGCGAGCGCTTCGTGAATATTGCGATCCAAGTGATCGCGCAATTCTTCCAGGCACCGGATGCGTCTTAAGATTTCGGCTTTGCTAAATCGCCTTGCCAACGCGGCGGTTTCTTCCTGTGCACCAGGCAGGCTGCGTTGTGTCACGCCGCTACTGGAGCGCAGAACGTCAGACCACCAGGCAAATAATGTTTCGATCAGGCTGGCGCGCCGTTGCAAGTAAAGGCTTTCGGTGCGGGCTTTGTAGTATTGTTCGCGTTCTTCCAGCCACACACCATCAGTTGCATCCCTGTAGCGCGTCTGTTCCTCTTTTAGTGCCTCCTCTGTTTCGCGCTTAACGTCTTCGCGAACCGAGCGGAGCAAACGCTGAAATTCCTGAGCCAGCCGATAGGCAAATTGTATGGTCCAGCTTCGTTCATTGGACCCCTCTTGCAATAATGCGACGAGCTTTTTTTCGTCGTCGCTGACCTGTAGCTGCCCATCTCGTGCGAGGGAAATTGCAATGCACCGCGAAAGAATTGTCTCCGGTAACGCTTCCGGCAAGACACTCAGCAGGAGTAGCAACGAATCCCTGGGCGGTTCCTCCAGGGTTTTGAGAAACGCGTTTGCCGCTTGCGGCTGTAGCCGATCGGCATCTGAAATGATTGCCACTTTGCGCCGCCCGTTGGCTGCGCGCATTTGCAGCGCGTGCTCAAGATCGCGAATCTGCTCAATCACTATACGCCGCGATTTCGACTCCGGACGGGCAACGAAAATTTCACGCGCCTTCGCGGAAAAAACATCCCCGACGGCTGTGCCGTTCACAAGACTCGCCAGTTCGGCGGCAAGCTGTTGCTTCCCACTGCCGGGCGGCCCCGAAATCAAATAGGCATGCGCCAATCGGTTCTGTTCGTGGGCGCGGCGCAAATAGTCGAGAGCTGTAGTGCGAGAGAAAGGCATGTCCGTCAGAAGCGATGAAACGGCGATTCGGCGATACGGCGATACGGCGAAACTGGGAGACTCTTAACGCCAGTCCATTCGCCCGTTTCCCCATTTGCTGTTTTGAGGCTCATCATTTGCGCTCTGGTTGGCGAATAAGCCATCTCTCCGGCCCATCGATCATCCGCACAAGTTTCGCGCAGATTTTCTCGTATGCATCATCCACGCGTAGAAATTCCTCGCGAGAGATGTAGCGATGGTGAACTGCGAACTCCAAATGAACTTGTATTTCCGCAGCTTCGCCTTCCGCATCGCTCAGTTTTGAAACAAATGCCGCCTGATACCGCCGTTTTCTCCAAGCTTCGGCAATGTTCGCGCATACTGAGCGCGAAGAGCGCCGGATTTGATCCGTTAAAGAATACTTTTCCTCAGATGGAGACTTCTTGCTCAGCTCATAAACGAGCAGGCCAGCTGCCAGTGCATTCTGGTACACGTCCAAATCTCGAAAGTGCCGGATTGGCTTCTTCGCCATCTGGCCGTTTCGCCGTTTCGCCGTTTCGTCCATAATCCTTATCCGCCAGTGCGTATGTTTGGGAAACGAGAGCAAAGCAGCTCCCAGATTTCCATCTCGATGTCGTCGGCAGCGCGCGAACCGTCGATTAACACAACTCGATTTGGTTCCCGCGCTGCGAGTTCGCGATAGGCGTGACGAACGCGTTCGTAAAACTCCTCCGGTTCCTGTTCCATTCGATCTGGGCGCCGTGGCTTTTGCATACGCGATTTCGCGTTGGCCGCGTCGATATCGAGAACAAAAGTAATGTCCGGAGTGCAATCGCCCACTGCAAACGCATTTAAACGCTCAACCATCTCGCGATCCAGTTTTCGCGCTGCGCCTTGATAAACGGTGGTGGAATCGAAGAATCGATCGGCAATCACGCACAGGCCACGTTCAAGCGCCGGCTTGATGATCTCGCGCACGAGCTGGCTGCGACTTGCTTCAAAGAGAAGCAGCTCGGTTTCCGGGGTCATCCCGGAATTGTGCGAAGCAAATTGCAAAAGCTCACGAATGGTTTCACCGATTGGTGTGCCGCCAGGTTCGCGGGTCACCAGGTATGGCACGCCGGTACGCTTCAGTCGCGCGGCCAATTTCTGCACCTGCGTCGATTTCCCGCTGCCTTCTGATCCTTCAAAGGTGATGAATGGGAGTCGAGGCATGCTGCCGATTGTGAAATAAAGCAGTGCAATTGTCGAATGCGCGTCTAAGCAGAGAGCGAAGCGAATTTGCCCGCTCACTAAACCGGCGGATTATCTTGACCGATGAAAGATTTTTGGCTCGTGAAACAGGAACCATCCTCGTATTCGTGGTCGGACTTTGTCGCCGAGGGCCAAACCAGTTGGACTGGCGTACGCAATTACGCTGCCCGAAACAACCTTCGCAAAATGGAGAAGGGCGACGAAGTGCTTTTCTATCACAGCGGCGATGACAAAGCCGTGGTGGGAATCGCGAAAGTAATTCGGACCGCGTATCCCGATTCGACTGCGAAGGAAGGGGATTGGTCCACTGTTGATCTTGCGCCCGTTAAACCACTGCACCGGCCGGTTACGCTTCGTGAAATCAAAAGTCATCGACCTCTAAAGGGAATAGCGTTGGTTCGACAATCGCGTCTGTCGGTTATGCCCTTGGCGGAGCCGGAATTTCGCGAAATTGTAAAGATGGCTTCGCCACGTTGATCGGGTCAAACGTCTCTCCCTTTTCTGTCATGTTGAGCGAAGCGAAACATCTCTGATTGTTGCTTCGCTATTGCTGCGGAGGCTAATCAGAGATTCTTCGCTTCGCTCAGAATGACAATGGTGGTTTCGGCGTGACGCCCGAGCTTGAAGGAATTACGCGGTTTGATTTTGCCTTGTTCAAAGCTGTGTTGAGGCTGAAAATTGCCGAATGAGTACGATTGCGGCAACGGAATTCCTTCCCCTTGTCGCAACTGGCGCTGCTGCAAAAGATTTCATGATCGTTTCTCTGCACGACGTCGCTCCATCTACTCAGGAGATCGCGAGCACAATCATTTCAGAACTGGCTCGGCGCGGGGTGAACGTCTGTTCGCTTCTCGTCGTCCCGGATTATCATCATCAGGGGTTGTTCACGAGAAACCAACAATTTGTCTCCTGGCTGCGCGGTTTGGAAGCAGACGGTCATGAAATCGTCATTCACGGGTATTTTCATGAGCGCCCTTCCCGTGCCCGGGAGAATTTCCGAGACAAGTTCGTTACGAGATTTTATACACAACAGGAGGGTGAATTTTACGACCTCACCTATGATGAGGCGCTGCAGCGGATTACCACCGCACGAGATGAATTTTGCGCGAACGGTCTCAAGCCGCGGGGTTTTGTAGCTCCAGCATGGCTGCTGAGCAAGGACGCTGAGTGCGCCGCGCGCGATGCAGGGATCGAGTACACGACGCGGCTGCATAAGGTGTGTGATCTTCGGGATGGCGCCGAGTTCGCCGCGCGATCAATCGTTTATAGCGTTCGAAGACCTTGGCGGCGCGGAATTAGCCGAATCTGCAATGCCACGCTCTTTCGATATCTGGAGGGGAAACCACTATTGCGCATTAGTATCCATCCACCCGATTATTCGCACCCGAGGATCTGGAGGCAGGTCACGGTGATGATCGAGAGGGCCATTGCGTCGCGGACAGCCACGACCTACCAGGACTGGATCGCGCAACAAAGATTGAGACCGGGAATGTAGTGTTGTGTAACTGGTATGACTTGCCAATCGTTGAGTTCAAAATGGCCCGCCGCCAAGGCGCGACGAGGGAGCATGTCCTTTGCGACCTGTGACCGAGACGCAACGCAGGCGCCGGGCCATTTTCAACTCAACCCTCCGGGCCGCAGTTCTTTCGGCGAATTTCCGCGTCGCTTCCTCGGCCAGTATCGCAAAGGATACAGGCGCTTCGCTCGCTTCTTGAAATTCACCCAAACTCCGTGCGGCGATTGGCAAGTTATACCAGTTACACAACACTAGATGTGAGCAGGTGCGACCTTCATATTCATTCGCGCTACAGTGCGCGTTCGGAAGAATGGCTCTTCCGCCGTTTCGATTTTCCGGACAGCTATTCGGACCCGAAAGAGCTGTATGAAAAATTGCGGGAGCGAGGGATGGACTACGTCACCATCACCGATCACGATACCATCGAAGGCTGCCTGCAAATCGGTGATCAGCCTCGAACCTTCATCAGTGAACAAGTCACCGCCTATTTCCCCAACGACCCCTGCAAGCTGCACATCCTCGTTTGGGGAATTTCAGAAAATCAGCACCGCGAGATCGACACGGCGCGCGAAAATATTTTTGAGCTACAACGCTATTTGCAGAGTGCGCAGATCGCGCATGCTGTTGCGCATCCTCTTTATAGTATCAATGGTAAACTCGACTCGCGGCATCTCGAATTGCTCATTCTTCTTTTCAAGCACTTCGAGAGCATCAACGGTTTGCGCGACGCGCTTCTAAGCGATCTCGCCCAGACACTATTCAAACAACTGACGCCGGAAAAAATCGAGGTCCTCGCGAACCGCCATAACCTGGCGCCTACACACGCGGAGCCGTGGAAAAAAATCCTTGTCGGTGGCTCGGATGATCACGGCGGCCAATTTGCCGCGTCGGCTTTTACGGAAACGCCTCGGGCAAGCTCGGCGGAAAAGTTTCTCGAACACATCCGGAATGGGGACTGCCGAGCGCACGGTCACGGCGGCACGCCGCTGGTTCTTTCCCATGGTTTTTATAACACGGTCGTTTGTTTCATTCAGGATCGTTTCAACGAAAAACTCGGACCAGGTGCAGCTCTGCTCGAGAAAATGTTTTCGCGCTTCATGGAAGGCCGCGCGCCGACTGAATTCACTCTCAAGGAAAAAATGGAGTTTGTCGTGCAGGGCGTTTTGTCGGGAAAAATCTTCGACTTCGTCAAGCCTGCAAACGTGTCGCTATGGAACGAGCTTTCAGGTTATTTCGCGCAACCGAAGGTGAAAGAGAAACTGGCCGCGCAGTTAAACAAAGTCAGCGAGCCGGAGCGCCGCACATTTCTCATGGCGAACATGGTAGCGGAGCAGCTGACGTTTCGATTTTTCCAAAAATTTGTTCAGGAAATTCGCGGCGGCAACATGGTCGAGAGCATGCAAGCCCTAAGCGCGATCGCGCCGATCCTGGTCATCCTTACGCCGTACATCTACGGATTTCATAGTCAGGCGCCCTCTCGAAAATGGCTACGGTCTATCTTCCTGGACTTGACCGGCGAAGTTCCGGTGGCGTTGCAAAACCGAAAGCGCGCCTGGTTCACTGACACCCTGGAGGACGTTAACGGAGTCGCTACAACCATCCGTAAGATGACGGCGGCTGGCGCTGAGGCCGGGAAGGAACTGATGGTGGTGGTCTCCAGCGGCGAATCGCACGTCGATGATATTCCAATCAAAAATTTCCCGCCAATCGGCGAATTTGAATTGCCCGAATATGAGCTCCAAAAATTAAGTTTCCCGCCGATTCTTCAGATGCTCGATTACATTCAGCGGGAAAAATTCACTGAGATCATCATCAGCACGCCCGGACCAGTCGGCCTCACTGCCCTGCTTGCAGCGAAAATGCTCAATCTGCAAACGAGCGGCATTTATCATACGGATTTTCCTCAGTACGTCCGGATTCTCACTGAGGATAGTTTCCTGGAGAGCGTCGCCTGGCGTTACATGCATTGGTTCTATGGCCAGCTCGACACCGTTTTCGTTAACTCTGAAGAATATCGGCAAGGTTGGATCAAGCGCGGCTTCGATTCCGCAAAACTCAAAATCCTTCCGCGCGGCCTCGATATCGAGCTTTTTACGCCAGCACGACGGCGGCCGGCATTCTGGGAAAGATTTACCACTGCGAACGGTCAGGTCCGTCTGCTTTATGTCGGCCGGATATCCCGGGAGAAAGACCTCGATGTTTTGGCAGACGCTTATCGCCGATTACGCAATGACGGTGTGCCGGTGCAGCTTTTCGTCGTGGGTCACGGCCCGTACTCCGAGAAGCTCGCGCAATCCCTGCCGGAGGCAGTATTTACAGGCTATCTTACGGGAAAGGAATTGGCCACCGCGTACGCCTCGGCCGACATTTTTGTCTTTCCCAGTACCACCGACACATTCGGGAATGTAATTCTCGAAGCGCAGGCTTCCGGCGTGCCAGTCATTGTTTCCGATTCAGGCGGGCCCAAGGAATTGGTGGAAGACAAAACCAACGGTTTGATCACGCGATCACGCGACGTGGATGATTTCACTCGAGCCATCCGTTCGCTGGCTACGGATACCGAATTGCGCGAACGTATGGGCTCTGCTGCGAGGAAAAGCGTCGTCGATCGGAGCTGGCCGAATGCGTTCCGGAAATTCTGGGCTGCAACCGATATTTAGGTGCTCTTGAAATAACGAATCCGATTGGCAGTAAACACAATCGTAGATTCTGAAATTCTTCTGGTCTCTTCATCGTGTTGCAATCAATCTGCACGCATGATGAAACTCAAATTCCTTGCAATTGCCACGTTATTCCTTGCTTTCGCTGTCGTTTGCTTCGCGCAACCAAACGCCACAGGTACGAAAGGCAGCAACGCGCCTTATAACGAAGGCCCGGTCTGGACTCTGACGATGATAAAAACCAAAACCGGTATGGCCGATGAGTACCTGAAACAGATCACGAAATCGGTAAAGCCGGTTTACGACGAAGAGAAAAAGCAAAATATTATCCTGGATTACAAAATCTTGAATGGCGACGCATCCGACCCGCAGGATTTCAATATCCTGATCCTTGTTGAATATCCTAATTGGGCTGCATTCGATAACCTGCGAAACAAGATGGATCCCATTGTCGAGAAGGTTATGGGCACCGAAGAGCAACGTCTAACCACTGCTACAAAACGGCTCGACATCCGCGAAATTCTTGGCACAAAAACCATGCGCGAGATTACCCTTAAGTAATCCTGTCGGTCTTCGGTCTATCGGTTCTTACCGGCCATGACCACCATGACCCATGCCGCTATGTCCCATACCGCCCGCTGCGCGCGTGCTATGGAATCCTGTATGGGCAGATCTGAAGCTTGAGCCGCGATTAATACCTCGCGTTGTGGTCATTTTACTGCTGCGCCCATGCCCGACGTTAGTACTCTTTTTTCCATGGACGGTGCTGCTCTTGCCGTGAACAGTTTGCGTGTTTTTCGCGTGCGACGCTGCCTGGCTTGAGCGGCTCGCGTTGCTTACAAGCCTGCCGAGATTCAGGCCGTTGTCGTGCGCAATTTTTCCCCATCCTTGGCCCGACTGGTGCAGAGCAACGATGTTGTCGAAGCTTTGGCCTGTGGCGTTAGCCAACAAGTGTGCCTTCTCTATACCACCCCAGCCAAGGCCGGTCGAAGCTCTCTCGGCCTGCAGAGTATCGACGGGAACTCCGGTCGCAGTTGAGATTTTATCCAGATTCTGTGCGCGTGAGGCAACAGTACCGAGTAGGAGGAAGAATGCCGCTATAATTAATCCTAACGTTTTCATACGTAATTAAACTCCCTTTACGAATAGACGTTTCGATTTTGCTGGCGCGGTTGGTTCCCACCTTATCCCAAATTTCAGAGCGAGCGGGATCCTCCTTCCCTGCTCGTCACCCACGCGCAAGAAGAACTGCGCGTATAATTTCCAGAAGTAATGCGCTGAAACCGCAAGCCCGATCCCGATAACACTCAGGTATCCATTCTCTTACTCTTACTCATCCTCATGCTCTGTCTCCGGCTTGAGACGGCGCGCTGCGGTCGCCACGGCGACACATCACAGCGCGATGGTTCTACCCCCAGGGGAGCGCATCGAGATCGACGTTGCCTCCAGTGAGAATAATGCCCACTCGCTTTCCGGTGACGTCGATCTTTCCTTCCCGAATCGCAGCGAAAGGAACCGCTGCGGATGGCTCAATCACAATTTTCATGGTTTCCCATATCGTGCGCATCGCGGAAACGATCGCGTCCTCGCTTACAGTCACAATGTCGTCCGCGTAACGCTTGATAATCGCGAAGTTTGGTTCGCCGACATTTGTTCGCAATCCGTCAGCAATAGTGAACTTCTTTTTCGTATGGATCACTCGCCCCGCGCGAAACGATTGCGCTGCGTCATCTGCATTCTCCGGTTCAGCCGCAACCACTTTGATATTTGATCGCATCGATTTTGAAGCGACAGCTGTGCCGGCGAGCAAGCCTCCGCCGCCGACTGGACACATCACACAATCGAGGTCGGGAGCATCTTCGAGCAATTCCACCGCCGCTGTCCCCTGCCCCGCTATCACATCTGGATTTTCGAAAGAATGAATCAGCGTGGCGCCTGTTTTCGCAATCACCTCAGCGCACACAGCGTCGCGTGCCTCCTCCTTCGGCTCGCAAAACACAACGCGCGCTCCGTAGCCTTCCACGGCACGGATTTTAACCTTCGCCGAATTCGATGGCATGACGATGTGCGCAGGGATGCCGCGGAGTTTTGCCGCTCGCGCTACCGCGGCTCCATGGTTTCCCGACGAATGTGTCGCCACGCCACGCTGGGCTGTCGCATCGTCGAGCGAAAAAACGGCATTGGTAGCGCCGCGCGCTTTGAACGCTCCAATCTTCTGAAAATTCTCGCACTTAAAGGAAAGCGAGGCGCCGCTCGCCTCATCCAGTCGCGAGCTCGTCAGCACAGAAGTACGATGGACATACGGCCGAATCCGCTCGTGGGCTGAAAGGATAGCCGGGAGATCGATATCTACTTTGACCATCCGAAAAAAGCGTCGATGACTCCGAACGTGTCAATAAATCCGTGAGCGAAAATGCAGGCCCAAAGATTTCGGTTCGCCAGCATGTAGGCCGCTCCCAAGATCAAGCCGGCAATCCCGGAATCAATGATTCCTGATGGACCTTTATAATAATGGCCGTAGCCAAACAGAACCGATACGAGCAAAATCCCAAGCCAACAGGCTGTTGTTGATCTTCTTCCAATATCGGCAGCGCGCGTCAGCAGATATCCTCGATACGCGATTTCTTCACCGAACGCGGCGAACGTCCAGACCAACAACAAGGCAAGCAGCGCGATTTTCGCATTGCCGGTAATTTCATTTGCTAACGCGGGCGCATTCGGCGCGGGCCAAAAAAATCCGGTAACTGGTTCGACGACGAATTGCCCAAGGAGGAGGCGCACACCGGTCGCGATCAACGCGATCAGAAAAATTCGGCGCCAGGACGCCGGCCGCTTGAATCCCATCGCCGACCAGCCGCCATCGCGCAGCCGCACCGATAGCAGACCCAGTAAACTGAGAACGACGACTTCGTTTGGCACAATATGAAAAACATTGTGACCAATAACGATGAATGCACCGAACAAGAGCTCGCACGCACTGATCGCTCGTGAAGCAGATGGGTTGGTAGAAGGATATGGAGTGTCTGTCTGAAAGCTCATCGGTCTTTTAAACCGCATTTGGGCTGTGGATATGCTCGGGGCGCGGGCCCATACCGATGAAACGCGCCGGGAGTTGGCGCAAAATTGGAAACCATTTCAGCAACCGAACCACGAACGGAAGCGAAGCCTTTTTGTCAGTAGAGGTTCGGCCGGTGACGACTCGACGATGAATAAAGATCTGCATTGCCTGGATGAGGCGGGTGGGCCATTCCCGGCGCGCCTGGACCTTTCGCAGATCGTCGACGTGAACGGGACCGTGCTGGAGCTTTCCCGCCAGCAAGTTTGCAGTGGCAACCGCGTCCTGAATGGCAAGGTTGATTCCAACACCACCTGCCGGTGACATAGCGTGAGCAGAATCACCGATGCAAAGCAATCCTTCACAATACCAATCGCGCAGACGATTCACTTGCACCGTGAGCAATTTGATCTTCGACCAGTCGTCCAGTTCCGCCACGCGATCACGCAGAAAACTGACGAAGCTGACAACCTCACTTTGGAAATCCGTGAGCCCGCGCGCCTTGATCTCCTCGAACTGCCCCTTGGGAATCACAAACCCACATTGCCAGTAATCATCGCGATCGAGTAACACAACCAGCCTGCCGTGTTGAAAAAAACCGAGCGTTTGTTTCGGGTCGCCCGGTTTCTTGGAAATCCGCATCCAAAGAACATCAATCGGCACGCCGAACTCCCGCTGCTCAAGACCGGCACGAGTGTGAACAATGGAGTGCCGCCCATCAGCGCC
>Ga0081455_10001297_pt1 | contig 31031 bp, 30 predicted proteins | sample TabmetS3T2R1_FD_70207 | JGI IMG/M metagenome (GOLD analysis project Ga0081455, IMG submission 70207) | Tabebuia heterophylla rhizosphere microbial communities from the University of Puerto Rico - S3T2R1 | ecosystem: Host-associated > Plants > Roots > Rhizosphere ... | reverse complement strand
TTCGCCCGCGCCATCCTGCTCCTGGGGGAGGCTCGGAGGGGGCCGTCGAGGCCCCTTTCGACGAGCTAGCCCATGCCTCGGGTCCGCGAGATCGAGGACGACGGCGGCGATCCGACCCTCAAGGAGCTCTTCGAGCGGGAGCGGGCCGTCTTCGGGGGGCTGCTCAACACCACCAGGGTGCTGGCCCACTGCCCGCCCATCCTCCGCGCGGCCAAGCAGCTCGGGGCGTCGATCGAGAAGTCCGGTCGGCTCCCCGCGCCGCTCCTGCCGCTGCTCTATCTCCGCGTGGCGCTGATCAACGGCTGCCCCTTCTGAATCGACATCAACGCATCCAGGGGGATGCAGGCGGGGGCGGACGAAGCCAAGATCGCGGAGGTGCCGACCTGGCGCGAGAGCGCACGCTTCTCGCCTCTGGAGCGCGCCGCCTTCGAGTACGCCGAGGCCATGACCATCACCGGCCAGCGGGTGACCGACGAGCTATTCGCCCGCCTGCGGTCGCTGCTCGACGAGAGCCAGATCGTCGAGCTCACCGCCGCGGTGGCGCTCGAGAACTTCCGCAGCAAGCTGAACCCGGCGCTCGGCATCGAGGCCCAGGGCTTCTGCGTGATTCCACACCGGCCGTCCTCGTGACGAGCGCTCAGAAGTAGGATTCTCGCCACATCCGGAGCGTCTCGTCGTGTACGTTCACGTCTCCGAGAATGATCGGCCGTAGTTCATCCTCATAGCGTTTCTTCGACACGGCCCGGTCCAGTGGAACGGCTCTGGCGAGATACTTCACGTCCTCTCGATCCACGCTGAGACGCTGGCATACCGAAGGTTGTCCGCTGTCCAGTCCGTTAGGACATTCCAGTGCTTGGCTTCCTCCGGGCGGTGCTGCTGCATCCAACGGCGCTCCGGTTCATGAACAGCTGACGTGAATGCATCTTCGCGGGCGAGTCGGCTACGATCCAACTCCTCCTCCAGCGCCTGGAGGTCCCGAGCCTTGGTCCCACTATTGGCCTTCTCCGCAAGACGCCGTGCCAAGCTAGCCACAAAACCCAGCCGATTCTGAAGATCGCGCGCCTTCGCCTCCTGGACCAGCCAACGACGGTCCACATCGGAGTCAGAACTCCTTCTTCAGCCCCCCGAAGAAGCCCCGCGGCGGGCCGAACTGGGTGGCGAAGATGCCGACGCCGGTGCCGTTGCGCAGCACGTAGTCCTGCCCGAGCAGGTTGATCACGTCGAAGCGGGCCTCCATCTTGCCGAAGCCGGGCAGCTCGAAGCGGTGGCTGATGCCGAAGTCGAGCTGCTGGTAGGGCGGGTTGCTCGAATCGTTGGGATTGCGCACCGTCCGGCGCAGCCCGCTGCCCACGATCAAGTCCAGGCTCACGCGGGTACGGTTCCAGAAGAGGTAGCTGAGCCCGGCCGAGGCGGTGATGAGCTGGCTGTGGTCGGTGACGATGTAGTGCTCGTGGATGTAGGCGAGGTCCTCGGGCGAGAAGAGGGCCTGGGCGGTCACGATGCCCTTGGCCCACTGCTGCGCGGCGGCCAGGTTGCCGTAGGCGCTGAAGTTCCCCAGCACGACCGACGCGCTCAGCTCGATCCCCACGTTGCTCGCGCGGTGGTAGTTGAACGGGGTGAGGAACGTGGGCGCGCCGAACTGGCCCTCGTCCAGGTGGTAGAGCGAATTCTTGTAGTAGGCGTCGAGCCCCACGCGCACGCCCGGCACGATCTGCTGGGTGATGCCGGCGTCGACGTAGTGGGCACGCTCGGCCCGCACCGGATTGTTGATCGGCACCGTCGACTCGGCGGTGGTGCCCGCGAAGCGTTTCACCGTGGAGGTCGGCACGAACTCCTGGCGCGGCGGCGTGAAGTAGCGCGCGTAGCCGGCGTGCACGGTGGTGGTGGGGGTGGCCTCCCACACCACGTTCAGGCGCGGACTGAACTGGTACTCGTCGGTGAAGGCGGCGATGCCGTCGAGCCGCACCCCGCCGTTGATGGTGACGTTGGGCCGGATCTTCCAGGCGTCCTGGAGATAGACGCTGTAGGTGTAGCCGATCTTGCCGCGGCTATCGAAGATGCGGAATGGCTGGTCGGAGCTCTGCACCCCGTCCACCGCGGGCAGCACGTCCGAGGACGACTGCACGCTGGTCTGCTCCGCGGCCAGGTACGCGCCGCCGTGCAGGGTGTGGGTCGGACTCAGCGTGTAGGCGCCGTCCAGCTGCAGCCCGGTGGCGATGCTGCTGCGGCTCACCCGCTGCGCGATGCCGTTGAAGAGCAGGTCCGCGAGCGGGTCGGGGCGGAAGGCCATCGTGCTGTAGCGGGCGAACGCGGCCGCCTGCAGGCTCGCGTCGCCGAGTGACTTGAACAGCGACATCACGCCGAAGTAGTTCTGCTCGAGCTGGGTCTCGTCCACACGCGTCGAATCGAACTGGGAGATGCCGTTCACGGTGAACTCGGGCGTCACCCCGGGGCGGTTCGGGATCTCGAAATGACCGACGAAGCTGCCGAAGATGCCCGAGAGCTTCGTGGTCGCGTCCTTCAGATACTCGACGTAGGCGAAGCCGTGGCCTTGCCGGGTGTCGTCGTGTATGGTGCGCCCCGGCGTGGCGGGCGAGATCCCGATGCTGTTCTGCAGGTAGTCGGCGGACACGAAGTAGGTGAGTCGGCCGATGCTGCCCCGATACTCGACGCTCGGCTGGATCCAGGACTGGCTGCCTCCGTACATCGCCACCGAGCCGCCCGGGTCCAGCGCGCCGCTCTTGGTCCGGATGTCGAAGATGCCGGTGGTGCGCAGGCCGAACTCGGCGGGGAGCGCCCCGGTGAGCAGGGTGATGGAGCTGGCCAGGCGCGGGCTCAGCCCGCCGCCGGCGCCGAAGAGCGTCGCGCCCTCGGGCAGCACGATGCCGTTCAGCCGGTACTGGATGTTGCCCATCTGCTCGCGCACGTGGATGCTGCCCGCGCTCGACGAATCCTGGCTCACCCCGGGGGCCTGCAGCAGCACCCGTGACAGCGAATTGTTCTCCCCGCCTGGCTGCGCCTCGATCGCCTGACTGGTGATCTCGTAGGTGGAGGCGCCGATGCCCGGCTGGATCTTGATCCGCTCCTCCTGCAGCCGCCGGGCGATCACCTGGATCGGCTCCAGTGCGACGACCGAGGCGGTCATCACCAGGTCGGCGTCGGCGCCCTCCGTATCGCTGACCGTGACGAGCCGGGTGGACGGCTCGAATCCGTCGCGCTCGCCGACCACCGCGTAGCTGCCGGCCGGCACGCCCTCGAAGGCGAACTGGCCCGCGTCGGCGCTGGTCGTGGTCGCCACCGGGGCGCCCGCGGCGGCCTCGAGGCGCAGGCGCACGCCCGACAGCGCCCGCCCCTCGGCGTCCTTCACGACGCCGGCCACCACGCCGGCGGGCGGCGCGGCGAGCGACGGGGCGGCCGATAGGACGGCCAGCACCACGGCGACTGCCGAGCGGAGCGACGAGCGCATGCGTGTCCTCCCGAGCACGGAAGACCATCAGAGCTGGACTGCTGATGCGACCGCGGCGGACCGCGGGCTCTACCGGGGAGGAACGGCTAGATGCCGGGCGGGGCGCGCGGGGCGTCGAGGGCGACGGCCACCGCGGGGTAGATCGACTGCGGGAGTACGGGCGGAGCCTGACGCGGGCGTTCGGCCGGCGCGGCGCGCGCCGACAGGTCGGGCGCGACGGCGACCGAGTGGGTGACGTGCTGCTGGAGCGGGCAGTCGGGGCTGCAGAAGCCCGGCTCGCGCCGGTCCTCGTCGGGCGGGGGCGGGACCCCGGCGCCGACGAGGGCCGTCGCGGCCAGCGCGATCGTGAGGAGCAGCGCGCACCGCTGCGCCAGCCGCAGCGCGGCCGATCGGATCCGGCGCCGCGGCCGAGGCACCGGGCTCACCCGCGGGTCACCCCAGCATCAGGACGGTGCGGGAGACTTCGCCGGCCTTCATGGCCCGGAACGCCTCGTTGACGTCCTCGAGCTTGCCCCGGCGCGTGATCATCTCGTCGAGCTTGAGCCGCCCCTGTCGGTACAGGTCGATGTAGCGCGGCATGTCGACCTTGAAGCGGTTGCTGCCCATGCTGCAGCCCTGGATCTTCTTCTCGCGCAGGAAGATGGGGCCGTCCAGCTCGATCTTCTGCCCGACCGGGATCATGCCGACCACGGTGGCGGTGCCGCCGTGCTTGATGCAGTCGAAGGCCTGCTCGGCCGCGATCTTGAGCCCGATGCACTCGAAGGAGTAGTCCACGCCGCCGCCGGTGAGATCGCGGATGGCCTTCACCGGCTCGTCGCTCTTGGCGTTGACCCCGTGGGTCGCGCCCAGCGCCTTGGCGGTGGCGAGCTTGGACTCGACGGTGTCGACCGCGATGATCATGCGCGCGCCCGCGATCCGGGCCCCCTGCACCGCGGCCAGCCCCACCCCGCCGGCGCCGAACACCGCCACCGTGGTGCCGGGCTCGATACGCGCGGTGTTGAGCACCGCGCCCACACCGGTGGTGACCCCGCAGCCGATCAGGGCCGCGCGGTCGAGCGGCATCGCGTCGTCGATCTTGACCAGCCCGTTCTCGTGCACCAGCATCTTCTCGGCGTAGGCGGAGAGATTGGCGAACTGGTTCACCGGCTGCCCCTTCCACGAGAGCTTCGGCGGCTCGGTCTTGGCGCGGGCCGGACGCGTCTGGCAGAGGTGGGTGCGCCCGGTCAGACAGTACTCGCAGTGGCCGCAGAAGACGGACAGGCAGCAGATGACGTGGTCGCCCGGCTTGAACTCCGACACCTGCAGCCCGACCTCCTCCACGATGCCGGCCGCCTCGTGGCCGAGGATCGCCGGTGTCGGGAACTGATAGTAGCCGTCCACGAAGTGCAGGTCGCTGTGGCACACTCCGGAGGCGACGGTGCGCACCAGCACCTCGCGGCCCATGGGCTTGTCGATGTCGACGTCCTCGATGGTCAGGGGCTGATGCGGTCCATGGAACATGGCGGCTTTCATGAGTGGCTCCTCTCGGATCCGAAGATCCCGCTGGGGACTATCGCGCGACCGCCACCGCCCCCGCCTCGGCGGCCGCGGGACGCGACGCGGCCACCGCGGCGTCCGCCTTGTCGAAGTCGGCGGGGCCGAGGCCGTAGAGATGGGCGCCGCCCATCAGGATCTGCGCGGCGGTCTCGCGCGAGCAATGCTTCAGCACGTTGTCGGACACGTTGGGGAAGTTGGAGTCGAAGTGCGGGTAGTCGGTCGACACGCACATGCGGTCGGCGCCGATGAGCGAGGCGGTGGCCTCGATCTCCGGCTCGCTGCCCTCCACCGCCGCCCAGCAGTTGCGCCGGAAGTATTCTTTCGGCGTCAGGGTCAGATAGGGCGCGTGCGAGTCGCGGTACTGCGGGTAGTCCCACTCGATCCGCGAGAGCAGGCCGGGCGCCCAGGAGTTCTGCGCCTCCAGGAAGCCGACCCGCAGCCGGGGATGGAACTCGAAGACCCCGCCGATGATCATGGCGATGAGCGCCTGCTGCATCTCGATCCAGTGGCTGGCCACGTGGCGGTAGAAGCGGTTCTCGCCGTAGAGCACGTTCATGTGCGAGTACCAGGCCCCGGTGCCCTCGTGGAAGCCCCACGCCACGTTCAGCTCCTCGTGCAGCGCGTAGAGCGGGTCCCAGTAGTTGGAGTGCCAGTAGTGACCGTTGACCAGGTTGGGCCGGATGAAGGAGCCGACCGCGCCCAGCTCGCGCACGCAGCGCTGAAGCTCGCGGCAGGCCAGGTGCACGTCGTGCACCGGCAGCATCGCCACGAACTTCAGCCGCTCGGGGCTGTAGCGGCAGAACTCGTGGATCCAGTTGTTGTAGGCCTGACACAACGCGAGCGACAGCCGAGGGTCCATGCCGTCGCGCGCGAGCAGGCTCAACCCGGTGGTGGGGTAGAGGACCGCGATGTCCACGCCCTCCATCGCCATCCCCATCACCTGCGCCTCGGGGTCGTAGTTGCGCTGGATCGCGAAGTCGAGATGGCTGGTGGACTGAAGCCGCGAGCCCGAGAGCGGCTGGGTGCTGTGCGCGCTCGCTCCTCCGGGCCGCCCCCGCTTGCGGTACTGCTGCAGCTCGGCGTCCATCGTGGTGGGCAGCCCGTCGATCACGATGGTGCCCCGCTTCGGCCGCCCGTCGGCGCCGACCGGGAGCACCACCCGGTCGCGGAACGCCGGATCCAGATACCGCTCGAACAGATCGGGCGGCTCCATGATGTGCATATCGGAGTCGACGAAGCGGAGATGGTCTTTCATCTCGGGGATCCTCCCGTGAGGTGCCTTTGGGCGGAAGTGGCGCTCAGACCTTCTCGTAGGCCAGGCGCTTGACCCGGTCCATGTTGGTGCCCTCGATGCGGACGAGCCGCGTCGGCCCGTCGCGCCGCGGGGAGTGCAGGTCGCCCTCGTTGTAGACGTGGGCCATGCCGGGCTCGAGCGCGTAGCTGCGCACGTGGCGCACCTTGCCCGGGCGGCTCTCGGTCGCCTTCTCCACCAGGGCCCAGTCGTTCATCAGGGTCTCGCCGCGGGCCTGACCGTAGATGGCCCACGACGGCCCGTGATCGTGCGGGTTGCTCTCCCGCGCGTTGTGATAGACGTGGGCGAGGATGCAGAAGCCCAGCTGCGGATCGGTGTAGAGGATCTTCCGCTCGGGGACGTCGTCGCCCAGATGCCGGGCCACGAAGGCGTCGTCCTTCAGCACGTCCTCGAGCAGCGCGCGCAGGCGCTCGCGCCCGGCCGGACCGGGGTCGGCGGTGAGGATGTCGTGGGCGGCCGCGGCAAAGCTCTCGAGCGTGTGGGCCATGCGTCCCTCCTCCTACCGCTTCCGGCGCGCCACGCCGGTGCGCACCGCCGCGTCGGCCACCGCGCTGGCCACCGCCGGCACCACCCGCGCGTCGAACATGGACGGGGTGATGTACTCCTCGCACAGCTCGCCGTCGCTGACGATGTCGGCCAGCGCGTGGGCCGCGGCCAGCTTCATCTCGTCGTTGACCCGGCGGGCCCGCACGTCGAACAGGCCCTTGAAGAAGCCGGGGAAGCCGCACGAGTTGTTGATCTGGTTCGGGTAGTCCGACCGCCCGGTGGCCATCACCCGCACGTACTTGCCCGCCTCCTCCGGCATGATCTCCGGCGTCGGGTTGGCCATCGCGAAGACGATCGCGTCGCGGTTCATCGCGCCCAGGTCGTCCACCTTCACCACCCCGGGGCCGCTCAGCCCGATGAACACGTCGGCGCCCACCATGGCGTCGCGCACGGTGCCCTTGCGGTTGTCCGCGTTGGTGTGCTCCGCGAACCACGTCTTCATCGGGTTCATGTTCTCGGTGCGGCCGCGGTAGAGCGCGCCGGCCCGATCGCAGGCGACGATGTTTCGCGCGCCCTCCAGCATGAGCAGCTTGGCGGTGGCGATCGCGCTGGCCCCCGCCCCGGTGAAGACGATCTTCACGTCGTCGAGCTTCTTGTTGACGATCTTGAGCGCGTTCAGCAGCGCGGCGAGGGTCACCACCGCGGTGCCGTGCTGGTCGTCGTGGAACACCGGGATGTCCAGCTCGGCCTGCAGGCGCTCTTCGATCTCGAAGCAGCGCGGGGCCGCGATGTCCTCCAGGTTGATGCCGCCGAAGATCGGGGAGATCGCCTTCACGGTGCGCACGATCTCGTCCACGTCCTTGGTGGCCAGCGCGATCGGGAACGCGTCGACGCCCGCGAAGGACTTGAAGATGAGGCACTTGCCCTCCATCACGGGCAGGGCCGCCGCGGGGCCGATGTCGCCGAGCCCGAGCACCGCGGAGCCGTCGGTGACCACCGCGACGGTGTGCTGCTTGATCGTGAGGTTGTAGACCTTCTCCGGATCGTCGTGGATCGCCATGCAGACGCGGGCCACCCCCGGGGTGTAGGCCATCGAGAGATCGTCGCGCGTCTTCACCGCGGTCCGGCCGTTGACCTCGATCTTGCCACCCAGGTGCATCAGGAACGTGCGGTCGGACACGTTGACCACGGTGACGTCGGGCACCGTCCGCAGCTGGTCGACGATGCGCTGCCCGTGGGCCTCGTCGGAGGCCTTGAAGGTGATGTCGCGCGTCATCTCCTTCTGGCCGGCTTCCACCAGGTCGACGGCGCCGATGTCGCCGCCGGCCTCGCCGATGGCGGAGGTGACCTTGCCGAGCATGCCCGGCTTGTTGGCGATGGTGACGCGGACGGTGAGGCTATAGCTGGCGACGGGCGTGTTCTGCATCATGGGCCTCCTTGCCCTGACCGTGACGGCGCTCCGGGGGGGCGGCCACGCGGCGCGGCCGATCTCGCGGGTGGCCAAGGATAGTCGAGTCGTCGCGGGAAAGGCAAGACGCGGTGTGCTCACTCGCTCGTGTTTCTGGGCGCCTTGGGCATGATGATCCAGAGCACGAGGTAGGCGAGGATGCCGGGGAACGCCACCGAGACCACCGAGACGACCACGTAGAGGATCCGCACGAGCGTTGGATCCCAGCCGAGCCACTCCGCGATGCCGCCGCAGACGCCCGCGATCATCTTGTGCTTCCGCGAGCGCTGAAGCGGCATGGGCACAGCGCGCTCAGCCGGCAAGGAAGGCCTGCACCACGCGCGCGGTGGCTTCGGGCTGCTCGAGGTGCGGGGCATGCCCGGCGCCCGCGACAACTTCCAGCCGCGAGTCGGCGAGCCGGCCCGCGAATTCCTTGGCGTAGGTGCGCGGAACGAGGCGATCGTCGGCGCCCCACACGAGCAGGGTCGACGCGGTCACGCGGTGGATGCGCTTCTTCAGCCCCTTGTCGGGGATCGGCCAGATGAACTTGCCGGTGGCGCCCATCGCCCAGCTGAGCCGCGTGCGCGCCAGCGCCGCGCCCTCCGGATCCTCCGGCAGAGCGAACAGCGCCTTCGCGGCGGCGCCGTCGGGATTCTTGAAGACGTGAGCCGGGATGTCGGCGGGCGCGAGCAGCATCCAGTTGACCACCGGCGTCTCGTCGCGCCAGAGGCCGATCGGATCGATCAGCACGAGGCGCTTCACGCGCGCCGGCTGCAGCGCGGCCACCTCGCAGGCCACCATCGCCCCGAAGGAGTGGCCGACCAGATTCACGTCGCGGAGGCCGAGCTGCGCGAGCACTTCGTCACAGCAGAGGACCAGGTCCCACAGGTTGTCCACGTGCTGGATGGCGTCGGGCTCGCCGGCGGCGGTGCCCGGGTGCTCGGGCGCGTAGACCGTGAAGCGCTGGGCGAGGGCGTCGAGGAAGGGCCCCCACGTGAGGCCCCACGGGCCGTGGAAGAAAACCACCGCGGGACCGCGGCCTCGGACGTGCACGCGGAGGGGGACGCGGTGCTGCCAGACGGTGAGGGAGCGGATTCCCTCACCCTGCCCTCTCCCCTCGGGGGAGAGGGTGGGGTTGGAGGCTCTGCCCTTGGGGGAGAGGGTGGGCTTGGAGACGTTGGTCCCGGCGGGCCTGGCTTTGGCGGCCTTCGCCTTCGCGGCCTTCGGCTTCGGGGTCATCGGGCGGCGCCGACAGGCGCGCGGGTGGCCCGCAGGCTCTGAGGCCACCAGTGATTCTCCCAGCCCTTGTCGTCCCAGATCTCGCGCAGGTGCGGCAGCACCTCGCGCGCGAACAGATCGATGTTCTGCAGGGTCAGCTCGTGTGGCATCGAGCCGATCTGCACCAGGATCATCAGGTTGCCCACGTGGAGGCGCTTGATGACTTCCTCGATCAGGCGCTCCTTCACGGTGGCCGGGCTGCCCGCGATCACGTAGCCCTTCTCGACGAAGTCCTTGTAGCGGAGCGTCTTCGGATCCTCGGCGCGACGCACCGGATTCCGGTTCGCCGCGAGGAGGCTCCGGTAGTCCTGGTTGCCCGGCGGGGCGAACCACTGCGCGGGCACGTGCAGGCACTTGTGGTAGAAGTACTCGACGTGCCGGGCGTAGTCGGCCTCCGCCTGCGCGTCCGTATCGGACACCGCGACCAGCTGGAGGAAGCCGGCCCGGTACGGATTGCGCTCGAGCCCTTTCTTGTCCACCACGTCCCAGTAGCCGTCCATCATCGCGCTGGCCGCCCGCGCGCCCGCGTAGGAGAGGAAGCAGTAGCAGACGTTGTGGTCGGTCGCGAAGTCGAAGGTGCTGATGCTCCCCGAGCCCGGCACCCACACCGGCGGGTGCGGCTCCTGGATCGGCCGCGGCCAGAGGTTCACCTGGCCCAGCTGGAAGTACTTCCCGTTCCACGCGAAGATCTCCTTCGCCTGCCACGCCTTGAGCACCAGCTCGAACGCCTCGCGGTAGCGCTCGCGATGCTCCATCGGGGTGATGCCGTAGGCCAGATTGACGTCCATGGGGCTGCCGAGCGGCAGCCCGGCGACCAGGCGGCCCCCGCTGATGCAGTCGAGCATGCCGTACTCCTCGGCCACGCGGACCGGTGGCGAGGTGGTCGGCAGGGTCATGCCCATCTGCACGATGGCCACGTCGAGCCCGTTGGTCTGCTTGGCCAGCACGCTGCCCATGAGGTTGGGGCTCGGCATGAAGCCGTAGGCGTTCTGGTGGTGCTCGTTGGTGCACACCCCGTCGAAGCCGGCGCGGGCCGCGTGCAGCAGCTCGTCGAGCGTCCAGTTGTAGTACTGCCCCACCCGCCGGGCGTCGGCCAGCTCCCACCAGGGGGGGGTGACCCACACGCTGGGGTGACGCCGCTCGAAGTCGGGCGGCAGCTCGCGATGCGGCATCAGATGGAACGCGCTGACTTTCATGGCCGGTCGGTCTCCCTTCCCGTGGAGTGCTGCCGAGCATAAGCGAGGCCGGCCGAGCACTCAAGTTGGGGAAGCGCCCCGCGTCGGCTAGACTGTCCGCGCCGAGCCGTGGAGCTCCCGAGTCCGCCGCCGACGCTCCTGGAGGTCGTGTCGTCACTCGTGACGGCCTGGCGCAATCTCGCCGCGTATCCGGCCAGCCACCCCGCCCGGGCCTCGGCCCTGGCCACCGCCCACGAGCGCATCCGCGCGTACCTGGCGGTGGCCAGCCCGCTCACCCTGGGCATCGGGCGCGACGGCCTGGTCAGTGGCGGCAAGAAGCTCGAGGCCGCCCAGGTACGGGCCTTCGCGCGCACGCTCTATCGGCGCAACGGCGCGCTGCTCCGCATGGAGGAGGGGCTCGAGCGGCCCGAGCTGGAGACCTTCCTCGCCCTGCTCGGCGACACCGGTCCCTCCCGCGATCGGCCCCTCACCGTCGAGGAGCTGCGCGAGGCCGGCATCGGCCACATCACCGTCTCCGGCATCGACTACGCGGGGCTGGTCACCACCTCGGACGTGAGCGAGCCCGGCGGCGACGGCTCGCTCTGGGAAGAGCTGCTCCAGGCGCTGATCCAGGATCTGCCGCTCGCGGCGCGCGGGGGCGTGGCGCAGCCGCGCGAGCGCTACTCGGCGGAGACGATCGCCTCGCTGTTCCACGGCGCCCCCGGTCCGCTCGGCACGGGCGGCGGCCCGCACCCGGGCGGGGCCGGCGCGAGCAGCGCGGGCCCCGGCGGGCCGGATGGTGGCGCGCCCGGACGCGCCGGCGGCTCGCCGGGAGGCGCCGGCGCCGGGACGGGTGGCGGCCGGGGCGGCGCCACGGGCCGCGGCGGCTTCGGCCTCGGCGACCGTGGCGGCGGCGACGGCAGCGGCTCGATGGCAGTCGCGGGCGGCGGCCGCGGCGCCGGCGGCGGCCTGGGCCTCACGTCAGCACACACGCTGGCTCGCGAGGTCGGCGCCCGCCTGGCCGCCGCCGATCACGACGAGCGCGACCGCCTGAATCCGCAGATCATCAGCCTGATCCGCGCGCTGCCCGGCGAAGTCCGGGAGCCCGTCCTGGCCGCCGCCCTCCGGGTGCTGGCCACCGACGACGGGTCGGGCACCCGCCTGGCCGCGCTGGCCGCCGCGCTGCCCGCGGCCGATGTGCTGCGCGGGCTGCAGCGGGTGGCGCGCGAGCACCGCCAGCTCTCCGCGCACGCGCTCAGCATGGCGCAGGCCCTGGCCGAGACCCACGAGGGCATCTCCGACACCTCCTTCCTGCCCGAGCCGCCGGCCGATCTCGCCGAGATGGCCGCGCTGTTCCGGGAAGAGGACGTCGACCGGTACAACCCGGAGGACCACCGCACGCTGCTGGCGCAGAAGCCGGCGATCGACCTCGCGGCGATCGCAGTGGAGCTGGCCGCCGATCCCGAGGCCTTCGGGCCCGACACCGAGAGCGGCGACGACGCCATCGAGCGGCGCGTCGTCATCACCGCGCTGGACATGGCCGCGACGTCGCCCGAGGCCGTGCTGCCGCTCGTGCTGGGGCGGCTGCGGGCGATCTTCACGCGGGCGCTCGGGATCAATCGGTTCGCCCAGGCCATCGGCATCATCCGCGCGGTGCGGGAGCTGGCCGGAGACCCCGCGCAGGCCGACCGGCGCGCCGCGCTCGACGACTTCGTCGCCACCCTGGCCGACGCCCAGCTCCTCGCCTCCCTGGTAGCCGCCAGCCGTCAGCCGGGCGGACCGCCGTTCGTCCAGGTCCAGACGCTGGTGCTCGCCCTCGGGGCCTCCGCCTCGCGCGGACTGCTGGAGGCCCTGGCCGCCGAGCCCGAGCGGGCGCGACGGCTGCGCCTCATCGAGCTGGCCGCCTCGCTCGGGCCCGCCATCGTACCGGAGACGCGGCGGCTGCTCGCCGACCCGCGCTGGTACGTGGTGCGCAACATGGTGCTGCTGCTCCGGCGCGTGCAGGACCGGTCGGCGGTGGACGAGATCCGGCGGTGCGCGGACCATCCGGACCTGCGGGTGCGGCTCGAGGCCATCCGCGCGCTCTTCGCGTTCGACTCGAAGGTGCCGCGCGACCTGCTCGCGCGGACCATCCACCATCCCGATCCGCGGCTCGCGGAGGCGGCGGTGCTGCTCACCGGGCAGCACGGGATCACGGAGGCCACCGACCTGCTGGTGGAGATCCTGCGCCGGTGGGACTGGCTCGGCCGCCGCCGGTCGATCCGGCTCAAGGCGCTCCGCGCCCTCGCCGACCTCGGCAACCCCGAGGTCCTGCCGCGCATCGCCCACTTCTTCCGCGAGTGGCCCGTGCCGATCGTGGCCCTGGAGGAGCGCCGCGCCGCCTACCGCCTGCTGGGCTCCTACGGCGAGGCCGCGCGCGCCCCGTACGTGATGCAGGGCGAGCGCTCGCGGGACTCGATGATCCGCGACATCTGTCGCGGCCTCCGCAAGAGCGCGGCGGCATGAGCGCGGCACCGGCGCCGGGCGCGCTCACCGCGGTCGATCGGCTGGTGGTCAGCCTGGTCGCCGGGATCAACATGCGCGCGCTCTATGGGGCCGAGCATCCCGCGCTGGCCAGCCACGTCGAGCGCATCCTGGAAGCGGTCGCGACCGCCTGCCAGGAGATGGGCAAGGACTCGCTCACGTTCCTGGTGGTGGGCCAGGACCTGGTGGTCGAGAGCCAGCCGCTGCGCACCGGTAGCCTCTACCACCAGCAGTTCATCCGGGCCCTCACCCGCCGCAGCGTGGAGCGGCTGACCATCGGGCGCGCTGTCGACGTCGAGGAGTGTGTGCGCTTCCTCACCCCGATGGCTCTCGGCGGGGCGCCGGTGTCGACGCGTCATATCATCGTCGGCCGCGTGGAGCTGCTCGCGCCGGAGGGGCTCGCGCTCGGCCGGGGCGGCGGTGGGAGGGGCGCAGAGGACTCGGCCATCGAGCTGCTGACCGCACAGAGCGTGGACGGCGCGCGCGACGCGTTCACCGAGTTCCGCACCGACCGGCGGGGCGGGCTCGTCCGCCTGGAGCAGGTGGTGTGGAGCCTCATGGACGCCCTGCAGCGCGCGACCCGCGAGATCCTGCCCCTGGCCCCGCTCAAGACCCACGACGACTACACCTTCGTGCATTCGGTGAACGTCTCGCTGCTGACCCTGGCCCAGGCCCGCTCCTTCGGCATCGAGGGCGCGCGCCTGCACGCGATCGGGCTCGCCGCGTTCCTGCACGACATCGGCAAGCTCAAGATCCCGCTCGAGGTGCTGAACAAGCCGGGCAAGCTCGAGGGAGAGGAATGGCGAATCATGATGAGCCACGCCCAGGAGGGCGCCACGCATCTCTGCGGCGTCGACAGCGTCCATCCCCTCGCCATCCTGGTGGCCTACGAGCACCACATGCGCTACGACGGCCAGCCGAACTATCCGGTCCCGCGCGTCCACCGCCGGCCCACGCTGGCGAGCCAGCTGACGTCAATCTCCGACGTCTACGACGCGATCTGCACCACCCGGCCCTACGCGAAGGCCCGCTCGCGCGAGTTCGCGGTGAGCGTGCTCACCGGGCGCGTCGGTACCTTCCACAGCCCCGCCCTGGTGGCCAACTTTGTCCGGATGGTCGGGGTCGAAGCACTGCCCGACAACCCGGGAGGCGCTTGATGTTCGGCTGGCGGGCCCGCATCGGGGTGCTGGTGCCGCCGGGCAACCCGACGGTGGAGCCCGAGCTGTATCGCATGGTCCCGGACGGGGTGACGCTGCACTTCGCGCGCATGCAGGCGCCGCCGTCGGACGGACCCGCGGGCGGCGCCGCCGGCATGGAGGAGCGCGGCCGCGCCTACCGCGAATCGATCGACGCGCCGGCGGCCAGCCTGGCCGACGTGCGCGCCGCGGTAGTGGTGCTGGCGCACACCGCGTCGAGCTACGCGGTCGGCTTCGGAGAGGAGGGACCGCTGGCCGACCGCATCGCCGCGCGCACCGGCGTGCCGACGCTGCTGGCCGCACAAGCGGCGCTCGCCGCGCTCCGGCATCTCGGCGTCAAGCGCCTGGCCCTCGGCACGCCGTACCCCGAGACGATCAGCCAGCAGGGCCGAGCCTACTGGCAGGCGGCCGGCTTCGACCTGGTGGGGTATCACCGCTTGACCGACGTGCAGGACATCTACCGCGAGACCGAGGAGCGCGCCTATGAGCTCGCCCGACGGGCCGACGCGCGCGGGGCGGACGCGGTGCTGCTGAGCGGCACCGGCCTGCCCACGGTGGCGATGCTGGAGACGCTCGAGCGCGACCTGGGCAAGCCGGTGATCAGCAGCAACCAGGCCTGCCTCTGGCGCGCGCTGCGGCTCGCGGGCGTGCGCGAGCCTATCGCGGGCTACGGTCGCCTGCTGCGGGAGGGCTGAGCGCGAAGAGCGGCAGCGCGCCGTGGCCCAGGGCGCGCTCCACCGAGAGCAGCCGCCGCTTGGTGACCGCGCCACCGCGCGCCGAGAAGCCGCCCAGCTTGCCGCCCGCGGCCACCACGCGATGGCAGGGCACCACGATCGGGAACGGATTGCGCCCGAGGGCCTGGCCCACATCGCGCGCCGCGAGCGGGGTGCCCAGGCGTCGCGCGATCTCCCCGTAGGACAGCGTGGCCCCGGGCGGGATGGTGCGCGCCACCTCGTAGACGCTCCGCTCGAACGGCGCGACGGATTCCATGTCGAGCGCGATCGAACCGAGCTCGCACGCCTCGCCGCGCAGCAGCGCCACAATTTGCTCGACCGCCCGCCGAGCCTCGCCGGGCGGCGGCGCCTCGCGGGCGCCGGGAAAGCGCCGCTGCAGGCGGGCGCGCATCGCGGGGTCACTCCCCTCGGGCAGCTGCACCCCCGCGATCCCGCTCGGGCTCCACGCGATGCCGCAACGGCCGATCTCGGTGTCGAAGAGTGCCCAGCCGATCGCGGTCACGCGCCGGGGGCCTCGTCGCGCCACTGCCGGATCTGGGCCATGTGCTCGCGATAGTGCCCCGCGCCGGCGCCGTCGAACGGCGCCACCGCGGCGCCGCCCGCGTCGAAGAAGCGCTCCGGCACCGTGCTGGCCGCAGCCAGGAACGCGCGATGGGAGACTTCGAGCTCCGCGATGACGTCGGCCGTCTTCACGCCAACCCGCCGCTCGACGAACCGCGCGTTCCAGGCATCGAAGTCGTCGTAGGCGCCGGCCGGGTACGGCTCCTCGCCCTTCGCGATCCGGCCGAGGGCCGGGACCATCTCCTCGTGCCAGCCCGCGATGTGGATCAGGATCTCGCGCACGCCCCAGGCGCCCAGCCAGACCCGACGCATCTCGTCCTCCGACAGGCCGTCGAAGGATTCCCGCAGCTCGCCAAAGGCCTGGTCCGCGTCACGCAGCAGCTTCGTCTTGTCGCTCATGGCTCCCTCCCCGGTGAAGATGGTCTCGGCTCCTGTGCCTGAGACCCCGGGGGCGGCCGGTCGTGAAACGCGGGAGATCTTTCGCCGCCAGCGGAAGCCGCCCGTGGCCGGTGCGGCGTCCAGCAGCGCCGAGAGGCGCGCCAGCACGTCCTGCAGCTCGTCGCGCTCGGCACGCACCCGCTCGCCCTCCGCGTGGAGGTGCTTGATCTCGGCCTGCAGCTCGGTGAACCGAAACATCTGGGCGCCCAGCTCGGTGACCGGCACCCCAGCCGACCGCTCCCGCTCGCGCGCGCGCCGGGTCGAGACGACGACGCCCAGCACCCCGGCGGCCAGGAGCGCCACCGAGAGGGCGAACAACCAGAGGATGGGGTCGCCGAGCACGGCGGCCAGTGTACCGCGATCGCCCGCGGAGCGCTCAGGCTGGGAGCGTGTAGCGACGGTCGATGGCCGCCCGGATGCGGGCGCGGCTGTCGGAGGCCGGCGCCTCCGCGGCCTGCTCGATCGCGGCGGCCTCCCGGGCGAGATCCTCGTTCTTGATCGCCTCCCGGAACCAGCGCGAGTAGTCACCGCGCTCGAGGTGGTGGAGCCAGGTCGCGTCGTCCACACCCTCGGCGATCTGCACGAACAGGCCCAGGTTCTGGGCCCGCAGGTTCAAGCGGTTGTCGGGCCCGCGGAAGTAGAAGCTCCGGTCCGGCCCCAGCTCGCCCTCGGCGTACTTGCGGACGTGGCGTCGGCGCTCGGCGCGCGGCGACGAGGTGCGGAACACCAGCGGCCCCGCGTCGCTCTCGGCCGACCAGAAGAGTCCCTCGCCCGGCTGAAGCGGCGCCGGGTCCCACCGCGGCGCCGAGCGGCCGGTCGAGGCGCAGAAGGCGCGGATCGTATCGGCGCCCGACCCGCCGACGCCCACCACCACACTCACGCTCTCGAGCACGGCGGTTGCCACGTGCTCGGGATGCACGGTGATGAGCAGGACGCCGGTCAGCGCCCGCGGCAGAGTCTGCGACGCCGGGTTCCACGTCGGCGGCAGCAGATGATGAGCCTCGTCGATCACGAGCCAGTGCGGCCGCCCGACCTGCGCCCGTCTCTCTTGAAGCCGCGGCAGGAGCGCGTCGAAGAAGGCCGGCCGGTCCTTGAGCGGCACGCCGAGGAGATTCACCACCGCGTGACCCGCCGGCCCGTCGAGAACGTCGAGGACCTCCTCCGGGCCCGGGGCCCGCTGCTGATCGCCCAGCACGATGGCGCCGGGCATCGACGCGTAGTCGCCTTCCGGGTCCACGACGCAGACCTGGTAGCCGGCGTCCATGAGCCGCTCCGTCATCGAATTGGTCAGCGTGGACTTGCCGCTGCCCGACGGTCCCGCGATCAGCACGCTCGTGCCATGGGGCCGGACGAGGACGTCGGCGCCATCGGCGGTCGTGCCGAGCGAGATGGCGTGGCGGGTCAGCCGCGGCTCGAGGTGGGCGAGATCGTCCCGGATCAGCCCCTCGATGACGTCGACCACGCCCTGGCCGTGATCGCCCGCGGTCACCCAGTCCGCCTTCTCCTTCAGCATGGGCAGCGCGTTGGCCACCGCGATCGCGCACTCGCACACGCCGAGGAAGGCGTGATCGTTCTCGGCGTCACCGATGCCGACGCAGTTGTGCGGCGAGATCCGGAGCTCGTCGAGCGCGGCGAGCAGGCCGCTCGCCTTGTTGATGCCGGACGGCAGCACCATGACCGCGCCCTTGTTGAAGATGACCTGCAGCTCGAGACCGAGCGTGCGGATGGCCTCGAGCACCGCGGTGTCCCACGGCTGCCACGTCGACACGATCACCCGCCCGGCGGACAGCGGCGTCACGCCCGCGCCGCGCAACGTGTCGACCAGCGCGGCCGGCACCGGCCCGGCGAGGTCGCGCGTCTCGCGCGTATCCGGGCGATGGAGGACCGCGCCGTTCTCGGCCACGATCCGCGTGAACCGCACCGCCTCCGGAAAGACGGCGAGCAGATCGTCCAGCTGCCGGCCGGTGACGAGCACGAGCTTGCGGCCGGTATCGGCCAGCCGGCTCAGCGCCTGAAGCGTCGGGGCGTCGACCCGGCCGTCGCGAGCCAGCGTGCCGTCGTAGTCCGCGGCGAGAACGTGATAGCGCATTGGAGTTCAGTAACGCTTACCGCGTAACAACTCCCTGGGTCGGGCCGCGTCCGGCGCAAGTCGCCCGCGCGCGGCGTAGAAGCCTCGGTCGTGTCTGTGCTCGCAAAGCCCGTGCCACGAATGGTACCCTCCTGTCGTGATCATCGGAGTGCCGCGCGAGATCAAGCCGGGCGAGGAGCGCATCGCGCTCACGCCGGCCGGCGCGCGCGCACTCCGCGAGGGCGGCCACCGCGTGCTGGTCGAGCGCGGCGGCGGAGTGGGCAGCAGCATCCGCGACGAGGAGTACGCGCGCGAGGGCGCCGAGGTCGCCGCGGTCGACGAGGTGTGGGCGCGCGCGGAGCTGGTGCTCAAGGTGAAGGAGCCGGTGCACGAGGAGTACGGCCGCCTGCGCGCCGGCCAGATCCTGTTCACCTATCTCCACCTGGCCGCGGTGCCCGAGCTGGCGCGCGCGCTCCAGAAGGCCGACGGCATCGCCATCGCCTACGAGACGGTGCAGCGGCCGGACGGCAGCCTGCCGCTGCTGGCGCCCATGAGCGAGGTGGCGGGACGGCTGTCCGTGCAGGAGGGCGCCTCCTACCTCACTCGCGCGCGGGGCGGCCGCGGCATCCTGCTCGCGGGCGTGCCCGGCGTGCCGCCCGGCAACATCGTGGTGCTGGGCGCGGGCACCGTGGGCGTCAGCGCCGCGCGCATCGCGCTCGGGCTCGGCGCCGACGTGTCGATCCTCGACATCAACCTGGATCGCCTCCGCGCCGTCGACGATCTCTTCCACGGCCGCGTCATCACGATCATGTCGAACAGCTTCAACATCGCCCAGGTGCTGCGCCGCGCCGATCTGCTGGTGGGCGCGGTGCTCGTGACCGGCGCCCGCGCGCCGGTGCTGGTCACCAAGGAGATGGTGGCCTCGATGAAGGAGGGCTCGGTGATCGTGGACGTGGCGGTCGACCAGGGCGGCAGCGTGGAGACGATCCACGCCACCACGCTGCTCGACCCGACCTACGTGGTGTCGGGCGTGGTCCACTACGGGGTGGCCAACATGCCGGCGCTCGTGCCCCGCACGTCGACCTTCGCGCTGACCAATGCCACCCTGCCCTACGTGCAGGACCTCGCCGGCCATGGTCTCGAGGCCGCGGTCCGCGGCAACGCGCCACTCGCTCACGGTGTCAACGTCTGGCGCGGGCACGTCGTGCACCCGGCGGTCGCGGCGGCGCTGGGGGTGTCCGCGACGCCGCTTCAGAAGCTGCTCGGTTCCGGGCGCGCCGGGTGAACCTGGTCTTCGCGTCCGGGTTCCTGTTTCCCCAGCGCCTCCTCCATCACGACTACTTCCGCGGTGTCGGCGCCGCATTTCCCGGCGCGTGCTTCCCGCGCGTGCCGCTGACCGCTTCCATCGACGCCCGCGCGCGGGCGCTGGCCGCGGAGATCGCGCGCCACCGCTTTCCCGACCCGGACGGCCCGCTCCACGTGGTCGGCCACAGCATGGGCGGCCTCGACGCGCGCTATCTCCTCTACCGTGACCTGGACGGGCTGGCCGGACGCATCGCCTCGCTGTCGACGATCGGCACGCCGCACCGCGGAAGCCCCATCGCCGACTTCCTGGTGGGTCCGGAGCCGGATCGGCGCACGGTGCGCCGGCGGCTCTACTGCGGACTCCGCCGCGTCATGGGCGTGCTCGGACTGCGCAGCGGCGCGATGGACAACCTCACCAGCGGCTACGCGCGCCGCTTCAACGAGGCGCATCCGGACACGCGCGGGGTGCCGTGCCATTGCTACGCGGGCGTGGGGGCGGAGGCGCTGCTCCTGCGGATGACGTCGGCCTACATCCGCGACGTGGGGCAATCGCCCGAGGAGCGCGACAACGACGGCCTGGTCACCGTCGCCTCGGCGGCCTGGCAGCCGCTCGCCGAGCCGCCGTGGCCGACCGACCACCTGGGCGAGGTCGGCCACAGCCTGGTGCCGCCGCGCTTCGCCTCGTGCTTTCCGCACATCGACGCCCTGCGCCGGGTCATTCGCCGCGCGGGCGCAGGCTGATGAAAAACCCCATCGCCTAGGTCGGGGTCAGGTCTTACATTCCTACATTTTCTCCGGGATGCCGCGACGCCTCACGGCGGAAATGTAGGAATGTAAGACCTGACCCCACTCAGGGGCTGGCGTGGCGCACCAGGTCTTCCAGCGAGCGGCCGGCGAAGCCCGTGCCGAGTCGCGTGATCGCGTGCAGGCCGAGCATGCGATAGCTCTCGAACTGCGACTCGGTGAAGAACTGGTCGACCGTCGACTCGTGAGGGAACTGCTCGTTGGCCCGGGCGTACTCGTAGATGTCCGGCGGCTCGGTGCCGTAGTAGGCGGCCTTCAGATAGAGCAGCCAGCCGTCGCGAGCGTCGCGCGCCGCCTCCGCCCCGGCCGGGTCGCCGGCGGGCGGCGGGTCGACGAGCGAGTAGCGGATGCGCCCCACCGCCCAGTAGAGGCCGCGGGCCAGCGTCGCCGGGTCCGCCGAGCGCGGGTAGATGCAAATGCCGCCCGGGAAGTCGATCGGAATCCCCAGATCGGCGCGGATCTTCCGGATCGATCCGCCCAGGTCGTTCAGGTCGCAGTGAGCGTCGCAGCTGCCGTCGCTCACCACGATGAAGTGACAGCGACGCAGCACCATCTCGTAGAGCCCCAGGTTGTCGAAGTGCCCGCCGTCTGACAGGTACACGTACGGCGAGGTGCGCTCGGTCAGGCCGAACGCCTCGGCCACGATCGGCCGCACCGGGAAGCGCGGGTTGGCGAGATAGAAGGTGTCGTTGCCCGCCGCGCCGGGATTGCCCAGCCACCAGCCGAGGCGAGCGTTGAAGAACGTCATCATGAACGTCACGAGCGGCGAGGAGTGGTACCCCATGTTGGGGCTCGCGGCCGCGCCCGAGATGGTCATGGCCGTGCCGAGCGAGATGCCGTCGGCGCCGCCGTAGCGGCTGTGGGGCGCATCGGGGTTGGAGCGCGTCCGGCGATAGCCGCCCGCCGCGTCCACCGCCAGGCTCCCCGCGTGCAACGGCGACACCGTGAAGCTGTGCGCCTTGCGCTCCTGCCAGGCGAGCCGGTCGCCGTGCACCAGATTGAGCGCCATGTTCACGACGTGGAACAGGGAGCGGCGGCCGCCTTTGGCCGCCGCCGGTGACGAAGCGGGCGGCGAGTTGGGCCACAGGTCCGCCATCTGGATGTTGTCGCGCTCGTCGAAGCCGGTGAACGGGTTGCGCCGCGGCTCACCGTTGGAAGCGCCGAGATAGGCGCGGATCAGCCGTGCCCGGTACATCGCGTGCAGCGAGAACTGATTGGTGTTCACGAGCAGCGCGATCACGCAGCCGAGCAGGGCCAGCGCGGCGCCCACCGCGAGCACCAGCCACGGCGGCGAGGTCAGCAGCGTGCGCACGTGGCCGCTCGGCGTCAGCTCGAGGAACGGCCACTGCGGGGCGGGCGCGTCGGGCGGTCGGGCCACTGCGATCCCCTGCAGCGCATCGAGCACCGCGCTGGTCAGCCACGACGTGGCCACCAGCAGCACCGCGGCGAACACCCCGGCGGCGGCGGGCAGGATCAGCCGCTTGAAGCGCGGAGCAAGGCCGGCGGCGGCAGCCCCCGACCCGGCGGCCGACTTCGCGCTCCATCCGCCGAGCACCGTGATGAGGCCGGAGACGCCGCCCACCGACGCGAGGAGCCAGCGCGCGACCTGGCCGGAGAAGAGCATCGGGCCGTAGATGACGAGCGCGCTCAGCACGATCCACACGACGCCGATGAGGAGCATCCACGAGCCGCCCCGGGCCCACCACTCCCGATCCTCGTCCTCGGTCCAGCGGCTGATGAGGCCGACCAGCAGCGTGGCCGCGAGGAGGAACGCGCTCAGGAACACGCCCAGCGCCAGGCACGTATAGAGCATCAGGAAGCCGTCGAGGTGGGGGAAGAAGACATTGGAGAGGATCCACGCGAGATAGCCCGCCGCGACGCCGGCGATGACGACGATCAGGAATTCGACCAGGACGGCCGCCGCGCGCTTGAGGAGCGAGCCCTCGCCGCGACGTCCGGCCCCCCACGGGGTGCGGAGCCAAATGGTGTAGCCGGCCCAGGCGATCAGGTGGACGACCAGCGCCAGGCCCACGAAGTGCTGCCATTGCCGGGTGGGCCACCACGCCCAGTAGAGGGTGAGACACAGCACCGAGATGAGGAGCGGGACCAGGCACCGCACGAGGAAGCGGTTCTGATCGCGCAGGGCGGTGGTGCTGCTGGGGATGCTCGCGCCGATGTAGCCCACCGCCCAGGCCAGGGCGAGCGCGCCCAGCGCCAGCAGCATGCGGCCGCCGACGGTGCTGACCGCCGGGGAGCCGGGCGCCGAGTGGGCCAGCGCCAGGTAGAGGCGCGGCACGATCAGCCCGGCCGCGAGGAGCGGGAGCACCACCGACCAGACGAGAAACAGGTTCCTCATGATGGTGCCGAGCAGCGTCCAGGTGTCGGCGGAGAGCAGCCCGGCGCGCGGCGCCAGGTAGTTGCTGTAGTCGCGGAGATGGGCGATCGGCGCGGCCTCCGGGGCGAGCTTGCGCGTCCCGTCGATGGCCCCCAGCTCGTCGCCGACCGCATGCACGTCGTTGCCGGCGCGGTGCAGCCACGCGGTGAGCCAGCTGCCGATGTAGCCGCCCCCCGACACGGTGGAGAGGTAGTGGAACCGGGGCAGCATCCGGAGCCGGGCGAGCCCCTGCAGGATGCCCAGCGCGAACGTGGCGCTGCGGATGCCGCCGCCGGAGAGGCACAGGGCCGCACGCTTCTCACCGAGATTGTGGATGGCCTCGTACAGCCCGGCGAGCCCGCCGCCGGCCGCGGCGCCGAGGGGGCCGTGGATGCGCTCGTACTCGTCGGCGAGCACCTGCTGAAGCGACAGGCTCGGCGCCGTCGAGATCCGCGTGGCCAGCCGCTGATCGCGAGCGGCCCGGAACTCGCCGTGAGCGAGCAGATGCAGCAGCCCCTGCAGCAGGACGGCGGCCATCAGCGGCGGGCCGGCCCACGCGAGGCTCCGCACGTCGACGAGCCCGCCGAGCGCGGCCACGCCGGTCACGCCATAGGCCAGACCGGTGGCCGCGCGCAGCAGCCCGCGCCAGCCGCCGGAGAGCCGATCCGGGCGGAACAGGAACACGAAGGTGATGAACACCACGCCGAGGAGGCTCCACTTCGCCAGCGCGGCCACGCGAACGAACGGCACCGGATCCGCCAGCGGCAGCTCTTGCAGGATCGCGAGGTTCTCGATGACGTCGGCGACGCCGGCCAGGCCGGCCAGGATCGCCACGCCGGGGTTCAACGCGAGGCCGGTCGCTCCCCACAGCGCCACGTAGGTGGCGATCAGCGCGAAGTCGACCAGCGTCTGGTCGTGCAGCTGCGCGCGTGTCTCCGAGCCGACCTCACCGAGGATCGCGTCGACATCGCGCGTCGGGCACACCTCGACGGCCAGCGTGATGTCGCGGATGCCACAGGAGGTACGCGCCTCTTCTCCGGGTCGGAAGGCGTGGGTCGTGATGCTGGCCACGATCACCGCGAGCACGAGCAGCACGTAGGTGCGCCGTCGGAAGCTCATCGTGCGCGACTACCGTATGCTCGGCGCGCCGGCTGCGTCAACAATATCGTGCGCCTACACCGCAGGTGGCCGTGTACTTCGACGCTCAGCTCGTGCGAAGCTACCGCCATGATGCGGGTGGCCGGCCTGCCTCGACCGCGATGGTGGCTGGGCCTCGTGGCGCTGGGCCTGCTCGGCGGGCAGATCGCGCAGGCTCAGCCCGCGGCGCCGCCGCCCGTCACCGTCGAGACGCGCGCGGTGCCCGGCCGCGACGTCAAGCAGGTCAACGCGCAGGGCATCATCGACGCCCCGCCGCACGTGGTGCGCGCGGTGGTCGCCGATCTCACGCGCTACCCCGAGTTCATGCCCTACGTGAAGGAGAGCCGCATCCTGGGGCAGGACGCGCCGGGCGAGGTCCTCAACTACCAGCGGCTGTCGTTCGGGATCCCGTTCGTGCAGGACCGCCACTACGTCATCCGCATCACCGAGCGCGGCTACCGCGACGCCGACCGCCGACGGGCGTGGGCGATCAGCTGGCGTCTGCAAGATGGGCTGCCGCCGGGAGTGAGCGCCGACGCCATTCGCGTCTCGGTGAACACCGGGTACTGGGACCTGCGGCCGGCGAAGGGCTCGGAGCGCGCGACCGACACGCGATACTGCGTGCTCACCGATCCGGCCGGCTCGCTGCCGAAGTGGATCGTGGGCATGGCCAACACCGAGGGTGTGCCCCAGATCTTCGCGGCGGTCGCGAGCGCGGCGGCCAGTCCGCGCTACGCCACGCTGCCCCCGCCCGCCGAGGATGGCGACCTCACCGAGCGGCCACCCCTGAGCGATTGCCAGTGACCCCCCTCACCCTGCCCTCTCCCCCTCGGCGGGGGAGAGGGAACACCGCACCCGCTCTCTCATCTGCGGGGGAGAGGGACCTCCACGCCTGTCTCTCCCTCTCCCCTCCGGGGAGAGGGCAGGGTGAGGGGCCGTGGACGCCGCAGACTTGGCGGGCGAGCCGTGCGGCGGTATCCTGCGCCCGCCCGCTTCGATGCCAGCACGCACGACAAGGAGCCGCCGATGACCGACCAGGCCCTCACCATCGAGAAGCTCACGCCGCACATCGGCGCCCTGGTGCACGGCGTCGACCTCTCCCGTCCGCTCGACGAGCCCACGTTCAAGCAGGTGCACGACGCGCTCATCGAGCATTGCGTGATCTTCTTCCGCGACCAGCATCTGACCCCCGAGCAGCAGAAGGCCTTCGGCCGCCGCTTCGGCGAGCTGGCGGTGCACCCGGCCGCGCCGGCGCTGCTGACCGGCCACCCCGAGATCCTGGTGATCCACGCCGACGAGAATTCCAAGCACGTGGCGGGCGAGAGCTGGCACTCCGACGTCTCCTGCGACCCCGAGCCGCCGATGGGCAGCATCCTCTATATGCACGAGCTGCCCCCGGTGGGCGGCGACACCCTGTTCGCCAGCATGTACGCGGCCTACGAGACGCTGTCCGAGCCGATGAAGCGCTGGCTCGAGGGCATGACCGCGATCCACCGCGGTGAGCACGTCTATCGCGGGCGCTACGGGGTCGTCGACGCGGGGAAGACCTTCCCGGAGGCCGAGCACCCGGTGATCCGCACGCATCCGGTGTCGGGACGGAAGGCGCTCTTCGTCAACCGCACGTTCACGACTCGCATCCCGCAGCTCCGGCGGAACGAGAGCGACGCGGTCCTCCGCGTGCTCTACGAGCACCTCGAGACGCCGGAGTTCCAGTGCCGCTTCCGCTGGCAGGTCGACTCGATCGCCTTCTGGGACAACCGCTGCGCGCAGCATCACGCGATGTGGGACTACTTCCCGCAGCGGCGGCACGGCCACCGCGTCACCGTCAAGGGCGACCGGCCCTTCTACCGGCCCTGAGGCGGGCGGGCTACTTCTTGCGGTAGACGTTCAGCCCGATTTTCTCGGGGCGATCTCCGATCGCGACGTTGCCCTCGGTCGAGGCGATGATGGTGGTCTTGCCGGACGCCGAGGGGCCGAACTCCTTCGACAGATCCACCCGGATCGTGAGGATGTTGCCCTCCACGTGCATGTCGACGTTCTTCATGGCCGCGCCTCCCGGGTCAGGAGCCGGACCAGCTCGTCCGGCTGGCTCAGCATCGGGTAGTGTCCGGTGTCCATCTCGACGTAGGCCGCCCCGAGCCGCTCGGCGGTGCGCCGCTGATGGGATTCGGGCGGGTTCTTCGCGCGCGTGCAGCGGATCACCGCGGCCGGCCACCGCCGCTCCCAGAATGCGGTCGCCTCCATCGGCGCCTCCAGCGCCGCGATCGGATGCGGGGTGTAGCGCGCCAGGGCCCAGGCCCGCAGCGCCGGATCGAGGTCCGCGAACATGCGCGCCTCCGCGTCGGCGGGCGTCGGGCCGATGGTCAGATCGGTGACCTGGGCCGGCGGCCGGCTCACGATGTCGGCGACGCGCTCGCCGGGCAGGAGCGCGAGCGCGTCCACGAACACGAGCCGCGCCAGGCGATCGGCGGCCAGATCGGCGCCCAGGCAGATCACCATGCCGCCGGCGCTCGTGCCCACCAGAACCACGTCGTGCAGGTCTTCGTAGAACAGGAGACCGGCCACCTCACGCGCGTGTGTCCCGGCGGTGATCCCGGGACGCAGCTGGTGCTTGCGCTCCGCGCAGCCGTCGAGCGTGGGCGCGTGGACGGCATGCCCGGCCGACCGCAGCCGCTCTACCACCGGCTTCCAGATCCAGCTCCCCTGGTAGGCGCCGTGGACCAGGACATAGGTCGCCATCAGGCGCCGCCCCGGCCCACTGTCACCCCCGCCAGGCGCTCGAGCACCTTGACCACCGCCGAGCCGTCTTCCTTGTTCAAGCCGGCGGCGCGCGCCATCTGGTAGACCTGCTGCGTGACGTTCGCGAGCAGCACCGGCACCCCGAGCTGCTTGGCGAACGCGGTCTCCAGCTCCTGGTCCTTGAACGAGATGTCCACGGTGCCACCGGGCTTGAAGTCCCGCGCGAGGATCCGGGGCACCCGCGTCTCGAACGCGAAGCTGGTGCCGGTGCTGGCCCGCACCACCTCGTAGATGGCCTGTGGATCGAGCCCGGCCTTCACGCCGAGCACCAGCGCCTCGGCCACCGCCACCGTGTTGACCTGCACCAGCATGTTGTTGACGAGCTTCATGGCGAGACCCTGCCCGAGCCCGCCCACGTGGAACACCCGGGCGCCCATCGCGTGGAAGAGATCCTGGCATGCGGCGACCGTCTCCGGGGAGCCACCCACGATGATCGACAGCTCCCCCGAGGCGGCGCGCTCGGTCCCGCCGCTGACCGGCGCGTCCAGCATCGCCACGCCCCGGGTGGCGAGCCGGTCGGCGAGCCGGCGCGCCACCAGCGGATCGATGGTGCTCATCGAGATCACGACGTGCCCCGACCGCGCGGTGTGCATGAGGCCGCGCTCGCCTGCGATGACCGACTCGGCCTGCGCGGTGGTCTCCACCATGCTGATGGTGCGCTCGACGCCGGCCGCCACGTCGGCTGCGGAGCCCACCACCCTGGCCCCGCGGGGGCGCCACAGCTCGGCCTTGGCCGGGTCGACGTCGTGCACCACCAGCGAGAAGCCGTGCTTGACGAGGTTCTGGGCCATCGGGCCGCCCATCGCGCCGAGGCCGATGAAGCCGACTGTGCCGGGCATAGGTGTGCGCCTCCGTCTCGGATGTCCGCCGGCGCCGGAAGGAGCCGGCTGCCGGGACTATACTCCGCCCGCCGATCGGGAGCGAGCGGGGGGCGGGCTCCCGGCGAGACGCCGGCACGAGGCGGAGGGCGGTCGACGGCGAGGCGACGCAGGATCAGACGATGTCGAAGCTGCAGAGATGACGCTCGATCCGGTAGGCGAGCCCGGAATCGAGCGCCGGGTACGTCTGGCGGATGAGGTCCCACGCGCGGTGGAGATCGTGGTCGCTCTCGCGCAGGTCGGGATGGCCGTCGCGAGCTACACCCAGCCGCCGTCCACGACGTAGCTCTGGTTGGTGCACGCGGCGCTGTCGTCGGCGGCCAGGAACAGCACGACGCGCGCGATGTCCTCGGGCACCAGCCGGCGCTTGAGGCACTGCCGCCGCAGCAGCTCCTGCTCGCCCTCGGGCGTCAGCCACAGCGTGATCTGCCGCTCGGTCATGATCCAGCCGGGCACGATCGCGTTCACCCGGATGTTCTGCGGCCCCAGGTCCCGGGCGAGCGCCCGGGTGAGGCCGGCCACCGCGGCCTTGGCGCTCAGATATGCGGGCATACCACCCTGCCCGATCATCCACGACACCGAGCCGAAGTTGACGATGGAGCCGCCGCCCGCCCCGGCCATCGCCGGCGCCACCGCCTGGGCGGCGAAGAACTGGTGGCGCAGGTTGACCGCGAACCGGTCGTCCCAGTACTCCGGTGTGACGCTCTCGATGGTGTGGCGCTCGTCGTGGGCCGCGTTGTTGACGAGCACCCGCGCGGGCCCGTGGAGCGCCCGCGCCTCCTCCACCGCTGCACGAAGCGCCGCGATATCGCGCAGGTCACAGGGAATGAACGCGGGCGGGGGCAGGCCGCGCGCCCGGATGCGCTCGACCAGCGCCTGGGAGGCCTCGCGCAGGATATCCACGAACGCCACGCGCGCCCGCTGCTCACACAGGTGCTCGACGATGGACGCGCCGATGCCGCTGCCCCCTCCCGTCACGAACACCGCGCGATCTTCCAGGCTGGGATACGAGGCCAATCGCATGGTCATGAGCGCCTCCGACGCTTCGCTCCGGATCGACCGCGCGCCCACGCTAGCACAGGTGCCCGAGGGCCCGTGCTACGCTCGGCGGGGTGACCGACACCATCACGCTGCAGGCGGGCGACGCGTCGGTCCAGCTCGCGCCCGCGGCCGGCGGCGCGATCACGCGCTACTGGCACGAGCGCGGCGGTGCGACGCGGCAGTGGCTTCGACCGCCGCCGCCCGATCCGGTGCGGGGCGCCTCCCCGGCGGCCGCATTTCCCCTGGTGCCCTACTCCAATCGCATCCGGAACGGCCGCTTCACGTTCCGTGGACGCACCGTGCAGCTCCCGCTGAACTTCCCGCCCGAGCATCACAGCATCCACGGGCAGGGCTGGCAGTCGGCGTGGCGGACCCTCGAAGTGACCGCGACGGAGGCCCGGCTGGAGTACACGCATGCCGCGGCCGCCTGGCCGTGGACCTACCGGGCCACCCAGCGATTCGAATTGGCCCCGGATCGCCTGCGCGTGTCGCTCGCGCTGGTCAACGAGAGTGCTGGGCCGATGCCGGCCGGGCTCGGCTGGCATCCGCACTTCTCGCGCACGCCGCGCGCCACGATCACCGCCGCGGTCGCCGCCATGTGGCTGACCGACGACGAGATGATGCCGTCCACGCTCGACACCGCCCGCGCCGCCGAGCTGACCCGGGGCATCGCGGTGGAGCGGGTGGCGCTCGACAATTGCGGCGTGGGCTGGAGCGGGCGCGCGAGCCTCGAGTGGCCGGAATCGGGCGCGCGGATGGCGATGACCGCGGAGCCGCCGCTCCAGTGCCTCGTGGTCTTCACCCCGACGCAGAAGCCGTTCTTCTGCGTCGAGCCGGTGAGTCACGTGACCGACGCGTTCAATCTGGCCGCGGCGGGCCGGACCGATACCGGCATGCGCGTCCTCGAATCGGGCGAGGCGCTCCAGGCCTCGGTCACGCTGACGGTCGAGGCTGCCTTCGGCTAACGGCCCCGGGAAGCATTGGCCGGCTGATCAAAGCGGTCCAGATGCGAGGCGCCGTTCTCATCAGCCTGCGCCGGGCGGGCGGTAGCCGGCGCCCTGTGCCAGCAGCATCGCGTCGAACCCCTCGTCCGGCGACATCAGCACGCTGGTCTTGAAGTCCTTCACCGCCCCGCTGCCCGCGATGGCCATCGAGGCCGCGGCCGCGTTGATGTTGCTCGGGACCTCGAAGATCACCACGACGTCGTAGTCGCCGAAGGTGTAGTACCAGGCCAGGATCTCCCCGCCGAGCCGCGAGATGACCGGCTTGAGCGCTTCCATCCGGTTCTCTGGCCGCTGGACCAGCTTGTTCCACGCCGCGCTCGTGTAGGCCGCCTGCACCATGTATGTCGGCATCGGGCACCTCCCTGCCGGCGACGCGGATTCCCGGGGCGGGCGGGCGAGCTACACGGGAAACGACGTGACGATGGGAATCTCCGCCGCGCGCAGCGCGACGCTCTGAACGCCCGCCACGGCCTCGGCCACCGCGCGCGCCACGTCGGGGTCGGCGCCGGACGACAGCTCCAGCGTCACGGCGCCCTGGTGGCACTCCACGTTGATGGCCCGCCGGCGCAGGTCCGGATGGCCGGCCAGCGCGACCTCCACCTGCGAGGCGAGCGCGCGGTCTGCCACCAGCTGCCGGCCCGCCTCGGTGGTGGAGAAGTCGGGCTGGCGCGCCAGATCCGCGAGCAGATGCACCGCGGCGGGGCGGGAGAGGACGGCGGTGTTGATGTGGACGTCGTAGAGTCCGGGGTCCTTCAAGTCGACGTCGAACAGGTAGCGCATCCGTGCCGACTTCTGGATGTCGTCGCGGCGGATGAACTGCGCGACGATCTTCGGCGTCACGCGCTCGCGCCCTTCCGCCGACAGGGTAGCGGTGAGCCGCGTCACGCGCTCGGCGAACGGCGCCACGATCCGCGTCCGGATCGCGTGCGGCACCCCGCGGAGGAGCCACTGCCCCCCGCCGCCCATCAGGACGATGTCGTCGGCCTGCGAGAACTCGTAGAGGACGGTCTGCAGCGCCAGGATGCACCGACGGGTCTCGGCGTCGAACCGCTCGACCCAGGAGGGGCGATCTTCCACGAGGCGGGCGAGGCGATCCTCGGCCAGCCCATACCGCTGGGCCCGGCCGAGCAGCTCCTCGTTGTCGACGTAGGTGTAGCCCAGGCGCGTCGCGACCGTCATCCCGATCTCGGCCCCGCCGCTGCCCATTTCCTGGGAGATCGCCAGAATCGCCATGGACACCCTCCTGCCCGGCGTGCCCTCCGGCCGAGGGAACCGGGACGAACCGGTCGAACGGTGGCGGGAGTTTAGTCCCCGCCGCGGACACAGGTCAAGCGCGAAGCGACGCCTGTCGGTGATCAGTAAGAATGTCATGGTTAGTGATCCGTGAAAATGTCATCCCCTGGTCCGCTGCGCTTTGCGGAGCTGGTGGAGGCGGATCGAACGCTTCCAGGGATGCTCGGGCGCCGGGC
>Ga0081455_10001296_pt1 | contig 31084 bp, 28 predicted proteins | sample TabmetS3T2R1_FD_70207 | JGI IMG/M metagenome (GOLD analysis project Ga0081455, IMG submission 70207) | Tabebuia heterophylla rhizosphere microbial communities from the University of Puerto Rico - S3T2R1 | ecosystem: Host-associated > Plants > Roots > Rhizosphere ... | reverse complement strand
ATCAGTGCGATGGCTTGCCAGCGGCAGCATGCCGCGCGGTGTCACGGGTACGTGCCAGAAGGGCGGCACGGTCGCCAGCTGCACATCCACGTTCTCCAAGCCGTCCGGCAAGGCTGGGAATGCCACTTGTAGCAACGTTGTGTAGCCGAGTCGCAGATTCCGCTGCACAAGCATGAGCGGGTTGCACAGGCATTGGGAGTCGAACCCTTTGCGGATCAGCGGCCTGTACACGTGCGCTCGCGCGGTGTCGGTCAAGAGGATGTTCGGATATCCCTCGCTCGGCCTGTTGAGTCCAAGGTCAACGGTTGGGGGTAGCGGATCCCTCGGCTGTAGCCCTCCTCCATGGAGCGGCGTTACCGACCAGTCGAGCACGGTGGCGCCTTCGATTCGCCGCACCGCATGTACGGCAAGTCGCATGGTGATGTTGAGGCCATCCGCCGAAGTCCAGATGGCCTCACCAACGACTGGCAAGTCCGGATTCGGCGACGGCAGGGCTTCAATCGGCGAGACGGGACGAACCGGCGGCACTGTCGTCTGCTGTGACATGGGACGGCCGAACAGACCCGGTTCCACCTGGTCGTAGGTGCAACTACCCGTCACAAGGCAGCCGAAAAGCAAGCTCGTGGCAACAAGCCCGCGCCTTGTTCTCGACGCTGCTCGCGCACAGCTCGCAGTCGTGCTGGACGCGCGAGCTGCCCTATCCGATGGTGCGCTCCATTTGCGGCCTCGGGCCTCGCGCGCGAAAGGCGTCAGCGCGAACATCCCACGTAGCGTGGGATGTTCGCTTCGCTGCGGTGTTGATGTGCTGCTCGCGCATCGCGCTTGAGAGGCCGCCGCCGCCGTTGTCGCTTGCGAAGGAAAGTTCGCCTTCGCGCGCTCCTCCTCCGTACGGCGGCGCCCGATTTCCGACGCTCGCAGCACGTATTGATGTTAGGCCGGCGAAGCGTCTGGCCTAGTCAGCGAGCGCTTTGGCATGATCAGGACCGCAATCAGCAGCAGCACCGCGACCACTCCAGCTGCTAAGAACACCCCATGCAAGGCGTGTTCGAGGGCGGCGGCCGGAATCGCGCTGGCAGTTGAGGAGATATGGCCGCCGACCCGCTGGCTTAGCGACGCGTTCGCGATTGCGCCGAACACGGCGATCCCCAACGCACTCCCCATCGATCGGGCAAACACGTTGGTGCCAGTGACGACCCCGCGTCGTTCCCACTCCACAGCGGACTGCGCGGAGATCAGTGTCGGGCTGGCCACCAGTCCCAGGCCCAGGCCGACCACGAAACAGGTACCGGCTACCTGCCATACCGAACTGTGCGACGACAGCAGATCCAATAACCCTGCCCCGATCATGATCACGACGGCACCGATCAACGCGGTACGGCGGAAGCCGATTCTCAAATAGATCCGGCCGGCCACGGAGGCGGCCAGCGGCCAGCCGAGCGTGAGGGCTGCGAGCGCGAAGCCTGCCACGAGGGCAGTGGTGTGCAACACACCCTGGGCATACAGCGGGATGAAGGAGGTAAGGCCGATCAGCATCATCCCAACTCCGAGCGCCGCGAGGTTGGTCGAGTTGAGTAGCCGACTTTGAAACACCCAGCCAGGAAGGATTGGCTCCACTGCCCGTCGCTCCACCAGCGCAAAGAAGATCATCAGCGCCAGTCCGACAGTAAGAATGATGATGCTAGGCGCCGATGACCACTGCCACAGAATGCCGCCCTCGAGCAGCCCAAGGATGATCAGCGAGGAACCAATCCCGAGCAGCGCCGCGCCAGCAACATCGATGCGGTGTTGCTTATGGACCACGTTCTCGTGGAATCTGCGAAACAGCGACCAGGCCGCAAACGCGCCCAAGGGGATATTGACGAAGAAGATCCACCGCCAGCTCAGGAAGTCAACGAAGACGCCGCCAAGCGTTGGCCCGACCACCGACGACAGTGCCCAGACACTGGCGACGTACCCCTGAACCCGAGCCCGCTCGGCAACTGTGTAGATGTCGCCGATGATGGTCATCGATGTTGGCATGACGGCGCCTGCTCCGAGTCCCTGCAGCGCGCGGAATGCGATCAGGGCCGGCATACTCCAGGCGACACCGCACAAGATCGAACCCAACACGAACAGTCCAATGCCCACCAGCATGATCGGCTTGCGCCCTATCAGGTCGGTGAATTTCGCAAAGATCGGCACTGAAACGGCCTGGGCCAACAGATAAATGGAGAACAACCACGGGAACTGGGCAAAACCACCGAGATCGTTCACGATCGACGGGACGGCTGTGGCAAGGATGGTCGCGTCGATGGCAATCAGCCCGACGCTCAGCATCACCGAGAGCAGAATCGGGCCGCGTTCGGAACGGAGACCCACAGACGCCCGAGAAATCTCCTGCTGCTCGGTCGAATGGGCCATGCTCAGGGCAACCTCTGATCCGGTTTCAGCATTCCCGTATGGTCCAATGGCTGGACCCCCTCGTACGGGCGAGTCGCTCGCGATGTCGATATCCCACGCAGCGTGGGACATCGACGCTGTACATGGCGTGTATGCCGTGTACAGCGTGAGGAGGGTTGGTACAGCTGGCGGCCGACCGTGCGTCAGCAGCTATGGGTCCACCAGCGTGAGCAGGGTTGGTACAGCTGACGCCGACCGTGGCGTCAGCAGCTATAGATCCAGCCGCCGACCACTGCTCCGCGACGACCCGCGCGACCCCGGCATGAGTCGGACTCTGCGTGAGCGCTAGGAATGCCATCCGGACGTCTCGCCCAGCTGGATGAGCCCCAAAGGAATGCATGCGGGCCCGTCTTCACTTGCCCGCGATGGTCGGCAGCCGCAGCGGGCCTCTCGGCGAGTGCGGCGTTCCGCCGGAGCGATTCTTGGCAGATTCTCCCCGAAGCGTGATCGAGCTCTCTGCGGCGTACTGTCCGAGCTACACCGCAGCCGTCGACGATCAACTGCGGCCCCAAGCGATCGCCGCTTCGCACCCGATCGGGTCTCAGTCGGCGATGCTGGCTCTTGCGGCTGTCGGAGGCGAAAGTCGGGCACTGTTTGCACTCACATAGGGAGAGTGCTAAAAATGCAGTTAGCACTCTCCCACGGAGAGTGCCACCTCTTCTGGCCGGTGAGGCTCCCCATGGGCCGTCCGTCGCGGGCACCGTACGAAGAGCCGTCAATCACTCACAGGACTAGCGGAGAACATGCCCAAACTAATTCAGTTCAACACTGAAGCGCGGCGTGGCCTCGAGCGGGGAATGAACATCCTCGCCGACGCCGTCAAAGTGACCCTTGGACCCAAGGGCCGCAATGTCGTGCTGGAGAAGAAGTGGGGTGCTCCAACCATCACCAACGATGGGGTGAGCATCGCCAAGGAAATCGAGCTCGAGGACCCGTACGAGAAGATCGGTGCCGAGCTCGTCAAGGAAGTTGCCAAGAAGACCGACGACGTTGCGGGTGACGGCACCACCACGGCCACCGTGCTGGCTCAGGCGATGGTCCGTGAGGGCCTGCGCAACGTGACCGCTGGCGCTAACCCGATGAGCCTCAAGCGGGGCATCGAGAAGGCCGTTGCTGCAGTCGTCGAGCAGTTGGCCACCATCTCCAAGGATGTGGAGACCAAGGAGCAGATTGCTGCTACCGCCTCCATTTCCGCCGGTGACACCCAGGTCGGCGAGATTATCGCTGAGGCCATGGACAAGGTCGGTAAGGAAGGTGTCATCACTGTCGACGAGTCGAATACCTTCGGCCTCGAGCTCGAGCTCACCGAGGGCATGCGGTTCGACAAGGGCTACATCTCGCCCTACTTCGTGACCGACACCGAGCGCATGGAGACTGTGCTCGACAGCCCGTACATCTTGATCGTCAACTCCAAGGTCTCCAACCTTAAGGATCTGCTGCCGGTCCTCGAGAAGGTCATCCAGGCTGGCAAGCCGCTCCTGGTGATCGCAGAGGACGTCGACGGCGAGGCGCTCGCGGCGCTGATCGTGAACAAGATCCGCGGCACCTTCAAGTCAGCCGCAGTCAAGGCACCGGGCTTCGGTGACCGCCGTAAGGCGATGCTGACCGACATGGCGATCTTGACCGGTGGCCAGGTGATCAGCGAGGAAGTCGGACTGAAGCTCGACAGCGTCACCCTGGAGCTGCTCGGCCAGGCTCGTCAGGTGATCATCACCAAGGATGAGACGACGATCATCGAGGGTGCAGGCAGCCCGGATCAGATTGCCGGTCGGGTGAATCAGATTCGCACCGAGATCGAGAACTCGGACTCCGACTATGACCGCGAGAAGCTGCAGGAGCGGCTGGCCAAGCTGGCCGGCGGCGTTGCGGTGATCAAGGTCGGCGCGGCTACCGAGGTCGAGCTGAAGGAGCGGAAGCACCGCATCGAGGACGCCGTCCGGAACGCCAAGGCTGCTGTCGAGGAGGGCATCGTCGCTGGCGGCGGTGTCGCGCTCGTTCAGGCTGGAGCCAAGGCGTTCAAGGACCTCCAGTTGGAGGGCGACGAAGCAGTAGGCGCCCAGATCGTGAAGCTTGCCCTGGAAGCGCCTCTGAAGCAGATCGCGATCAACGCCGGACTCGAGGGTGGTGTCGTGGCCGAGAAGGTCAAGACGCTCCCTGCGGATCACGGGCTGAATGCGGCAACCGGCGAGTACGAGAATCTGCTCGAAGCCGGCGTTCCGGATCCGACCAAGGTGACCCGCTCGGCACTGCAGAATGCGGCCTCGATCGCTGGTCTGTTCTTGACCACCGAGGCAGTCATTGCCGACAAGCCGGAGAAGGCTCCGCCGATGCCGGCTGGTGGCGACGGCGGCATGGGTGGCATGGACTTCTGATCAAAGTCACCAGCAACAAAGGGGGCGGTTCCAGCGGAGCCGCCCCCTTTGACGTCGTGGAGCCCCCCTTTTGACGCCGTGGACCGGCGTTTGCCGTCTCAAGATGGCCAACGGAGGGCCGATCGGGCCATTTGACACTCGTTTGCCGTCTTGAGACGGCAAACGCCGAAATCACCAACCCGGCATCCGAGTGAGTTGCTCGACGAAGAACCGGTAGTCCTTCAGCTGGTCCGGATCCGGAAGTGGAGTCGGCCAGTCCGTCGTCGTCCAGCCGCGCGGAGGGTCGTCGCTGTAGTACCTCCAAGTGTCACCGGCGTACGGCTCCGGTGGCCCCAGCCGCGGCGCTGAGTCCTCCGCGTTGACCACAGGTACGCCAGTGATGGTGCCGACGCCCGGCAAGATCACGTCCACTTTGTCAGTGCCGGCCGGCAGCGCGGGATAGTTGCTGGCGACGCTGGCTTGGCCGCCGTCTCGACGCAGTGAGCCAGCCCACACACCCAATGCGCTGCACAAGCACTCGTACGCCTTACGGTCAGCGACGGCAGTGGTCAGCCAGCTCACCCGCACAGGCTTGGCGCCAGCGACCCCCGTCGGCTTGATCGCCGGCCCGCTGACGACGTCGCGGTCCAGCACGTCAACCTCGTCGGGCAAGATGCCGCCGATCGGTGACAGCGCGGGCTCGAGTATGAAAGTGGATTGATCGGTGACCGACTTGATCGTCCATTCCATCGTGGTTCGACCGGGCGCCACCACCACCCGGTCGATGGTGATGCTCTGGACGCGATGCGGCTCCTGACGGTAGCGAAAGACTCGTTCGCCCAAGAGGGGACGTACAACCTGCGGCGGCCGGGCCAGGTCGGTCGGATGTGGCGCTGAGGGAACTTGGCCGATCGGGGTCACCGGCACATGCGCAAAGGGTGCGAAGTTGATCAGGTTCACATCGATGAAGCTGAGTGCGCCAGGTAGTGGTGGGAAGGTTGCCTGGAGCATCCGAGTCTCGCCGATTCGCAAGCCTTGCTGCGCCAGCCACAGCGGCGTGCACAGGCATCGGTTGAAAAGCCGCCGCGATTGATGGCTCAACGTCCGATAGACCTTGCCGCCGGCAGGATCGATCAAGAACATGTTGACGTCGCCTTCGGAGCTCCGGCTCAAGCCCAGGTCTACCCACGACGGCAGCTTCGCACCGGGTGCGTAACCGGGCGCATCGAGCGGGGTGACCGACCAGTCGACGACGGTCCCCACCTCGAGTCGCCGTACCGCATGGATGGCGAACCGAGTGGTGATCCGCAGCCCTTCCGCAGTCGTCCATTCGGTTTCGGCGGCTACTGGAACTTCTGGGTTGGTCGGTGCCGGCGGCTGCGGTGCCTCCAGCGTCGGGGACGAAGTCGCCCTACTGCGGAAGAGGCCAGGCTCCTCTTTGGCATAGGTGCAGCCGCCCGAGAGCAGGGAAGCCGCCGCGAGTACGACGACCAGCCGCTTCAGCGCAGCCACCTGGCAATTCTACGATCGACCGCTCCGCCGATCCCGAGGAATATGGTGACGCCATGACGCCGATGGGGCGCCTGCTGAGCATCGTGTCGAATCATGGCTATCTACATTGACCCGCCGACCTGGCCAGGTCACGGCCATCTGTGGTCGCACATGATCAGTGATCAGTCATATGAGGAGTTGCACCTCTTCGCAGCGCGGATCGGCATCCCGAGACGTGGATTCGAGCGTGATCACTACGATGTGATCTCCGAACGCTATGCGCTGGCGCTGGCCGCGGGCGCCCAGCCGGTGCGCTCGCGTGAGATCGTCGCTCTGCTGACCAACGCGGGCTTGCGTCGCCGCCGCCGATCACGCTTGGCAGCCCCGGCAGACTGGCGAGAGGACGAGCGCCGCCCCTGTTGACGGGCAGGGCCGGGGTTGCGCGCACACTAGATTGACGCAAAGAAAGGAGCCGGCTTGTGGCTAGCTGTGCCCATCTCGACGCCATTCTGCTGACACCAGTTCCCGATGACTTCGAGGCTTCCTGTAGCGATTGCGTCCCTGTCGGAGGGCGGTGGCTCCATCTGCGCCGCTGCCTCACCTGCGACCACGTCGGCTGCTGCGACTCCTCGCCGGCGCGGCATGCCAGTGCCCATGCACGGGCCAGCGGCCATGCAGTCGTTACCTCGGCTGAGCCTGGGGAGTACTGGCGGTGGTGCTATTTCGACAAGGTCGGAACATGAGCGCGCCGGTTGCAGAGGCGCGGGCCGAGCGGGCGCTACGCCCGGTGCTGATGACTGTCGACGACGATCCGAGCGTGTCGCGTGCGGTGGCTCGTGACTTGCGGCGCCGGTACGGCGAGGACTATCGCATCATGCGATCCGAGTCGGGCGAGGAGGCGCTGCAGACCATCCGCGAAGTGGTGTTGCGTGGGGAGCAGGTGGCCGCGATCCTCGCCGACTATCGGATGCCACGGATGAATGGAGTTGACTTCCTGGAACAGGCAATGGATCTGGTGCCGCAGGCACGGCGGGCACTCGTCACCGCGTACGCCGACACCAATGCAGCGATCGCGGCGATCAACATCGTGGATGTCGATCATTACCTGTTGAAGCCTTGGGAGCCCCCAGAGGAGAAGTTCTATCCGGTCGTCGATGAGCTGTTGGAAGCCTGGCAGCGTGAAGGCAAGGAGCCAGAGCACAAGATCAAGATCCTGGGTCACCCGTGGTCGGCTGCGTCCTACGAAGTACGTGACTTCCTGGCCCGCAATATGGTGCCGTACCGCTGGTACAACATCGGTGATGCCGACGGTGCGCGGCTGCTGGCTGCCGCCGGCGCTGACTACGGCCAGGCACCGGTGGTGATCACCCGAGACGGGCAGCCGCTGGTGCAACCATCTCTGCTGGAGGTCGCCAACGCAGTTGGGCTGAGTACCACACCCCAGGGCAAGTTCTACGACGTCGTGATCATCGGCGGCGGTCCGGCCGGTCTAGGCGCTGCGGTGTACGCGGCGTCGGAGGGCCTCAATACGGTCGTCGTGGAGCGCGCGGCGGCAGGTGGTCAGGCAGGCCAGAGCTCACGCATCGAGAACTACCTCGGCTTTCCTGACGGGGTCGCCGGCGAGCAACTGACCGACCGCGCGCGCCGGCAGGCATTGCGCTTCGGGGCCGAACTGCTGACTGCTCGTTCCGTCGTCGGTTTGGAGGTCAGAGGCCCGGCGCGGCAGGTGATGTTCGACGACGGATCCTCGGTGCTGGCCCATGCCGTGGTACTGGCGACCGGGGTGAGTTATCGACAGCTGGAGGCAGCGGGCGCCCCGGAACTCGTTGGGCGCGGCGTCTTCTACGGCTCATCAGCCACCCAGGCGGACTCTTGTGTGGGAGATCACGTGATCATCGTCGGTGGCGCGAACTCGGCCGGTCAGGCTGCTGTCTTCTTCTCGCGATACGCCACCAAGGTGACGATGGCCGTACGCGGCGCCTCGCTGGAGAAGTCCATGTCGTCGTACTTGATCGACCAGATCGCGGCGATTCCCAATGTCGAGGTCCGGCTGAACACATCGGTCAACAGCTGCTCCGGGGACGGCCGGCTGCAATGCGTCACCTTTGTTGATCACTTGGGCGGTCAGGAGGTGGTGGATTCGGGACATCTGTTCGTTTTCATAGGTGCAGCGCCGCTCACTGATTGGCTGCCCGAAACGCTCGTACGGGATGCCAGCGGCTTCGTCGTCACCGGACCGGATCTGATCGTCAGCGGCAAGCGGCCTGCGTCGTGGGATCTGGAGCGTGACCCCTACCTGCTGGAGTCCAGCATCCCGGGTGTCTTCGTGGCCGGCGATGTCCGCGCTCAGTCGGTGAAGCGGGTAGCCTCTGCGGTCGGCGAAGGGGCACTCGCCGTCACGCTGGTCCATCGGTACCTGGCGGAACAGTAGGAGTTGATCATGAGCGAACCTGTCGCCGAGGTGGTGCGCCTGAGCCCGTCGGAACTGCGCACGCTGTTCCTGTTCGAGTCGCTGGATGATGATCAGCTGGCGTGGCTCAGCCAGATGGGATACTGCCAGAGCTGGTCGGCCGGGGAGTCGGTGTTCACCGAGGGTGCTGAGGCGACGTGCTTCTTCGTCCTGCTCTCCGGCACGTTGTCCATGCATCGCCGGGTAGAGAACACCGAGCTCGAGACGGCGCGTACCAACCAGCGCGGCGTCTATGCCGGAGCTACCCAGTCGTTCGTCAAAGGGCTGGCTGACCAGCCGTATTGGGGCTCGGTCCGCGCCGTCACAGATTGTGACTTCTGGATGATCGACGCGGCTGAGTTCGGAGAGAAGTTCCGCCAGTGGTTTCCGATGGCGGTGCACCTGCTCGAAGGCCTCACCAGCGGATTCCGTTCCAGCCAGGTGCTGATTGGTCAGCGGGAACGCCTGCTCTCCTTGGGTCGGCTATCCGCGGGACTAACCCATGAGCTCAACAATCCGGCCTCCGCTGCGGTACGTGCCACCGCGTCGCTGCGGGAACGCGTCAGCAAGATGCGGGGCAAGCTCGCACACCTGGTGACCGCCGACGTTGACCCCAAGGCTTTGTACGCGCTCACCGAGCTCCAGGAAGCGGCGGTGGAAAAGATGGCCAAGGCCGAGAAGCTGTCACCGATGCAGGTTGGTGAGGCCGAAGACGAGCTCTCCGACTGGCTCGAGGATCATGGCATGGACGACGCATGGGACCTCGCGCCGCCACTGGTCGCCGCCGGAGTGGACACCGAGTGGCTGGACGATGTGGCTGAGGCGGTCCCGCCGACGCTGCTGGCCGACGCTCTGCACTGGGTCACCTATGCCCTGGAGACCGAGCAACTCATGCTGGAGATCGAAGATTCCACGCATCGCATCTCCGCGCTCGTGGGAGCAGCGAAGCAGTATTCCCAGATGGATCGAGCCGCTCATCAGGACATCGATGTACGCGACGGGCTGAACAGCACCTTGATCATGCTCGGCCACAAGATCAAGCACTCGGGAAAGATCAAGCTGGTGAAGGATTACGATGAGTCGCTGCCCATGATCCCAGCCCATCCGGCCGAATTGAACCAGGTATGGACCAATCTGATCGACAATGCCATTCATGCCATGCCGGACGGCGGGACGCTGACGGTTCGGACCTCCCGCGAGGACGGGTGGGTGACGGTCGATATCTGCGATACCGGCATCGGCATTCCGCCGGAGATTCAACAAAAGATCTTTGAGCCGTTCTTCACCACCAAGCCCGGTGAGGGCACCGGCCTCGGTCTTGACATCTCCTATCGGGTGATCACCCAGCGGCATGGCGGCGATCTGCGGGTCACATCACATCCTGGGGACACCCGCTTCCAGGTCAGGCTCCCGGTCACCGAACCTCCCTCGTTCGGCTGAGCACTCAGGCCGCCAGAGCACCCGGCAGTTCGGCTGCGTGCACCACGACAAGTGAGGTGACGGCTCGGGTGAGACAGACGTACAGCCGCCGCAGTCCCGTCACCTGATCGGGTTCTCCGGCAACGATCTCGGCCGGCTCTAGCAGCACCACGTGATCGAACTCCAGACCCTTGGCCAGTGACGCCGGAACCAAGATCGGCTTGAGGTGCTGAGGGCTCTCGGCATCCGTACCAGGGAGATCGGCGCGATCGTCGAAGATCTCGGGATCTTCGCCAAGCAGGCCGTAGTCTAGGTCGTCACGCTCCAGGGTCCGCCGGACAGCGGGCACCGCACCATCGGCAACGATCACTCCGACGGTGCCTTCATTGCGCATCGTCTCGGTGATCGCCGCGACGACTTCCTCGGCGACTCGGGTGGTGCGCCGAATGTCGAGTTCGCCGCGGTGCCGCCGTACCGAGTGCGGCGGTAGCAGTCCCGGCGCGATCTTCGGCAGCAGCCGAGCCGCAAAATCGATCACTGCGCCAGGCACCCGAAAGCCGGCGACGAGCTCTTCGATCGCGGCGCCGGGATGGCCGAGATGTGCCAGCGACTCGTGCCAGGAACGGGTCGCCCAGGGCGTCGTCGCCTGGGCAAGATCACCGAGTACCGTGACCGAACCGGTGCTGGCGCGACGCCCGACGGCCCGGAGCATCATCGGCGACAGGTCCTGCGCTTCGTCGACGATCACATGGCCACGGCTCGGAATACGCTGCAGCAGATCGGCGACCTCGTCGATCAAAATGGCGTCGGCAAGCGACCAGCGCGCAGCAGCCGCGGATCGAGGTGGTTTGTTCATCATGATCAGTTGCTGTTCATCGGAGCTCAGGATGCCATCGGCGGCGGCCGCGAGGAAGTCGGCATCGGTGAGCAGTCTCCTGATCAACTTGGCAGCGTCGAGCGTCGGCCAGAGCGCATCGGCGTAGGCCCGCACCGGCTTGCTCCTGGCAACAGCGTCCTGTACTCGATCATCCGGAGAGTCGCCACCCGCCTCCATCCGCAGCAGCACCTGGTGAGCCAAGCGCTGCCGCAACATCGCCCGGCCGGCCTCATAACGGACGCCGCGCTGACGCAGTTCCTCCACAACCTCGGCTGCCAGGTAAGCACCGACCCGCCATTGATAGGCCCCGCGCGGCACCACCAACGGTGCAGTGGCGGTGCCGAGGTGGCTCCACACCGCCCGGCGCAGCACTTCGGCCATTCGGGCGTCTCCCTTGATCAGCGCCGCGGGAACACTGTCGAGCCCGCGGACCGCGACGCCGTTCGCCTGAGAGACCAGCGCTGTCACGGTGGTCTGTACGGCATCGATCTCCCCTAGAGCGGGTAGCACGTCGGCGATATAGGACAGGAAGCTGTCGTTCGGTCCGACGACCAGTACGCCGGAGCGGGCAAGCTGATCACGGAACGCGTACAGCAGGTAGGCGGCTCGATGCAGGCCGATGGCGGTCTTCCCGGTGCCCGGCGCCCCTTGAACGCACAGCGACTGGCTCAGCGCGGCTCGTACGATGCTGTCCTGTTCAGGCTGGATGGTGGCGACGATGTCCCGCATCGGGCCGGTCCGGGGGCGCTCGATCTCCGACTCCATGATGTCGGAGTGGGCTGTCTCTGCAGCCGTGCTCAGCTCCTCGTCCTCGTACGCGGTCAGCTGGCCGTGTGAGAAGCCGAAGCGTCGGCGTAGCCGGACCCCCATCGGTTGGCCGGGGCGCGCCTGGTAGAAGGGTCGTGACATGCCCGCACGCCAATCGATCACCAGTGGCTCACCCCCCGCTTCGCCCGTGACGTGACGCCGCCCGATGTAGAGCGTCTCGTCTTGCTCGGCGCCGAGGCTGGTGTCGTAGTCGAGGCGGCCGAAGAACAGCGGCACGGTCGGGTTGTCCTCGAGGGCCTTCATCCGGCGGTAGAGCGCCTGCTTGAGGTGCTCGGTCGATACGTGGTCTCCGCCGAAAGCCTCGAGACTTGCCGTGTGCTGCCGCATCCGTTGCAGCGCGGCCCTGGATTCACTGAGATGGAAGCGTTCCCGGGTCAAGACATCGACCGCGGTTTCAGGCATGCGAACAGCTCCGATGTTGGATCGGTGGGCGTGGGAGCGAGGGGCCACGCTACCCCTGATTAGGTGGGAAGTCCAAGGGTTTTGCTGCTGACAGTCGGGGTGCACGAGGGCAGGATCGGGCGACTCGTAAGGTGTAGGCCGTGTCTTCCTCTGATACCGAGCGCAGCTACGTACCGGTTCCGGACCCCGCGGATCGGCCACGCAAGGCCCGCGCGACGGTACGCGTGATCATGATCGACAACAATCGCACGCTGCTCTTCGAGGACAGCGACCCTGGAGTTCCTGGCACGAGCTGGTGGACCACTCCCGGGGGCGGGGTGGATGACGGCGAGAGTGAGGTGCACGCCGCTGTCCGTGAGGTGGCCGAAGAAACCGGCTACCGGCTGAGCGAAAGCGAGCTACTGGGACCGATCGCAACGCGGCACGTTGTCCATGGATACTCCGACCTTGTGATCGAGCAGGATGAGTGCTTCTTCCTGGCCATGGTGTCGCCGTTCGAGGTGGACTTCTCCGCTCACACGCCCGACGAGCGGCTGACCCTGCTCGGATACCGCTGGTGGTCCCACGATGATCTGCGGCATACCGATGACTGGATCTGGCCGCACGAGCTGGTTGAACTCTGGTCATTGGCGGGTCAGCCGGAAGCGTGGCCGATTGATCTCGGAACGCAGGAGGAATCCACGGTCCTGGACGTGACATAGGGCCGCGCTTGGGTCAGCTTACGGTTCGAGCGTGTGGCGCGAAGCCCTCAGACTCCAGTCCCCAGCTGATGATGCGGTGCGGTCGCACGCGGACGAACTCAGGCTTGAAGTTGGGAAATCGCGGATTGATCGACTCCCCACCCCTGAAATGAGGCTCGGCGTCGCCACGAATCTCGATTGCATGAGCCCCGGCGGGCGAGGCGTCATCCACCAGGAATGCGACGTGAGGATTCCGCAGCACGTCGCGCCACTTCTTGGAGCTCGCAAAATCGACGCCCCCGATGTCGATCGCGTCCTCATCGGTATTGAACCGGTAGCTCAGAGGAACCAGATGTGGCCGACCGTCAGCGCCGATGGTTGCCAGCCGGCCCATCGTTTTGCTCTGCAGGTAGCTGATCTCGGCCTCGGAGAAGACGCTCATTCCGGCTCGGCGGACATTTCCAGATACTGCGACTCCGGCTCATCCAGCTCAAGGGCTCCGGCCGGCATAGCTGGATAGGGCCGACGCGGCTCGCGTACCCCGGCTCCGCCGTCAAGATCATCGGGCCACATCGGAGGTGGGGGTGGCAGATCCGGAAAGCCCGGTCCCCGCTGTTCACGCGGAGTCTGTGCAGGTGCTCGGGTACCGTCGGCGGCCTTGCGCGTACGAGCCGCAGTGGCCTTCCGGCGCTGGCGCTCTATGCGCCTGGCGCCTCGGCGCGTTCGTCTCCTGACAGGATCGTCGGCCATGGTGCCTCCTCGCCCTTCGAGGGTACGCGGCGGTACACATCTTGTGCTCTGCCCCGGGCTCGATCGTGAAGGGGTGGTGGCAGCTGGATTCCGGTTGGTCAAATTTCCGACCAATGCCGACCTTTAGGCCGAGAACAGCGCTCTTACGTACCCAAAAGTCGGCATTGGTCGGAAATTCGACCGCAGCCAGCACCACCACGAGATCACTCGGCGGCGAGGGCGTCCTCGGCGTCCATGATGCGGTAGCCGTATCCCTGCTCGGCCAGGAACCGTTGGCGGTGAGCGGCAAAGTCAGCATCGACCGTGTCACGAGCAACCACCGCATAGAGCCGCGCGGTGGTCCCCTCAGCCTTTGGGCGAAGCAGCCGTCCGAGCCGCTGCGCCTCCTCCTGCCGGGAGCCGAATGCGCCGGAGACCTGTACGGCGATCTGAGCTGAGGGCAGGTCGATCGAGAAATTTGCGACCTTGCTGACCACCAGTAGTTTGATCTCGCCGGACCGGAACTCCTCGTAGAGCTGCTCGCGGCGCCGTACCGTGGTGTTGCCGGTGATCAAGGGCGCCTGCAGCCGAGCGGCGAGGTCCTCGAGTTGATCCACGTATTGTCCGATCACCAGCGTCGGTGTGCCCCGATGCTTGGACACCAGGTCGACGACGATGCCGGTTTTGGATTCCGCAGTCGATGCCAGCCGGTATTTCTGGTCCGGCTCAGCGACCGCGTACGCCATGCGCTCCGCCTCACTGAGCGTCACCCGGACCTCGATGCAGTCGGCTGGCGCAATGTAGCCCTGCGCTTCGATGTCCTTCCACGGAGCGTCATAGCGCTTAGGGCCGATCAATGAGAAGACGTCGCCTTCCCGGCCATCCTCCCGCACCAGCGTGGCTGTCAGACCCAGCCGGCGACGCGCCTGAAGTCCCGCTGTCATCCGGAAAACCGGCGCCGGCAATAGGTGCACCTCGTCGTAGATGATCAATCCCCAGTCGCGCGCGTCGAGCAGCTCGAGATGCGGATGTACGCCGCCGCGCTTTGTGGTGATCACTTGGTACGTCGCCACGGTGACCGGGCGGATCTGCTTCTTCATCCCGGAGTACTCACCGATCTCGTCGGCAGTCAGCGTGGTCTTGGAGATCAACTCATCACGCCATTGCCTGGCCGCGACGGTGTTCGTGACCAAGATCAGAGTGGTCGCGCTGGCTCGGGCCATCGCAGCTGCGCCGACGATCGTCTTGCCGGCACCACAGGGCAGCACCACCACGCCGGATCCACCATGCCAGAAGGAGTCGGCGGCCTGGCCCTGGTAAGGGCGTAGCGTCCAGCCGCGCTGATTGAGGCTGATCGCATGCGCCTCACCGTCCACATAGCCGGCCAAGTCCTCGGCGGGCCAGCCCAGCTTGAGCAGTATCTGCTTGAGGTGCCCGCGTTCGGAGGGATGGACTATGACGGTGTCCTCATCGAGACGATTGCCGAGCAGGCCCTTGACCTTGCTGCTCCGCAGCACCTCGGTGAGCACCGCCTGATCACTGCTCACCAAGATCAGCCCATGCGTCGGGTGCTTCTCGATCCGCAGCCGGCCGTAGCGATCCATCGTCTCGGCGACATCGACCAACAACGAATTCGGCACCGGGTAGCGGCTGTAGGTCAGCAGCGTGTCGACTACCTGCTCCGCGTCGTGGCCGGCGGCGCGTGCGTTCCATAGCCCGAGAGGTGTCAACCGGTAGGTGTGAATGTGCTCCGGCGCTCGCTCCAGCTCAGCGAACGGCGCGATCGCGATCCGGCAGGCGTCTGCATCAGGATGATCAACTTCGAGAAGCAGAGTACGGTCGGACTGGACGACGAGCGGACCGGGGCCGTCGAAGGGCGCTGGCATCAGCGGTTCTTACGTTGGGCCTCGGACCTGTCACCGCTCGGCGTCTCGCCGGGCGATTCCGATTCGGCACCACGCCTATCGGACTTGCTTGGCTCGTCGCTCGGCGTCGGCGACTCGGAGGGCGTCGGCGTAGGCGTCGGCTCGGGCGACGGCCGCGTCACCACCAAGGTGGGTGAACTGCGGCTCTGATTCCCGGCGGCGTCGAGGGCCCGAATCTGTACGACGTGCTGACCGTCGTCGTCGTTGAACCAGCGCAGCCTCGCCTGGGTCTCGGCGGTGGTCGCCACTTCGAAACCGTTGAGCCAGATGCGATAACCGATCACCCCGACGTTGTCCTTGGCCGCGGTCCATTTGAGGCTGAGCCGATCGGTTGTCATTGCCGACGGCTCGATGTCCGCGACCGGCTCCGGCGGTTCGGAGTCCTTGCTGGCCTTCGGCTGGTCCGAAGCTTTCCGAGTCGTGCGACTCCTGTCAGCAGCGGGCCGCTGTGTCGGAGAGGCGGATTGTTGCCTCGTGGTCGCGCTCTCCCCGGGGCTGCTGTCAGACCCGGTCAGCGAGTCGCGACCGCTTGGGGAGGCTGACTGCGGGAATGTATCCGGTTGCGCAGCCATCCGTCTGCTCGTCGGCTCGTCGTTGGCTTTCGGAACCCCGATCTGCTCGGGCGAGCGCGCGATGCTCGGCACCAGATAGAGAGATCCGACACCCATGGCGCACACGCCGAAGACGATCATTCGTCTGATGGTCACGGCGTGCACCCGCTCATCTTAGTGATCCGCGGGCTGTAGGAGGCTGCTAACGCGGCTTCTTAGGTCCTTCGAGAGGTAGGAAGGACTGAGGCGATGCGGGCCAAGGGGATGGTGACGATCTGCGAACTGCGACGGTCGACAGCGCGTACGGCTCCGGCGGTGAGTTCCACAGGTGCCAATTCGCGTTCGGCGCGGCTGCCGTCGGCGCTGACGTAGACGATGCGTACCGGAAGAGCTGCGCCCGTCGCCGAGCGGAGCTGTGCGACCGTGCCTTCGGTGGTAGCCGCGCTAGCCGGCTGTCCATTGACGCGCTGGCGGCGTTCCCGTGCCAGCAGGTCGGCGGCCACGGCAGCAGCCGAAGCGACTGGCTGCTCCGGATCGGGCAAGGGTGCCGCCCGCCGAGTGGGTCGAGTCACGACCACCTCGCCGGCGCCGTTCTCGACCGCGGGATTGTGCCCCAGTTCCCGCAGGACCGGAACCAGCTCATGCTCATCGACCGCAGCGACCAAGACTCCCGGGGCAATGGCCCGGAGGCCAAGGTCCGCCGCGGCGGGATGAGCGAGCAACGCCGCCGCCTGCGCCTGATCGGCCATCCGGACGTAGCTACCGGCCGGGCCAACTCGAATGCTGTCGTGACGCCTAGCCACGTCACCAACCAGATAGCGGAGCGGCTGAGGGACGCCGGTCGTGGAATGCTTTTCCAGCCACAGCTGTAGATCGTCTGCCGACCAGCCCAGATCGAAGGCGCGGCGCAGCGAGTTGGCGCTGAACCGATAGACCCCGCCACCACCGCGGGACTCCTGATCAGCCAGCATCCGCAACTCGGCGGCGACGGTATGGTCCAGCGGTCCCGCGGTAACGGCCGTGAGATCGGTCTGGATCATGAAGTCTGTCACTGGAGTAGGAAAGAGCTCAGCCAGTTCAGCCGGCAGTGGCTGACCTGGCCGTAGCAAAACTCTGGCGAACGACGACACGGCATTCAGTGCTACCAGTCCCAGCCATGACGCCTCGCGCCAGGTCCATTGCACCAGCTCGAGCGCTGTCGGCGGTCCCTGGCTCAGACGCGGCCGATGCCAGGCAACGGCCGCGGCCAACTGCTCCAGGTCGAGCACTGTGCCTTGCTCCGCCTCGGCGATGAGGCGCAGGACTGTCAGGCGCAGGCCTGCGGCGAGGGGAGCGTGTGCATCCGGGCCGAGCGGGTGGCCGCCAGCTTCGGCGGATCGGGCGAAGAAACGGTCGGCAGCGAGCCAGGCTTCGGCGACGCGTTGCCAGCGAGTTGGGGCATCGCAGCCGAGCCACTGGTCATAGGCGGCGGTGGGCAGCAGCGCCGCTGACCCAGAAGGGGCCACCAGCCGAGCAGCAGCTGCGCACTCAATGACGAAGACGGCGTGCGCCGGATCCGCGCCGAGGTGTTGGGCGAGGGCCGCAACGTCACGGCTGGCGAGCCCTCCTGCCCGCAGCAGTCTGTGCGGCACGGACTCGAGGCGCTGTGCCAGAAGTTCGATGTCGTGCAGCAAAGCAAAGGCTGCCCCGGCCGCAGCCTGGTCGACGCGGGTTGGATCCCGGCGTCGCCCGGTGATCGCCGGGGGTTCGGTCGCCACTGGCTCAGGCGTGAATCTGGACCCCCGCAGGCGCCACGACACCTCCCGCGGAATGATCACCGTCTCCGAATCCAACGGCCGCAGCAGCTGGTGGCTGAGCAGGCGTTCAATCGGTGAGCTCGCCGACGCCACCGTCACGGTCCGGTCCGCGTGGCGTAGCGCGCCGGTCGGAGACCACAGCAGGCGTTCAAGCACGACCCGGGCCTCCGCACCAGATGCTTCCAGCGCCACATCGATTTGTTCATCCGACATTGGCCGGGCCGACGGTGGAGCCAGGCCTCCGGGATAGGGCTCGAATGCCTCGCGGACAGGCCGCACCAGGTGCAGCTGGTCGTCGTGGCCCCAAACTAGGGCGCGCTCCCGGAGCTGCTGCAGCGCTGCAGCCACGTGTGCCGGCGAGGAGCTCAGCATCGCCTCAAGATCGCCAGCTGAGGAAGGATCCGGCAACGCAGCCAACGCCTCGGCGACAGTTCGGAGCCAGCAGTCGAGTTGATCGATTCCGTAGCTGATCGAGGCGGAGGTAGTCGATCGGCTCGCCAGCTCGGCAATATCTTCCGGAACCGGCTCCAGGAGATCCGGACGTGCGGTAAGCAGGGCGGCCAGTCCGTCGGCCGACATGGCACGCAGTGCCTCGGTCAGCGTGCGTGGCCGGGGCGGCTCACTCGGCGCGGCCATCCGGACCCCAAGGGGATTGATAGGTCGGCGGGGAGCCATCGGTCTTGAGGCGGCGATAAACCATGGCCAGCGTGCTGATCAGCAATGCCCAGCACATCAGCAGTGCCCAGCTGCTCAGGAATTGCCACCACTCGGCGAAGCCGGTATCGACGACGAGCAGGCCGAGTACGCCGATGGCGGACAGCACGCCGATGCCCAGCAGGTATGTCCGGCGCACCTCCGCCTTGGCGACCTTGACTCGCCCGGCCAGTCCGACGCTGATGCACAGAATGATCGGCGAGAGGACCGACACCAGGCCGCCGATGATCAAGCACATGCACAGGCCCGGGGTGGCCGCGTCCAGAACGGCCCGAGCGCTGACCGGAGTGATCGACTGCGGCTGTTGGGCGTGGGGCCCGGAGCCAAACCACTGAGGCGTTCCTGGCGTCGGAAAGTTGTTGGGCGTGTGGCCGGTCTCGCTGCGAATGGTCAGCGGATGCTCCGGCTGTACCTGATAAGCCCCCGGCGGTGGCGTCCAGCCAGTCGCACTCGGTTGGCCCGTTGGTGCGGCCCAGTGCACCGCTCCCCAAGCCGAGTCGGATGTCATGGTGCTGGAGACCACGGCAAACGGTTCCTGCGGGTCGCGGGGCTCCTCACGCACCGGAGTCAGGGTGGACAAGGGCGCTACCGGCGCCTCCGGGGAATCGAAGGCCGGTCGACTCTTGGGTGCCCAGGCAGCTACTTGTGCGTACGGGGGAGCGACATCCAACGGCGGGGCGGCGGGGGTCTGGAAGTCGGAAGGCCGCTCGATGGGCGCGTACTCCGGCCCGTCCTCCCACGTTGCCATGCAGTCATCGTAGACGCGGCGCGGTTGCGCCAGCTCCGGCGGAAAGTCTGACGGACCAGCTTGGATAGTTCAACTAAGTATCGACAATTCAGAACGTGGTTTTGCTGTTGGGGCCATCGGAGGAAAGGGCTACGCTTAGCGCCCTGTAGTGGGGGTAAACGAGATGCCGGGCGAACCGGTGACAAGGCAAGCGAGGTTTGAGGTGCCTGTTGGCAAGGTGAGGTTCTACGACGCCGAAAAGGGCTTCGGCTTCCTGACCAAGGACGAGGGCGGCGACGTCTATGTCCGTGCCAATGCATTGCCGCCTGGGGTCACAACATTGAAAGCAGGCCAGCGCGTCGAGTTCGGTGTCGTCGAGGGGCGCAAGGGCGAGCAAGCACTTTCGGTCCACCTCGTGGAGCTGCCGCCCTCGCTGTCGAAGGCGCATCGCAAGCCTCCCGAGCAGATGACGTTGATCATCGAGGACCTGATCAAGATGCTGGACGGCATCGGCAACGGCTATCGTCGTGGCCGTCATCCGGATGCCAAGACCGCGACCAAGATCGCCACAGTGCTTCGAGCGGTGGCAGACGAGCTCGAGCTCTAGCACCATGGCTTCGAGCGCCGGTACGACTAAGCCCGACGAGACCTGCCTCGCCGCAGTCGATCTTGCACGTGCTGCGGCAGAAGAGACTGCCGGAGTGATCGGGGTCGGTGACTATCTCGGCGCGCAGGCCGAGGACACCCGGGTCGTGAGCCACTTCTTCGCCTGCCCGCACCCGGGCTATCGCGGCTGGCGTTGGTCGGTGACAGTCGCCCGAGCGGCTCGCTCGCGCGTAGTCACCATCGATGAGATTGTGCTGCTGCCCGGTGAGGAGGCACTGCTGGTTGCGCCCTGGGTGCCGTGGGCGGAGCGCATCCAGCCTCGCGATGTGACGCCCGGTGTGCTGCTCCCGAGTTCAGGCGATGATCCCCGCCTGGAGCCGGGCTATACCGGTGGTGAGGATGCCACGAACCACGATCCCGCCGAGATGAGTGTGATCCGCTCCGTTGTGGCCGAGCTCGGGCTGGGCCGGGAGCGGGTGCTCTCGGCGGAGGGTCGAGATGAGGCAGCCGAGCGGTGGGCGACAGGTGAAGGTGGCCCAGACAATCTGCTGAGCAGGCTGGCTCCCGACGTCTGCGAGACCTGTGGGTTCTTTGTGCGTCTCCGGGGCGGCCTTGGGGTGTTGTTCGGTGTCTGCGCCAACGCTTTCTCCGTCTCGGAGGGAACTGTCGTCAGCGTCGACCACGGCTGCGGCGCTCATTCCAACGTGCTTGCGGACGAACACTCAGAAGAGCTTCCGCCGCCGATCTGGGACACCATCGAGTGGGACGCTCCAATCTCGCTTTTCGACTGAGGAAAGGCGCTCCCCGGTCTGGGAGCTTGCCGGAGGCTTCAGCGGTCGCAGCGGAGCCGTGCGGTAACGGAGCGCACTTAAGGGTGCATCCAGTCAGCGCGGGACGTTGGCGCTGTACATGGCATGCACATGGCAGGTACAGCGTGGGCAACCCACGCAGCGTGGGATATTGCTATGTGACCTTGGTCACAAAACGGTTACGTTTGATCAACGTCTCCGTCAAACTCGTGACTCTCGGGGATTCGCCTCACGCCAGGAGAATCACCACATGTCGGACGCGGCTCTTGATTACCGGCGCCTGATCCTTCGTATAGCGCGGCCTTCGGTAACCGCTCCTCCCTCGCTGATTCGCTGGACCCTTCGCATCGTGACCCTCACGCTTTTCGGTGTAGCGACCGCAATCGGTGTGACTCTTGGCATCGGCGCCCCTGAAATCTCGCCCACGTCGGTCGTACACCACGACCATGTGGCGTCGCCCTGACCGGAGACCGCTGCGTCGTGCGACCGCTGGGGCATACAGCGACCACGCTGTTGGTCCTTGTCTACCTCGGGGCTGCCCTAGCGGTGCTGCAGGGCTTCTTCGGTGCTGGGCTGCCAGTCCACTTCGGTGCTTCTTTGGTGGCTCACGTCAGCGGGATGGCCGCCGGGTACGGCGCAGCAGTCATGTTGATCTCGATGTCGCGGGCACCGTGGCTGGAGCGCGGCGTCGGCGCGCATCGGCTGGCGCGCTGGCACGCTTCGGGCGCACCGCTGCTGATCATTCTGACAGTCACGCACGCCAGTGCGGCAGTCGTGGCTTGGGCGCAGGCCAAGTCGGTCGGTCCGTTGTCAGCGACTGCGGATGTGCTGAATCTTCCTGGGCTGGTGACCGCCCTGATCGGCACGGCGATCCTGGTGCTGATTGGACTGGCATCGCTGCGGGTGGTGCGTCGACGCATCTCGTACGAGCGATGGCACCTGCTGCATCTGCTCACTTATCTGGCTGTCGGTCTGGGGTTCGCTCATCAGCTCGCGGGACCGGATCTGGTCGGCCGCAGTTGGTTGCAGATCGCCTGGGCGCTGTTGTATTGCTACGCCTTTGCGCTGGTTCTGCGATGGCGAGTGCTGCAGCCGGCTTTCCAGCTCTGGCGACATCGGCTGAGAGTCGAAGATGTGCGGCGGGAATCCAAAGACGTGATGAGCGTGCTCATGTCGGGTCAGCACCTGGACGAGTTACGAGCCGAGCCGGGCCAGTTCTTCCGCTGGAGGTTTCTGACCCGTGAGACGTGGCGGTCGGCGTACCCCTTCTCCCTCTCGGCACCGCCGACTCCCCACAGGCTGCGTATCACCATCAAGGCCAACGGCGACGGGACCCGGCGACTGTTTGACATCCCCACTGGCACGTTGGTCTTCGCGGAAGGCCCGTACGGTGTGCTCACCAGGCGACGTCGTCGGCGGCCGCGGGTGCTGCTGATCGCGGGTGGTGTCGGTATCAGTCCGATGCGTTCCTTGTTCGAGGTCATCGATCTGCCAGGCAAGGACGTCACCTTGGTCTACCGCGCCTCGAGGGAACAAGATCTGGTGCTCAGGCACGAGCTCGATGAGATTGCCGAACGCTCCGGGGCCCGCGTGGTCTACCTGGTAGGTCCGTCCAGCGATGCTGCCAACGACATGAGCGCACATGCATTGAACCAAATCGTCGGCGGTCTCAGCGATCACGATGTCTACCTGTGCGCCTCACCACGACTGGCCTCGCGAGTACGCGACTCGCTGATGGACGACGGATTTCCGCGCCGCCAGCTGCATGAGGAGCGCTTCACTTTCTAGCCGGCGAAGAACCCTCGGCGATCGCTCCTGGTTGATTGGTCGCGGCTGGGTCAGCTGCGTTGAGTTTGTCGAAGCGCACACCCTTCGACAAGCTCAGGGCGCAGCGTAATAAGCCCAGGGGCGCAGCTCAACAGGCTCAGGCGCAGCTCGACAGGCTCAGGCGCAGCTCGACAGGCTCAGGCGCAGCTCGACAGGCTCAGGCGCAGCTCGACAACCTCAGGATGCCGCGCGGCGGCGGCGGCGCCGGTTCCAGCAATACGCCAACCCGATCACACCAAGGACGAATCCGCACACGCTGACCTGCAGCCAGATGGCGTGGCCGTGCGCCGCAAGCCAGTCGTAGGCAAACGCCAGAACCACCGACACCAGGCCGAAGATGGCTGTGCCGACGCTTACCACGCCCAGGCCGTCCACGTCGGCCGGGGGCACCGGTGCCTGCACCAGGAAGTGGTGGTGCTCGGCTGGCTCCATGTCAATCACTCTAGTGCTGCGCTCGGGTGGCACCGTTGCCTTAGCATCAGCAGCCACCGTCTTCAACTGCGCGAATCTCGTCTCAGGTGGGGGCAGGATGTGGGAGTGAACAGACTCGAAACCCAGCTGGCTCTGCTGGTGGAGCAGCATGTTCTCTCGGCAGCGCAAGCCGCGGAACTAGTGGATGCGGCACGCGCCGACCGGCTGGACGGGCAGTCGCCTAGCGACGAGCCGGCATCCGGAAGCACCCCGAAGGGCTCTGCCGTACTGGAGGTCCTCGGCTATGTCGGAGGGGCCCTGGTACTGGGTGCGGTGATCATGCTCGGTTCGTTGTTCTGGGATGATTTGGGCAGCACCGGACGCAAACTCGTCGCCGTCGCGTCCTTCCTGGTTCCCGCTCTCGGCGGTGCTGCGCTGACCAAGGGTCGAGCTCGGCCGGAACTTGGCCGGATCTTGCTCGCTCTGGCCTGCTATGCGGCTGGTTTTGCCTACCTGGTGGTCTTCGAAGATCAGAAGTTCGTGGCATCAGCAGCGGTGGTGGTGCTGACTTCGGCTATCGGTGCAGTGCTGCTCCGTTCGGGGGCGTTTCTTGTCTCTGGCTGGTCGGGCGCGATGCTGCTGGTGTGCGCGGTCGTCTTCAATGTCATCGACGACGCGGACGTCATCGGCCCGGAGAGCAGCGCCGTGCCGATACATCTGGCAGTCGGATTTCTGCTGGTGGGGCTCGCTTTGGCAGCCAGCGGCTTCGTGCTCAGCCGCACCCTCGCGTGGTCGCTGGCTGGTCTGAGTGGCTGGGCTGCGAGCATCGTGCTGCAGATGGATGCGCCACAGGGGGAGTGGCTGTCACTGATCACTGCGACCATCGTCGCTGCCGCACTGCTCACGGCCTTTGTGCTGACGCGCCGTTACGCGCACGCAGTGATCGGCTGCGCGATTCTACTGAGCATCTGGCCGGTCTCCCTGTACCGCATCGTCGACAGCGCGCTCGGCGCAGCCATCGGCTTGATCGCCGCAGGTGCGGTGTTGATCGGCTCCGTCGTGGTGTTTTCTCGGCTCCGGCGTGCCTCAACGACTGCATAGCCTTGATACTTAGCATTGCTAACTAGTATTCTGGGTTGAGTGCGTGGCACTAACGAGGACGTCCGAACTGCGGTTGGCCTGGCACACGCGCTTCGCCCCCGGGTGATGCGACTGGCACGCCGGCTGCGGCAGATGCAGGACCCGGCCCTGGGGCTGAACCCGAACCAGCTATCGGCGATGGGCGTGCTGCTCAACTCCGGTGATCAGTTGATTGGTGATCTGGCCGCCTTGGAGCAGGTGCGGCCACCGTCCATGACCCGCATCGTGCAGGGTCTGGAGTTGCGCGGCTACGTGGCTCGTCGTTCAGATCCGGAGGACCATCGGCGCTGCCTGCTGACCCTCACCGAGTCTGGACGTCAGGTGCTGCTTGCGAACCGGCGGCGGCGAGACGAGTGGCTAACAGTTCGTATCGCCCAGCTGGACCCGGTGGATCGAGATGTGCTGCGCCGAGCCGTACCAGTGCTGGAAAGACTGAATCAAGGGTGACTGTCGATATCGAGCCGACCAAGAAACAGACCGATCGCACGCCCCCTCCGGTCACGCGACGGCGGCGAGGCGGCATGTTCACCGCACTGGTCGGACGCAACTACCGCATCTACCTAGCGGGATCGTTTGTTTCCAACATCGGGACCTGGATGCAGCGGGTGGCGCAGGACTGGCTGGTCTTAGAGCTCTCCGGCGGCTCTGCTCTCGCGGTCGGCATCACTACCGGCCTACAGTTCCTGCCGATGCTCTTGCTGTCCCCGTACGCCGGCGTGATCGCCGACCGCTTCAACAAGCGGCAGATTCTCAAGGTCACCCAGAGCTGGCTGGCGCTTTGCGCGGCGGCGCTTGGCGTACTGGCAGTGACGGGGGTGGCGACGACCGAGCAGGTCTATCTGATCGCGTTCGCGTTTGGATTGGGCACCGCATTCGACAATCCGGCGCGACAGAGCTTCGTATCCGAAGTCGCGGGTCCTGATCACCTCCCGAACGCGATCGGGCTCAACTCGGCCACCTTCCACGCCGCGCGAATTGTCGGGCCGGCGCTCGCAGGATTGGTGATCGCCCAGGTCGGATCGGGCTGGGCGATTCTGTCCAACGCACTCAGCTATGCCGCATTCATCGTGGCCTTGTTGATCATCGACGGCCGGATGCTGCACACGGTCCCGCCGACTCCACGAGCCAAGCGGCAGCTCCGCGAGGGTCTGGCGTACGTCGGCCGCAACCCGGACATTCTGCTCGTGTTGTGCGTGATGTTCTTCGTTGGCACTTTTGGATTGAACTTCCAGATGACCACCGCGTTGATGGCACAGCAGGAGTTCCATCGCAGCGCCGAGGCGTACGGCATTCTCGGAACGCTGCTCGCGGTCGGCTCGCTCGCCGGCGCCCTGATTGCCGCTCGGCGCCGGGCCCGCCCGCGTGCCCATTTCGTCGTCGGGATGGCCGTCACGTTCGGTCTGGTAGAGACAGTCATTGGACTGGCGCCCAGTTACACGGTGTACGCCGCAAGCCTGCCCATCATGGGTCTGATCACACTTCTCACCATGACTGCAGGCAACGCCTCGATCCAGCTGGGCGTCGATCCGCGGCTGCGTGGCCGCGTGATGGCGCTCTACATCATGGTCTTGATGGGTGGTACGCCCATCGGCGCGCCGATCCTCGGCTGGCTCGGCGAGGTCATGGGCGCGCGATGGACGCTGATCGGCGGCGGCGCTGTGACGGTGATCGGGGTAGTGGCAAGCGTCATCGTCATGCAGATTTACCTACGGCGGCGCGCGCGGGGAGCACAAAGTCAGCGTGGTCTCGACCTGCGCCGCGATACTGCAGCATCGAGCGAGCCATCCGTTCCTTGAGCGGAGGTACGCGATTGGTCACTCGCAGGGCCGTACGTAGCAAGCCGAGCACGAGGCGCCCGATCAGCGGCTTGTGAATCGGGTTGTGGTCGGTCATCTGCTCACGCGACTTCAGCACCGCATCGAAGCCGTATTTGATCATCTTCCTCTCGTAGCGATGCACAGCTGCGACGACCTCGAGCCGACCTTCGGCCACATCGATGATCCGTGAGCACAACAGTACGGCGTCACGCAGGGCGGTGTTCGCGCCCACGCCACGCCCGGGTGTCATGGTGTGAATCGCGTCTCCGATCAATGTGACGTTCGAAGCCGGCCAGGGATCCACGGGTATCGAAGTCTTGATGTTGACGGGGAAGCAAGTGCTCGGATCAGTCAGCTCGAAGAGCCGCCGCAAGTTCGGGTGCCAGTCCGGTGTCATCTGGAGAACAAGTCGGGCAAGCTCATCACCGCGACGCTCCATCACGTCGGCGGGGAATTTGTCGGCACTCGCGGAGAAGCCCCAGTTGATGTAGTCGCGAGTGTTGTCGAACTGGAGTCCCGGCCAGACCTTGATCAATTCGGCATCGCTGCCGCCGATGCCGTTCTTGATCTTGCCAGAGCGATCCCACTTGAACTCCATCACGTGCAGGATGCAGGCGTAACCCTTGGGCGCCTGGACCATCGATATGCCCTGGAACACCCGCAGCGGCAGCAGTACCGCGGATTCTTCAGTGACCGGCAACTTCCCCGCGATCGCGACAATGCCGGTCTCCTCCTGCCGAGCTTGCGGAAGGTATTGCCTGCGGACTCGGGAACCGGCGCCGTCGGCACCGACAAGCAGATCGCCGGTGGCACTGGAACCGTCGGCGAAGTGTGCGGTGATCGTACCGTCGGCGTTCCGCTCGAAGCGGGTGAACTCCTTGCCGAAAGTGATCACATCCTCCAGACCGGTCATGAGCACTTGGCGCAGGGTCATCCGGCTCACTGACTTCTCGCTCTCCACCGGGTCGTCCTCGACTGGGATGTCAAGAGCCAGGACCTCCTGCAGCTGTTCGGTGAGCAGGTTGAACCACCGCGGCGCTCGGGCACAAGTGGCGACGAAGGTGTCGTACAGATCCCGGGGCAGCAGGGCGTGCAACGCGCGGCTGCCATCGGGATCGATGCCGACGCGGTATCCGTGCAGGCCGTCGGTCCGCAATGCATCGCGTTCGAACACTCGGACGTCGATTCCCGCCTGCACCAGACCATGGGCCAGTGCGAGACCGCCGGTTCCGGCGCCGATCACAAGGACGCGTGGCGAGGTCGAGGTCATGCTTGACTCCGTTCTAGAATTACCTTGGTTATCCATGAATCTTGATATACCAAGATACTTGGCAGGACAAGATAAATCAAAGCGAAGGAGCAGATGTGGCGCGCAGCAAAGACCTGGAGGTCGAGATTCAGCAGCAGATGATCTCGATGATTGCGCAGGTGGTGCTGTTCAACCACGCCGCGACTGCAAGCCTCGGGTTGGGCGCCAGCGACTCGCAATTCCTCACCATGCTGCGTACCCGGGGGCCGATGACCCCCGGCCAGCTCGCCGACGCCAGCAGTCTCACCTCAGGTACGGTGACCGGCGTTGTCGACCGGCTGGAGAAGGCGAAGCTGGTACGTCGGGAGCGGGACCGAGGCGATCGGCGGAAGGTGCTGGTGGTACCGACGGCCGACGCTGTCGACCGCCTCGCTCCGATCTACGCCGGCCAGGCCGCGCTGCTGTCCAACGTACTGGCGCGGCGTACGCCGGCCGAACTCGAAGTGATCAGCAGCTTTCTGGGTGATCTGCTCATCGAAGAGGAACGCGCGGATTCCACCTCGTCTCAAGCCTTCGGCTGAGCGACTGCGCGGCGTACGGCTCGGATTTCTCGGACGAACAGGTCGGGCTGTTCCCAGGCCCCGAAGTGGCCGCCACGAGGCGGCTCACCCCAGTGCACGATGTTGCTGAAGCGCCGCTCAGCCAGCCGCCGGGAGGGCCGGGGCACCTCCCGTGGGAACACCGTGCAGCCGGTGGGCACGTCAATCCTGTCGCCAATGGAGTCGGTGAACCAGGTGGAGATTTCGTCGATGCTCTCCCAGTACAGCCTTGCCGAGGAGGCGCCGCTCCCCGTGAGCCAGTAGAGCGTGATGTTGTCCAGGACCTGATCGCGGCTGAGCACCTGGAACAGATCACCGGGATGGTCAGACCAGGTCCACAGTTTTTCGAGTATCCAGGCACAGAGGCCGGCCGGTGAGTCAACGAGGGAGTAACCAATGGTCTGGGGCCGGGTGCCCTGCACTGCGGAGTAGCCGGATCCGGTTCGGCTTCGCTCGCGAAGCTCCTCTGCGGCCACCCATTCCTGCTCGGTCGGTGCCTGACCGCCGGCCGGCAATGGGGGCACGAGTGGAGGAATGAGGTGGAGGCCGAACAGGCGTTCTGGGAGTTGCAAAGCAAGGCTGGTCGAGACGCTGGTTCCCCAGTCGCTGCCGGCAGCGATGAACCGGTGATAGCCGAGTCGTCGCATCAGCTCTGCCCATGCCCGTGCGATCCGGTGCACATTCCAGCCCGGATATGAAGGCTTGCCGCTGAAGCCGTACCCGGGCAGCGAAGGCACCACGAGGTGGAACTGGTCCCCGGTCGGAGAGGTCGAGCCAGCCAGCCGCTTCATCGCCTGCTCGAACTCGAAGAAGGACCCTGGCCATCCATGCGTGAGGATCAGCGGCACCGCTTCCGGGGTCGCAGAGGGCAGGTGGAAAAAGTGAATGGTCAGGCCGTCGATCTCGGTCTGGTATTGCGGCCACCGGTTCATCCGGCGTTCCGTGGCGCGCCAGTCGTATTCGGTTAGCCAGTGGCCACACAGAGCCTGAAGTTCGCCAAGAGGCACTCCCTGAGACCAATCTCGAACCGTCTCCGTCTCCGGCCATCGGGTCTCCGCCAATCGCCGGTGCAGGTTGAGCAGTTGCGACTCAGGCACGGCGATCTGAAAGCGACGGGCGCCTTGTGCACTCACCCTGATGAGTTTTATGCACAGTGGATGTCTGTCCAGCGCTCGGCCCGCTGCAAGCCAAAAAATAGCCTTTGACTTATATAAGTCGAAATCGATAGACTGACCGATATGCACGCGTTGGACATACTCGGTGACCCGGTCCGGCGTCGAATCATGGAGCTTCTGGCAACCGGTGAGCATCCGGCTGGTGCGGTCGTACAGGCTATCTCCGGTGAGTTCGGGATCAGTCAGCCCGCCGTATCTCAGCATCTGAGGGTGCTTCGGGAGTCCGGCCTGGCCACCGTGCGGGCCGAAGGGACCCGGCGGCTCTACGCCGTCGATCCCGACCCACTGCAGGAGGTCGATCATTGGCTCGACCAGTTTCGGCAGTACTGGGGCACCAAGCTGGATGCCCTCGGCACCGAGTTGGCTCGAGGCAAGCGTGTGCGCCGATTGTCCGCCCAGTCAATGGAGGAGGAACAAAGATGATCATCGACATCGCCGAGCAGATCGGTGCTATTTCGCGCCAGGTCGAGCAGCAGCACAGTGAGTCCGGAGAGATCGTTACGGTGACAATGGAGCGGCGCTATCCGGCCGAAGTGGCAGACGTCTGGCAGGCAATCACTGAACCGGAGCGGATGCGCCGCTGGTTTCTTCCGATCACCGGGGATCTGCGCCAGGGCGGAAACTTCCAGCTCGAGGGAAATGCTGCTGGAGACATCCTGACCTGCGAGCCGCCCCGCCATCTGGTGGTGACATTCGGCGCTGAAACCAGCATCGTCGATGTCACGCTCTCAGGTGACGCGGAGGAGACGCTGCTCAGACTCACCCATTCGGTGCCCGTCGAGCTGGCTGGCACCACCGCCGGCGCGCTCTACGTCGGACCTGGCTGGGACGGTGCACTGCTGGGTCTTGCGCTGTACCTGAAGGGAGAGGTCAGTGACGATCCTGTCGCCGCTGCCAACAGTCCTGAAGCGCAGAATTTCAGCGTCAAATCGATCGAGGAGTGGGTGAACACGATTGAGGCCTCGGGGACGGCAGACGCGGACGCAATTGCGGCGGCGCAGCAGGTCTCGCTAGCTCAGTTCGCCCCCGATCTCGAGCGACCTGAATGACCTAGTGCGTTCATGTGCGGTGAGCACGCCTCGTGCCCTTCGACAGGCTCAGGGCACATCCACACAGTTGAAGCTGATTCCCTTCGACAGGCTCAGGGCACATCCACACAGTTGAAGCTGATTCCCTTCGACAGGCTCGGGGCACATCACGCGGCCACCACGTAGGGTCTTGCCATGACCGAACCCATCGGATCTGCTCCGCTGGTGACCGTACGCGGGGAGGCCCAACTGGAGGGTCCGCCGGATCTGGCAACGGTCACGCTGACCTTGCACGCCTCCGCGGAATCGCCCGAACGAACCAGGGCGCAGCTCGCCGAGGGCTCCGCCACGATCGCGCAGTTACTGCAGCCGTTCGAAGCGGCGCTGGAGCGGTCCAGCACCAGCGGCGTCCATGTCTTCCCGGTCTTCAACCGACGCACTCCCAGCAAGATCACGGGCTACCAGGGCACGTTCTCCACTCAGATCGTGGTCGCGGACCTGGAGGCGCTCTCCCCGCTGGTGCTGGCGCTGACCGAGCTGCCGAATAGCCAGGTCGATGGTCCCTGGTGGTCGTTGCGTCCCGACAACCCGATGTACCGCGAGGCACGGCTGGCGGCTATCGCCGATGCTCGCCGGCGCGCCGATGATTACGCGGCCGCCTTCGGTACCTCGGTGGCAGACCTGGTGGAGATCTCCGACGTGAACGGCGGTCTCGGCGGCGGTGCGCGAGAGCTACGGGCATTCGCCATGGCAAAGGGTGCCGACGACGCAGCCTTCGAGTTCGAGCCGGCAGCGCAGCACGTCTCCGGCCAGGTCACGGTCCGCTTCAGTCTCCGAACTGTCACCCTCTGAGCGGTCGAAGTTAGAGGCCAGAGCTCCGTGTAGGCCCGGGCCCGGCCAGGAAGGGTCGGCGAACTTCGTCTCGCTGCGGTAACAAACTCTCGGTAGATTCGACCCATGTTCGCCAAGGTGCTGGTCGCCAACCGCGGTGAGATCGCTGTCCGAGCCTTCCGGGCGGCGTACGAGCTGGGCGTGAAGACGGTGG
>Ga0081455_10001295_pt1 | contig 31091 bp, 29 predicted proteins | sample TabmetS3T2R1_FD_70207 | JGI IMG/M metagenome (GOLD analysis project Ga0081455, IMG submission 70207) | Tabebuia heterophylla rhizosphere microbial communities from the University of Puerto Rico - S3T2R1 | ecosystem: Host-associated > Plants > Roots > Rhizosphere ... | reverse complement strand
AGGAGGCGCTGCAGAGTCGTGTGGCCTATGCCCAGTACTGGCTGCAGCATTTCAGCCCCCCTGAGATACGCCTGCGCCTGCACAAAGAACTCCCGGCGCAGGTGGCGCATCTGACGCCCAGCCAGCGCCAGGCGTTGGGGATACTGGGGCAGCGGCTGCGGCCTGAGATGGATGGGGATACGATTCACGCCCTGGTGTACGCTCTGGCGGAAGAAGTAGGACTCCCTGCTAAAGCGCTCTTTGAGGCGATCTATATTGCGCTGCTCGATCAGCCGCGTGGCCCACGGGTGGGCTGGTTCTTGAGCTCACTTGAGTACGATTTCGTGCGGACTCGTTTGCATGACGCGGCAGCCCTGGAGGGGTAAACAGTATGGCACCGGCATTGACCTATGACGAGGCCCTGGCGTACCTGGCGCAGTTCATCAATTATGAAGCCCGCCAGCCGGTAGCCTATGCTCCTGAACATTTTAATGTGCAGGCCTTTGCCGAATTTTTGCAGACGCTGGGTGCACCGCACCTGGCTTTCCCCTCAGTACACATCGCCGGCTCAAAAGGCAAAGGCTCCACGGCTGCCATGGTCGCCGCGATGTTATCGCAGGCGGGACTGCGTACGGGTTTGTTCACGACCCCGCACCTGGTGACCATCCGTGAGCGCACACAGATTGACCGGCAACTGATTAGCCGTGAGGAGTTTGCCGCCCTGGTCAGCGAGTTGCAGACGCATGTGGAAGAGACGCGTCTAGCCCACGCTCGGCGCTTTCGGACCTTCTTTGAACTGACCACAGCGCTGACCTTCCTGTACTTTGCCCGCCACCAGGTTGACATAGCGGTGGTGGAGGTTGGCCTGGGTGGTCGCCTGGATACCACGAATGTGTTGACACCACAGGTGGCTGTTCTCACCCCCATCGGTTTAGAGCATACGCGCCTGTTAGGCGATACCCTCGCGGCCATTGCTGGCGAAAAGGCCGGTATTATTAAACCGCATAGTTGCGTGGTCAGTGCCCCGCAAGCTCCTGAGGTCATGGAGGTCTTTGCGCGACGCTGTCAAGACCAGGATGCCACGTTGCTCCTGGCGGAGCGGGATTTTCAGTGGCACGTTGACATGGCGACCCGCCACGGCAATCGGATGCATTTTGATGGGTTTGGACAGCACCTGCGTGACCTGGAGCTCCCCTTGCTGGGTCGGCATCAAGCCGCCAATGCCGCGGTGGCTCTGGCGGTGGTGAGTCAGCTCCAGCAGCAAGGCTGGCCTATTACGCAGGAGCACATGCGGCAGGGTTTGGCGCGCGTGCGCTGGGAGGGGCGCCTAGAAGTCCTGAGTCGTGCTCCCTGGGTCCTGCTGGACGGTGCGCATACGGTCGAGGCGGCTGTCTGCCTGCGGCAAGCACTCACAGAGTTGTTTCCGCATCAGCGTGTGTCTTTCGTCCTTAGTCTGTCCAAGGATAAAAGAATCGCTGACATTGTTGCCACCCTGGCACCCGTGGCGCATGAGGTAATTGTGACCCACTTCCACAATCCGCGCTCGTGTGATCCGCACGCTCTAGCAGAGATTGTCTGCCAGCATGGCGTCGCGGTCCAGATTGAGCCTGATCCTGTGGTGGCCCTGGCGCAAGCACGCTGTAAGGTACAGTCGACGGACGTGATCTGCGTGACGGGCTCTTTGTACCTCGTGGGCGAAATCAAGGCCCGACTGCAGGGGCTCACGCCGGAGTTTTAAGGGGTCCGCTTCTTCCTCCTGCCTCTTCCTTCCTACGCCTACACCTTTCCATGCTCGCAGTATGTGTAGATGATTTTGCTTAACAGTCCTGGTCGCTTCGTCTATCATACAAGACACATGAAGACGCCATACACATCGACGTGTTGCTGCGAGCGCTTACGCTGTTCTGCTGTTGGGAGGTCAGATGAGCCAGTATTATGACACTCTGCACGTCACGCCTAGCGCCGACGGCTACGTCGTCACGGTGGAGATGCACCGTCCCGAAGCACTCAACGCTATGAACACGGCCATGGGGCGTGAACTCTTGCAGTGTTTTGAGGACTTCTTCTGGGACAAACAGACACGGGTAGTGATCCTGACTGGGGCAGGGGACAAGGCCTTCTGCGTCGGCGGGGATTTGAAAGAACGTCAGGGGATGAGCGATGAAGCCTGGCGGGAGCAGCATGTCATTTTCGAGCAGGCGGCGTTTCGCATCTTACGCTGCCCCCTACCCGTCATCGCGGCGGTCGAAGGCTTTGCGATGGGCGGCGGTTGTGAGCTAGCCGTGTTGTCCGACTTTGTCGTGGCCAGTGAGACCGCGGTGTTTGCCGTACCAGAAGTGACGCGTGGCATTTTCCCCGGCATTGGCGGCACACAGCTCTTGCCGCGCATTGTCGGTGCACCGTTTGCCAAGGAGATGATTTTTACTGGGCGGCGTGTGCCAGCGCCAGAAGCCAAAGCGATTGGCCTGGTCAATCACCTCGTCCCAGCTGGCCAGGCACAGGCGAAAGCACGCGAAATCGCCACGACTATTGCGCAAAATGGCCCTATTGCTGTGCGACAGGCGAAAAAAGCCATCGCCTGGGGCGCTGAGACTGACCTGGAAACGGGCATGATGCTGGCTATCGAGGCGTATAATAGTACCGTCCATACCGACGACCGCTTAGAAGGCGTGAGGGCCTTCAACGAACGCCGGCCACCACGGTTCCAGGGGCGCTAGGACGAGGGGAAGAGAGGAGACGGAGGCATGAGCGAGATTTGTATCACACTGACGGAGGAGCAGCAGGCGCTCCGCAAGGCGGTGTACGACCTGTGCCAGCTCTATCCCGGCTCATACTGGCGGGAGCTAGACGAAAAACGCGAGTATCCTGAGGCGTTTGTGCAGGAGCTGACCAAGGCGGGGTACCTGGCGGCGTTGATCCCTGACGCCTATGGTGGGAGTGGCCTGGGCATCCTGGAGGCCAGCCTCATCCTGGAGGAGATCAACCATTCCGGGGGCAATGCTGCAGCCTGCCACGCGCAAATGTACATTATGGGAACTGTGTTGCGTCATGGCTCGGAGGAGCAAAAGGCCCGCTATCTGCCGCAAATCGCCAATGGCACCCTGCGTCTACAAGCCTTTGGTGTGACGGAGCCCAACTCCGGCTCTGATACGACACAGCTGCAAACCACAGCGGTGCGGCATGGTGATGTCTACGTGGTGAATGGCCAGAAGATTTTCATCTCGCGTGTGTTGCAATCTGATTTGCTCCTCTTGCTGGCGCGGACAACACCGGTACAGGAAGTGCGCCGACGCACGGAGGGCCTCTCCGTTTTTTTAATCGATATCCGTGGGCTTAAAGGTTTCACCGTACGGCCACTGCGCACCATGTTGAACCATTCGACCAATGTACTCTTTTTCGACAATGTGGAGATTCCGGCTGACAGTCTCATTGGTGAGGAGGGCAACGGGTTTGCCTACATCCTCGATGGCATGAATGCCGAGCGCATCCTGGTAGCCTCTGAATCGGTGGGTGACGGGCGTTGGTTCATTGAAAAAGCCGTCCAATACTCGAAGGATCGGGTGATCTTCGGGAAAGCCATCGGCGCCAACCAGGGTGTGCAATTTCCCATTGCCAAGGCCCACATGTCTGTCGAAGCCGCAGACCTCATGCGCCTCAAAGCCGCGGCCATGTTCGATGCCGGGGAGCCATGTGGGGCCGAGGCGAACATGGCCAAATATCTATGTGCTGAAGCAGCCTGGGAGGCAGCCAATGCCTGTCTCGATTGCCACGGCGGCTATGGCTTTGCCGCCGAGTACGACGTCGAGCGGAAATTCCGTGAAACACGTCTGTACAAGACAGCACCCGTGAATAATAATCTTGTACTGGCGTATGTTGGGCAGCATGTGCTGGGGATGCCACGGTCCTACTGAGCTGACAAATCAAGCACTTAGCGTTTGCCTGTCTTTCCCGTGCCGAACAGGACAGCAGCCGTTTTGCTCGGCATTTGGGGCATGTGTTCGGCACGGTGCGTTGGCTCAAGACGCGATGCGCGCCACCAGCTGCGCCGCCGTGATGATGGGAATACCCTCGTATAACGCGAGGTTGGGCAGGGCGCTGTCTCCTGACACAATCACCTCGGCACGTGCCGCCATAGCACAGGCCAAGACCGCATCATCATCCGGGTCCGCTGCCACGACCACCCCAATCGTTGCCGGGACAATCAGCCGTGCAAGGGCTGCATAACCGACCACCAGCGTCTGCGGGGTGACCTCCGCAAGCGTGAGGCGTTGGGCAAGCTTCGGACGCTGGAGCACGTCTGCGAGTTCCGCGAGGAGCAGCGCACTGGTCTAGAGCTCCAGGGTCCCAGCATGGGCCGCGTCAAGCACTTGGCGTAGTGCTCCATGCCATAACAGGCCTGAGACGACGGTATTGGTGTCAGCAACCACGCGCATGTGCCGCACGCCTTTCTGCACGAGCGGCGTGGATTTCCGCCTCTACTTCAGCCTCGGTGAGTGGCACGAGCAGGAGCGCCGCCAGCCGATCAGCCGCCTCGAACAGAGGTGCTACGCGGCGGCGTTGCACCTCTTCCCGCAGGAGGGTTTCGACGATCTGGGAGGTCAACAGCCCCTGGGCTTCGGCTTCCCGTGCCAACGAGGCAGGAAGCGTCAGCGTCAGCTCCAGTTGGACGGTATTTTCTTCTTCCATCCCCCGTCTCCTTGCCAAGGAGGACATCTGCCTGAAGGCATTATATTATCACGACCCCTTGAAGGAGTGCGTCCCTATGACGGCTGGAGTTTGAGCTCCCTGTATCTCTGGATGGTCGCGGTAGGGATGCCGGTTACCCGGTACCCCCCGCACCGATCCCGGCGTGCGGCACTACCGCACCGGGCTCTTGCCTCGGGTCGACGTGCAGGCACCCGCAGGGGCCTGCCATACGCGGCTGAGCGCCTGGGACAGGCGACCCCGGCGCGGTGTCCGGCTCCTGGTTTCCTCCGCCACGTTCCCCTTGGCCCGCTCCCTGCCCTCCACCTTCTCCGCCGGTCCCCTGGGGCGACCTGTGTTCGCAGGCTTCCTCGGTACTCTGCAGCGGTCCGACTCCCTGCACCCGTGCACCACGGGCGTGCCCCGAGGCTTCCCCGTGCGGACCTGGCGCGGACTCGCCAGGCCAGAGGCAGGGCCTCCCGGGGTCTGCACACCGTGTTGCTGTCCATGCAGAGGTCGCCGACCCCGCCGGGGCCGTCGCCGCCTCACCAGCACGGCGTTGACGCTGGGGCCTTCCGCGTGTTCGGAGCGCGTCGGCACCCGAGACAAGCGCCGATTGCGGGGCTCCATACCCTGCCTGTACCTTCCCCTGTCAACGCTTCGTGCTTACCGTGACCGATACACCCGCATGACTCGGGGCCAGTGTGGTTGGCTGGACCTTCACTGTCTGGGACTTGCACCCTTCACCACTGTGCCGGCTTATCCCGGCGCTGACCCGAACGCTGGGCGTCGGCTGCAGTGCCAGACTGTGTGAAAAGTCAATTTTTCGAAAATGCTGTCTAACAAAATCAATAACTTGTAAAGTCTGCACACTCCAAAAACGGGGTTTTCACACAGTCTGGCGCTTTGTTAGCCCCCGACCTCCCGGACACAAAAAGCGCATTTTCCTTACTCAACAACCCTTTGCAGGGCCTCTTGCGCTAAGGCGTTTAAGCTCTTCCCTTCGGCCTCAGCGAGCATGGCGAGGCGCTCATGCAGCTCTGGCGGAATCCGTATATTGAACTTGCCCGAATAGTGTCGCCGAGGCGCAATCCCCTTCTCACGGCACACCTCAAGGAACACGTGCAACGAGTGACGAAACTCCGCCCGCAGTTCCTCTGGCGTATGCCCGTAGAAGTCAGCGCCACCATTCAGGCCGAGGATCTCCCCCCGGAACATGTCTAGCTCAGCGTCGTATGCGATCTTGGCCTGGTAGCCCTCAACGGACATGATGTTCATGGCACTATCCCGTGCTGCTGCAGCCAATGGCGGATACTGGCCACCGCCCCTTTATCTGTGTTGGGGCTCGGATGCGGACGATGGAATACCCGGACCTCTCCGAAAAGCACCACGGCGACCCGGCTTCCCTCTCGCTCACTGATGTCCGCCCCAAGCTCCACGAAAAGCGCCTCAATATCACGCCACTGGATATTGGCTCTTACTGGATGGGCAAAGAGGGCTTGCAGGGTTCTTTGGTGCTTTCTTCTCATGTAAAAATGGTACTACTATTAAGTACCATTCACAAGTGCAGGTTTTGAGCGAACTGCCTACTCAGCAAGGGGCTAGACCCTATGATTTGCCCTGCGTGCAAATCAGAAAATAAGGATGATTGACGCAACAGTTGCGCCAAAAGTCGGATTTAGAAGTCCTTTTGGCACAACCGTTTGCAATGTCAATCATATCAACGCCAAGCTTCACCTGCTGCCGGAAGTGGGAGCGACGCAGGAGCAGACGCCGGAAGCAGTCAGCTGCACGCCGTGGTTCGGCTGGGTATGACGTTGCGCCACCGGGTCACCCGCTGGCACTCCCATCGGCTCCCGCAGAAGCTCGGCCTCTTTCTTCGGCCATGCCTGGGGGGCGCGTGGCGTCCTCCACCCGTCTCAGCCCTGGTTCCAGCATTCACGCTCGCCGAGCATTCACCACGCCCGCGCCTGTCCGAGTCCCGGTCCGCTGGTGGTGAGCTTCTTCTTGGGTGCCAGGCCGTATACGGAAGGCGCACCAGCAAAACACCACGCCGCGATCATGGGATCACAGATGGCACAGCCCAAGGAAGAGGTCGGGACGAAAGGCACAATGGGATTCCCATACAGGTGGTGCATGACGTCCCAGCCGGTATGGAGGAGCCAGCCGAGGCCGATGAAGCCATACGAGTTGAGTCCCCTGTAGGCGCAATAGGTGACGACAGCCGTGAAAGCAAATTCCCAGATGCCCAGCCCCCCATTGAGATAGGCGGCGCCAGCGCCAGCGATCATGATAGCGTTGAAGTTTCGTCGCTGTGGTTCCTTGAACGCAGACGTCGCGACCATGAACAGAATGGCTACGACTACTGGAGCGACTACATCTATGAGGTGAAATGGCATTGTTGGATAGTTCCTTTCTGTAACGATCGCCTGCGGTGTCGTGCCGGTTTGTCTCGGCACACCCGAACGCTGAGCGTTCGGCCTCGACCGGAGCCCTCTGCCCAACCCTCGCCCGCTGTGCCCCTGCACGCCTATGGAGAAATGGCTCCTGGCACCTTTGCTGTGCCTTCACTTACCTTGTACCGATGGCGCGTGCTATGAGGGAGACGCCGGCAATGCATAACAGGACGCGTATCGCCTTGATGACGACCTCACGTGACAGACCAGCATGCACCCGGTCGGCCCACCACAGCGCCATGAGCGAGGCTGGGGCGACAGCGACCGCAGTGAGCCACACGGTCCATGAGGATAGCAGGCCAGTCAATCCAAACGCCACAAGACGCGTGCCAATGCTGACCACGCTGGTCACAGCGAGGGTCGCGCGTATTTGCTCCTTCCCATGGGGTCGCATGCTGAGATAGATCGCATAGGGCGGGCCTCCCGCCCCAAACATGGCGGAGGTGATCCCCCCAGACAACCCTGCGAGATAGGCCCAACGCTGGCTGATGGTGGGCACAGCGACCGAGACGATGAGGCTGTAGAGGGCATAGGCCAGCACAAAAGTGCCGAGGGCCAGCATCAGGACCCCTGCCGGTAAGACGAGGATGAGCACCGCCCCGAGCAGGACCCCTACGACACAACACGGGACCAGCCGCACGGCCTCTGCGCGGACAATCGCCTGGGGCTGTGCGAGGCACACACGCACCGCATTCACACTATCGAGCACGGCAAATACGGCAAGCACGAACGGCACCTCATAGAAGTGTGAGGCGAGCGGGATCGTCAAGAGACCTGCCCCAAATCCTGTCACTCCATACACAAACGAGCCAAGAAATGCGATGGGAGCCAGGAACACAACCGTGGCGACTGCCGGCAGCATTGTTCACTCCAGATCGATCGGGTCCCAGGAGCACCCTGGGATCGTTTGCGCTTGTCCCTCACCGCAGCATCAGCCATGCGCAGCGTGCGTCGGCTCGATGCCGCAGCGAGGCGCTTTTCCTCACCGTGTCCCGGCTGCCCGCGCTCCCCGTAGCCCTCAGTGCACGAGTAATACAACCGCACTCGCGGCGGAGATGCTGAGTATCGCGACGCGCAGACGAGCAGGGTTCACGAACCCCGCCAGGCGCGGCGCGACGCACAGACCAGCGACGACGCCTGGCAGCAGCGCAGCCGCCAACTGCAACTGGAGCATGCCGAACAGGCCAAACGCCGCGAGCGCCACAACGGAACCCACATACGCCACAAAGAAAAACGCTCCCAACATCGCGCGTGCTTGCTCTGGCCGTGCATGCTGTAACACGAGCGCAATGGGTGGGCCGTGGATACCCACCATCGTCCCTATCACCCCAGCCACGCTGCCGCCAGCGAAAAGGGCCATCCGGGTGGGCCGGACGCGCACCCCCGACACGCTCAGGGCCACTGCCAACAGGATAAGGATGGCGAAGACCTTGCCGAGGGGCGCGGTCCTGAGCGCGCGAAGTGCGGCAGCGCCACAGACGGTGCCAAGCGCCAAGCCAAGCAAGGAGAGGCCGAAGCTCTGGACGTCCACGGCATGCCGCTCGCGATAGGCGGAAGCGAGCGCGAGGAAGGCGCCCGCGAGCAACAGAGGCCCAGGGATAAGCCGTGCATCGACGAGCACGAGGAGTGGCACGGCAAGCAGGGCGAGACCGATGCCGACCGATGCCTGGAGCGCGGACGCAATCGCGATGATGACATTCGCCGTGATCATGGTGACCAACGGCAAACTCGGCTCAAACACGGTCACCTCTGAGTTCTTGGAGCCGAACGCCACGCTTCACCTACCGCCGGAAGCCGGAGCCAGGGACGAGCGAAGGCTGGAGGCGGTCAGGTGCATGCCATGTTCGGCAAGGCCCCCGCGTCATGTGAGCCTGCCCCGTGTGCCCCGCGTGCCTATTGGATCACCTCGTCTGCCTGAAAGAGGACGGACGGGGGAATGGTGAGGCCGATGGCCTTGGCAGCCTCGAGGTTGATGACCAACGTGAACTTGGTGGGCTGCTCCACGGGCAAGTCGGCAGGCTTGGCGCCTTTGAGGATCTTATCCACATAGGCAGCAGCACGGTGATTCCGGTCGGCAATGAGCGCGTTATAGACCATGAGGCCCCCAGCGTCCACATATTCCCAGTCAGGGTACATCCCTGGGAGCCGGTGCCGTTGCGCCAAGTCCACAATCCTCGTGAGGCGGTCGGCAAGGAAAGCGTCCGGCATCACGATGAGTGCCTCGGCACGGCCCCGGGTGGCGGCGGCGAAGGCGCCCTCGAACTCGTCGGAGGTGCGCACCTCCAGGACGTGCAGCTCCACCCCTAAGGCCTGCGCTGCGGCCTGAGTTGCATGCAAAAAAGGTGCGCCGGCGGCATTGGCCGCATTCCAGAGAGCAGCGATGCGGGAGATCGTGGGCACGACCTCCTTGAGGAGTTCCAGCCGTTTCCCGCTTAACTCCACACCAAGGCCAGCAATCCCAGTGATATTGCCGCCCGGTCGTGCCAGGCTACCGACGAACCCTTGCGCCACCGCATCCGTACCCGTCACCATGACGATAGGCAGGGTGCTGGTGGCCTGCTGTGCGGCACGGGTCGCGGCGGCTCCTACAGCCATAATCACATCCATATGGCGTCGGACCAAGTCAGTCGCCAGTGTCCCAAGATGGTCGACGTTGCCCTCCGCCCACCGGTACTCAATGACGATGTTCTGCCCCTCGACATAGCCCAGCTCGCGGAGCCCCTGCTGGAATCCATCGAGGTCGCGGTTGGACGGGGAACCGAGCGCGAGCCAACCGATCCGGTAGACCTTTCCCGGTTGCTGCGCATCGGAGCAGAGCGGCGTCATGAGCAGGCTCAGGGTGAGGGTCATGATGCACCCGATGGCGCTGCACCACATGGTTATCTCCTCGCACCGGCCTCCTGCCGACCTTCTTCTTTCTGTTGAAGCCGAACGCCAGGTGTCAGGCGCGGCGGGAAGCGGGAGCGCAGCGGACGCTGTACGCCGTCGCCTGCACACCTGGCGTTCGGCCATGCCGGTATGCCGGACTCTATCTCACTGACTTCTGCTTCATTGCTGCTCACGCAAGTGCCTCGAAGAGCTCACTGGAACACGGTTGAAAATTGTCTGGCCAATCCGCCGATATGCTGCATAACAAGCGAAGCTGAAGAGGGGCGTCGTGATTCACCCGCTCAACGGTAACCTGTACCGTCTCTGAAACCTCTTGCAATAAGTGATGCAAATCGGCCGTAGTGTAGCGGGGGCAGTACCCAACGAGCACTGCCGGTTCCGCTGTTCGTAGTGCAATGGCATGAGGATCATGCGGATTCTGCGGGTCAGGCATGAGGAAGAGACGAGTGTGTGGACTGAGATCGTCAATAAGCGCAATAACGGGCGGCGGCAGATAGCGGATTCCGTGGCTAAAGAACTGTGTATGATAGGTCTCGTCGTTGCCTTTCTCTGGGCATGGGAAAACCATCAACGAATCAGTTGCTCGCATTCCCTCAGTACGTGCCAAGAGGGCAAACGGATCAGCCTCATGCTCTTGGAGATTCAACCAGTGCAGAAAATCCTTATACTCCGGCCGTGTCTTTGACAATAAGCGATTCGCAAAGAGCGGAAACAATTCTTTTGATTCGTATACAGTGTCCAACTGTCGCATCCGACCAAACGGCACAAAGCTTGGCGACTGTTTGGCACCTTTTGTGTAGACGAAGCGGTAGACATTGCCGTCAAAATTCAAGCGACCTACCGGGATCCAGCGACGATCTGTGGGATCCTGCCAAGCGACATACAATGTTTTCACGCGAGAACCTCTTTGAGCGCCCGTAGGCGCTGTCCGTTGAGCTCCAACATCTTCAGGGCGAAGCTTTTTGCTACGGCGCTGATGCGGTCGGGCGGGATATTTACAAATATCAATTCTAAGTCGCGAACGGACACATGTTCAAGGCGTTCGATCCACGCTTTCGCAGCAGCTGGCCGAATTTTGCCTGCTTCGCGAAAGGCATCGACCGTTGACATCGGCTTCTTACTGGAAGGAGAGAGATAGAATGCAGAAGTCGCTCTTTCCACATAGCGCTGCATGGACCGACGTATATCCTGGGTCGTGAGTCTATCCATGCGATTCGCATCAGTTTCATTTCTGCCGAGGCATGAAGCATGGTCGTAGGAAGGCGCAAGGTGTGTCGTGGCTTCCGAGCTTACTACGAGCCCCCAATTCTCATGATGTCGGTCTTGATTTGCAATCCAGGCATCCAACATCAGGTAGCCGACAAAAACGTCAACCGCTGTATCAACGGAAGTAAAAGGGACCCAACCGATTGGAATCTTCGCTTGTGTATTGCCGATAGCTGTCAGCACAAGCCGTAGCGTATGCTGCCGTACCCGGCGAAACTGTGTTATTGGATAGTGAGAGACCCATCGTTCCAATAGTTCGTTCCCATGCACAAGCCGTCCGCCAGGTGGAACAAAAGATGGACACACAACGCCTCTCCTCCCCTGCCAGATAGCAAGGTCGTAGGCTGCATGCGGCAGATCGAGCAAATTACATAACTCGCTAGCAACTTTCTCGGACCAATCTTCGCCGCTATCTGGCAGCCCTTCCTTAAACAGGAAATCAACGAACGCATCGTTTTGAAACCAGAATTTTCGCTTTGTGCCAAGCTGTTCAGGCAGGAAGGCGGCGTAATCCGGGACCGTAACAACACGAAACATCTATGGCATCCGATCTGTCAACGAGATTCTTGGACGGCATGTAAACAGGATATCGCTCATAGATGTCTAGCTTTCTCTCCCATTTTGAATGGCGTCTTGATCATGCTGATTGAATCCGGTGCGCTGGTATTTGTCTAACTTAACTTGCCGAACATGAAATAGACAGAATGAGCCAATACCATACTATGCAGAATGGGCCATGCAGTTTTTCCCAAATCCCCTCTCCCTGGCCAGAAAGAGAGCGAGGGGCGTTGCATAACCTAACGTATGACTATGCCGCTCCCAGCAGCCTACGAGGCCGCAAAGCACCCACAGACGGCCAGCAGCCGTGTTGCACCCCCAAAGGCCGCGGCCATCCGTCTTTCTCTCTTCTGGCCGCGGCTGTCCGCCTTTCGCGGTCGTGGGAGGGTCTCTACTGCCGCCGTCCGCTTATTACCATGTTTTACCACCGCCCTCCACAGAAAAAAAGATGAGGACCGCTCCCTTGTGGGGTCCCACGTACTCGTGCGCCAGAGCTGCGACCCCAAGGCGCGAGCCTCCCAACGCCCCTCAGCGCGTGGGGCGTCCTCCATGCCTACTAGCAGCACCTGCGAAATACGAGGCGGAATATGCTACCAGTGAAACTCATAGATGGGTCGCTCTTGATGCCCGAGGAGTACCCGGCGCGTACGCTGGTAGAGCTGAAGCAGATCGGGAAAACAGCGTCCGGCGCCGCTCTTATCCTTCCTCACGCGCCAGAACCCTTCGATGGGGTTGAGGTGATGTCCACAACGCGCTGGTAAGCAACGTCGCTCCCAACTTGTGAGCCCGATGAAGGCCGCTGCGATCGACCACCAGCACCACCTCTTGGCTGGTGTTGCCAAAGATGTGCATGACTTGATGGAGGTACTGGCGGAATTCCTGCGCATCCAAATGGGGCCCAATCTTATAGAAGACGCGGGAAGGCCCGTACTGTACGGCCCCGAGGACCGACAGCAGGACGCCCCTGGTGATGCGGCTCCAGGAGCGGTACCGTACCCCGGTCTGGCGTTTGAGAGCTTCTGCACGTTTGATCTGGCTGCGGCTGAGCGGCCGAGTGGGCAGGCGCACGCGTTGAGCGCGCCGCCACCAGCCCGCCCGCAGCATGGCAAAGCGCCAGACGATGGTCTCATCCTCAGAGAGGAGAATGATCTCGCCTCTACGAGCGCGATACTCCAGGGCGGCGAGGTCCAGTGAGCCAGAGGCGAGGGCGGCTGGGGTGGGGTCGAGCCGTCCCGTGGGGCGACAGGAGCTTAGCGCATTTTTTTGAAGACCTCGCGGACCCTCTCGCGGCCGAGTTGGCCCCTGGTTTGTTGGGCTAACACTGCGGCGAGTTCGCGACAACTCCACTGGGAAGAACGTGCCCCATGCTCCAGCGGATCCTGGTCGACAAGGTGCATGAGATGTTTTTCCAGGGCGCCCGTCACTTTGGGCGGGCGCCCTGGGCGCGGGCGATCCAGCAAACCCTGCGATCCTTCATTGGCAAAGCGCTGAATCCACTGGTGGGAAGGTGGCGGCCTTCAAAGATAGCCGCTTCGGTAACCTGCACCCACTTGCGGGCGTCGGAGAGCTTCGTGAAGGTGGCCGAGCGGGGAGGTGCGCCTGTACGTCGTACCTGAACACGGTAACTGGTCTGGCCGTCCTTGCCTGGGCGTCGTATAATGGTCGCCATGGGTTGTGCCTCCTGTGCGTGCGGGTGGCACTGGTGGGGGCGGCCGGAGCAACATTTGCACCAAAATTGCACCAGGCTCCCTGGAGTGGAGGGTACGGTGTTCGTAAGTCCTTGCATCCGTTCGCTGCCGAAGTGGCGGAATTGGTAGACGCGCATGATTCAGGGTCATGTGGGGATCACCTCGTGGAGGTTCGAGTCCTCTCTTCGGCACTCAGCACTTTCGATGAGTTACAGAGTCTAGGCATTACAGTAATCCCTCACTTCATTCCTCCACTCCAGCAACCCAGATTACTGCCCTCTTGGGAGGGCTGTATGCAATTGCCATACAGCTCTTTTTTTGAGTTCGGGTGAGATGTGATTGTCAATGTCCAGTGTAATGACTACCGAACGATGACCAAGTATTATCTGGACAGTCTTGAGTGGCTCCAAGCGTGAGAACAAGAGACTGCACATGAGCTTGCTAGAAGTAGAGAATCTCCGCACCTACTTCAAGACAGAAGCTGGGGAGGCTCGGGCGGTAGACGGAGTCTCCTTTACCTTAGAGGAGGGGGAAAGCCTGGCGCTGGTAGGCGAGTCCGCGTGTGGCAAATCCGTCACTGCCTTGTCGATCATGCGTCTGATCGAACTGCCCAGTGGGTATCATCCCTCAGGGCGTATGCGTTTTGAGGATACCGATTTGCTGCAGGCCGATGAACCAACGCTCCAGCGTATCCGGGGGAACCGCATCTCCATGATCTTTCAGGAGCCGCTGACAGCCCTCAATCCGGTGTTCACGATTGCGGAGCAACTCTGTGAACCGCTGATTTTGCACCAAAGGCTTGACAGGGAACAGGCCACGCGCCGAGGGAGAGAGCTGCTTGAACAGATGGGCATAGCCGCGCCAGAGGTCGTCATGCGCAGCTATCCGCACCAGCTCTCTGGCGGCATGCGGCAGCGGGTGATGATTGCCATGGCGATTGCCTGTCGCCCGCGCCTGATGATCGCCGACGAACCTACAACGGCGCTCGACGTGACCGTCCAGGCCCAAATTCTGCACTTGCTGCAAGCGCTGCAGCGCGATATTGGCATGGCCTTGCTACTGATCACACACGATTTTGGCCTTGTCAACCAGATGAGCGACCGCGTGCTCGTCATGTATGCCGGCACGTTTGTGGAGACAGGCACACGTGAAGCTGTCCTCCGACAGCCACGCCATCCTTATACGCGTAAGCTCCTGCAGTCCGTCCCACGCGGCGTGCGCCATGATCAGCGGCTGCGGGTGATTCAGGGCACCGTGCATCCGGCCACAGATGTGGTGCCTGGCTGCCGCTTTGCCGAACGCTGCGACTATGCCGCAACAGGCTGCACGGTAGCAGCCCCAGCCCTCTTCCCAGCCCCCGGTGGGAGCCAAGTCGCCTGCTATCTGTATGACCCACACGACCCACTCCCCGCACGGGCGGTGGCGGAGGACAGCCCTCTCCATCCTCCGTCCTCCGTCTCTCCCTCTCCCCTCCTTTCCCCTGCTCCTCCTCTCGTCGAGATACGGAACCTCACGACGCATTTCCCAGTGAAAAAGGGGCTTTTCCAGCGGGTAGTGGGGCACGTGAAGGCAGTAGACGGCGTGACGCTCGCCATTCCTGAAGGCATCACCCTTGGCCTCGTGGGTGAATCTGGCTGTGGTAAGACGACGCTCGGCCACAGCCTCATACGGCTCGAAGAGCACGCCCGGGGGCAGGTGCTCTTTGCCGGGCAAGACATTCTGGCGCTTCCCCCACATGCGATGCGCGACATGCGCCGCAGCGTCCAGATTATCTTTCAGGATCCGTTTTCGTCGCTCAATCCGCGCTTCACAGTGCAAGAACTTGTCGGCGAAGGACTGCACGTCCACGAACCCACGCTCACGGCGGCGGAGTATAAGCAACGCATAGCCGAGGTGCTTGAGGAAGTTGGCCTCTCTGCGAGTATGCTGCAGCGCTATGCGCACGAATTTTCGGGCGGGCAGCGCCAGCGCCTGGCCATCGCACGGGCCTTGATCTTACGTCCACGCTTTCTTATTCTCGACGAGGCCACCAGTGCCCTGGACGTCTCAGTGCAGGCGCAGATCCTCAATTTGCTCCGTGACCTCCAGGCGCGCTATCAGCTTACCTATCTCTTCATTACGCATGACCTTGGCGTCATCCAGTATCTGGCCCATGCTGTGGCCATCATGTATCTTGGCCGTATCGTTGAGTACGGAGAGACTACGGCAGTCTTCGAGCATCCGGCCCATCCCTATACCCAGAGTCTGCTGGCCGCAGTGCCTGGCCTGGAGACTCGGCGCACTGCTCCACCCCCTGTACTGGGGGATGTGCCATCCCCGGTATCGCCCCCTGCAGGATGCCATTTTCACCCCCGATGTCCGCTCTTGGCTGGCACCAGTGATGCCCTGCTGCAGTCAGCCTGCCCTGCGCAGTATCCGCCACCTATCCGCGTCAGACCACGACACTGGGTGCGCTGCCACGCCGTGCAGGGGGAGAGCGTGACCAATGGGTGAGCGAGCTATTTGTAAGATGTGGGGGAGCACAGTTTGACAGCGCCGACGATGCCGAGCAGCAATCCGGACAACGACGCAGCATAGGCCAGAACCGACAGAGGTAATGATAGGTCGAGTACGCGTATGATCATCAGGAACGGCAGGCCGGCGCCGGCAGCGACGAGCAGCAAACCACCCAGAAGCAACTTCATGGCTTGGCATCCTTATAGAGCCAGCACAGCGTCAGGTGCAGAGGCTCAGGCTCGAACTCAGGTGGCTCCAGCGCGTCACACAGGCCAGGCATCACCAGAGGACAGCGGGGGTGAAAGCGGCACCCCTGAGGCGGGTTGAGCAAACTCGGCGGCTCGCCTGGTGGGACATCGCGATCCGTCTCGGCGTTGGCGGCGTCCGCGTCCGGGATGGCTCGCAGCAGTGCTCGCGTATAGGGGTGGAGCGGGTTGCGCAGGAGATCGGCCACTCTCCCCTTCTCCACGATCTTGCCGCCGTACATGACGAAGATGCGCTCGGAAAAATGCCGCACCACGGAGAGATCGTGCGTAATGTAGATGACGGCCAGGCGGTGTGCGCTCTGCAGGTTGCGTAGGAGTTCTAAAATCTCCACGCGCACGGACGCGTCGAGCATCGACACTGGCTCGTCCGCCACAATGAGCTGCGGCCGTAGTAAAATCGCCCGGGCAATGACCACACGCTGTTGCTGCCCGCCGCTGAGCATGTGTGGAAACTTGGTGATGAAATCCGTGAGGGGGACGAGCTTGACCTCCTCCAGCACCTCACGGATGCGCTCTTCCCGCTGCGCCTTGCGGATGCCGTGAATGATGAGTGGCTCTGCCAGGATGCGGTGCACATTCATGAACGGTGGCAGGGCGCCGTAGGGGTCTTGCTGCACGAAGCCAACCTGGCGGCGGTACCAGCGCAGCGTCGCCGCGTTCGCCGCGTGGATCGGCTGGCCCTGGAAGACGATCTCGCCCTGCGTGGGTCGGTACAAGCCGAGAATCGTTTTCGCCAGGCTCGACTTGCCGCAACCGCTTTCGCCCACGACGGCGATGGTTTCGCCTTCACTCAGATCGAAGGTCACGCCATCCACCGCACGCACCGAGCCGGCGCGGCCGAACACACGCTGGCGGAGTTCGTGCCACGTGTGCAGATGACGGACTGAGAGAAGCGTGCTGTTCTTCATCACTCGTACAGCCAGCACCTTACTTGCCGGCCATCCTCTGTGTGGATCATAGGTGGGTCCTGATCGCATTTGGCAAACCGTTGTAGGCACCTCGGGGCGAAGCGGCAGCCGCGCGGCAGAGCAATGAGGCTCGGTGGGCGTCCCGGGATGTATTCGAGCTTGGTATCATCGCGCAAGCGCGGGACGCTGGCCATGAGCTTCTGCGAGTAGGGATGCAGAGGCTCGCGAAAGAAGCGCGCTGCGTCGCTGATCTCGACCAGTTGCCCGGCGTACATGACCGCTACCTGGTCCGCTAGCTCGCTGGAGGTGGCGATGTCATGCGTGATCAATATAAAACTCGTGCTCGTGTCCTTCTTGATGCGTTTAAGCACGTTCATGATGTTGGCCTGCGTCAGCACGTCCAGCGCCGACGTGGGCTCGTCCAGCAGCACGAGCGAAGGGTTTAAGACTAGCGCCATAGCCAGCACCACGCGCTGACGCATGCCACCGCTGAGCTCAAAGGCATACCGTGCCATGAAATCCAGTGGCACGCCCACCATCTGAAACACATCGCGCACGCGCGCCAGCGCGGCGTCGTGCTGTTGGTCCTGGTGCACGAGCAGGGGCTCAATCACCTGATCCGCGACGCGCAGGACCGGGTTCAAGGCGTTCATGGCAGCCTGCATGACGATGGAAATCTTGCTCCACCGCACGTCGCGCCGGAACTGCTCCTCGTCCAGGGGCATCACGTTCAGGCCGTTGACGCGCACGCATCCATCGTAGACCTCGACGTTGCGCGGCAAGAGCCGCAGGATAGCGCGCGCCAGGGAAGACTTGCCACAGCCGGATTCGCCGAGGACCGCCAGCGCCTGCCGTGGAGCCAGGGAGAAGGTGACGCCGTCCACAGCCTGGACCACGCCCTGGGTGGTGCGATAGTGCAGGCGCAGCTCTTCGACCTGCAGGAGTCCGTTGTTCATGCCGTCCTCAGCCTCGGGTTGAACATGCGGTCGAGCGCGAACCCGCTCATGGCAAAGCTCATGCCCGTGATCATGAGCAGGGCCGCGGGCTCCAGGACCCAATAGTAATACCCTTTGAACAGCGCCTCGTTGGCATAGGCATCGAACAGTAGTTTACCCCACGTCGGAATATCAGGATCGCCCAGCCCGAGGATGGACAGCGAGGCTTCGAGGAAGACGAACCCGGGAATCGCCGTCACAAAAGCCGGGATCAACATCGGAATGACACGCGGGATCATGTAGCGGAAGATGATGCGAAAGCTGCCGGCGCCGTACGTCCGCGCCGCCTCAATGTAGGGTGCCTCTTTCAGCGACAGGAAAATGGCGCGATAGGTTTTGATGCCTAGACTGAACATACTGAGCAGGATGATGGCCAGCAGCATGACCCACAGGCTGCGGGAGTAGAACATGCCGATCATGACCAGCAACGTCAGGCCAGGGAGCATGGCATTGATTTCCGTGAGCCTCTGAATGCTCGCATCCAGGCGGCCACCGAACCAGGTGCCCGCAGCGGAGATCATCAGGGAGAAAATAGTTGTGCCCACTGCTGCTAGCAGGCCGAACATGAGCGCGATTGGAGTCCCCCACAGCAGGGCCACACTCAGGTCTCGGCGCTGGGCGTCGGTGCCGGCGATGCCGTGGACCTTGCCGTACACGACCAGGCGCGCCTCCAGGTCGGCGTCAGGCTCGAAGAGGATGCCCTCGACGGCCAGTTCGTAGGTGCCGCGCAGGAGCGCGCCGTTGCCCCTGGAGCCGGCATCGAAGAGTGCCTCCTCGACGCTGCGCGCCTGCAAGCGCTCGCGCAGGCGCTCGTCGCGCGACACGAAGTAGCGGTCTGTCTGTTGCGGTGTACGCTCCTCAAAGGCAACCTCCTCGCCGTTGGGCTTGCGCCAGGTGAGGATGACAAAGGGTTGCGCCTCCTTGTAGGTCGCGCTCAGCCAGAGACCCACCGCGCTGGGTAGCTCATCGTAGGGGAACTCAAAGCGCAGGCTGGCATTGACCACGCGCGTGCCATCGGGCTGGTCAGCAGTTTCTTTCCCGCTCTGGCGCGTGTCGACGATGATGGTCTTCGGCAGCTTCCTGGCGCTGAACAGCTGAAACCATGTGGGCCGGGCGAGTTCGGGGCTTTCGTCCCACACCCCTGCCCCCCCACGCCATAACCGAATGGCCTCACTGTAGGGGATGGTAAGCACCGTCACCAGCGACAACAGGAGGAGGAGAAACACCATGGTCAGGCCGATGATAGCGGAAGGATACTGCCGTAGCTGACGCAGTCCGGTGAGGAGGGCGGTCATGATCCAATGCCCCTTTCCCCGACCTTGACCCGCGGATCAATGAGGGCATATACAATGTCCAGGACGAATACAGTGAGCGCCAGGAGGTAGCCGTAAATCACCACGGTGCCAACGATCACGGGAGTGTCCTGGGAGCCGATGGCCGAGTAGAGCAGCCGACCGAGCCCTGGCCAGTTGAACACTGTTTCCAGGATGATGGCGCCCTGCCAGAGGCTGATCAGCATAAACGAGAAGCCGGTAATAATTGGCGGCAGTGTCGGCCTCAGGATGTAGCGCCGCTGGATCATGCCTGACGGCAGGCCTTTGGCCTTGGCCATCTCCACGTAGTCCTCACTCGAGTAAATGAGGAAAAAAGTTCTCCAGGAATAGATCGACAGACAGATTGAGCCGATCACCACTGCGGCTACGGGCAAGATGAGGTGGTGCAGCACACTGACAGCGTACTCGGCTGTGGCCGTTGGCGGCGGGATGTCCACCATGCCGCCGAAGGGCAGGAGGTGCAGCAGACCTGCAAAGAGCAGAATGAGAAAGATGCCATAGAACCATCCTGGTGCGGTGGAAGTAGGCGCCAGTGCTACAATCAGGCGGTCGAAGACACTCCCGTACCGGCGCGACAGGAACAGGGCGATCGAGATGGCCGTGAAAAACAGCACCAAATCCGCTGTGCCGAACAACAGCAGCGTGGCCGGAAGGCGTTCCAGGATGATATTGCGCACCTCACGCGACCCGCTGTCGCTGGTGAGTTGCATGGCCCGGCCCAGGGATAAGGTGAGGGCATCTCTCAGGTATTCCAGACTGCGCGCAAAGAATGGCCGATCAAGTCCCTGGAGCTGCTTGCAACGTTCGACCTCTTGCTCATAACGGCGCCGGCGCTCCTCTGGAGGGAGGACCTGGAGAGCGGGGTCGGCCTGGATGCTCATCCCAGCCTTCTCCTTGCACTGCGCTTCGCGCATCTTATCCACTTCCCCCCCCCAGTTGGCGATCAGCACTGCCAGGTACGTGCCGATGACCACCGTGCCCAAAAGGACGGTGACGCGACGCAGCGTATACAGACCAACACGATGCAGCGTTTCACGCCAAGCAGAGCGGCTTGGGGGCACGGTAACCGTCGCCGTAGATATTCCTCCGTTCATCAATACCCCTCTAACGTCCGCCGAGGCTGACAAACCTGGCCGAGCCGAAGGAGGCAAGACTCACCACTTTGGGCGCCACAGCCACCTCCAGATAGTTCGATCCGGGCTTAAGTTCTCGCGTTTTGTCAGCGGGGATCTTCGCGATCCACTCACCGTCCCTGGCGGCTTCGGCGTCGGCGACCAGCACCACCTCGCCCCTGGAGTCGAAGACTAGGAACTTCACAAAGTCGATGTCCTTGACCGGATACGGAGTTTCCTTGAATGAGACGGAGATCCGAAACTCCGCCGGGGTGCCAATCGTGACGCGCGTAGGTCCTGTTACTGCCACTGCCGCCACCCGCGGTTCGGTAAAGCTCAGCCACCTCGGATCCGGCGTGCGGAATTCATCGAACCGCCGCGCCACCACCGTCTTTTCCAGCGGGTGGACCGACTCGACGGCATACGGGCCGTTGCCAACCCAAAAATGTTTGCGCTTGTCGTACCATTGTCTGAGAGCTGCATAGCGCTGTCTGGCCTGCTCCTTGGTCACATATTTCCCCAGCACCTTCTCGTAGGGGATATAGCTCTCGGCCTGCGCTTGCTTCAGATAGTCCTCTAAGATCGGCAGACTGGGACCCGCAATATAGCTCATGCGCTCGATCTTGAGCTTCTCCGCCTTGTCCGCCGAAAACGCCAGCCGCCCGTTGCTTTCCGCCAGGATGCCGAGGGCCAGCGTGTGCCATGGCGTCGTACTGTACACGAATCCGGCGGCGTTGGTCGCCAGCCATTCAGCGTCCGGGTTGGGTTGGTCGCTGTAAAACTCGACGACGAGTGGGGCTTCCTGCACGATCTTGACACCGCGGAAGTACTGCACAAACGTCTGAAATGCCGGCACCGCGGCAGCATCGAAAATGGCGCTGTCCTTGGAAGGTCGTTCGAACGTCATGATGACGCTGAGCAGAAAGTCAGCCAGGACATGCGGGGTACCATCGTGCCAGTGCCGCTGCAACAGGTCGTCCGCAAACCGCACTACGGTCTTCGTACGCGCCTTGAGACCGCCAGGCTGTTTTTCTTGCACCGTGACGAACCGCTGCTCCTGCACGTTCCAACTGATCCATGCCTCACTGGGGACGTCAATAGTCGGGGCAAAACTCAAGTCGACCCACTCCAGTGTCTTGATGATAGGCACCCCTTCCTGAGCCGTGACGTGCGCGGCCTGGACGTGATAGGGCAGAAAGAGCCCGGTGAATGGATCCGGCAGACTCGGGGCGGCAGCGGTGCCACGGATGATCATCTGGTCGTAAATCCAGTTGCTACCGGCGATGGGATTCCAGGGCTCGGTGAGGATGCTGGGCATGCCGATGCGCATTCTGGGAGCGGGTTGCCCCACAAAGCGTAGCGTGTGTGCCCAGAGTGCGGACCCGTTGATGCCACCGGCAAGGTCGGACGCCACCCGCACGTCCTTACGCAGCGGGAAATAGTTGATGCCATCAACTAGCCAGACCCGAAAGCTTTCCTGGTTGGCGAGCTGCAGAGCTTCGGTCATCAGTTGCATGCGCTCGTGCCACGATGTGTAATCGTTGCGCGCCAGGCGATCGGCAATCTCCGTAAATCTGGGCGAGGGATTGTACGCCTGCCAGAGCGTGTCAGGTCTCCCCTTTGGCGTGTAGTAGTAATTGAAGTTATTCCCCTGGTCTCGCGCGATCAATGTACTGATCCAACCGCCCGTGTACAGGTGCCATTTCCCCTCTGAAGGATCACTGCCAATCCAAATTGGTCCCGCTTCCGCAGCGCTCTTGTACTGCCGATCCACTGTGAATCCGATGTCTTCCAGCAATGACGCGACATAGTCGCCTATGCGCTTGCGGACGTCTTCAGTGCGGATCAAAAATGTAATCGCCACTGGCGCATCCTTGTACCACCACTTGCCGTCCTTCAAGGTGGCGCCGAGCTGTGGCATCTCGCGCGTGAGCACTTCCTTGGTTTTTCCCGGATTATGGGCGTACTTGAACTCCAGAGCCCGGGCGACATCAGCCAGCCTTGCATAGTCCGGAAAGGCACTCACAATTGGTAGGAACTTCGGGCGTGCCAGGCCGAAACAGAGCTCCTGCGCGATGTAATTCCGATCGATCAGCCAGTTGAGGGCCTCGCGAATCGGGGCCACCGCGAACGGATTCAGCTTGCCATTTTGCAGCACCGGTCCTGACGGGTTAATCGTGAGTTCCCAGGTGTTGCCGTAGGAAAGGGTGTATGTGAGGTCCTGGGAAGTTTCAATTTTTTTCTTGAGGTCCGGATCCGAGAGGCCGTAGGCATAGATGTGCATCTGGCCCGATGCGAGCATCTCGTACGCCTTGGACCGGTTTGGTTCTTCGAAGAAAACCACCTCTTCGGCCAGGGTTTCCTTCGGGGGTTGCGCCTGGAGAGCGCTTAGTGGCAAGAGCCCTGACAACCCCAGGGTGCTCAAAGCGAAGAGAAGAAGAACCAAGCACCGCATGGAAGCCTCCCACAACGACTGATCATCGACCCAAACGCTGTGACCGAGTGCACCGCCTGGCATACTTCCCCAGGCCGCAAGCCTCCGCCACGATAGGGGACAAGGCCACCCTTTGGCCCTACCGTCCGTGTTTGAGAGGATAGGGATTTCAAGGGTACTTTTCAAGTCAGCTCAAAGCGTTGCACGGGCCAGAACAGCGGAACCACCGCCACCACCTTGCAGCCAAACATTTTTTAGACCATGATAGTCACAGGGTACATCGGTTGGGTACTGGCGTGTAGCAGGGAGGGAGAAAGGGATGTACAACGTCAGGAACATGGCGGGTCTCGTTGGCCTCGTCATCATCGTCGCCGCCGTCACTGGCAGCAGCGCCCCCTTAGGGAATGCGCAGGCGCCACAGGGAGGGACGTTCTACTTCAGCATTTCTGCCGAGCCGCCGACACTCAATCCCATTACCAGTACTGATGCGTCTGCGGCGCGTGTGCAGAGCTATGTGATGGACAACCTGATGGAGCGGGATGAGGAGACCTACGAATGGCAGCCAAGTCTGGCGGAGAAGGTCGAGACGTCTGCCGACGGCCGCACCTTCACGTTTACCATCCGGCGCGGGGCAAAGTTCCACGATGGTAAGGAGATTACCGCTGAGGATATCAAATTTAGCTTTGATGTCATCTTTAACGACGAGTTTCAGGCTTTCCGCCGACGGCCCTATTACGAAAATATCGACAGTGCCACCATTATCGACCCCTATACGGTGGCCTTCACCGCGAAAAATACGTACTTTGGTAATTTTAACGCCGTGGCCGGACTGACCGTGCTGCCGAAGCATGTCTACAGCGATGTCCAAAAAGCCAAGAAAATGAACAAAGAAATTGTCGGCTCTGGGCCCTACGTCCTGGAGCAATACGACAAAGGCCAGAAAATCATCTTGAAGCGCAACAAAACGTGGTGGGGCAACGACCTCCCACCGTGGCGTGGCAAATATAATTTCGCCAGGATCGTCATGAAGTTCGTTAAGGAAGAAAACGTGGCTTTGACAATGCTGGAGAAAGGCGAACTCGACTTTGAAGGGCTCACACCGGAGGCCTACGTGAAAAAGACGGAAGGCAAGGAGTGGGGCACCAAAGTGCTCAAATTCAAAGTCGAGAATAAAGCGCCCAAGGGGTATGGCTTTGTCGCCTGGAACCTCCGCCAGCCCTTGTTTCAAGCCAAAAACGTCCGCCTTGCTCTGGCCCACTTGATGAACCGTGAGCTTATGAACGACAAATTCAACTTCGGCATGTCCCTGCTTGCTACCGGTCCCTGGCATCAGCACAGCGCATACGCCGATCCGACCGTCAAGCCCATCCTCTATGACCCCGCCACAGCCCTGGAGCTGCTGCACAGTGCGGGGTGGCGTGATACGGATCAAGACGGCATCCTCGATAAGGAGAGCGGCGGCACCAAAGTGGACTTCTCCTTCACCCTGCTGAATCCGAACAAGGATTTTGAAAAGTACCTCGTCCTGTACCAAGATGACCTGGCCAAGGCTGGCGTCCGCATGGAGCTCAAGCTGCTGGAGTGGAATACGTTCATCACCAAGCTGGACGAGGCGCAATTCGATGCCGTGGTGCTCGCATGGACCGGGGGCGAGGTGGATCTCGACCCGAAGCAGATCTGGCATTCATCGAGCGCTGTGAAAGGTGGCTCGAACTTTATCGGGTATCAGAACCCGGAGGTGGATCGGTTGATCGACGAAGCGCGTCAGGAACTCGACAAGTCCAAGCGTATTCCCCTGTTGCAACAGGTCTACCGCACCATTGCTGCAGACGCGCCGTACGCCTTTCTGTTCAACAGCCGCTTCGCCTTCTACGCCCATACCGCACGCCTCCAGAAGAGCCGCGACACTTATACGTACGGGATTGGCAGGGATTACTGGTGGATACAACCCAAGGCGATGTAGGCAGTGCTACGAGGCTTCCATGGGCCTGTACTTTCTCCGTCGACTCCTCTTGATCCTGCCGACGCTATTCGGCATTACCCTGGTCTGCTTTGTAATTATTAACCTGGCACCAGGCAGCCCGATCCAGCAAAAGCTGGCCGAGATGCGCTTTGGCGGCGCCATGGGAGGCGCCGGCATGAGCGGTCTCGGCGGGGAACGGGGTGACCAGGGAGTGACCGAGGAGGTGATCGCGGCGCTCAAGCGGCAGTATGGCTTTGATAAGCCGCTGCTGGTACGGTATGGGATCTGGCTCAAAAACATCGCTACCCTGAATTTTGGTGACAGTTTCGTCTACGAAGAACCCGTCATTGACGTCATCCTCGCCCGTCTCCCGATCTCCTTGCAGTTTGGGCTGACCTCCCTCATCCTGACGTATGTCGTGTGTGTGACCCTAGGGGTCATCAAAGCTCTCCAAGACGGCTCCGCCTTTGACGTGAGTTCGACCGTGGTGCTGTTTGTGCTGTACTCTGTGCCGCCGTTGATGCTCGGCATCCTCTTGATCGTCTTTGTCGCCGGGGCCGAGAACAGCTGGTTCCCCACCGGTGGTATCGTCTCTGACAATTACGACGACCTCCCGTTCTGGAGCCAGGTTGCAGACCGCATCCGCCATTTCATCTTGCCGCTGTGTTGTTATATGATTGGGAGTTTTACCTTTCTCACCATGCTGATGAAAAACAGCATGCTCGATGTCATCAAGCTCGACTATGTCCTGACCGCAAAAGCGAAGGGCCTCACCGAGAAAGTGGTCTATATGAAACATGCCTTGCGCAATGCCCTCATTCCCATTGTCACCGGCATGAGCGGTATTCTGTCGATCTTCCTGGCCGGCTCGATGATCATCGAGCGCCTTTTTCAGATCAACGGCATGGGGTTGCTGGGCTATAACGCGGCGCTCGCGCGGGACTACAACGTGCTTATGGGTTTGATCTTTATCTCAAGTGTCTTATTTTTAGTGGGACGGCTGTTGGTCGATGTGCTCTACGTCTGCGTCGATCCGAGGATCGATTTTTCATGATCGAACGTCTGCTCACCAACGAGCAGTCGCTGCGGCGGTGGCGGCGCTTTAAGCGCAACAAACGCGCCGTAGTTTCCTGCTGGGTTCTGGGGTGCCTCCTGGTGCTGAGCGCCACGGCAGAGCTCTGGGCAAACAACAAACCGCTCATCCTGCACTATAAGGACAGGACGTACTACCCAGCCATTACTTACTATCATCCGGCGATCTTTGGCCGCCAGGAGTCGCTGCAGATGGACTACCGCTCCCTGCAGTTGGGTAAGGGTGATTGGGCCCTGTGGCCACTGATTCGCTGGCATCCGCTCGAACGCAATGATAACGTGGAGGCATGGCCCAGTGCTCCCACCAGGGTCAATCTCATGGGGACCGATGTGAACGGGCGTGATGTGCTGGCCCGCCTGCTCTACGGCTTTCGCTACAGCTTCGCCTTTGCCTTCTCGGTGTGGTTCTGCAGCTCGGTGATCGGCCTTGTCATCGGCGCTACCATGGGCTACTCCGGTGCTTTTATCGATCTCTTTGGCCAGCGTTGCATAGAGGTGTTTGAGTCCCTGCCGTATTTTCTCCTGCTGATCACCCTGATTGCCATTTTTACCCCGAACGTCTTCTGGCTTATTCTGCTCAATACGCTTTTTGGCTGGATGGGTATCGGTCAGTATATGCGGGGGGAAATGCTCAAACTGCGTCAACGCGAGTTCATCGAGGCGGCCAGAGCATACGGGGCAAGTACGCCGCGCATCATGTTCAAGCACTGCCTGGTGAACGGGCTGACCCCGTGGCTGACGCTCTCACCGTTTATGCTGTCAGGGTTGATCTCGACGCTGGCCGCCCTGGATTACTTAGGTTTCGGGCTCCCGCCACCGACGCCGAGCTGGGGGGAGCTGTTTAATCAGGCACAACAGTACTTTCGCATCGCCTGGTGGCTGGCCTTTTTCCCAGCCGGGGCTCTGTTTATCACGCTCCTGGTGCTCAACATGATCGGTGAAGGTGTCCGCGCCGCCCTCGATCCGCGGGCGTCGTAATGGCAGATAATGGCAGACAGCCAGCACGCCGAGCAGGAACCTGCTTTTCAACATAAATTGAGCTATGCTAATATAGACCCTATCTCTACTGATACAAAACCTCTCAGGGAGGGTGAGAGGGGAAGCTCCTCGTCCGGTATCAATGCATGGCAAGAGTGCGTAGGCAAAGGGCACTAGTGTGACCGACTGGTGCGAGGCGATCCAGGAATATTTCACGCCTGTACCAACACCACGAGTAAAAGAGCTACAAAGAGCGAGGGCGGTGTACGGACCGTCATGCAGCTAATGTTTGGGTATGGCGGCTCTGGTAAGCCAGTGGGTAGTGCAGAGGCAGTATCGCGCTGGTATGCATAAATAAGCAACTCCTGCCGATAAAGTAGGAGTCAAGGAGTCAATGTGTTGGACCCTGTTGAGGGCATGCGGTGATGGCTGAGCAAGCGACCCTGCAGACGCGGATGTCAACCTCTGGTTCACAAGAATGGAGCACGGCCAAAGGTCGGACGGCTACCATTATTAATAAGATACACGCTGCGAAGAATCTCGACGAACTATTTTTCGAACTCAAAGGCGAGCTGGCGACGTTATTTGAAGTCGAGCAGCTCACCCTCTATGCCGTCGATCGCGAGAAAAGGGAACTCTATTCGAAATACCTGTTGGACCCTCTCGATGGGGTCCAGGAAATCCGCGTGCCAATCAATGATGCCAGTATCTCGGGGTACTGCGCGCGCTATGGCAAAATTGTCAATATTGCTGACGCCTATGATGCCGCCGAATTAGCTACGCTCAATCCACGCTTGTCCTTTGATCCGTCATGGGATAAGCGCAGTGGCTTCCGCAGCCGCCAGATGCTTGCCATCCCTATCCTGGTAGAGCGGAAATACCTGATGGGTGTGCTCCTGCTAATCAACAAGCGGGGCGGTGATCGCTTCACGGTCGAGGAAGAGGGGTTTGCCTCAGACATTGCCGAAACGCTTGGGCTCGCTCTGCGCAATCAATCGCAGTTGGTACAGCGGCGCCCAACCAAATTTGATTACCTGCTTGAGCAGCAGCTGTTGAGCCGCCACGACTTGAACAGTGCCATGGCGGAGGCGCGCCGCAAACGCTGTGAGGTCGAAACCGTCCTGCTCGACACCTACCGCGTCCCCAAAGCCGACCTCGGCCACGCCCTCGCCCGCTTCTACGGCTGCCCCTTCCTGCCCTTTGACGACCACCTCGCGGTCGATCGCAGCCTCCTCAAGGACCTCAATTTCGAATTCCTCAAAGCCAACTTCTGGCTGCCCCTGCGCCGCGACGGCGCCACCATCGAAGTCCTCGTCGATAATCCCAAAGACCTCCTCAAAACCGAACACATCCAGATGCTGCTGCGCGGCGCCCCCTTGCGCTGGCTCGTCAGTCTGCGCCACGATATCCTGCAATACCTCGCCGCGGCCACCGGCCGCCACACCGAAGTGGGCTCCATCCAGGATATTCTGGGCGAACTCACCGACGAGGCCCTGGGCCTCGACGACGAGGACGACAACGTCGGCAGCATTGGCGAAAACGACAGCACCATCGTGCGCCTGGCCAACCAGATCATTGTCGATGCCTACAAGCGCGGCGCCTCCGACATCCACATTGAGCCCTATGCGGCGCGCACGGACACGGTGATTCGCATGCGCATTGACGGCAGCTGTGTGGAATATCAGCGCCTGCCCGCTAGTTACCGGCGCGCCCTGGTGTCGCGTCTCAAAATCATGGCCCGCCTCGACATTGCCGAGCGGCGCAAACCGCAAGATGGCAAGATCAAATTTCGCCTGCCGCAGGGGCGCGAAATCGAGTTACGGGTGGCGACGATTCCGACGGCGCAAGGCGATGAAGACGTGGTCATGCGGTTGCTGGCAGCCAGTGAGCCCCTGCCGCTGGAGGCCTTGCAGATGACGGAGCGCAACCTGCGTGAGGTGCGGCGCTTGATTGCCGAACCCTATGGGCTGTTTTTGGTGGTGGGGCCGACGGGGTCGGGCAAGACGACGACGCTGCACGCGGCGTTGGGGGCGATCAACACGCCGGACGTGAAAATCTGGACGGCGGAAGACCCGGTGGAGATCACGCAGTACGGCTTGCGGCAAGTGCAGGTGCAGCCGCGCATTGGCTTTACGTTTGCGGCGGCGATGCGGGCGTTTTTGCGGGCCGATCCGGACGTCATCATGGTGGGGGAGATGCGCGATGCGGAGACGGCGCACACGGCGATTGAAGCGTCGCTGACGGGGCATCTGGTGTTCAGCACGCTGCACACCAACAGTGCGCCGGAGACGCTGACGCGGTTGTTGGACATGGGGCTCGACCCGTTCAACTTTGCCGATGCGCTGCTGGGGGTGTTGGCGCAGCGGCTGGCGCGGACGCTGTGCAAGGCCTGCAAGGAGGCGGTGCCGGCGAGTGCGGCGCAGGTGGAGGAGCTGCGGCAGGCGTATGGGGCGGCGGCGTTTGACGCGTTGGGGCTGGGGGCGGACCTCCCCCTGTATCGGGGGGTGGGGTGTGCGGAGTGCAACCAGAGTGGGTATCGGGGGCGGGTGGGCTTACACGAGCAGCTGGTGGCGACGCCGGAGATCAAGCGCTTAATTCAGCAGCGGGCGCGGATTACGGAGGTGGCGACGTGTGCGCAGCAGGAGGGTATGACGACGTTGTTGCAGGATGGGGTGTTGAAGGTGCTGGCAGGGGTCACGGATATGCCCCAGGTCAAGGCGGTCGCCAGTAAATGAATCAGGGTGCAACCTGTCCTACCTTCGCACCCTGCCCACGATTGCTCCCAAGATTCCTCAGGCGTACGAGAGCAGTGAAGGTCGCCTTACGGTAATGTTGATACTGTACACTATTATTCGGGTCCGGATCTGTATCCTTCGAGTCGTGATACCTTAGTTAGTTGCAGCATCGAAGCAATTTCGTGAGTTGCTAACTCCATGCGGATACTGGTCAACCAGCGTGATAGGCTCGGAGTAGCGACCGCAGTCAAGCCCCCCATATACACCAAGGCGAGAGAAAGCGAGAAGGAGAGGGCGCATGCGCTTCACTGAACAGTTGTGTCAACAGGCGGCTGCAGTGCGTGAACAGGTCTTCCATCATCCGTTCGTCACTGGGATTGGTGACGGTACACTGCCGCTCGCGGCGTTCCGCTATTATATGTGTCAGGATTACGTGTTTCTCATTGATTACTGCCGCGTCCTAGCTCTAGCTGTGGCCAAGGCCGACGATCTCGAGACCATGGGGCGCTTTGCGGCACTGTTACATGCGACGCTACACACGGAGATGGCGCTGCATCGGGATTTTGCCGCGCAGTTCGGCATTAGTGTGGCCGAGTTGGAAGCCACTCAAGCCGCTCCCAGTACGCGGAGCTATACCCAGCATCTCCTGACTGTGGCATATGCCGGCTCCCTGAGTGAGATCACCGCGGCGTTGCTCCCTTGTATGTGGGATTATAGTGATATTGGCCAACGGCTGGCCACGCAGGGTGTGCCGGCCTCCCAACCGCTCTACGGTGACTGGATTCGTATGTATGCGGCGCCCGAGTTTGGAGAGCTGGCGGCCTGGTTGCGCGATCTGCTCGATAGCCTCGCCGGCCACGCCGCCCCAGCCGTACAGACCCGCCTGACACGTCTGTTCGTGGATAGTTGTCGTTACGAATACCTGTTTTGGGAGATGGCCTACCGTCAAGAAACCTGGCCTGTCTAGAGCTTTCTAGCAGCACCTGGATAATTTGAGGCGGAAAGATCCTCTGAGAGGAGCAGAAACCAACGAGATATCTGTCCGCCTGGGGAATTATTCCGCCTCGCACTTTGAGGGTCCTGCTTGATCACAGGCGTGATAGACATTGGTGTCTCCTTTATGGAGCGCTGCCAACGAGCAGCGCCCTAATGCCCGACCTGCTTGTGGATATTAGGTGTCCCTTGGGTGTACTTTCCTTAGATATGGCAATGGCTTACTCAAGTCTCTCGAGTAGGGCCTGCTTGAGGCCGCTGCTGCC
>Ga0081455_10001294_pt1 | contig 31116 bp, 29 predicted proteins | sample TabmetS3T2R1_FD_70207 | JGI IMG/M metagenome (GOLD analysis project Ga0081455, IMG submission 70207) | Tabebuia heterophylla rhizosphere microbial communities from the University of Puerto Rico - S3T2R1 | ecosystem: Host-associated > Plants > Roots > Rhizosphere ... | reverse complement strand
GAGAATAGTCAAATTGACGCCGTCGACATTGACCTTGCCGGTTATCAAGGGGCGCACGATCTCGTTGTCGCCGCACGCAAGCGTTATGGGAATTTTTCTCGGCATGCGAACGGTTCAATTCCTACATTTAAAGTCGATTGCGATTTCCCGCTTTCAGTCGCGCCAATTCGCGGGTTGACGGCATGCGCCTGTCGGCGGCCTGCTCGTCCCGCGCCAGATTTTCGATGATTGCAAACAGAAGTGCACGCGTCGTTGCAATGTCAGCGACCGGCACGCCGCGCACTGCGATGCGATTGACCTCCTCGGCGAGCGGCACCAGCTTGTCTCGCAGTGCCCGGCCCTTCGGCGTGAGGAACACATATACCTTCTTTCGGTCCCCGCCGCGCCGGCGGCGCACGACGTAGCCGAGCCGTCCCATCGCCTTCAGTGCCGAGAATGTCGTCGGTTCCATGACTCCGGCCTGCTCGCTCAATTCGCGCTGGGTAATCCCGTCGGCTTCCCAGAGGATGCGCAGGAATGTCCAATGCCCGAACGAAACGGCGTGCTTGGCAAGGCGCATCTGCAGTGCGCGCACGAGTGCGCGTGTTGCGTCCTTGACCAGGTGTGCGAGCCGGTCGTCCGGCACGGCCTCGCGCCAATGGTGCAGGATCGATTGGGTGCTGGGCTGTGGAGGCGTCATGGCAAAGCGTCCTGTTGACCGAGGCGCACATCCGAGCCTTCGCGCGCGGAACGCAGCATTGCCAGCAGCACTTCCACCGTCGCGGTCGCCCAAGCGCCGTCATGAAGAGGCGCTTTTCCGTCCACAACAGCCTGATAGAGCTCATCGATGACCCCGGCGCGCGGCACCGTAGGCGGGGGCAGCGCATCGAGCCGGGCGGAGCCATCCTGATAAATCATGACGCCGTTCGGCAAAGCGCGCAGATCCGCGCGGTCGCAGCTCACCAGCAACGTTCCAAAATTCTGATGCGCAACGGCGCGACCTGAGGGAGGTTTGAAATCGGCACCGCCATAGTTGCGCGCATTCTTGAAAGCGATTTCCTCGTCTGAGGACTCGAAGCGGCGCCGGGACTTCGCATGCGGCGTCTTCGTTTCGCCCATCTCTCCGATCCAGTCCTGAAATTCATCGGAATCAAAATGGCCGTAACCATTGTAGGTGAGCGAGGCGAACGCGCCGTTCTCGAACGTAAGCAGCGCGGCGTAGGCGCCCTCGGTTGCACGCCGGGAGTCCCATGAACCGGTGATCGCGCGCACCGTTTCGACGCGGCCGCCACCGATCAGGCGTACGATGTCGACCTGATGTGCCGCTTGATTGAACACCGCGCCGCCGCCCTGGGCTGTATCGAGCTCTTCCGGGCGACGCGGCCGGTAAAGATAGTCCGTGTAGTTGATGGCGTTGATCATGCGGACGCGACCAAAATCGCCACTCGCTATGAGATCGCGCATTCGCTGAATGGGCGCATCGAAAGAGTGACTATGGCCGACAACCACCTGCACGCTGGAGGTCCGCGCGGCATCCACGATTGTGCGGCACCCATCGAGCGTGAGGGCCATTGGCTTTTCGATCAGCAGGTGTTTGCCGTGTTGGGCCGCAAGCGTGGCGTGCCGTATGTGGTGCTGGTGCGGGGTCGCCACGTAAACCGCCTCGACACCCGGATCAGCGCACAACTCCTCGACGGTCGTGTAGGTCCTGGCGGCAAAGTCCGCGGCAAACTGACGCCGCGCTTCCGGCCGGAGATCAGTTCCCGCTACCAGCGTAACCCGCGGGTCGGCAATAAAGGTCGGCAGCATCACGCTAAATGAGCGGCCGAGACCGGCTACGCCGAGACGGAGCCCACGTTCGCTTGCGCCGGCCATCGACAAGGTCCCTCAACTGGCTTTATCTTAGATATCTAAGAAAGGACGCGCGACAAAAATCTGAAAAGTTGCGCCCGTCGAGGAGACCCCGCCATGATGACCGCCGAAGAAAACGATCTGCTGTGCCGAGTCGAGGGCGATGCGCCGATGGGCCAGATCATGCGGCGCCACTGGATTGCGGCCTGCCTGTCGGAAGAAGTCGCGCAGCCTGATGGCACGCCGATCAAGGTCAAGCTTCTCGGCGAGGATCTTGTTGTATTCCGTGACAGCAAGGGCCGCGTCGGGGTACTTGACGAATATTGCTCTCACCGCCGCGCGTCACTTGTTTTCGCGCGCAACGAGGAATGCGGGCTGCGCTGCCTCTACCACGGCTGGAAGTTTGACGTGGACGGCAACGTGGTCGAGATGGCATCCGAACCGGCCAACAGCCTCATTCCGGAGCGCGTCAAGCACAAGGCCTATCCCGCACACGAAGCGGGCGGGTTTGTCTGGGCCTATATGGGTCCGTCGGACGAGATGCGCGAATTCGAGCCTCCGGCATTCGCGCCCACCCCCGATGTACGCGTCAGCGCGACCAAGGTGCGGGTACGGTGCAATTGGGCGCAGATTCTCGAAGGGCAGATCGATTCAGCGCATTCTTCCAGCCTGCATTCGTCCGACATGGTGCCGGCGCAGGTCGATAGCGCAAAAGCAACGGAAGCAAACTGGCTGCGCCCGTCGACCGACAAGGCGCCGCGCTTCCAGATCGAACGCACCAGCTACGGGTTCCGATATGCGGCGATCCGTCGCCCGATCATGAACGAAGCGACCCACGACTACATCCGCACCACTGTCTACATTGCGCCGTTCACCGCGCTGATCCCGCCCAACAACGTGCACAATGTCGCGACGCTGCTGACCCCCGAAGATGACTACAATACGATGTTTTATTTCATCGCCTGGAACGGTTCGGACAAACCCGGGATCGATGCCGAAGCGTGGCGCAAGTTCAACGTGCTGCAATGGGGCGTCGACGTCGACCACAATTTCAACAGCGTGCGCACGCGGGAGAATCTCTATCTCCAGGATCGCGGCGCGATGAAGGAGGGCAATTTCACCGGCATCAGCGGCATACCGAACCAGGACATCGCCATGTGGGAGTCGATGGGCCCGATCGGCGACCGCTCCAGGGAACGCGTTGGTGCCAGTGACGTGGCAGTAGTCGCGTTCCGTCGACTTATGGTCGAAGCCGCTCGTAATATGCGCGACGGTGCCGGTGCAATCGGGACCACGGAACCGCACGTGACGCACGCAACCATCAGCTCATATGAAGGGGTCGTTCCGAAGACGACGAACTGGCGCAGCCTCGGTGGGGGCAGCGAAGCCCCGCTCCAGCGCGCCGGGAAAGAACCACAAGCCGCCAAATAGACGGCAAATTCCAGGGAAGATTCACGATGAGAAAAACCACGCTCGCCGGCGTATTGGCGGTCTTGACGTTCCTGACAGCTTCGGCCGCATCAGCTCAGGACAAGGTGAAACTTGCGATCGGGCAACGCGGCAATTGGGACACCTCGGTGTCCGAAATCGGCCAGCGGGCCGGAATCTTCAAGAAGCACGGCCTTGAACTCGAGATCGTATACACCCAAGGGGCCGGCGAAACGCAGCAGGCGGTCATTTCCGGCAGTGTGGACCTCGGCATCGCAGCCGGCGTCATGGGCGTTCTCAGCGCCTATTCGAAAGGTGCGCCCGTGCGCGTCATCGGTGCGGAAACGACTGGCGCAAGGGACCTTTATTGGTACGTGAAGGCGGAATCCCCGATCAAATCGCTGAAGGATACCGACGACAAGATCATCGCCTACTCGACCAACGGATCCTCGACCCACGGCATCGTCACCGCCTTCATGAAACAATACCAGCTCAAGGCCAAGCCGACCGCGATGGGAGGTCCGGCTGCAAACCTGACGGCAGTGATGTCTGGACAGATCGACGTCGGCTGGGCAGCCCCGCCGTTTGGACTTGATCAGCTCGATCAGAAACAGATTCGAATTATCGCGAGCGGCAACGACGCTGAAGTCTTCAAGGGCCAAACGGTGCGGCTTAACATCGTCAATGCCAATTATCTGAATGCGCACAAAGATGTGGTCGACCGCTACATGAAAGCCTATCGCGAGACGATCAACTACATGTACACCGATCCGAACGCTTTGAAGATTTATGCGGACTGGCTCAACATCAGCGAGGCGAAAGCCAAGCGTACGCGCGACGAGTTTTTTCCGCGCGCGGCCGTTGAGCCGGACAAGATCACAGGGCTCGAGACGATCGTGAAGGACGCGGTCGACTTGAAGTTCACCGCAACGGAACTCACGAAGGCCCAACTCGACGATCTGATCCGGATTCCGGCGCGCTGACGAAATTGGTCATGGCCGGACTTGTCCCGGCCATCCACGTCTTGCTTGCTGATTTGCAAGACGTGGATGCCCGGCATAAAGCCGGGCATGACGGCGCAACAAATGGACGAACGGCCTAGCGTCCAGTAGCTACTGCGGCCAATTTGGCCGGATCATCCGGCATCCGGCTGCCGCGCCAGACAACGTGCAAATCTGGCCTTACCAGCAGCAGGTCGTGACCATAAATGTCGCGCGGGCGGTCCTCGGCGATGTCGAGGACCGTGAATGGCGCGCCATGTGAGGCAAAGCCCCGAGCAAGCGCCGCGCTATCGGTTTGCGCACCTGATAGGCGCAACAGGGTGTAGCCGTCGCCGATACGGTCGTGCAGCGCCGTCCCTTCGGCCAGCCACACATGCGGCAGGCGGGCGCCCGGCCAGCTTGCCGGCACATATTTCATGAAATCGGGTTCGGGCGGATCGCCGGCTTCGGGCCAGGTGATCGGCGAACCGGCATACCGGTAGCCAAGCTCGGCCCCGATCATCTCGTTACTCTTGCGCTGCTCGACATCGGCGACGCGCGAGAGATTCGCGCGCGTCTCGGCACCTGCGGGCGTCTTGTCGCGAATGTTCGGCTGATAGGCGGCACGCCAGGTGCGGCGGCCGCGCGAAGCTTGGCGCGAGGCCTCGACGTTGCGCTCCCCCACCTGACGCCGCTCGATCTCATAAGATGCGAGAAGACCTGGTCCGCCCCACCCTTTCAGCGTCGCCGCAATCTTCCAGGACAGATCGATGGCATCGCCCACGCCGCTGTTCATCCCGAGTCCGCCGGTCGGGATCATCAGATGCACCGCGTCGCCGGCGAGAAATACCCGGCCGCGGCCGTAACCATCGGCCAGCAGCAGATTTTGCCGCCACGGCTGGCAAGAGAGCATCTCGTATTTCACCGGCATGGCGACGGCTTGCTCGAACATGAGCTTCATCTCGTCGTCGCGGTCCACCACCGAATGCAGCGTGAAATGACGCGTAGAATCCTGCACGATCAAAAAAGTCGAGCGATCGTCAGCCACGTGATAGTGCCGCCCTTTCCCGATCGGAATGCGCTCGAACAGATCGTCGCAACGATAAAGCGCCTGTCGCAGCTGCAACAAGTTCGCCTCGCCTTGAAGCTTGATGCCGAGCTGGCGCCGCACGCTGCTCGATCCGCCGTCACAGCCGACGAGAAATTGCGCGCTCAGTTCCGATCCCGTGCCGTCGCGCTTCATCTTCGCGCGCACGCCGGCGGGATCCTGTTCGAACGAGACGAATTCGCACCCGTAGCGAACGTCGACGCCCGGCAGGCGCTCTGCCACTGATTTGAGCAGCGGCTCGAGCGTATATTGCGAAATGAGCTGATACGGTTCGAGCGGCATCGATCCGTCGGTGCACGCGGCGATTTCTGCCTGTGCCTGCGCAACCGAAGGGTACGGCAGGTGAAGAAGCGGCGGCTCGACCAGCGAGGTGACGATGAACACGTCCATGGGTGCATCGCGCGGAAAACCGGCATCGCGGATTTTTTGTGCCAGCCCCATGCGGCGATAAATTTCCATCGTCCGGGCGTTGCAACGCTCCATCTTTGGAAGAAATTGCGGCGCATCTTTCTGCTCAAGCAGGATGCAGCGCACGCCGCGGCGACCGAGATCGATGGCAAGGGTCAGTCCGACGGGGCCGGCACCGACGATGATGACTTCGGTGTTCACGCGACAATTCCCAGAGTGGGCCGATTGAATCTGCGTTTTCACATAGTCATGGCCGGGCTCGTCCCGGCCATCCACGTCTTGATTTCCGAAAGACGTGGATGCCCGCGACAAGCGCGGGCATGACGACCCACAATCAATCGATCCTCCCGCCGGAGAAGCGTCGTCCCGGCACGCTGAGAAAATAACCGACTGCCTGGCCGCCGTCGGCGCCGAGAACGCTTCCGGTTGTGTAGCGGGATTCGTCGGATGCCAGGAAGATCGCGGGACCGGCGACATCCTCGCCGGACCCGACCCGGCCCATCGGCACGCCCTTGCGCCTGCCTTCGTAGATTTCCGGATCGGCGTACATCGCCTCCGTGCCGGGCGTGCGGATATAGCCGGGCGTGATTGCATTGGCGCGAATGCCGTAAGGCGCCCACTCCATCGCCTGCAATTTGGTCAGCATGATCAGACCCGCCTTCACCACGCTGTAGGAACCGGCCCAGTTGTAGGGAAAAAGGCCGGCGATCGAAGCAATATTGACGATGGCTCCGGACTTCTGCGCGATCATATGCTTCGCAGCCGCCTGGCTCACGAGGAACGCGCCCTTCAAGCCGATATTCATCGTTGTGTCCCAGGCCGTTTCCGGCAGTGCTTCCAGTTTTCCGGGAACGATCTTCATCGCATTATTGACGACAATATCGATGCGTCCGCGCTCCTTGATGATGGTTTCGACGAGCCGGTTGATGTCGGCGGACTTGGCAACGTCGGCGACCACCGGAAGGCTCTTGCTGCCGAGTGCCGCTGCGTCTTTCGCCGTTGCGTCCGCGGTCGCGGGATCGACATCGTTGACGACGACGTGGGCGCCTTCGCGCGCATAGGCCAGTACGATATCGCGGCCGATGCCGCGGCCCCCGCCGGTAACCAGCGCCACCTTGTCTTTCAGTCGCACGGAACTCCCCCTTACGCTGCATGAATTGCATTGGAAAAACGACGCTAAAGCCGGCATACGAGGCCGACAAGGGCGCTTCGGCCTCAAAAATGGCTCCTATGAGTGCCATCTTTGCTATTGAAAGAATCATTCCAGCGGCCGTGTGAGCCGCCCTATCGGACAACATGGCCGAGCCGAAACGTAACGACCCTGCTCCATTGAACCCGCAGCCCGCCGCGGGCGGCATTGCCGCGCGCGCGCTCGGGGCGCGAGCCGCGCCTTATCTTGGCGAACTCAATCCGGAGCAGAGACAGGCGGTTGAGACGCTGGAGGGGCCGGTGCTGGTGCTTGCCGGCGCCGGAACCGGAAAAACCCGCGTGCTCACCACGCGCATCGCGCACATTTTAAATCTTGGCCGCGCATACCCGAGCCAGATCCTCGCCGTCACCTTCACCAACAAGGCGGCACGCGAGATGAAAGAACGCGTCGGCCAGATGGTCGGACAGATCGTCGAGGGCATGCCGTGGCTCGGGACCTTCCACTCGATAGGGGTGAAAATTCTCAGGCGCCACGCCGAACTGGTCGGGCTGAAGAACAATTTCACGATCCTCGATGTCGACGACCAGATCCGCGTGATCAAGATGATCCTGGAAGCCGAGAAGCTCGATGAAAAGCGCTGGCCGGCGCGGGTGCTTGCCATGCTGATCGACGGCTGGAAGAACCGCGGTCTCATGCCGGAACAGGTTCCGTCCGGCGAAGCTGCGAGCTTCGCCAACGGCAAGGGCAAGAAGCTTTACGTTGCCTATCAGGAGCGGCTGAAGACGCTCAACGCGGTCGACTTCGGCGATCTGCTGCTCGAGAACATCCGGCTGTTTCGTCAGAACGCGGATGTGCTCCGCTCATTCCAGGATCGATTCAAGTTCATTCTGGTCGACGAATATCAGGACACGAACGTCGCGCAGTATCTGTGGCTGAAGTTGCTGGCGCAGACGAACGCAAGCTCCACTGCCGTCATTCCGGAACGCCGCGAAGCGGCGGATCCGGAATCCAGCGATACGGCAGAGCATCTGGATTCCGGGTTCACGCTTGCAGCGCGCCCCGGAATGACAGAAGGGAGACAGCCCAGAAACATCTGCTGCGTGGGCGACGACGACCAGTCGATCTATGGTTGGCGCGGCGCGGAAGTCGACAACATCCTGCGCTTCGAGCACGATTTCCCCGGTGCCAAGGTCATCCGGCTCGAACGAAATTATCGCTCCACGGCTCATATCCTGGCGGCCGCTTCCCATCTCGTCGCCCACAATGAAGGTCGTCTCGGCAAGACGCTGCGCACCGAGGATGAGCTCGGCGAGAAGGTGCAGGTCACCGGCGCCTGGGACAGCGAGGAGGAAGCGCGCGCGATCGGCGAGGAGATCGAGCAGCTCCAGCGCGAGGCGCGCGAACGCGGCGAAGACCACCCGCTCGACGAGATTGCGATCCTTGTGCGCGCCTCGTTCCAGATGCGCGAATTCGAAGATCGGTTCATCCAACTCGGCCTCCCCTATCGCGTGATCGGCGGTCCGCGCTTCTACGAGCGCGCCGAAATCCGCGACGCCCTCGCCTATCTGCGCGTGATCGCGCAGCCGGCCGACGACCTCGCCTTCGAGCGCATCCTCAACGTGCCAAAGCGCGGCCTCGGCGACGCCACGCTGCAGATGCTGCACGACTACGCGCGCAGGAAACGCATTCCGTTGACCGAAGCAGCGACAGCGCTTTCTGCGACCGACGAGATGAAGCCAAAGCCGCGCACGTCGTTGCGCGATCTGATGGCGTGCTTTGAGCGCTGGCGCGAGAAGAAAGATTCAATGCCGCACACCGAGCTCGCCGAAATCGTGCTGGATGAATCGGGCTACACGGACATGTGGCAAAAGGATCGCTCGGCCGATGCCGCAGGCCGGCTGGAGAACCTCAAGGAGCTTGTGCGCTCCATGGAGGAGTTCGAGAACCTGCAGGGTTTCCTCGAGCACATCGCCCTGGTGATGGACCGCGAGGCGGCCGAGGCCGAGCAGGCCGTCAATATCATGACGCTTCATTCGGCGAAGGGGCTGGAATTCGACTGCGTCTTCCTGCCCGGCTGGGAGGAAGGCCTCTTTCCGCATCAGCGCTCGCTCGACGAGAGTGGCCGCGCCGGCCTCGAGGAAGAACGCCGCCTTGCCCACGTCGGCCTGACCCGCGCGCGCAAGCTTGCGAAGATCTACTTCGCTACCAATCGGCGCATCCGCGGCATGTGGACCTCGACCGTGCCATCGCGCTTTCTCGACGAATTGCCGGAGGCGCATGTGGTGGTGAAAGAGGCGGCAGGCGGCGCGGGTGGCTTTGGCATGTCGGGCTACGGCGCCTCGCGCTTCGATGAGGTTAATGCCTTCGGCTCGAGCTACACGACGCCCGGGTGGCAGCGCGCGCAGGCACGCAAGGGTCGCGGAGGATTCTACGATAATGGCCAGCCGCGTTATGTGCCGGACGGCGTGTTTGATGAGGCCGGCGATGACGATGAATATGCCCAACCTGAGAAGATCCGCCGGGGCAGCGCCAGGCGTGATGCCAATCGCAAGCCGCTCGTGATCGAAGGCGAGCTGGTGGCGAAATCGACGGGCACGGTTTCATCGTTCACGGTCGGCGAGCGCGTCTTTCATCAGAAATTCGGCAACGGCAACGTGGTGGCCGTGGACGGCAACAAGCTCACCATTGCGTTCGACAAGGCCGGCGAAAAGCGCGTGGTGGATAGTTTTGTCGAGAAGGTGTGAATCAATACGAGGTCAGTAGTTCGATCTTCGCATTGGCCAGGATCAGACGCTTTGCGAGCAGGACGGCCAGGTTGCGGATGATGCGCTCGCCGACCTGAGGGTGTTTTTCGCGAAAAGCGGCGAACTCATCCAGCGGAAGTTCAAGGCACTGTACTGATGTATCGGCCCAGACATCGGCCGACCGGTTTTCCTCCAGCAGGCCCATCTCGCCGAAGACCATGCCCGCGGCAAGCGTCGCAAGCCGCACGCCATCCGGCAGTTTGACGCTGACCATGCCGCTCTGCAGGAAGAACAAGGACGAGGCGAGTTGTCCTGCCTCCACGATGCATTGCCCGGCCTGATAGGATCGCGGCCGCATAAGAGCAGCGAGCGCATCAATCTCGCTGTCGGCCAGCCCGGCGAGCAGAGCCTGCTCGCGCAGCGTTGTGGGGTCGTTCAGGTGCTCGTACCCGCCATAGCGATAGATGATCTGGTCCTCGGCCCACTCGATCGCTTCATCGAGCATGGCGAACTTGCGCAATTTCGAAAGCGATTCGATCAGCGGACCGATTGTCACAGCAATTGAAGACTGTGACTGTATGCCTGACAAAACCACCGTCGTTTCAGCTTTCGTCAGCCCGCCCAGGCTGTCGGCGAGCAGCCGCGCGGCCGCCTTGGTGATGGTGGGGACCCTACGGAAGTCGAGAATGACGAAGTGGGAGGTTGGCCGATTCTGTACGAGGCGCCGCGAGAGATATTCGATCACGCCGAAGCTCAGCGCCCCGGTCAGCTCATAGACGTGGCAGTATCTGTGATGCTCATCGAGAATTTTCTGCTCGTGCGGCTGGCGACTGCGGCGCGACGACGCGCCGCCGATATCGTATTCGGCGATGATGCCATTTCTCACGTTGCCGCTGCGGTTGAACAGGTGCAGGTCGAAATGCGCTGACAGCGCCTCGCAGACCTTCAGCCCGCGCACGCTGTTGCCGTGCTTGTCGAGACGCGGCGAGTAAGTGCCAAGCCCAAGCTGCGACGGCAGCGCGGCAATAATTCCACCGCCCACCCCACTCTTCGCCGGTATGCCGACCCTGTAAATCCATTCGCCGGCGTAATCGTACATCCCCGAGCTCGTCATCACGGACAGTGTGCGCGCGACGGCGTAGGGGCTGATGACCTGCTCGCCGCTGAGCGGGTTTCGGCCGCGATTGGCGAGCGTTGCTGCCATTACGGCAATGTCGCGCGCGGTCACAAGGACCGAACACTGGCCGAAATAGACGTCCAGAATGGCATCGACATCGCCTTTTATGACGCCATGATTGCGCAAAAGATAAGCAATCGCGCGATTGCGATCACCGGTTGCACGTTCAGAGGCAAACACATGCTCGTCCACGCCCAGCTTCCGGCCGGCCAACCGGCTCAGCATTGTGAGGATAGCGACAAATGCATCCTCACCCTCGGTGTCGTAAATCAGCCCCGAGCAGGTGATGGCGCCGGCATTGACCATCGGATTGAAGGGGCGATTATCGGCGCGCAGCCGGATCGAATTGAAGACATCCCCGCTCGGCTCGACCCCGATCAGGCTTTCGACTTTCTCGGCGCCAATCGTTTCAAGGGCCAGCGCGAATACGAAGGCCTTTGAGATGGACTGTATGGTGAACGGCACGTCGCTGTCGCCGACTTCGTAGACATAGCCATCGGTGGTTGCGATGCTGATGCCGAAATCGTCCGGATCGGCCTTCGTGAGCTCGGGAATGTAGTCTGCAACGGCACCGCTGTGGTCGTCTGCGATTTCGGCACGGGAGCGCGCCAGAAAATGCAGCAATGGTGGCTGGAGAATCTCACCCGTGCGTCCCGTGAAGCCAGCAACCATATTTGTGCGCGCGTCCATGCTTTTCCCCCGCCAGAGAGACTGAGAAGCAAGCCCTGTGCCGGTTCGGAAGACGCGAACGACGCCGCCTGTGAATGGCGATCAACTTCGGTATGAGGTCGGAAATCGCCCTATGAGGTGGCGCCGGCCTTTCCCGGCTCCCGCACGTCGTTTTCGAGCAGGCCCGCGAGCACGCTCGGATCGGGCGCGACTCGTACGATCATGGGCTCGTCGCGGCCACGGATTGCAACTTCTGTGTGGGCGAGCGCGTCGGCCCGAATTCCGGCGGTTGCAAACACCTCTTCAGAAATGATGGCCTTGCAGTCGAGGGTCTTGGTCATATCCTGCAGCCTCGCAGCCACGTTGACCGGATCGCCAAGCGCCGTGAACACGCTGTGATCCTGAAAGCCGACATCGCCGATAATAACCTCCCCTCCATGAATGCCGATGCCATACTGGATCGGCTCCGGTAGATCGGATGCGAGCTGGTGGTTCATGTATTCGATATTTGTCGCGACGTTCGCGGCCGCGCGGATCGCCTGCCGGCATGCGGTTTTCGGATCGACATCGATTCCAAACAAGGCAAGGACGCCGTCCCCGAGGAACTGGTTTGGCTTGCCGCCCGCGTCGAGCGCCGCCTGCGAGCACGCGGCGAGAAAACGATTAATGAGAAAGACAACGTCGAAGGGCAGCCGCGCTTCGGCCAGCTTGGTCGACCCGCGCATGTCCACGAACATGCTGACGATGTAATGTTCCTTGCCGATGTTCATGCGACTGCCTTTGCGCAGCAGTTCGGCATTCATGCTCGCCGGCAGAATCGGAATCACCGTCACGTCCGACAGCGGCCGAAGCTGGCAGGCGAGACGGATCGACGGGTTTGCTGAAACGCCGATGGCCTCCAGTACGAAAGCCTCGCGGCCCGAAGGACGCGGCAGCTTGCTGCGGTCGCTCAGAACGCGGATCCGGCACGTCGAACAGCGCGCGCGGCCGCCGCAAACGCTGGCGTGCGGAATTTTGAAACGCAGGCTGGTCTCGAGGACGCTCAAGCCCTTTGGCACGCGCACCTGCCGGTTCGGGTAAGTAATTGTGATCACGCCGCCCTGGCGTTCGCGCAACGCGCGCACGCCGCGCGCCACGAAAACCAGGGCGATCGCACCGCAATATGCGATCGGGAAATAAATGAGACTGATCTCCGTGATCAGCCGCGCCTGGTCGGCAGGGATCCGCTGCAAATGCTCCTTGCGCCATTCCGGATCATCGGAAAGCTCGGCCACTTCGCGGCCGGCGTGATGCGCGCCGATCATGGCGAGCGGCGGCATGAGAATCGCGATGGCAAGAAGGATCGGGGCTGCCCAGTCGAAAAACGATTTCAGTCGCAGCCAGAAATAGAGACCGATGCAGGCGTGGATCCACGCCACTGTCAGCGAAATGAACTGCACAGCAATGTTATAGGGCGCTGCAACCCAGTATGCGAACAGCGCGGTCGCGTAATTGAATGGCGGCGTTCCGAACAAGAGCCCGGTGAGACGTTCAGCGCCGAGATGACTGGCAAGCCAGAGCGGAATGGAAAGACCCAGAACCAGTTGCGTGATCTCGGCGGCCGAGTAGCGAAAATGCCGCCGTTGATAGAGTGCCCACAGGCCAAGAGAAAAATGGACGATGGCCGACAGGTAAAGCGTGTCGTTGATGAGCGGAAATCGCCACCACGCGACGTGGTATTTCAGCCACGCCTCCATCGCGTCATAGGAAATATTGCCGAGCGCATGATTGAAAAAATGCGAGAAGATGTATGCGAACATGACCAGGCCGGTGCCGATCCGCACCTGGCGCACGCCAATCCCGCGCAGCCATGTTGTAAACCTGGTGTGCGCGCTTTCGCCGACGTCACCGATCCCGTGGGTCTCTACCGTCACGCTGAACCGTCATGAATGGAAAACGAAGACAATGGGCGCGACGTCAAAAATCGCCCACACCGATAATAGGGAGCGCAGTGTAGCCATTGCAATGAGGCAGGTCAGAGCCGTGTTTTCGCCGGTTCGTACAAAAAGGTTCCGTCGCGCGCGATCAGAGAGCCCGAGGAAAGGCCTCGCTTGTTCGCACGCATGAAATGGCGACTAGCGTCTACTTCCAGTCAACTGGAGCACTTAGCGGAGCCAGCGGATTCAGATCGTTCGCCGGATGATAGCTGACAAGATTGATGGTCCATGCGCCGAACAGGACAACCGACGCCGTAACGGAAATAATCGCGGTACGGATCATGACGGAGCTCCCTTTATCGGGCCCGGGATTTTTACCGGTGCTGCCGGCGCATTTCCGCTGCCGGCAATGGTGAAATTAGAAGAGCGCCCGTGCTGCGGCTGTGACCCGCCGCCTGCCCGTTGGGCTTATTCACCTGCAGGTTTTGCCAAGAAAAAAGCGGCCCGTTCGGGCCGCTTGAAGTTTGGAGGTTGAAATCTGGGCCTGCCCCGGGACGGGGGCAGGCCGAACGGCGGTCAGGTCGCGGGGAAAACCTTGGCCGCCAGGGTGCCGATGGTAAGGGGGTCAACCACCGGACGGGTCGAAGTCACGTCGGTCACAGGGCCATGTACGCTCCGGGCCAAACCGGTGACCACCGACACTCCCGCGAGAAACGCGGTAGCAATGGCGAGGATGATGGTCTTGCGCATGGCGTGCTCTGAATGAAGCGGGAGCAACCGCGCTCCCCACACCCATAACGCTAGGGCGGCGGGATCTATGGCGATGTGACCCCCGTCACATAAATGCGCTTTTTGGAAATGCCTCTTTGGGCTTGCGCGGGCTTCTTGATTCATATCGCCTTATTGGCTTCGCGTAGCCGCCGCGCCAACATGCTCATGATATCCAGGGCGAATGTGGGGGCCCGGCTCACCAGGGCGACGAAGTCCTTTTTCGAGACGGGCACCAATGCCACATCGGTCTTGGCGACGGCCGTCGCGCTGCGCGGCGCGGAGTCGAACAGGGCCATTTCGCCGAAAATGTCATTGGCTATGAGGGTGGCCAGCAGGCGATTGCCAAGCCGTATCTCGACTTGTCCGCTCTTGATGACATAAAGCTCCTTCGCCGTTTCTCCCTCTTTAAAGATTGTCTCGCCCGCTTTCAGGTACCACACCGGGATGTCCGATTCGGCGAGAAAGCCGAAACCCACGACCTCATCCGACATCAGCCTTGCCCCCGACACTAAAGCTTCAACTCCTTTTCGAGCCGCGCCTTGTTCTCGATGCAATAGTAACCGGATAGCCGGGTAACCAATTTCAGACGCATCCATTCGTTCAGGATGCGGCTGACATTTTCGCGTGCAATGCCGGCCATTGCAGCTACGTCGCTTTGGCTCAGTTTCTGCCTGATGACGACGCGGCCGCTCCCGACTTCATTGCCGAATGCCTTGGCCAAGTCGAGCAGCGCGCGCGCGACACGTCCTTTGACCGGCAGAAATGTTCCGGCCGCAACCACCTGATCAGTATCTCGCAAACGGGCGGCGAGCAGACTGAGAAGGTGCTTGTAAATTTCGGGGTTCTTTCCCGCCACAGCTTCGAATGCGGAACGGCTGACGAAACTCAGCTTGCAGTCGCGCAGCGCCGACACGGAAGCCGAGCGTGGACGGCCGTCGATCATCGCCATGTCGCCGACGATCGAACCAGGTCCGAGAATCGCGAGGATGCGCTCAGCGCCCGTAGGCGACACCATGCTGACTTTCAGCAAGCCTTCATTGAGACGGAAGCAGCCGTCCCCGGGGTCGCCAGCCAGAAAAAGGATTTCGTTGGCGGCAAGTTTGACCGGCTTCGCGTTTGCGAGCAGCCCGGACGACAGCTGTTCGGGCAGATCCGACAACAGATCGGTGGGAGGCGAGGACGCAGCCATCAGACACCCGACGCGAACGAACTATGACGCGTCGGTCTTGTAGCAGAAATTGCATCAAAAAGGGCACTGGTGGGGCCCAGCTCATGGGAACCCGGGCAACCGAAGCGGCGCAGCGCCGTTATGACTGCGATTTATGCCGGCTCTTTTTGCTGGCCGCTGCCAGCTGGACAGCACCTTTTCCACCTTTGTGGCGCTTCGCTAGCCGGGCCAACGACGTTCTTGCCGAACTGGCTGGTGCTTGAGCAAGGGTAGTCCTGGATGGTTTCTTCTGGCTGGAACGCGCCAGGACACGTGACCGGGCATCGATTTGGGGCGCGCGTGGTGTGTCGGAGGCAACGGCCCCTGCGTCGTCACGGCACGGAGCGTGCTTGGCCAAACTCTGTTCGGTATTCGGCGCCCGTCTGCCCTTCCACGTTTCCGCCGGACGTCCGGTAATCGTCTTCACGTAATGCTGCGTCTTCCGCGGCAATTTGCCTTTCCTGACCAGCCAATCGTTGATGCGGCGCGGACCGGCATTGTACGCAGCGGCCGCCAAACCGAGATTGCCGAACTTCGTCACAAGATCGCGCAACAACCGTGCCGAGGCAGCGATAGCCTGCAGAGGGTCGAACGGATTATCGAGACCCACGGACTTCGCCGTCTCCGGCATGAATTGCGCGATCCCTTGTGCGCCCGCGTGGCTCACCACGTCGGGCCTGAAGCCGCTTTCCTGCAGCAGCAGGCGGATGAAGAAGGGAATCGGCAACGCATTCGATTGGGCGGACTGCACGAGCGTGTCGCAGATTTCACGCCTTGAGCGTTCCACGGCCGGTTTCGCAGCGGCCGCCGGCGGACGGGATTGTTCCGCGGCGTTCGTGGAACCTGCGGCAGCTGCCGCTGGAGTGTCGTTGCTTGTTTCCTCGCTGCGCACAGCGCCAGTGCCGAAGATGGCGAGCGCGCAAAGACAAACGAACAGAGGCAAATTGCGCATGTCGTCCTCTCGAAATGCGGACGCACGCGCAGAGACGCATCGTCGCAAATATTGAATTTAAAAGGTGGGATCCCCTCACCGTGCGCGCGCTAGGTGCATTCGAATCGGGACAGAATTCGGGAATGCTTGTGAAGAAAATGTGGATTGGAGGCTTTTGGCGTGCGTCAGTTTCCTCGCGTGGCCGGTGTAAGCAAAGCCACGTCGCGAAATCACAAATTGCGTGCAATGATTTTCACAGTGATGCGCGCATTAGTCGCGGCGATAGAGACCCGTGAAGGTGACCATGGAACCGCCGCATTGCATGTTGTCTTCCACAAGCAGCAACGTGCCTACGCGCTGCATGCGGACCAGGCATTGACCCTCTTCGGCTTGATCGAACGGAACACTGCCGTCCTCGGCAAAAGCGATCGTTCCTTGAGTCGGAACTGCCGTTGCGCCGAGCACCCCGGTGTGAACATTTTGTGCCGCCGGGTAAATGTGCTCGCCCTCGATGCTCAGCTTGCCCCCATCGCTGCGCTTGATCGAGATCGTGCCACCCGGATGAGACCACGTGCCGATCCAGTCGGCCGCCTTGGGCGAGCCCATCGGTTCCAGTGGAGTCAGAGATGAGGTCGGGAGCCAACCGACCGTCCAGTTCTGCTTTCGCGTATGAAATGATTGATACGAAGCACAGGTGAAGGCGCCCTGCGCCCGACCCGTCAATACGACATCCCCTGGAACGAGATACGCTTTTTTGCGGCATGCATCTTTGTCCGTGGGACAGGCGGCGTCATCGTCCGAACTCTTCACGAAATTGACATGTGGGCGCACCGATATTCGCGAAGCGACGAGGGGGCGTTTCATGTCGAAATCGACGCCGCGGCAGGCGTTCGGATCGGAATCCGCAAGCGCTGGCAAAGCAAAACAGGCCATGCACCCAAGTACCAGCATCGGGTTAAAAGCCGCGATCGGCCCGACGCGCCCTATGCCTTTCATGGGGAAACTCCCCCAATCCCCACGCCAATTTGACAGGGCTAGCGTAATTCGCGGCAAGCTTTTAGCATGAAAAGGAATCGGCGGGCTGATGGACAGGGGCTGGAGGGAAGCTATGAAAAGGCAAGCGGTGCTGGTGGCGGTGCTCGGCTTGATGCTCACCTCATGCGGCGTTTACGGTCACAAGGGCAATGACGTCGGCGGGATTATCCCGTGGTCGCCGGAAGCCGAGCTCGCAGCCCTCGACATCGCTCAGGGCAATTGCGGACAATTCAATAAATACGCCGTCATCACGAGCATTCATCGGATGTACGGCGATTACATTTCCTATGCGTGCTGGTGGAAGCCGCCGACGAGCCGACGCGGTTACACATTTAATTGATGATGCGAGCGAGGCCATCGACTCTTGCATCGTTGGTTGTTGCCTGCGCTCTTTCCGCGACGCCCGCACTCTCGCTGGATCTCAATTCATTCCGTGCCCAGCATGGCAGATCTCCGCTGTCGGTAAGCGGAGCGCTGACCGGCGCTGCGTACGGTCACGCGCAAAGCCTCGCCGCGCGGCAACGACTCGACCATGCCGGCTTCCGCCAGCGCGTATCGCTGACCTCCGGCGCGGCGGCCGAGAATGTTGCGTACGGTTGCGCGACCGAAGATTGTGTCATCCGCATGTGGGCCAGATCGGGACGGCACCGCGCCAATATGTTGCGGCGGGATGTCAAGATTTATGGCATTGCCTCGGCGGTCGGCGCCAACGGCAAGCGCTATTGGGTGCTCGAACTGGGAAACTAGAATTCTAAAAAAATTTGACCGGCGTCCCGATGATGGTCGGGATCGCCACCATCGCCACGACTCCGATCACGAAGCCGGCCAGACGCGCGCTCATCGTCACCATCTGTCCGTTGGCTGTGCGCCCAAGAAGATAATTTCCGCCATCGAACAACCCGACGGCGATCAGGATCCAGAAATACGGCTTGATCACAGAATTCTGGAGCTGCGGCGCAAGAACAAGGGCTAGACCGGCCAAGGCGCCAATCAGCACCATGTATGCAAGGAAAATCCGATCTACCGTCATGACCGCCCCCCGATCTGTTGCCTCATGCTAGCAGCAATTTCTCGGCTGGATCGGCCTCAACCAAAACGGAATGCGCTCTACTTTTTCTCCAGCATCAGGTGGCCTCGCTGCCCGATCACGCGCTGCGCTGCGTGGGCAAAGCGCGCGAGCAGCCACGGCAGCGTGACCTCAAGGCGCACGCCCGCCTCATATACATCGATAGTGCCGGACGCGCGCTGCCCAAGTGCGGCGGCCCGAAAGGTCAACCGGTCGCCGGTCCAGACCTCCTCCTCAAGCGACAACAGCCAGGCGAACTCGGTCTTGGCGCGGCCGAGGCCGTCCTTGATGCGATGCAAGGCCTCATCCTTGCCGAGGCGGTGGGGAATGACGACGATAAGCGGTTCCGACATTTCAGCGATATCCTCCAGATCCTGGCCGGCATGTGGGGACGATGCCGGCCCAGGAAAAGGGTTTGCGCCCGATTGTTGGCCCGAAAGAGGTCCGGCTCCAGCCCTCGTCACGTCCAAAAGCGAAGGGCCGGGTTAAACCCGGCCATTCGCTACAACTCGATGCAAAGCACGTTCAGGGGCGTTTCTCGTTTTTGGCCGCCCGCATTCCCTGGCTGGTTGCATCCTGTTCGCACATGTATGCGCCGGTCTTCGTCTTGCCGTACGTCTTGTTGCCCGAGAAGTGATAGATCTTTGAATCGGTGTTGGCCCAAACAACGGTGCCTGCGCCGCAGCGGAATCTGGCCTGCGCCTCGGTTTGGTACTGGTTCGCGCCGGTCGGCGTCGTTGACGCCGGTCGGGCCCCGGTCGTTGCCGCCGGACCGGACGGAGGCGCTGTCGGGGCCGTCGTGGTTCTGGTCTGGGCAGGCGGCGGAGCCATGGGAGCAGGTGCCGGTTGCGCGACCGTTCCGCCCGCGCGGCACTGAGTTACATAAGCCTTCTCGGTAATTCCCTTGGCCTGATTGTCGGCCTTGCTGGCACGCCATTCATCGCGGCATGTCTTGACCGTTTTTTGTCCCGCCGCAGCCGGCGCTGCTGCTGTTGTCGTCGCCGGCTGTGAGGGTTGCGCGGCGCTAGCCCCCGCGCGGCACCGCGTGACGTAGGCCTTCAGGGTTATTCCCTGGGCCTGGTTCGCATCCTTGTTGGCCCGCCATTCAGCCTCGCAGGCCTTGACTGTCTTTTGCTGCGCAAGAGCCGGAAAAGACAGAATTGACGCGCCGATAACGGCGCAGCTGATCGCGATGAAGGTTCGCATGTCTTAACTCCTGGCTTGAGCCGGCAGCGACTACGCCGCCCGTTCGCACTTTTTCATGAAGCTGGTTTTTGCCGCTCCGGAGAGCGGCTTGCCGTCCTTGCTGACGGCTTTCGACTCGCACGCATCCTCCTTGCACTTCTTGATGAAGCTCGTCTTGGCCGCGCCGGTCAGAGGCTTGCCTTCCTTGCTCACGGCCTTGGTGGCGCAGGACTGCGCCATCGCTGTCCCGACTGAAAAAGACGTGATCAGGAGAGCGACGAAAATGCGTTTCATTATTACCTCCGTATGTTGCAGTGCGATTGAAAGCATCCGCAGGCATTTTGGAGAAAACTGCCGCACGCCGCACTGCGGGGTTCCGCGAGCAACCAAACTCCGCAATTCTCGAAGAGTTCCGCTCTGTCGGCAGGATAATTTTCTAGGATCAGCCGGTTCGCCGTGAAGTTGGACCGTGGTCCAACGAGGATCACGCGGCCGCTGCCGCGTCTTATTGATTGGTCCCGTTCTTCTTCAAAACGGCGGCACCCTCTTCCCGGGAATCCATCATCGCGTTCATGATGGCGTCGATCAGCGTCGGGCCATGCAGCGGCTTGGTGAGGAAGGCCTTCGCGCCGGATGCCGCGCTTCGCTCGCGAATGCCTGCATCGTCGAATGCCGTAATGACGATTGTCGGAATCTTTTTGTCGATGCGGTTGAGATACCGCTGCAGATCGAGCCCGCTGAAGTCCGGCATATGAACGTCGACGATGAGACACTCGGGCAAGCCGCGTCGCATGGAATCGATGAACTCCCGCGCCGAACCATAGGTCGCCGTCTCAAAGGACGACGCCTCAAGCAGGCGAGCCAGGGCGGTGCGCACTGCTGGCTCGTCGTCGACGATTGCAACCCGTATGGGGGCTCTTGGCATATCGCCGAAAGTGTCAGGCAAACGGATAAGCCCGTCGAGTTGCCCTAAGGGCCTACATCGTCGGTTTCCCAACGTAGTGTGTCGGCTATCCCACCATGGAGTGGGCAGGCGCAATTCCGGCTTTGTCAGCCAGCCGGACCAGGTCGGCAACCGTACGAACACCAAGCTTAGCCATCATGCGCCCGCGGTGGACTTTGACTGTCTTTTCCACGGTCCCGAGGCTGGCGGCGATCTGCTTGTTCAGCCGGCCGGCGATGACGTATTCCAGTACTTCCCTTTCGCGATGGGTCAGGGTGGAAATGCGCTCGCCGATCGATTTCGATTCATTGCGTCTCTGGCGCGACACAGCATCCACATTGGCCGCGCGCTTCACTGCGGAAAAAAGCGCTTCGCGCTGGACCGGTTTGGTGAGGAAATCGACGGCGCCCGCCTTCATGGCTTTTACGCTTGCCGAAATATCACCCTTGCCCGTCAAAAAAATTATCGGCCGGTCCGAACCCGTGTCGATCAGAGCCTGCTGCAGATGCAGGCCGTCGAGTTCAGACATGACAAGGTCGATGATTGCACAGCCGGGGACGGCCGGGTCATGCGACGACAGAAATTCCTGCGGAGACGAAAATGACTTCGTCTTGAAGCCGGCTGCATTCAAAAGGCGAGTAATCGATCGAAGGACCGCGGGATCATCATCCACAAGGAACGTGGTAAAACCCGCTTCACGCATGACGCCACCCTCACCGCATAAAATCTTAGCTCACGCGTCCGGCGGCGGCAGCCGAAATATAGCCGTGGCCCCCTCACTCACATTGTTTTGAAGCGAGAGTGTGCCGCCATGGAGCTTCATGATCGAAGCACAGATGGGAAGGCCAAGGCCGAGGCCTCGCTTTTTGGTGGTGAAAAACGGCTGAAAGACGCTGTGTTCCTGCGACCGCGGCAACCCCATACCGCAGTCTGAAATACGGACATCTATGCCGCCTTCGTCCGTCACGGCGGTGCTGACTGTAATGGTGCGCCGCGACGGTGCGACACCGGCCATTGCATCCATCGCGTTCACGAAAAGGTTGAGCAGGACTTGCTGCAATTGAATGGGATCGCCGTTTGCCGGCGGCAAATCGACGGCTTTTTCGTCCTTGATCGTGATCCGACGACCTATCAGCTCACTGTGAAGAAGCCGAAGGGTTGATGCGATCAGTTCGTTCATGTCAACAGCTTCGTATTTGATCTCTCCCTTTTTCATCAGTCCGCGAAGCCGATGAATGACTTCCCCGGCGCGATTATCTTCCGTGATGATGTCATCAAAGATGTTATCGATTTCGGCCAAATTCTTTTTGCCGCCCGCCAGCAGTATTTTTCCAGCCTGAGCGTTTGACAGAATCGCCGTCAGCGGCTGGGTCAATTCGTGCGCGAGGCCGCCCGATAACTCTCCCAGCATCGAAACACGCATCAAATGGGCGATCTCATGCCGCTGCATGTCGGCTTCGGCTTCCGCCATCTTGCGCGACGTCGCGTCGGCAAACGCTCCGGTCATTGCGGTGGCATTGCCATCGTCGCCGAAAACCGGCTGGGCGCGGGCGGAGACCCAGTGGTAGCCACGATCCCTTCCCTGGACGCGAAATTCGATTTCCAACGGTGCCGCGCGAGTGATGGCCGATTGGAAAGCTGCATGGGCCGTCGGGAAATCGTTGGGATGAATACGATTCAGCAATCTGTCGAGATCCAGGGGAACGCCGGAAGGCAAGCCGAACAATGTGCGGCAATAGTCGGTGGCCCAAAATCCTTCTCCTGCGAGGTCATACTGCCAGAGACCCACGCTGGAGGATGCGGCGGCGAACGAGATCCGCTCTTCGCGTTCTCGCGTGACCGTTTCGGCATGACGTGTTTCTTCGATGGCGGCGCCCAGCAGAAGGACCGGACAGGATAAGCCGATCAGGAACAGCTGCATGGCGAAGACATTCGCTTCTGCATTCCCGACATCAAACAGATTGTGACCGTTCAGGGTGCGCCAGATCAGCACAAAGCTGATCACCGCAATCACGCCGCTCGCTCCTGCGGCGCCAAAGCGAACGGCAGCCCAGACGATGATTGGCAAAGGCAGGTACAATAGCGCCGGGACATAGCCGCTCGCGATCGAGGTGTCTTCTTTGAACGCGAAGAAGCACGTGATGGCAAGAACTGCCGCGACCAATATGGCCTCCACGCGCCGAAGCGTTGGAGTGAACGAAAAAGAACCCATCCGTTCGATGCATATGAGTGCGATCGGCGAGAGCGTGAGGCTGCCCAACGCATTGGATGCGTACCAGCGCGCCCAATACACACCGTAATTCTCGATCGACCCACCGCCGAGAATTTGAACAAACGCACCGCCAAAAGCGCAAAGTGCGGGGCTGACGAAAGCCGCAACGAACACGTAGGCGGTCGCCTTGCGGATGCTTCCGAACCAGGGGGGATCGAATTGCAAACGTTGCAAAAGGAACGCATTGACCACAGCCACGGAGCAGTTCGTCGCAAAAGCGACCAACAACTGTGTCGCCGGCATTCCAATCTGCAGCTCGGCCGCAACGTGCGCTGGAAACGCCGCAAGTATATAGAGCCACCACTGGCGCGGCGGGGTCAGCAGCAGCGCGCAAAACAGAACGACGTTCGGCGGCCAGAACGGGGCGAAAATCTTGTCCGAGAGCGTGCCGATGAGAAAAGCAATTTCGGCGCCGACATAATAGAGGACCGCCACGATCACGGCGTTGCGGAATGTCTTCGCCCAGTCTTCGTGCGGCGCCCCGCTCCGGCGGCCTTCAATCGCAGCGTCAGGAGCGAGGACATTCATCGGCCGGCACCCGATCACATTAATTTTATGCGCCTGAGATTACAGCCAATCGGAGTCACCGAAAATGCTTGAAAAACGCCGCGCGGACATGCGTTTAGGCGGACGTTATGTAACCGTCATGTTGCCACATTGGACCTCGGTCCAATCGACAGGACGGTCGCGGCGGTCCACACTGACAGGCTCCAGAGATCCATTGTGGTTTGCCAGCCTCATGGACACGCGCGAGGCGACATCCCCCCTCCTCCCCGTCCCCAGTCGCCTCGCGCGTTGGACGGGGTTCTTATTTTTGCCCGCATAAATTGGACTACGGTCCAACTCGACCTCCTGTTGGCCTCGCGCAAAGCTTGCCGGCATGGGAGCTTACATAGAGCCTGAATCAGAGGTAGACCTGCCCAGTCGCGACAACTCCAGGCCTGGCAATTCCGACACCGAAGACATGGTCCGGATTTCCGGAGGCACGTTCCGCATGGGGTCCGACAGGCATTACCCGGAGGAAGCGCCGGTGCATTGCGTTACGGTCAGCGACTTCTGGATCGACCGCACGCCGATTACCAACCGGCAGTTCAAGGAATTCGTCAACGCGACCCGTCACGTGACGTTTGCGGAGATTCCGCCTGATCCGAAAGATTACCCCGGCGCCCTCCCGCACATGTTGTTTGCGGGCTCGCTGGTCTTTGCGCCTCCGAGCCGTCCGGTCGATCTGCGCGACTGGAGTCAGTGGTGGACTTTTCTGAAAGGCGCGAACTGGCGTCACCCCTACGGCCCGAAGAGCAATATCAAGGGACTCGACGATCATCCGGTCGTGCACATCGCCTATTCCGATGCGCTGGCATATGCGCATTGGGCCGGAAAGGATTTGCCGACCGAATCCGAATGGGAATTTGCCGCGCGCGGCGGACTCGAGGACGCGGAATTTGCCTGGGGCAGTGAGTTCATGCCTGGCGAGCGCCAGATGGCGAACACGTGGCAGGGTGAATTTCCGCATCAGAAAAACAGTCCCGGTGGTCACGAACGGACGTCGCCGGTATCTGCATTTCCACCCAACGGCTACGGCGTCTACGACATGATCGGCAACGTGTGGGAATGGACCAGCGACTGGTACTCGCCGAAACATCAGGCCGATGCGCCAAAGGCGTGCTGCATTCCCGAAAATCCACGCGGCGGATCCGAAGCGGACAGTTACGACGGATGTCAGCCCAACATCAGAATTCCCCGCAAAGTCTTGAAAGGCGGCTCGCATCTCTGCGCGCCGAACTATTGCCGACGCTATCGGCCTGCCGCGCGTCACGCGCAGCCTGTCGATACGTCGACGAGCCACGTCGGATTTCGATGCGTCGTCCGAGAAAGGAATGTCTCATGAAACGAGCCGCAATTCTTATGTCGCTGGGTTTTCTTGCATCTGTCGTCGCCGCGCCGCGCGCCATCGCACAAGCGCCGGCCATCAGCGAGGCGGAGGCCCGCAGCATCGCCACCGATGCGTACCTCTACTTCTATCCGCTTGTGACGATGGACCTGACGCGGAAGCAACTCACCAACATCAAGGCCGGCGGCGGAATGGGCGGACCGGCGAACACCTTCGACAACATCCAAGCCTTCCCGACCGCGGACATGAGGTCGGTCGTGCGTCCCAATTTCGATACGCTCTATTCAAGCGGTTGGGTGGACCTCACGCGCGAGCCCATGGTCATTTCGGTGCCTGACACGGGCGGCCGCTACTACCTCATCCCCATGCTCGACATGTGGACCGACGTGTTTGCCTCGCCCGGCTGGCGCACGACAGGAACCAAGGCTGCAAATTTTCTCCTGACGCCGCCCGGCTGGAACGGAAAAGTGCCGGCGGGATTCACCCGCATCAACGCTCCGACACCCTATGTGTGGATCATCGGCCGTACCAAGACCGATGGTCCGGCGGACTACGAAGCCGTTCATGCCATCCAGAAAGGCTTCAAGATTACGCCGCTGTCCGGCTGGGGAAAGCCGCCAGTCGCCGTCAAGCAAACCATTGATCCATCCGTCGACGTCAAGACTCCGCCGAAGACGCTGGTCGATACAATGACCGGTGACAAATATTTCGGCTACGCGGCGGAGCTGCTCAAGGCGAACCCACCGCACATCACCGATGAACCGATCATTGCACGTCTGAAACGGATCGGTTTCGAGGCGGGGAAAAGTTTCGACACCGCAAGGCTCGATCCCTCCGTCAGGAAGGCCATCGCCGACGCTCCGGCGCAAGCCCAGAAGCTGATGGAATGGAAAATCCCGACCCTGGCGCGGGTCGTGAAAAACTGGTCGATGAACACTGACACGATGGGGGTCTACGGCAACTATTACCTGAAACGCGCCATCGTCGCGCAGGTGGGATTGGGCGCAAATCTGCCCGAGGACGCGATTTATCCGCTCAATCTTGGCGACGAAAACGGCAAGCCGCTCGATGGTGCGAACAAATATGTCATTCGTTTCACGAAAGAAGACGCGCCGCCGGTGGAGGCATTCTGGTCGGTCACGCTCTACGATCCTGAAGGCTTCCAGGTTGCAAATCCGGTCAACCGTTTTGCCGTCAGCAGCTGGATGCCCTTCAAGCGCGACGCCGACGGATCACTGACGCTCTACGTCCAGAACGAAAATCCGGGCGGTGATCGCGAGAGCAATTGGCTGCCGGCGCCGAAAGGTCCGTTCAACCTCACGATGCGTCTTTATGCACCGAAGTCGGAGGCGCTGACCGGACTTTGGAATCCACCGCCGGTCAGGATGGCACAGGAACGCGAGAGCATTGGGGGAAAGTAAGACACAGCGGAGGCAAACTGTTTCTCGTTGGAGGAGAAATCATGAGCAGGAAAGAAACAAAAAATCAGAAAGTCGATGTAAGCCGTCGCAATATCTTGCTCGGCGGCACAACGCTCGCGGCGGCGTCGGCAATCGGCGCAGCTGCGCAAGCACAGCAGCGTCCCACGCCGGCGCAAGCTCCGGCGCAACAGCCCGCCGCGCAAGCGGGACGAAGGCCGAACATTCTGTTCATCATGGGCGATGACATCGGCTGGTTTAATGTCAGTGCCTACAACATGGGCATCATGGGCTACCGCACGCCCAACATCGACCGCATCGGCCGCGAGGGCGCGGTCTTCACGGACTGGTACGGCCAGCAGAGCTGCACCGCCGGCCGCGCGGCCTTCATCACCGGCCAATCGCCGATCCGCACCGGCCTCACCAAGGTCGGCCTTCCCGGAGCGGAGCTTGGGCTTGGGCCACAGGATCCATCGGTGGCGGATGTCCTGAAAACGTACGGCTATGCCACTGGCCAGTTCGGCAAGAACCACCTTGGCGACCGTGATGAGCACCTGCCGACGGCGCACGGCTTCGATGAATTCTTTGGCAATCTCTATCACCTGAACGCGGAAGAAGAGCCAGAGAATCCCGACTACCCGAAGGATCCGCGCTTCCGGCAGCGCTTCGGGCCGCGTGGCGTGCTCAAGACATCAGCCGACGGCAAGATCGAAAACACCGGGCCGCTGACGAGCAAGCGCATGGAGACGGTCGACGAAGAATTCCTCGCCGCCGCCAAGGATTTCATCAATCGACAGCACCGCGCCAATAGACTGTGGTTCTGCTACTTCAACTCGACGCGGATGCACATCTTCACGCACCTGAAGAAGGAGTCGGAGGGCAAGACGGGCCTCGGCGTGTACCCGGACGGCATGGTCGAGCACGATGGACACGTCGGCGAGTTACTAAAATTGGTCGATGACCTCGGCGTCGCCGACAACACCATCGTCGTCTACACAACAGACAACGGCGCGGAAATTTTCACCTGGCCCGATGGCGGCGCAACCCCGTTCAAGGGCGAGAAGGCCACCAACTGGGAAGGCGCCTTCCGCGTGCCGTGCCTGATCAAATGGCCGGGTGTGATCAGGCCGGGGACCACCGTCAATGATGTGTGCTCGCACGAGGACTTCATCCCGACTTTCGCGGCGGCCAACGGCGATGCGGACCTCGTCGAAAAACTCAAGAAGGGCACCACGCTCAACGGCAAGACCTTTAAGGTCCACCTCGATGGCTACAATCTGATGCCGTTCTTCAAAGGCGACGTGAAGGAGTCGCCGCGCAAGGAATTTCTCTACTGGAGCGATGACGGTGATCTCATGGCGCTCCGTCTGCAGCACTGGAAGATCACTTTCATGGAGCAGCACGCAGAGCCTAACCCTAAGACGCCACTCACGGTCTGGCAGGGCAACTTCACCAGGCTTCGCGGGCCCAATCTGTACAACTTGCGAGCTGATCCGTTCGAGCGAGGGACGCAGAGTGTCTACTACGCCGACTGGCAGGCTCACCGAGCATTCATGTTCGTACCGGCACAGGCCGTCGTCGCGCAGTGGCTGGAAAGTTTTAAGGCGTTCCAGCCGCGCGCCAAGGCCGCGAGCTTCACCGTCAGCGATGCGATGGAAAAGATCTACGCGGTAAGCGGGAATAAGTGATGGTAACTCACCGGCCGGCAGCCATGCCGGCCGGCTTGTTTAAGTGAAGCGACATTTCTTCGTACTCAGAAGTCAATCATGGCTACTAAGGACGATCGAGACTCAGCACCCACCAAAGGACATGTACCTAACCGCCGCAGCATTTTGCTCGGAGGCACGAGCCTTGCAGCAGCCTCGGCGCTCGGCGCGAACGCGCAAGCACAACAACGTCCGGCGCAGGCGCAAGCACAGCAGCCGGCACCCGCGCCGGCGGGGCAGCGACCGAATATCCTTGTGATCTTCGGAGACGACATCGGCCAGACCAACATCAGCGCTTACTCGTTTGGCCTGATGGGCTATCGCACGCCCAACATTGACCGGATCGCGCGCGAAGGCATGATGTTCACCGACTACTATGCGGAGCAGAGTTGCACGGCGGGCCGCTCTACCTTCATCACCGGCCAGTGCCCCCTGCGTACTGGACTCTCGAAGGTCGGCATTCCCGGCGCGACGGTCGGCCTGCAGGCGCGCGACGCGACGCTTGCGGAATTGCTCAAACCGCTCGGCTATGCGACTGGACAGTTCGGCAAGAACCATCTCGGCGACCGCGACGAATTTCTGCCAACCAATCACGGCTTCGACGAGTTCTTCGGCAATCTTTACCACCTCAACGCGGAGGAGGAGCCGGAGGCCCGCACCTATCCGCGCGATCCGGCCTTCAGGAAGAAATTCGGTCCGCGCGGAGTGCTCAAGACATCCGCCGATGGCAAGATCGAGGACACCGGCCCCCTGACTCGGAAGCGCATGGAGACAATCGATGACGAGACGTCGGCCGCCGCCATCGATTTCATGCAGCGGCAGGTTCGTGCGAACCGGCCGTTTTTCTGCTGGTTCAACTCGACCCGCATGCATTTCCGCACCCATGTCCGGGATTCCCACCGCGACCAGCCCGGGCTCACGTCGCGAACCGAATATGCCGATGGCATGATTGAGCACGACAACATTATTGGAAACGTGCTCAAGGCGGTGGACGATCTCGGAATTGCGAACAATACGATTGTGCTCTACACCACGGACAACGGGCCACATCAGAACTCCTGGCCGGATGCCGGCACGACGCCGTTTCGCAGCGAAAAAAACACTAACTGGGAAGGCGCCTACCGCGTGCCGGCGATAATCCGCTGGCCGGGACGCATTCAGGCGGGGTCAGTGTCAAACGAGATCATTAGCGGGCTCGATTGGCTGCCCACGTTTATGGCGGCCGTTGGTGAACCTGACATCAAGAACAAGCTGCTGCGCGGGCATCAGGCCGGCAACAAGACCTTCAAGGTTCATCTCGACGGCTACAACCAGCTTCCTTACCTCACGGGCCAGCAGCCGAAGAGCGCCCGCAACGCGTACATCTATATCAACGACGATGGAGACATCGTCGCGGCGCGCTACGAGAACTGGAAAATCGTTTTCGAGGAGCAACGCGCGACTGGCACGCTCCGCATCTGGGCGGAGCCATTCACCAAGCTGCGGGTGCCGAAAGTGTTCGATCTCAGATCCGATCCTTACGAGCGCGCCGACGTCACATCCAACACCTACTATGACTGGTTCATGTCCGATGCGATGGGAATCATGTATGGCGCCCAGCCGTTCATCGGCGAGTTCCTCGCGACGTTCAAGGAGTATCCGCCGAGCCAGCGCGCGGCGAGCTTCAGTATCGATCAGATCGTAGAGAAAATGCAGAGGCAGTTCGAAGGAGCCACATCGCAATGACGACCATGTGGTGACGCTGAGTGAAATCGGAATTTGACTGGTCGCGCGCGGGATTTTGCCGCGCGCGATTGGTGGAAAAGAGTTGCGCGCAATTTGCGGCGACGCCGGAACTGAGGACAGGTTGTCGATGCCTGATACGAAAGTAGCGCCGGTTGCGGCCGCCAGTGCGCGGCCGGCTGCTTCATCGGCCCGTGACGCTGTCCGCGAGCTGAAAACACGCATCGGCAAATCCGTGCTCGGCCAGGACCACCTGGTCGAGAGCATGCTGATGGGGCTTTTGGCCAACGGCAATCTGTTGATCGAGAGCCTGCCCGGCCTCGCCAAGACCCGCGCGGTGAAAACGCTCGCAAAAAATCTCGCCGCCGACCTGTCGCGCGTGCAGTTCACGCCAGATCTTCTGCCGTCGGACGTGACCGGCGCGGAAATCTACGTGCAGACCGAGAAAGGGGGGCAGTTCCAGTTCCAGAAGGGGCCAATCTTCGCCAACCTGGTTCTTGCCGACGAGATCAACCGCGCGCCCGCCAAGGTGCAGTCGGCACTGCTCGAGGCGATGGAGGAACGGCAAGTCACCGTCGCTGGCAAGACCTACAAGATACCGGACCTGTTCATGGTGCTGGCGACCGAGAACCCGATCGAGCAGGAGGGCACCTATCCGCTGCCGGAAGCGCAGCTCGACCGGTTCCTGATGCACGTCGTCGTTCCCTATCCTAACGAGGAAACCGAGGACGCGATCATCAAGCTCAATCGCGAGGAACAGGCGCAGGCCTCAAAGACCAAAACGGCCGAACCTGCCGCCGTACCGCAGCAAGCGATTTTCGACGCACGTGCCGAGATCGACAAGATCTTCGTCTCCGACCTCGCGCAGAAATACATGGTCGACGTCGTTTTCGCGACGCGTTACCCAAACCGCTACGGCGAGCCGCTGAGCAAATGGCTGCAGATCGGCGCGAGCCCGCGCGGCAGCCTCGCGCTCGATCGTTGCGCGCGCGTGCGCGCGTGGCTTGATGGCCACGAATTTGTCACGCCCGACCACGTCCGCTCGGTGATGCACGATTGCCTGCGCCACCGGCTGATCCTCAGTTACGAGGCCTTGTCGCAGGGCGTCACCGCCGATCAGGCAATCGACAAGATCGGCTCGCTCGTTGCCTCTGCATGAGAACTGACATGGTTCAGTGCTGTCGCCTGAACAGAATTCCGCTCATTCCCGCGAAAGCGCGAATCCAGGGCAACAATCAAAAACGACTGCGTTTGTTGCCGTGGGTCCCCGCTTGCGCGGGGACGAGCGGGTAACGGGGGCAGTGATCATGCCCGAGCCCGTGCCGACGGACCCCGGTGTCTATGTCGATCTCGAGCACCTGATCGCGCTCGAGCAAAAAGGCCGCAAAGTATCGCTGTTGCCGCGCCAGCCGGTGCACAGCCTGCTGTCAGGACGCTACGCCTCGCGCATGCGCGGCCGTGGACTGAATTTCGAGGAGATCAGAGACTACCGCACCGGCGACGACGTCCGTTCGATCGACTGGAAGGTGACCGCGCGCCTGCAGTCGCCACACGTCCGC
>Ga0081455_10001293_pt1 | contig 31137 bp, 33 predicted proteins | sample TabmetS3T2R1_FD_70207 | JGI IMG/M metagenome (GOLD analysis project Ga0081455, IMG submission 70207) | Tabebuia heterophylla rhizosphere microbial communities from the University of Puerto Rico - S3T2R1 | ecosystem: Host-associated > Plants > Roots > Rhizosphere ... | reverse complement strand
CTCGTCAAACGCCTCGCCGAGCTCGGCTTTTCCGTCGAACTCAAGCCCGTGGCGGCCGTCGCATGAGCGATCAGTTTCTTTATAGACAGCATGGGAAGGCCATAAGGACTACTCTTGATGGCGTCACTCACAAGATCGGGGGGTGCATCATGAAACGTCTGATCTTCGCTTCCATAGGGATGTTGACAATTGGCCTGACGACAGCGAATGCCGCTGATGTGAGGGCGCGACCTGCTCCTCGTCCGGCCCCAGCTCCAGTCTATGCGCCTCCGCCGCTCTTCAATTGGTCAGGCTGCTATATCGGCGGTTACGTCGGTGGCGCCTGGAGTGAACGCGATGCGACCTTCACCGACTTGGGCAACTCCAGTTTCGGAGCTTTTTCGGGCGGGCTTGTCGGAGGAAGAAGACTTACGGATCGCCCTTCGTGTTCGGCATCGAAGGCGAAGGCGGCTACATGAAGCTTGAGGGTTCGGCTTTCGATCCTCTACTCAGCCCTACGCTCACTATCGCCGCTGTAGGGGGAACCCCGGATGTGTTGGGGCGAGTCAAAATCGGTGACTGGTATGCAATGGCTACAGGCCGATTGGGATATGCCTGGGACCGCTTCATGATCTACGCGAAAGGTGGCGCGGCCTTCGTTCCGATTAGCGCCTCGGTGACCGATACCTGCCTGAATGTCGCGGCCGGATGCGGCAACTGGATCATTTCGACCGCGGTCTCCGATACCCTCACCACGTGGACGGTCGGCGGCGGCGCGGAATGGGCACTCTGGTCTAACTGGAGCCTGAAAGCCGAGTACATGTTCATCGCGCTCGACGACTCGCTCACCAGTTGCGGTATCTCGATCAACCCAGCCGGCACGGCCACGCCTGGTGGCCCCTTCTGCTTTAATCACAACTTCGAGGGCATCCACACCGCCAAGGTCGGCCTTAATTACCGGTTCGGCGGCGGCTGGGGCGGCCCCGGGGGATACTAATCACTGGCGGAGTCGCTCGGGACAACCTGCCCAGAGGTCACTCGCGCTCTCGAACCTCCAGCGCAGGCGGCCATAACTCCCGGCCCATCGCGTCATGCGGCGGGTCGGGACCTTACTGCCCCAGCGGACACGCCTTGGACTAGGGGAACACGTGTGTAGCGTTCTTTCGGGGACCGTGCCGCGGAGTTGGGGGCAATGAAAGCCTTGCAGGCCACCTGCATCGTGGGTGCCATAACATTCACGGGGATCATCCATCAGGTTGGCGGAAACACGCCAGGCGCGACCGTGCCGGACGCAATGCCGGAAGCGGCTGTGAGCGCCGAGACGCCCGGTGCGCCTACGCGCTCCACCGCCGTGCCGGAGGCGTCTGCCAGACCTGGAACAGCGCTTGGGGCAGAGCTTGGCTCGGTGCCCGGGGCGGTTTCTGGACCGTCGTTGATGGCCAAAGCCGAAATCGGCGCCGATTCTATCGAGACGAAATCGGTGGACTTGGGCCACCATGATGCCGCCCAACCGGTGCCGACAACGCGCGATGCGTCCGACGATGCCTCCAACCCGGCGCCGGTGACGCAGGATTTCCGGTATCTCATCTATTACGTCTGGTCCGAACTGCCGCCTGCCGAGAAGCCGGCGGATATCGTCTTAAGTTCACTCAAGGACACCCCGGTCGGAACGCCGGTCGAGGAGATCAAGCGCGCTTCCGACGCTTTCGGTCTGGATTTCAATTTCATGAAAGCGGTTGCCAGGATCGAGTCCGGTTTCGACCCCAAGCAACGCACCGGGTCGTATATCGGCCTGTTCCAACTGAGCAAATACGAGTTCAACAAATTCGGCTCCGGGCAGATTCCTGATCCCCGCGACAATGCCGTTGCCGCGGCCTACAAGATCCTTACCGAAGGCATTCTGTTCGAGTGGGTGACGCACAAGAAGCCGACCTTGAGCGATCTTTACTTGATCCATCAACAAGGCTGGGAAGCCGCTGCCGAGCACATTAGCCAACCTGATCGGATCGCCTGGAAATCCATGTGTGCCACTAGCGAAGGCATGGAGAAAGGCAAAAAATGGTGCAAACGCGCGATCTGGCGGAATACCCTTCCGGCCGTCAAACACGCGTGCAAATCGGTGGATAAGCTGACATCGGGGGCGTTCGTCGGAATGTGGCGCGAGCGGGTTGCTCATTTCTATTCTAAATACATGGCCACCGCCGCCGCTGAACGGGCGAACCAGTAAATTTCCGTTGAGTGATTGGCAGGAGTTGCCGCAATCATCGCCGCTGCGGCACCGTGCCGATGTCTGCTTGTGGCGCTTTACTGCCCAGAGCCAATGCGGCCGCATGTCCGCAGCGGATCGTGTCCCGGGAAGTGGTGTAACAGCGGCGCGGCCGTCGTGATCTCCGGCGGAGCCGGGTCGATCAAGCTGTCGCCACGGCGGGCAGTTTGACGATCGGATCATCGCTCAAAGGCGCGATCGTTTCCAGGCTCATGTATCGGCCGCGCTGAACCGCCCATTCATCGTTCTGCTCCAGCAACAGCGCCCCGACGAGGCGGGTGATAGCGTTGGGGAAGATGCCAACGACGTCGGTGCGCCGCTTGATCTCGCCGTTGAGGCGCTCGAGCGGATTGATCGAGTGGATCTTCGCCCGATGGTCTTTCGGAAAGCCCATGAAGGCAAGCACGTCGGCCTCGGCCTCATCCATCAGCGCTGCGAGCTTCGGCACTTTCGGACGCAGCTGATCGGCGACCTGCCGCCATTGCGTCCGTGCTGCCTCGGCATCGTCCTGGTTCTCGCTCGATCTTTTCGACGACGCTGCGCGGCAGAAGGTATTGACCGAAGTCGCTCCCGAGTGGCTGCTGCATCTCGCCTGGTATGCTGAGCACGGCAAGTTTTGGGAGGCGAACGACAATATTGCCTGGTTGTCCGCCAGCATCCGCTTGCTAAGCGAATTCGCTCAACACGGCGGACGTCGCGTGGTCGTCTCCGGCACGTGTGCCGAGTACCAGTGGAACGGCGAAGTCTGCCGCGAGGTATCCACTCCATTAGAGCCGCGTTCGCTCTATGGCATATGCAAGGCCACCTTGTTCAAATTTCTGGAGGCGGCTGCACCGCGGCTCGGCCTGACCTATGCCTGGGGACGGATTTTCCTGCTCTACGGGTCGAGCGAATCGGAAGCACGATTGATCCCGGCCACTGCACGAGCATTGCTCCAAGGGCGACCTGCACTTTGCTCCCACGGCCAGCAAGTTCGCGATTTTCTCCATGTTGAGGATGTCGCTCGCGCCTTGGTGCGAATATTGAGCAGCGATGTGAGCGGAGCGATCAATGTCGGCAGTGGCGAGGCGATTTCGATCGCTCAAGTCGTCACAGAGCTGGCACGGAGGGCCGGACAGGCGCAACTGCTTCGGCTGGGCGCCTTGCAGGCGAGGGAGGATGACGTGCCGACCCTCATTCCCGACATCGCGCGCTTGCGCGACGAGGTGGGATTTCGCCCGAGGCTGACGCTCGGCGAAGGCCTGGAGAAAACGCTCGCCTGGTGGAAAGAGCGGCTTCGATCGAGTGAGCCACAACCCGAGCGAGCTGAGCGCTTACACCAGGACGGCGATCACGGCTCAATGACGCCCTGCCGCGCCGAAAATGGATAGCGCCAGGGGGACGCCATTTTTCTGGACAGAGCGCGTGCCCACCCGTCTTTGGGTATTCCACCGGTCTCGCCAGCAACCCGTTTCTTCTATGGGGCCACTTTGCACAGCCGATCGTGCGACTCTCGGGGAAGAGCGCCAAGCAATGTGCGGTCCGCACGTGAACGCATGCTTTGTTGAGCCGTCGTCATTTGAGAGCCGCCCCATCAACCGAGCTTGTGGTAGATACCACCAACCGTGTCGGCCTCGCGAGCGATGGAGAACGCCGCACGCACATCATTCGGGACTTTCGGTCCCGATCTCGGCACCTTATCGCCCTTCTGTTCCGTTTTCGCGATCTCGCGTTGTCGCGTGCGAGGTGGAAAACGTATTGTTTTCAGAGGAGTTGATGGTCGGAGCGCCGGGATTTGAACCCGGGACCCCCAGTCCCCCAGACTGGTGCGCTAACCGGGCTGCGCTACGCTCCGCCAATGGGCCACGTCTACGATGCCGCGGCGCAAGCCGCAAGGGGCGAGTTATTGGACGGGGCGGCGGTTTGTCAGCGCCTGGACCCGGCTTACCTGAAACGAGGCGCTTCATTCAAAGAGATGGACGATGTCAAACTATTACGTCCGCGTGTGCAGCACGACATGGGCGACAATTGTTAACGCCCAATCACCTAATACATCGTCTTTGCGCCAAATTTTGTGGTGAATGACAGCGAAAATTACTTGAGTTAGGGCACCGCCAGCGGTGATATTACGAGCTCAATCGTTCGATGGTTCTTTCTAGCAGCTTCAGCATGTAAGGCCCCAGCAAGCCCCTTTCGGCCGGAGTGAGATTGGCAAGAGCGTCAGCCAGCCCCGCCGCCTTTTCAATTCTCGTAGGGGCCTGATCTATGGCCTTGTCCATCTCGGACAGAGCTTCGTCAACCGTAGAGCCGAAAAAATTTCCCGCAAGATGGAGCGTGAAGTCGCCGTTGTCGAGGTAGGCGTTTAGCCAATAGACGGAATCGCGAAAACCGATCTCAATGCTGGGGTTGGGCCAGCCTTTGCCCATTAGTCGATCTCTGGCTGCGGCTAATCGTAAATCGGCAGCTTTACTGAGCATGGCTCCTCCGCCCCGGAAGGTCAGTTATATTGCGCGCCCGCCAACACGCCCCACGATAATCGCCAGACCGATCGAGACCGCGCTGACGGTGGCGATGATAGGGAATGCACCAGGGCGTCTGGTGCGCTAACCGGGCTGCGCTACGCTCCGCCCATCACGGTCACGTCTAAACTGCCGCCGCTCGGCGCGCAAGAGCGCGCGCTAATAGCCAAAAACGGCCCCGACGCAGGGCTCGGTGGGGACATCGCGCTCTTGGGCCATTTCCGCAAGCACGCACGTAAGCCGCTGGCAGAGCTTCGCGTAGCGCGGCGAAGCGTGCCATCTGCGGGCAGCATAGCAACGGTTCGAGGGCCATATGATGGGATGTCCCCCTCGGGCGTGCGATCACCTGGCGTGGTGTTCGCGCCAGCCGGCTCCTAGTGAAGTGTTTGCGGCACCGTGGGTTCGTCCGCGGCGACTATGCCGGCCATCAGCATCAAAATTGGCGCCATCACCTCCTCGCTGGCGGTCTCCTGCCAAGCCTCCACTCGTTCGTTCAGGCAAGCTAGAAGGCGGTCGCGGTCGATGATTTTCTCCCTGACTAAAAAACGCCATAGCACGACTTCCAGGGTCATGCTTGCGAGCAGCGTTTCCACAGGCGCGGCGAACTTCGGTTGGGGCATGGCAGCTGACTCCTGGTGTTGGCACGATCCAACCTACGGCTCGCGACGAATTCCGCCAAGTCGACGAATTACTCAGAAGCTCGTCTCGTGAAGTTCCGATTCTTGGCTCCGCTTGCTCGAAACATGCAGTCCGGCTATTGGCCGCATGTGGAGCCGACATCGGGCCGCGACATCCAGCGAATGAGGGGCATCGCCGGCAAGACCCAGCCGAGCCCGGCGACCACGTAGTAGATCACCTCGATCAAGCCATTAGTCTTAATCACGGCCGATTTGCGCGAGCGCCATCGCGAAGAGCGCCCAGGCGAGCACCAAGACGATCAGCATGATCGCGCCGACGAGCTTGCGGAGACGGATGGGCATGATCTCGCTTCATTTGCGCAAGCAAGCGCCTGATTATATGGTCCGCGCCGCCGCCGGCAAACTAACGCATGACCAGTCTTGCTCCTTATTCCAAAACCCGCCGCCGCGCCATCAGGCTGTGGCTGCTGGCAGTTGCGGCTCTGATGTTCGTGACGGTCGTTGTCGGTGGGGCAACGCGACTCACCGAATCCGGTCTGTCGATCGTTGAATGGAAACTCGTGACCGGCGTGGTGCCACCGCTCGATGCGTCCGCTTGGCAGGCCGAATTCGACAAGTACAAAACCATCCCACAATACCGCGAACGCAACGCGGGGATGAGTCTCGACGAGTTCAAGACCATCTACTGGTGGGAGTGGACGCATCGCATGCTCGCACGACTCGTCGGGGCTGCGTTCCTCGTTCCGTTCTTGTGGTTTCTCTGGCGCGGTTGGGTCGAGCCACCGCTGCGCGCACGTTTGTGGACGATTTTCGGTCTCGGTGCCGCGCTCGGGATAGTGGGCTGGTGGATGGTCGCCTCGGGCCTCTCCGGGCGGGTGATGGTGTCGCAGTATTGGTTGGCGTTCCACTTGACGCTCGCGTGCCTGATCTTCGCCGCCGTCCTGTGGACGGCGCAGGGACTCCTGCCGCGCCCCATTTTAGTCGCGCCGGTGCGCATTCGGGCCAGCGCATTGGCGGTTCTCGCCCTTGTGGTCGTTCAAATCTATCTGGGCGCGCTCGTCTCCGGGCTGCGCGCCGGTCTCATCTACAACACCTGGCCGCTGATCGATGGGAGCCTAGTGCCGGAAACGACGCGCCTATTCTTCTACGCGCCGCTCTGGCGCAATTTTTTCGAGAACACGCTCACAGTGCAGTTCGACCATCGCATGATCGCCTATGTGCTGGAGCTCTTTGTGCTGCTGCACGCCATCGTCGTCGCGCGGACGCTGCGGGGAGGGCCCGTGCTTACGGGAGCGCTCGCGCTGGCGTCGGTCGTCACCCTTCAGGCGGCGCTCGGGATCGCCACGCTCCTCCATCAGGCCCCGCTCGCGCTCGCGCTGCTGCATCAGGCCATGGCGCTCGCGGTGCTCGCGGTCGCCGTCATTCACGCCGAGCATCTCGCGCGGGCGCCCGCTCAGGCGGGGGAGGTCACGCGTACTACGCCCATGCGTCACCAGGAGCCGGCGACGTGATTGAGGTCACCGAGCGAGACGGCGTGGTGCTGCTGCGCTTGGCCGAAGGCAAAGCCAACGCCATGAGCTTGGAGTTCTGCGACGCGCTGACCGCGCGTTTTGCGGCACTGTCGAGCGCGCGCGCCGTCGTGCTGACCGGAACCGGGCACATATTTTCCGCAGGGGTCGACCTTAAGCGCCTGGTGGACGGCGGCGACGCGTATGTTCGCAAATTCCTCCCCGCCCTGAGCACGATGCTGGCTACGGTCTTTTCCCATCCAGCACCGGTCGTGGCCGCGATCAACGGCCACGCCATCGCCGGCGGTTGCGTACTCGCGTGCGCGGCCGACAGGCGGCTAATGGTGCGCGATGGCGGCCGCATCGGGGTGACCGAGCTTCTCGTCGGCGTTCCGTTCCCGCCAGTCGCCATGGAGATCATGCGTTGTGCGACCGCTCCGCAATTCTTTGCCGAGGCGATCTTCAGCGGCGCGACCTATACGGCGCTCGAGGCGGGCGAGCGCGGCTGGGTCCACGACGTCATCGAAGAGGAGCAGGCGCTTATCGATCGGGCAGTCAAAAGTGCCAACGCGCTGGCTGCCCTGCCGCCGCAAGTTTACTCTTTAAGCAAACAGCAGACCCGCCAACCGGCGTTGGAGCGCATGAACGACCCGGAACTTGATGCCGAAATCGAACAAATTTGGAATGCACCGGAGACGCTCGCGCGCATTCGCGACTTTATCGCGCGCACACTACGCAAGTGAAAAGGGGTGCAAAGCGCCGCAACATCCCGGCAATCGCGGGATGGGGCAGCAAATTTAGCCGGCGACTTCAAGCCGGCCCTGCTCTTGGGCTTCCGCTTCAGTCCTCAGTGCCGCCGGGAGCTGCAGCACCGTTGCAACCTGATCTTGGGCGAGGAAGTTGAGCAATATCTGTAGGCCATCGGGGAATTCGATCGCATCGTGATGACAGAATGGCCGGTCCATGTCGATCTGGCGAAAGATTGCGATGCGATGCGGGAGTATCGCGTATTCCCGTACATAGTCGAAACTATAAAGTTTCACATTATCGTCGAAAACCAGCTCCGTTCCCGGCAGCACACATACCGCGACGGCGGAATCGTGCTGGCAGGCAAAACCGAAGGTGCCCATACCGAAGCTTTTCACTGTGAGCTTGTCGCCGACCGCAGCAGGGCGGGACTGCACATGCTGCAGACTGTAGTCGCACATGCCTCATGCTCCATTGGGATTGGCAAGCGTAGTAAAGTTCTCTGGGCAGGGCGCGGCGAGGACCCTAAACGCTCCGTCGAGGGAGTGCAACGTGGCTGTAGGTCAGCTTTGCGGCAATCCACGGCTGGTCGCGGAGAAGTGCTGGAACCGATCGAGGCGTGCCTGAAAGGCCCAGCCCAGCGACGAGAAGCCCCGGTCGCTTAAGGTAGGGCGTGGCGACCGGGGCGGGTCGTGGCACTCATTCGCAGGCGAGTCAGACCCTAACGCGCGACGTGCGCTGTCATCAACACGATGATTCGAAGATTCTGGTAGTGTGACATTTCTGCACGAACGAATGAGCCCTTTTGAGCTGAGCTACTACCAACGCCTTTATGACTAAAGCCGATCGCCCGAGCCGCTCTCCACCCCGAGAGCGCAAGGGGAGAGGACGGGTGCGGCGGCAGCATTGTTCACGCCGCGGCCAATCCCTGTTCGAGATCGGCGATGATGTCGTCCTTGTCCTCGATCCCGATTGAGAGCCGGACGACATCGGGCCCGGCGCCGGCTTGGACCTTCTGTGCGTCGGTGAGCTGGCGATGCGTGGTTGAGGCCGGGTGGATGATCAGCGACCGCGTGTCGCCGATATTGGCGAGATGCGAGAACAGCCGCACATTGGAGACGAGCCTGACGCCGGCGTCATATCCGCCTTTCAGTCCGAAAGTGAAGCAGGAGCCCGCGCCCTTGGGCACGTATTTCTTCGCGAGATTGTGGTAGCGGTCGCCGGACAACCCCGGATAGCTCACCCAGGCCACGTCGCGGTGCTGGGCGAGCCATTGCGCCACCGCCAGCGCGTTATCGCAGTGCCGCTGCATGCGCAGTGGCAGCGTCTCGATGCCGGTGAGGATGAGAAAGGCATTGAACGGCGAGAGCGCCGGTCCGATGTCGCGCAAGGCCAGCACGCGGCAGGCAATGGCGAAAGCAAAATTGCCGAAGGTCTCATGCAGCACGATGCCGTGGTATTCCGGCCGCGGCTCGGACAGCATGGGATAGCGCTTTTCGCGCGACCAATTGAAGGTGCCGCCGTCGACGATGACCCCGCCGATCGAGTTGCCGTGGCCGCCGAGAAATTTCGTGAGCGAATGCACCACGATATCCGCGCCGTAATCGATCGGCTTGCACAGGTACGGGGTGGCCAGCGTGTTATCGACAATCAGCGGTACGCCTGCGTTCTTCGCGATTTTTGCGACTGCCTCGATGTCGGTGATGACCCCGCCCGGATTGGCGATCGATTCGATGAAGATCGCCTTGGTTTTCGGACTGACCGCGCGCTCGAAGGTGCCGATATCGTCGGGCTCGGCCCACACCACGTTCCAGCCAAAATTCTTGAATGCGTGATTGAACTGATTGATCGAGCCGCCGTAAAGCTTCTTGGCGGCGACGAACTCGTCGCCCGGCCGCATCAGGCAGTGCATGACGACGACCTGCGCGGCGTGGCCGGAGGCAACCGCCAAGCCGGCGGTGCCGCCTTCGAGCGCAGCGACGCGCTCCTCAAGCACCGCATTGGTCGGATTGCCGATGCGCGTATAAATGTTGCCGAAGGTCTGCAGGCCAAACAGCGAGGCCGCATGATCCACGTCCTCGAACACGAAGGACGTCGTCTGATAGATCGGCGTGGCGCGGGCACCGGTGGTGGGATCGGGCTGCGCGCCGGCATGGATCGCAAGCGTAGCGAAGCCTGGGATGCGGTCGGTCATGGCCGGTCCTCGCTGTGCCGGGACCGGGCGGTCCGCGGATGCTCACGCTGGTTTATCGAAGCAACTTGACCCGTCAAGACTCTCCGCCGGTTCTTCTCGGGTCACTCTACGGCCAACGGTACGTGATTCTCAGGCAAATTCGGCGATATCGAGATGACGCGGAGCTAGAAAAATCATTTTGAACCATGCCGACTGCAGCGACTCTGCATTCAGCTCCTGAAAAGTGACTTTGACAGAGGGGCGATCACAGACATAGGCAAACGCGCGATAATGCCAGTCTTGTAGATGCGGAATTTGAGACGGCGAACGAATAGGTCGTGGTAGCGGCGGTAAAGTCGATGGTATTGATCGACGTGCTATTTGAGATGGTGATCGAGGTTGGGTTTTTGTTCGTGAATGTTGCCGTGCCGTCGGGCACAACCGCAGGCAACCAGTTGGCCGCGTTCGTCCACTCCGCGCCGGGGCCGTTCCAAGTTGCGTCGGCTGCACGAGCAGCATGGGGCCGCAAAATCGCAAGCGCACTAAGCAGCACGATTGCTGCGCCGCTCAAAACTGTTTCCGGCAGCGCTTTGCGCAAGCCCATACGCTACCCCCGGCCCTTGCACTGCCCAGAACATCTGGCCGGGTCAGGCGAAACGAGTCTCACAGCTCTCTCACCACATTATTGATTTCGGCCGCCCCAAACCAACCCGGAATGGATTGCTTGCGCCCTTTTTTGCGGTCTGTTGTAGGAGACCATCACACTTACCGCGGACGTAATGGGGCTTCTTCAAATCCAAGGCCCGGGTGCGGGGCCGACAGGGTCCCCCATCCGCCGGCGCCACCGGCGCGATCAAAACGGTGATGAACTTTACGACTTTCCCGATATCTCGAGCACGGCGATCTCAGGAGGAACACCCCATCGCAAGGGCACTACGCTCGTTCCGATGCCACTTGTCACATAAAGATATTGTCCGCGCTGCTCGACAAGCCCGTGAATCCAGCGTCGCGGTGCCTTGGTGCCGGAGCACACAACGCGAAGGCCGGGGAGCCTAATCTGGCCCCCGTGCGTGTGTCCGGCTAGCATGAAATGCGGCCCAGCGGGCAAATGCGCAAACCATACTGGATCATGTGCTAACACGATTGTCGGCTTATCGTATGCCAGAGCGGCGATTAACGCGCGAGCTTCGGCTCTCGTCACATCCGCATCGGGGACGCCCACGAGTTCGATGGCGTGGTTCTGAAAGCGCATACTGCGGCGCGCGTGGTCGAGCACGGATATGCCGTGATCTTCGAAAGCGTCGGTTACTGCGCGCTCACCGTAGATGTAATCGTGATTGCCGAGGATTGCGAAACGACCGAGCGGCGGGTCGAGTTGCGAAAGGATTTTGGCGATTGTGCGCGGTGGCACGCGGCCGCCGCCAAGCGGCTGCAGATTGACGTAATCACCGCCGAATAGCGCGACATCAGGGGCGAACGCAGCAACCTCTTCGACAATTGAGTTAAGACGGGCGATATCGTCCGAATGTGATCCGGTGTGAAGGTCTGATAGGAAGGCAATGCGCAGCGGGAGCTGCCATTGCGGCCACCCGGCAATCTCCAAGTAAAGCCGACGAACTGTGTGCCGCTGAGCGCGGGTGATCTCCGCGAGCCACCCCTTGCGGCCGAGCTCGTCGTGAAACGGCGGCCGGGCAATCGCACGGACTAATCGATCTCTGGCGCGTAGTCGTCGGCGGGTTTTCATTTTGCAGCCACCGTGGCTTTGCAGAAATATCACAGTAACGGAATGTTACGCTGTTGCTCTTCCCGAAAGACATTCGCCCCCTTAGGATTCTGCGCACTTGAACGCAATCCCGACAGGCCCCGGCCGCCGCCCCAAAAAAACGGCCCGGGCTTTCATTTTGGTTTTCGATGGGGCTGACCCGCGCCCCGTATTGCGGAGGAAACGGGTGGCGCAGTGCCCATTAGCGCTTGCCACCCTAGGGTAGCTCGCCAACCCCTCAAGGGGTCATCGAAGCTACCCGCGTCCCGTGGCCGCTTCTCGGCGCGCTTGGCGAGCTCTTCACAGTCCTCTGCAATCCGAAGCATCCTACGCTTTGAATCAGCATCGGTAAGTTCATCAGCAACGATGCGAGCCTCTTCGGCGCGCTCGCGCCAATGCTTAGGATCATTAATAGGGATTTTGGCCACGGTCGCACGCCACCGCTTTCATTCGACTTTGGACACATGCAGCTTGGCATCCATGAATGGGGCCAGCTCGACCGCCCTACTAATGGTCAGCACATCCTCTTTGGCGAGGATCAGTTTGGCGATCCGTTGCCAATCGGACCGCTGCTCCCGCTTCCCGCCAACGCTGGTCATATACTTGATCGCTTGGCCAATGGTGAGGATCGTGCCGCCGTCTTTGGTCAGCAGGGGCGGTCTAGGTTTTGGGAAAGGTACTCAGGACGCAACAACATGCCGGCTAAATGCCGCGCCGCGCCTGTGGAGTCGAGTCCGATTCGGCCACCTAAGAGGGCAAAGCCCAGCCACGCCTTCGGCCCGGCTCGGCTAAAAAGCAAACCCGGCCGCTGGCATAACGCACAGCGACCGGGGACTTCGGCTTGCGAAGCCGACGCTAGCCATTGCCGCTGATTCTCACAAAAGCTTCGGCCCGTCTGCGGAGACATCTAAGGCGGCCTTGATGCTCGGGTCGTTCGTTAGGTCACCTACCAAAGCGGCGTTCTAAATTCTCGGGTGTCCGCTTCGGCCGTGAACCGGACACCTCCCTGCAAGTTCGGTTTCGCGAAACTGGCGGTCGTACTAACCGAGAAGCTTACAGCAATCTGGCTGTTCTTGCAGGGGCCTTCCCATGGTCATTCCCTCCGCCAGCTCTTCACGAATGCTGCCATCCCGGCCTCGCGTGTTTAAGCTGGCCCCCATTCCCACAACAGCGCCCGTCCGTGAGCACGTCGAAATCGTCCTCTTCCATTGGCGAGATGGCGCCTTGCTGACGCGCGCTTGAAAAGCAGCCCCGTCATTGATGTCCGTTCGTACCTATTTGCGTAAGGCTTTGGCGAGTTCGTCCGCAAGCAAGTTCTGAATGTTTTCGGGAAGGATGACGCTGACGAGCCGCCAGCGCCATTGCAAAAGCCGGAATTGAAGACGGAAGCGTTGGTGTGCCGGTAAGACGGCCGGCCCCGCCACTTCGAACCGGCCAAAGCCATACTCAGCATTCCCAAAAATCTGCCAAAAGGTCCCGATCGTGTTCGTTGTTATTCCGACTGTACCTGGCGGTGGGGCATCTGGCACCGCAGTTACTGGCCAGCCAACCGTGAGGAATTGGGAGAGCGCTTCCGGCGAGATAAGTTTCTGTACTACCGGATCGGCGACGGCGAGGCCAGCGGAAGCGAAGCTCCGCGCAAAGGGACTAATCTGCACTCCGCTGCGGCGCGTGTAAGCGTCGATAATCTGGTTTGTGAGTGAGATGCGCACTTGGTCAAAATATACACCCCGTGTAACCGTGCGGATATCGCGGGTCTCAACAGCGCGGATGAGGACGAGCAAGTCGTAGATCGGCCAGGCGATATAGCCGATCCAAACTAGAACAAGAATGGCAATGGTCAGGGTCGTCCGAGGCATTAATACCATTCGGCGGATTTGCTGAAATGTCACGGTAACCGGATCTTACAGTCTGCCCGTTCCTGGACATCCATGTGGAGTTGCGGTTTGGCGCTACCCAATGCCATCACGATTAATGAGTAAACGTCCTACCGCCCGTCCTCCGGCTTCTGCGCGCGCGTGGTTGCCTCGGTGGTGCCGCCCGCGAGCGTGACGCGGTTGAGCGCCATGCGCTGGATGCCGCGCCCGAACAGCCCAGCCTTCCTGGCAGTCAGCGTGCGGGTGTTTGAGGTCCATCTAGACGATCTCGGAAGAGAGGCGCCCGTATTGGCGCTCGATTGTGATTGAGAGCGGCGCGGCCGAACTCGAGCTGAGTGTACCGATCACGAGGACTGTACGGTTGCAGACTAACAGCTAGTGCAGACTAACAGCTAGAAAGAAACTGAGTATCGAAGGAACGGGCCAAATACTGGGAACTTTCTAAGTCGCCAACGCATTGGCGTCTAACGGAGAAAAAGTATGCCAGATGACCTCACCAATAGGGGTCCGCAGGATCGAAGCCGAATCAGCCTGCTCGAGCCCCACGAAGTTCAGTACTGGGCCGACAAATTCAATGTATCGAAGGAACGGCTTTCGGAAGCAGTCAGGAACGTCGGACACTCAGCAGATGCAGTGGAGAGAGAGCTGAAAAGGCTGGCGTAGAAGCAAGCTTCAGTACAGCGTTTGGCACGAAGCAGACAGGACCGAACGGCGTTGGCCGAAGCTCTTAGGATGGCAAAAGAGAACGCGCCGACGCCGCCGCGGCGGCCGCGGAAGTCTCATCCTCTAAGGCGCTCGAGCCGTCACTGCCGTCATTCCCGGGGGGCAGTGTCCTAATTTGGAGACGCGTCCGCCCAGACGGCATCTGTCCCGCCAAAGGGCCTCGTTGGCGGGGGCTCGACACTGGGAGAGAGCAAAATAGCCTGGATCGTAGGCACGGTGCAGAACATTTCCCTTGAGGAGGGCGCCCCTGAACTTCCAGGGTTCTTCATTCAAGAGGGTTCCTCGCCCGCGCTAGCCTTGGTATTCGAGGACATAGAGACTGCGCAGGAATGTGCTGGTGCGATGAAGCATATCTTCGACAAGGCACGCGGCATCAGCGGTCGAGTCTGAACGAGGCGAGGGTGCCGATATCCGGCCTTGATCCTCAAACGCGCATCCGTCCTAGCCACCGTCCTCCGGCTTCTGGGCCCGCATGGTGGCATCGGTAGCGCCGCCCGCGAGCGTGACGCGGTTGAGCGCCATGCGCTGGATGCCGCGCCCGAACAGCTGAGGTTTCCTGGCGGTCAGTGTGCGGGTGTTGACGCCCATCCAGGCGATCTCGGAAGACAAGCGTCCGTATTCGATTTTGGGGCAGCGGTTCATCACCACTTTGAGGCCGCTCGCCTCCGCGAGCTTCGCCGCTTCGTCGTTGCGGATGCCGAGCTGCATCCAGATCACCTGCGGCCGCGGCGAGAGCGCGAGCGCTTCCTCCACGATTGCGAGCGCGTAGCGCGGCGCACGGAAGACATCGACCATGTCGACCGGCTCCGGGATTTCGGAAAGCCCGGCATAGACCTTCCGCCCCAGCAGTTCCTGTCCGCCCAGCGCAGGATTGACCGGGATCATGCGATAGCCGCGCTCGAGCAGATATTTGAAAGCGAAATAGCTCGGCCGGCTGGTAGTCGCGGAGACCCCGACCATCGCGATCGTCTTCACCGTGTTGAGGATGCCGCGGATGTAGCTGTCGTCGTAGGTTTCGTGGTCCATGGCGCCGCCTTCGCGTCGAAGATAGGGGCGCGCTTGCGATTGCGAAAGGGTGACGCTATGGCGCGGCGGCTCCTGCGCCGGCCGGTTCGGAGCCTGCGGTTGCGAGCACCGCCGCGCGCAGCCGCGCGTTCTCCGTCTCCAGCGATGCGATACGCTCGAGCAGCGGCGCAGTCGCCTGCGCCACCTCATCCTCGCTGAAGCGCGCGGTGATGTGCTGGGAGCAGTTGACGTCCCATGCCTCGACCGTGAACAGGATCGCGCGTTCGGGGCGCGCGCGATAGGCGCGGTCGCTAAGCCGCGCGAGCAATGCGGGGTCGTCTTCAACCACACGCGCACGCCCCCATAGTTTGATCCGCCGCTGCCGCGCAAAGTCGAGCAGGAACAGATAGGCGCGGTCGTTTCCGGCGAGATTGCTGATGGTGATGTACTGGCGGTTCCCGACGTAGTCCGCAAAACCGAGCGTTTTGTCGTCCAGCACCTTGATGAACCCCTTCGGGCCGCCGCGATGCTGGATGTAAGGCGCGCCGGCCGCGGAGACGGTAGCGAGGAACGCGGTATCGAGCTCGGCAATGAAAGCGGCGAGGTCATCGGTCACGCGGTCGGGAAAGCCCGCGGCGATGCGCTTCTCGTAGGCACGCGCCGAGCCGCGCTCCGCCTGCGCGCGCCGCGCCGCCGGGGTGAAGACGATGTCGGTATTGTCGGGCATGGCATAGTCCATCGGGTTGGCGGGCCCAGTTGGGCTGGGCCCGCGGCGGCGTTGCGAGATTAAGCGTTCGCCGGCAGCTTCGCGACCGGGGGAAAATCCACGTCGGTATCGGCGGCGATGTTGAGATAGTTGGTGAATACATTGATCGCGACGGATGCGACGACCTCGACGATGTCGGCATCGCTCAGCGAGGCGGCCCGCGCTTGCGCCACGTCCTCGGGGGACACGCGGCCGTGCTGGGCGACGAGCTTACGCGCGAGTGCGAGCGCGGCCGCAGCACGCGCATCGCCCGACGTGCCTCGGCGTGCCGCCAATATGTCGGCCGCGGCGACGCCGGCTCCCTTGGCGAGTAGCGTGTGGGCGGCCAGGCAATAATTGCAGCCGTTGGCCTCCGCCACCGCGAGGGCGATCTGCTCATGCAGCTTTGCGCCGAGGCGACCGCCGGCGAGCGCGCCGGCAAAGCCGACATAGGCGCCAAGCACAGTCGGGTTGACCGCGAGAACGCGCATCATGTTCGGGGTCATCCCAAGTTTCTTCTGCACGCCATCGAGCAGGGCTTTGGCCTTGGGCTCGGCGGTTGCGGGATCGATCGTGGTCAGAACGGTCATCTGCGGCTCCTGTCTGCGTTTGGTTACGCCGCAAATTTGGCTATTTCGTAAAAAATGATAATATAACCAATTTGGAAGTGATTATTTCGTAAGTAGGAATAATATGGACCGCATCGACAGCGTTGGCGTGTTCATCGAGGTCGGGGAGGGTGGCAGCTTCGCGCAGGCAGCCCGGCGGCTGGGCCGCTCGCCCGCCGCCGTCACGCGCGCGGTCGCCGAACTGGAAGGGCGCCTGGGAGTGCGGCTTCTCACCCGCACGACACGCGCAGTCGGCCTCACCGAGGCCGGCCGGCGATTCCTGGCAGGCGCCAAGCGGGTGCTTGCCGATCTCGACGAAATTGAGCGGGCGGCCGCGGGCGAGGGGACGGCGCCGCGCGGCGAGCTACGCGTCACCGCGCCGATCCTGTTCGGCCGATTGCATCTGCTGCCGATCGTGATCGAGTTTCTGCGGCGCTTTCCGGATGTCTCGGTCGCGCTCAATCTCCTCGATCGCCCGGTCGATCTGATCGATGAGGGTTTCGAAACCGCCCTTCGCATCGGCGCGCTGGCGGAAAGCTCGCTGGTTGCCAGCCGTGTCGGTGCGGTGCGCCAGATCGTCGTCGCCTCGGCGGGATATCTTTCCGGCCACGGACGGCCGCAAGCGCCCGCGGACCTCCGCGCTCATGCGGTGGTTGCGTTCTCCGGCATCGCCGGAATCGAGCGCTGGACATTTCGGCAAGGAAGCCGCGAGCTTAACGTGACGATCAAGCCTCGGTTCATCGTGAACACCGCCGAAGCGGCGCTCGACGCGGCGCGAGCCGATTTCGGCATCACCCGTGTGCTGAGCTACCAGGCCGCCGACGACATCGTGCGCGGCTCACTGCTTCGCTTGCTGCCGGCCTATGAAGGCGACGAGTTGCCCATCCATCTCGTCTATCCCGGCGGACGGCACCCGCCGCCGAAGCTGCGCGCGTTCCTCGATTTCACCATGCCGCGCCTGCGCCGGCGCTGTGACGCGATCGCGCGCGCGACGGCGTCGTGAGCTCGCCGGGGAATGACGTCACCGGTCTTCCCATTTGGGCGTGCGCTTTTCCACGAAGGCCGAAATGCCTTCCTCGGCGTCGTGCGCCATCATGTTCTCGACCATGACCTCGGCGGTGTAGCGATAGGCCTCGTCGAGCCCCATTTCGAGCTGGCGATAGAAGGCTTGCTTGCCGATCTTCACCACGTGGGCCGACTTGCCGGCGATCTTGCGGGCGAGCGCCAGGGCGGCGTCGAGCTCACTGCCGGCGGGCACGACCCGGTTGACGAGACCGATGCGAAATGCGTCCGACGCCGGGATGAGATCGCCGGTGAGCAACATCTCCAGGGCGTGCTTGCGTGCGACATTGCGCGAGAGCGGCGCCATCGGCGTCGAGCAGAACAGGCCGGCGTTGATTCCCGACACTCCGAACTTCGCCGCTTCGGAGGCGACCGCGAGGTCGCAGCTCGCCACCAGCTGGCAGCCGGCCGCGGTAGCGGTGCCCTGCACCGCCGCGATTACCGGCTGCGGCAGGTGCACGATCTGCTGCATCATGGCGCTGCAGGTCAGCATGATGTGGCGGAAATAGGCGCGACCGCCGTCCGGGTCGGAGCGCCGCTCCGTCAACTCCTTGAGGTCATGACCGCCGGAAAAGGACGGCCCTTTGGCGGTGATAACGACGGCGCGCACCGCGCGATCGTTGGCGATCGCCGTGAACGCGTCGCTGAGCGCGGCCAGCGTCGCCTCGGAAAGGGTGTTGCGCGTCTTCGGTCGATTGAGCGTGAGGACCGCCACCGGGCCGATGCCGTCCCGCAATAGCACGGGTTCATTCGCGGCATCTGCGATGCGGGCGCGCGCTGAGGATTGGGCCTTCATTGCATGAGTCCCCGAGAGCCTGCTCCACCTCTACTTAACGCGCCGCGCAGATGGCGCAAGATCGCTGTCCGGTGTCCCGATTCCGAAGTTCGCAAACTCTTGCGGCATCCCCCCGATGCGAACTTCGGAATCAAAGGGACACTGGCAACTTTATGATCCTTAGTGCCCCTTTTGAACCCGAAGTTCGCAACCGCTTTTGCAGCACGATGGGTGCGAACTTCGGGTTCGGGGCACTAAGGGAACGCTGGCTGCAGCGCTGCGTTGAGATAACGCGGCAGTCGGTCCCATGCGAAAGGATTGCACAATGGCCAAGACAAGAACCGCATCGGTCAAGCGACGCCGTCGTGCGCGGAGTGCCGCGAGCCGCCGCCACTCGAGCGCACGTCGCCGCACCGGAGGGCGGCGCTGGTCGCGGCAGGTGACGGAGCGCAGCGATGCGCTCACCCTCGACCGCGGCGTTTTCACCTCGAAGGATCCCAAGCGGATTGCCTCGTCGTTGAAGCGATCGGCGGAACGAAGCCGGCGGCGCAAATCCGATCCGTTTCGTTCCGCGCTCTCCATGCTCACCTTCTACATCAATCGCGCCGGCAAGAAGCTGCCGGCATCCCGCAAGAGGACCTTGATGCGGGCCAAGGACGAGTTGCGCAAGCAGTTCGGCAAGGCATGACGCAGTGCGGTTGATTGGCTCGGGTCTCGCCGTCGTCCTCGCGCAGGCGCGGATCCTTATCCCAGAAACGGTATGTGTCCCGGCAATGCGGGCGTCGCGGGACGCCTCGCCGGGATGAGGTTTGCCGCGCGTATCATGCCGCGCGCAGACCCGCGCTCGATCAAGCCTAGCTTTTTCATTTACCCGTGATGGTCTACTTCTCCTGCGCCGGGAGGGCGGCGCATGCCCGCAATGACCGTCAAGGAGCTCGAGCGCTTTCTGCTCGCGGAGTTTCCGCAGGTTTTCCACTCCGACAGCGGCCTCGCGATCGAAGCCGTGTGGGACAGCGGCTGCCGGGTCCGACAGGCGTTCCGCGAAATCTCAGTGCGGCCGGGTGGTACGATTTCCGGCCCAACCATGATGGCGCTTGCGGACTTCGCCATGTACGTGGCGGTCCTCGCCGCGATCGGTCCCGTGCCGCTCGCCGTGACGATCAACCTCAATATTAACTTCTTGCGCCGGCCTGCGCCGCGCGATCTCGTCGCCGAGGCGCGGCTTCTCAAGCTCGGCAAGCGCCTCGCGATGGGCGAGATCACAATCTGCTCGGACGGGCAGAGCGGACCTGTCGCCCACGCGACATCGACTTATTCGATCCCGGCCGATGGGGCTAATGGTATTATAGAGCCATGAGCCCAAGCCATTGACCAGATGGCCAATAATTAAACGCGGCGTTGACCCCGCTGGGTCTCCGGTGTATGAGCCCGGCCGAGCATTGGAACGCCGCGTCATGAAAACCTTTTCGGCCAAGCCTGGAGAGATCGACAAGAAGTGGATCGTGATCGACGCCAGCGGCCTTGTCGTCGGAAGATTGGCCAGCATCGTGGCAATGCGGCTGCGCGGCAAGCACAAGGCGACCTATACCCCGCATGTTGACGACGGCGACAATGTCATCGTCGTCAATGCCGAAAAGATCCTGCTCACCGGCAAAAAGCGCGAGAACAAGGTCTACCGGCATCACACCGGCTATATCGGCGGCGTCAAAGAGCGCACGGCGCGTTCGATCCTCGAGGGCAAGTTTCCCGAGCGGGTCGTGGAGAAAGCGGTCGAGCGCATGCTGCCACGCGGTCCGCTGGGGCGTGTACAGCTCGGTAACCTGCGCGTCTATGCCGGTCCCTCGCATCCGCACGCGGCGCAGAACCCCGAACCGCTCGATGTCGCCGCCATGAACCGCAAAAACACGAGGAGCGCATGACCATGGCCGAAACCATGCAGTCGCTCGATCAGCTCTCCGCACTCAAGCCCGCGGCCGCCCCCGAGCCGCCGAAATACGTGCAAAAGCTCGACAAGCAGGGGCGGGCTTATGCCACCGGCAAGCGCAAAGACGCGGTGGCGCGGGTTTGGGTCAAGCCGGGCGCCGGGAGGATTGTCATCAATACGCGCGACGTCGAGATCTATTTCGCGCGCCCGGTGCTGCGCATGCTGATCCAGCAGCCGCTGGTGGCGACCAATCGCGCCGGCCAATACGACGTCACTTGTACGGTGTCGGGCGGCGGCTTGTCGGGCCAGGCCGGCGCCGTCCGCCACGGCCTCTCCAAGGCGCTGATGAACTATGAGCCCGACCTGCGCGGCGCGCTAAAGCGCGGCGGCTTTCTCACCCGCGATCCGCGCGTGGTCGAGCGCAAAAAATACGGCAGGGCCAAAGCCAGGCGTTCGTTCCAGTTCTCGAAACGCTAGCGCGCTTCTGTCCCGTCCGTCCCCTCGCTCGTCATTCCTGCCGGTCGTCCCCGCGAGGGGCACCCGCGACAGCAAAAGCGCGTTTACGCGCGTCTGTGACGCGCTATGCGTCGCGGGGACCTCGTTGCGGGGACCCATGATCACCGGCCTGCTCATGGGTCCCGGCTCTCGCTGCGCTCGGCCGGGACGAGGAGTGGTTAGGCTCGCGCGAAGTCAAAACAAAGGGCGCCAGGAGGCGCCCTTTTTAGATATATCGCGACTGCGATGGTGGGACGAGATTAGGCGGAATAATACATTTCGAACTCGACCGGATGCGGCGTGTGCTCGAAGCGGATGATCTCGGTCATCTTCAGGTCGATATAGCTGTCGATGAAGTCATCGTCGAAAACGCCGCCCGCTTTGAGGAAGGCGCGGTCCTTGTCGAGATATCCGAGCGCCTCGCGCAGCGAGCCGCACACGGTGGGGATTTGCTTGAGCTCCGCCGGCGGCAGGTCGTACAGATCCTTGTCGATGGGGGAGCCTGGATTGAGCTTGTTTTTGATGCCGTCGAGCCCCGCCAAGAGCATGGCGGCGAATCCCAGATAGGGATTGCAGAGCGGATCCGGAAAGCGAACCTCGACACGTCGGCCGTTCGGCGAGGAGGCGAGCGGGATTCGACACGAGGCTGAGCGGTTGCGCACCGAGTAGGCCAGCAACACCGGCGCCTCGAAGCCGGGCACCAGTCGCTTATATGAATTGGTCGTGGGGTTGGTGAACGCGTTGATCGTACGCGCGTGCGTGATGACGCCGGCGATGTAATGCAGCGCCGTTTCGGATAGATCGGCATATTTGTTGCCGGCGAAAGTCGGCTTGCCATCCTTCCAGATCGACTGATGGCAATGCATTCCCGAGCCGTTGTCACCGTAGATCGGCTTGGGCATGAACGTTACTGTCTTGCCGTAGATCTGCGCGACCTGCTGGATGCAGTACTTGTAGATCTGCATCTGGTCCGCCATTTTCACCATGGGCGCGAATTTCATCCCGAGCTCGTGCTGCGCGGAGCCGACCTCGTGGTGATGCTTCTCGACCTTGACGCCCATGCGCGCCATGGCGCCCAGCATTTCCGAGCGCATGTCCTGCGCCGTGTCCTGCGGCGGCACCGGGAAGTAGCCCTTCTTGAACCCGATATGGTGGCCGAGATTGCCGCCTTCGTAGTCGGTGTCCGAGTTGGTCGGAAACTCAACCGAGTCGAGCTTGAACCCGGTATTGTACGGCAGCGCCGCGAATTTGACGTCGTCGAAGATGAAGAACTCGGCTTCCGGGCCAAAGAATATCGTGTCGCCGACGCCCATGGACTTGACCAGTCCCTCGGCCTTCTTGGCGATCGAGCGCGGGTCGCGATTGTAGGGCTCGCCGGTCAGCGGCTCGAGCGTATCGCAAACCAGGACCAGCGTTGTTTCGGCGTAGAATGGATCGATGCAGGCGCTCTCCGGGTCCGGCATGAGCTGCATGTCGGATTCATGGATCGCCTTCCAGCCGGCAATCGAGGAGCCGTCGAACATGATGCCTTCGCTGAAGGTGTCTTCATCGACGGTCGAAATGTCGACCGTGACGTGCTGCCATTTGCCGCGCGGGTCCGTGAAGCGCAGATCGGCGTATTTCACGTCGTTGTCCTTGATCAGTTTCATCACGTCTTTAGCGGTCGTCATGGAGCGAATACCCTTTCGTCTGCTGGTCGTAGCGTCCGGAGGCTAGCGGTGATGCGGGTCCCGGGGTTCAGATGGCGTCCAATCCGGATTCGCCGGTTCTGATCCGGATTGCTTCTTCGATGTTGGAGACGAAGATTTTGCCGTCGCCGATCCGCCCGGTCTGGGCAGCACGACGGATCGCCTCGATGGCTTTTTCGACCATGTCGTCGCCGAGCACAATCTCGATCTTCACCTTGGGGAGAAAATCGACAACGTATTCGGCTCCGCGATAAAGCTCGGTGTGCCCTTTCTGGCGTCCAAACCCCTTGGCTTCCGTGACAGTTATCCCTTGCAGTCCGACCTCCTGCAGCGCCTCCTTCACCTCGTCGAGCTTGAAGGGCTTGATAACCGCCTCGATCTTCTTCATCGCGTTTCCTTCCCCCTGGTCGGCGGGCGGCAGATACCGGCCGCGCCAACCGTTAGCAGGGTCCGTGCCAAGCCCAGCGAAGCCTAAAAAGCGTCTGTTGTCCGCCGTTTAACGGACGTGCACAACGCACCTCCGGTCGCCGCTGCGGGCCTCCGGATTAGAGTTTGAGCAATTTGCCTATTTTATGATCACTACTGCGTATCCCGCGCTGTGACCGAGGGAATTGGTGCGGGGTCGCGCGCGCTCCCGGGGAGCATTACTCTCGCCCGGCAATGATTGAGTTGCTCACCACTGCCGAGATGGCCGAGGCCGACCGCCGCACCATTGCAAGCGGAATCGCCGGTATCGACCTGATGGAAAACGCTGGCCGGGCCGTGGCTGATGCCGTGGCGGCGCGGCATCCTCCGGGCCTGCCCATCGCAGTGGTCGCCGGACCCGGCAACAACGGAGGTGACGGCTTTGTCGCCGCTCGCATCCTCGGCGAGCGCGGATACCGGGTGCGGATCCTCTTGGTTGGAGACGCTGAGCGGCTCAAGGGCGACGCGGCGGTCGCGGCGCAGCGCTGGGGGAGCCCCACGATGCCGGCGGCGCCGGCGGCCCTGACGGCGGCCGACGTCGTCATCGACGCGTTGTTCGGCGCTGGCCTCGACCGGCCCGTCGAGGGCGCGGCGCGTGCCATGATCGAGGCCATGCGCGCGGCACCGTCGGTCTATGCGATCGATCTGCCGAGCGGGATCAACGGCACGACCGGCGCTGTAATGGGCGTCGCCGTCGAGGCGCATGAGACCATCACGTTTTTCCGCCGCAAGATGGGACATGTGCTGTTACCCGGGCGGCTCCACTGCGGAAACATCCGCATCGCCGACATCGGAATTCCGGTGCGTGTGCTCGATGACTTGCACTCGCGCGCATGGATCAGCGCGCCGGAGCTTTGGAGCAAATGTTTTCCCATGCCGCGGGTGGACGGCCACAAATACGCCCGCGGACATGCAGTCGTGGTCTCTGGTGGTCCCACTTCGACCGGTGCGGCGCGGCTTGCCGCGCGCAGCGCTTTGCGGGCAGGCGCGGGCCTCGTCACCATCGCCACACCCCGCGACGCATTGACGATCAATGCGGCGGCGAACCTCGCGGTCATGGTGCGGCCGGTCGACGGGGCGGACGAGCTTGCCGATTTCCTCAACGATCTCCGCCGCAACGTTGTGGTGCTCGGACCGGGAGGCGGAGTGGGGCACCCCATGCGAGATCTGGTTCTTGCCGCGCTAGCGGGGGAGCGTGCGGTCGTGCTTGATGCCGACGCGCTGACCAGCTTTGCCGACGCACCGCAGGCGCTGGCGGCAGCGATCAAGCCCCGATCGAAGCCCACTTTGATGACGCCTCATGAAGGGGAGTTTAATCGCTTATTCAAGCCCTTATCGGTTGAGGCTCATTCAAAGCTCGAGAAGGCTCGCTGGGCGGCGCAACAGGTGGGAGCAGTGGTCCTGCTCAAGGGGCCGGACACCGTGGTTGCGGCTCCTGACGGCCGCGCGGCGATCGCAGACAATGCCCCGCCGTGGCTCGCCACCGCCGGGTCGGGCGACGTGCTTGCCGGCATCGCGGCCGGCTGTCTGGCCCAAGGCATGCCGGGCTTTGAAGCCGCCGCGGCGGCGGTCTGGCTCCATGGGGAGGCGGGCACTGCCGCTGGCCCGGGGCTCATCGCAGAGGATCTACCCGAGGCTATGCCTACGATTTATCGGCAGCTGTTTGATCGACTGGCCGCTGAGCGGCGAGGCGGTTCCTGACGGCCCTTAGTTTACTTTGATGCCGGCTGCCTTCACCAGTTGCGTGTTGGTCTCGATCTCGCGGCGCACCAGCGCTTCGAATTGCTCCGACGTCAAAGGCATCGGATCGGCTCCAAGCTCGTTGAGCTTCTGGCGGATGGCGGGATGCACAAGCGCCTTGGCAATCTCTGCATGTAACCGCGCGCGGATCTCCGCCGAGGTCTTTACCGGCGCGAACACGCCGGCCCAGAAGTTGTACTCGGAGTTCGGATATCCCGCTTCGACGGTCGTCGGCACCTGCGGTAAGGCCGACGCACGCGTGGAGCCGCTCACCGCGAGCGCCTGCAGTTGGCCGTCCTTGAGCAGGGGCAGCGCGTTGATCAAGGGCGCGAAGTAGAAGTCGGCGCGGCCCGCGACCACTTCGGTCAGCGCTTCCGGCGCGCCCTTGAATGGCAGATGCACCGCCTCGAAGCCGGCTGCCAATCGGAACCGCTCGCCATTGAGATGCGACGAGTTCCCCGCGCCCGCCGACGCGTAGTTGACGGTGCCCGGCCTTGCCTTTGCTGCTGCGACGAAATCGCTAAGCTTTTTGTAGCCCTTCGACGGATTGACCACAAAAACCACCGGCATGTTGCCGAGCGGAATGACTGCAGCGAGATCAGTCATTTCGAAGCCCAAATTCGAGCGGGTCGCCGGCGTCACGGTATGCGTGGAGGAATTGGCGAGAATGGTGTAGCCGTCGGGATCGGCCTTTGCCACGGCGCTCATGCCGATCGTGTTGCCCGCCCCGGGGCGATTTTCCACGATAATCGGCTGGGCGAGCTGTGCCGAGACCTGGTCCATCACCAATCGTGACATGACATCCGTGGCGCTGCCCGCGGTCAGGGGAACGACCAGGCGGATCGACTTTGTCGGCCAAGACTGCGCCCAGCCTTGCGTGGACGCGTGGGCCGGAAGGCTCAACGCAATTGCCGCCGCCAGCAACCAGCGGCGCGGCCTCATGCTCGACATGGGGGCTCCTCGACGGCTTTGGTTCGGCGGCACGCGTCCGGACGGCCGCGACCGGACCGCGCTAATAGCACGTCGAGGCGAGATCGGCATGGCCACCGAGAGGCTGCGCTCAAAAGCTTCCTTGAGAAGGGCCGCACCCACGCCTATTTTTGTCGTGCGCCGCCGACTTTGGCCATGATATAAGCCGCGCCGCCCGGCCGCAGCGGAAGTCGGCTGTCGCCAATGCGGGCGTGGCGGAACTGGTAGACGCGCGGGATTTAGGTTCCCGTGACGAAAGTCGTGGGGGTTCAAGTCCCTCCGCCCGCACCACGCCGCGACAGAGCCCGCTTCGACCCGGTCACGCCCGCTTCACGGATTTCATCGATCGCTGATCAGTAGATTCTCATCATGGAAGTCACCGAGACCCTTTCCGACGGCCTTAAGCGCGAATTCCAAGTTCAGGTGCCCGCAGCCGATCTCGAGGCGCGAGTCACCGAGCGCCTGGGCGAGCTCAAGGACCGAGTCCAGCTGCGCGGCTTCCGTCCCGGCAAGGTCCCCGTCACGCACCTGAGGAAGATTTACGGAAAGGCGGTGATGGCGGAGACGATCGAGGCGGTGATCCGCGAGCTCAATGCTCAGATCGTCAGCGAGCGCGGTCTCAAGCTCGCCATGGAGCCCAGGGTCACGATCCCGAATGAAGCCAGTGCGGTGGAAAAGGTGATCGGCGGACAATCCGATCTCGCCTATACGCTTGCGTTGGAGATATTGCCGAAGATCGAGCTGGCGGATTTCAAGGGTATCAAGCTCGAGCGGCAGGTGGCGGAGGTCACCGAGGCGCAGATCAATGATGCGCTCGAGAAGATCGCCGAACAGAATCGGCCGTTTGCCGCCAAATCCGCAGAGGCGAAAGTCGAAAAGGGCGACCGCGCCGTCATCGACTTTGCCGGAAAGATCGACGGCACGCCTTTTGAAGGCGGTACGGGCGGAGATGTGGGCGTCAATGTCGGGGCCGGAACTTTCATCCCGGGCTTCGAGGATCAACTCGTCGGCATGACGGTTGGCGAAACGCGCGTGGTGAAGGTCACGTTTCCCGACAATTACCTGAACGCGCAACTTGCGGGCAAAAACGCCGAGTTCGACGTGACGGTGAAGTCGCTCGAAGCGCCGGGCCAGGTCACCCTCGATGATGCATTCGCGAAGTCGCTGGGGTTGGAATCTCTCGACAAGCTCAAGGAGGCGGTCAGGGGTCGGCTGCAGCAAGAACTCGCGGGATTCAGCCGGCAAAAGCTCAAGCGCCAGCTCCTCGACAAGCTCGACGAGATGCACAAATTCGCGCTGCCTCCGACGCTCGCCGAGGACGAGTTCAAGAACGTCTGGACCACGGTCGAGAACGATCTCAAGGCGCAGGGCCGCACCTTTGCCGACGAGGGCACGACCGAGGAAAAGGCGCGCGAGGAATATCGCGCTATTGCAGAACGGCGGGTGCGGCTCGGCCTCGTGCTCGCGGAAATCGGCGAGAAGAACAAGATCACGGTGACCGAGGACGAGATCACGCGCGCCATTGTCGAGCGCGCCCGCCAAGTGCCCGGGCGCGAGCAGGAGGTCTGGGAATATTACCGCAAGACTCCGGCCGCGGTCGCAGCCGTGCGGGCGCCTATCTTCGAAGAGAAGGTGGTGGATTTCCTCATCGAGCTCGCCACCGTCACCGAGAAGCAAGTCTCGCGCGAGGACCTCCTCAAGGACGACGAGGAGGAGGAAAAGAGCGCCGCAGGTCGATCGTGACCAAGCGCCGCGTTCTGGCGCCAAAGCAGGAGCAGACGCCCGCCTTGCTGTTGTGCCGGCGCGAATCGTGGATATAGGAGCATGGGACGCAAGCTTACCGTCATCGCCCGATTGCTGCGGATGCAATCAAGGCTGCGCTGCTCGTTCTGCGGTAAAGACGCCGACCAGGTTGATCGGCTTGTCGCCGGCCCGTCCGTATATATCTGTGACGAGTGCATCAAAAAATGCGTGGCGGTGCTGGAGCAGCACGGGGGCTTGCCGCCCTCGCAAGCCGCCGCGCAGGATGGGTTGAACCATGCGTGATCCATACGACACCTACATGAACACGCTCGTGCCGATGGTGGTCGAGCAAACCAATCGCGGCGAGCGCGCCTACGACATCTTCTCGCGGCTGCTCAAGGAGCGGATCATCTTCATCAGCGGGCCGGTCGAGGACGTCACCTCGACGCTCGTCGTCGCGCAGCTCTTGTTCCTCGAGGCGGACAATCCGAAGAAAGAGATCGCGATGTACATCAACTCGCCGGGCGGCGTGGTGACCTCCGGGCTCGCGATCTACGACACCATGCAGTTCGTGCGGCCGGCGGTCTCGACCTTGTGCATCGGGCAGGCGGCATCCATGGGCTCGCTGCTGCTCGCCGCCGGACACAAGGACATGCGCTTTGCGCTCCCCAATTCCAGGATCATGCTGCATCAGCCGTCCGGCGGCTTTCAGGGCCAGGCGACGGACATCATGCTGCATGCCCAGGAGATCCTGAACCTGAAGAAGCGCCTGAACGAAATTTACGTGAAGCATACCGGGCAGCCGCTCAAGAAGATCGAGGACGCGCTCGAGCGCGACTATTTCTTGACCGGTGAGATGGCAGTCGAATGGGGAGTGGTCGATAAGGTGATCGACAAGCGCCCCGAGGATGTTTCCAAGCCGTGATCGACGGCCCAGACGGTATTCCACCGCCGGTGGTTCCGCGCCGCACTGCGCGACGGTGGAGGCTGATTTGACTTTTGGTTGATTAATAAAATCTTGATTCTGCCGGCAGTACCGTGGTTCGCTAGGGGTGATTTGGCAAGGACCGACCGCCTGAAGCGTGGAGACGTGTGACATTGGCGCTACGGACTCTTAAAACAACGCCTGTTATGGTCTGCGGCAAGGCGGCCGGTTTGCGCGCGCGGCGGCCGGCCGACGGAGAACGGGAATGAGCAAAGTCGGCAGTGGCGAGTCCAAAAATACGCTCTACTGCTCGTTCTGCGGCAAGAGCCAGCACGAGGTGCGCAAGCTCATTGCCGGTCCCACCGTATTTATCTGCGACGAGTGCGTCGAACTGTGCATGGACATCATCCGCGAGGAGAACAAGTCCTCGTTGGTGAAGTCGCGCGACGGCATCCCGACCCCGAAGGAGATCCGCAAGGTTCTCGACGACTACGTGATCGGTCAGGATCACGCCAAGAAGGTGCTCTCGGTCGCGGTCCACAATCACTACAAGCGGCTCAACCACCAAACCAAGCACAACGATGTCGAGCTCGCGAAATCGAACATCCTGCTGATCGGTCCGACCGGCTCCGGGAAGACGTTGTTGGCGCAAACGCTCGCGCGCATCCTCGACGTGCCCTTCACGATGGCCGACGCGACGACGCTCACCGAAGCCGGCTATGTAGGCGAGGACGTCGAGAACATCATCCTCAAGCTGCTGCAATCGGCCGACTACAATGTCGAACGCGCTCAGCGCGGTATCGTCTACATCGACGAGATCGACAAGATCAGCCGCAAGTCCGACAACCCATCGATCACCCGCGACGTCTCGGGCGAGGGCGTGCAACAGGCCCTGCTTAAGATCATGGAAGGCACCATCGCCTCGGTACCGCCGCAGGGCGGACGCAAGCATCCGCAGCAGGAGTTCTTGCAGGTTGACACCACGAACATCCTGTTTGTGTGCGGCGGCGCCTTCGCCGGACTTGAGAAAATCATTTCTGCGCGCGGACGCTCGACCTCGATCGGATTCAGCGCCAAGGTCTTGGCGCCGGAAGACCGCAAGGCCGGCGAGATCTTCCGCGAGGTCGAACCCGAGGACCTCTTGAAATATGGCCTCATCCCCGAGTTCGTCGGCCGACTGCCGGTTGTCGCCACGCTCGAGGACCTCGATGAGCCATCTCTCAAGCTCATTCTCACGCAGCCGAAGAACGCGCTGGTGAAACAATACCAGCGGCTGTTCGAGATGGAGTCGATCGATCTCACCCTTGCGGAGGAGGCGCTGGGCGCCATCGCCCGCAAGGCGATCGATCGCAAGACGGGGGCACGCGGACTGCGCTCCATTATGGAGGGCATCCTGCTCGACACCATGTTCGATCTGCCGAGCCTCGAAGGGGTGGAGGAGGTCGTGATCTCGAAAGAGGTCGTCGAAGGCACCGCGCGGCCGCTCTACATCTATGCCGACCGGGCGGACCGGACCGGCGACGCGAGCGCGTGAGGACGCTACAACCGCAAGACGCGCCAAGCGGCGCCGATTCGCCCATCGGTCCTCGCGGCGGAGCCGTCGCTGGCGCTATTTCCTTGAATTTCCGGCTTTACTTGACACCGGCGCAAGCCGTCGCCACCTATGATGCCGGCGAAAAAGCGTACGAAGGACCCCATCGAAATTCTCCGGGGAGGGCTTCGTACCCATCCTCCGGCGCACGGCAGGTCTACGAACGAGCCGTGCTTCCCTAGTTCGGCACTCGATCGTGACGCCGCTCAAGCGGGTTACGAACGAGGGGCACAACAATAAGGACCTTGGGCCATGACCAGTGCAAAGCCAAAGCCCCCTCTCATCCCCGGCCAAAGCCGGGCTTACCCCGTGCTGCCGCTGCGCGACATTGTCGTCTTCCCGCACATGATCGTGCCGCTGTTCGTCGGGCGCGAAAAATCGATCAAGGCGCTCGAGGAGGTGATGCGCTCCGACACCTTCATCCTCTTGGCCACGCAGAAGAATGCCTCGGATGACGATCCGGCGACCGGAGCCATTTACGAGATCGGGACGCTGGCCAACGTGCTGCAATTGCTCAAGCTGCCGGACGGTACCGTGAAGGTGCTGGTCGAGGGTGCCGCGCGCGCGAAGGTCGAGCACTACACCGATCGCGCCGACTATTACGAGGCCGCCGCGGTGGTGCTGGCGGATTCGACTGGCGAGCAGGTCGAGGCCGAGGCACTTGCGCGCTCGGTGGTCAACGAATTCGAGAACTATGTAAAGCTCAACAAGAAGGTGTCGCCAGAAGTGGTCGGCGTGGTCCAGCAGATCGAAGACTATGCCAAGCTCGCCGACACGGTCGCTTCGCACCTCGCGGTCAAAATTCCCGACAAGCAGCTGATCCTGGAAACCCCCTCGGTCACCGAGCGGCTTGAGAAGGTGCTCGGCCTGATGGAGAGCGAAATCTCCGTCCTGCAGGTGGAGAAACGCATCCGCACCCGCGTCAAGCGCCAGATGGAGAAGACGCAGCGCGAGTATTACCTCAACGAGCAGATGAAGGCGATCCAGAAGGAGCTGGGCGACGAGGAGGGCAAAGACGAGCTCGCCGAGATCGAAGACAAGATCAAGAAAACCAAGCTCTCGAAGGAGGCGCGCGAGAAGGCCACCCACGAACTCAAGAAGCTGCGCCAGATGTCGCCGATGTCCGCGGAGGCGACCGTGGTGCGCAATTATCTCGACTGGCTGCTGTCGATCCCGTGGAACAAGAAGAGCAAGGTCAAGAAGGATCTCAAGCTCGCCCAGGAGATTCTCG
>Ga0081455_10001292_pt1 | contig 31147 bp, 31 predicted proteins | sample TabmetS3T2R1_FD_70207 | JGI IMG/M metagenome (GOLD analysis project Ga0081455, IMG submission 70207) | Tabebuia heterophylla rhizosphere microbial communities from the University of Puerto Rico - S3T2R1 | ecosystem: Host-associated > Plants > Roots > Rhizosphere ... | reverse complement strand
CGAGCACCACGAGATCGGGGTCGAGCACGGCGGCGGCCGCGGCGGGCGTGTCTCGTGTCGTGCACACGTCGTCGGCCGCGACGATCGGCGAGCCTCGCGGCGCGGTGGGGCGGGAGGACACACCGCACCGCGGACACTTCCTCTCGGCCTACGAGCGATCGAAGTTCCTCGGCGAGCGAGCGGTCGTCTCGTTGGGCGACGAGCTCGGGGTCGTCGTCGTGTGCGTCAACCCATCATCCGTGCAAGGTCCCGGACGCACGGACGGGTCCGCGAAGCTGCTGCTGGATCTCGTGAACGGCGCGCTCCCGTTCTTGGTGGACACGTCCGTCTCGATCGTCGACATCGACGACTGCGTCCAGGCGCTGGCCCTGGCCGAACACGCAGGGGTGCCCGGCGCTCGGTACCTCGTCAACGGTGCGACGCTGACGATCCGGGAAGCCGTCGACCTGCTCCGCGACGCGTGCGGCCAGCCCCGCCGCGCGCGCTTCCTCCCTCGATGGCTCGTGCGGGCGGGCGCACCGCTGGCCTCGACCGGCGCCCGTTTGGTCGGTCGCGACATGGCGCTCTGTGGGGAGATGGTGCGGACGCTGCTGCACGGTCACCGCTACGACGGCTCGCTCGCCTCGAGGGAGCTCGGCCTGCGATACACCTCGATCCAGGACACGGTGCGACGGACGCTGACCTGGTACGCCGAGCGAGGGATGACCCCCGCACCCAGGGAACTCCGGGGATCCGGCCGAGGTCGGGGCGCGTAGGATGGGTGCCGGTGCGGCCCCAGATGCGCCCCGCCCGTCATCCAGGAGGAACCCCGTGACCGATGCCGAACGTCCCGACCGGAACCTCGCGATGGAGCTGGCCCGCGTGACCGAGGCGGCCGCGCTCGCGGCGGGCCGGTGGATCGGCCTCGGCGACAAGATCGCGGCCGATCAGGCCGCGGTCGACGCGATGCGGCTCATGATCGACACCGTCTCGATGCACGGCACGGTCGTGATCGGTGAGGGTGAGAAGGACGAGGCGCCGATGCTCTTCAACGGGGAGGAGGTCGGCAACGGGGACGGGCCCGGCGTCGATGTCGCCGTCGATCCGATCGACGGCACGACGCTCACGAGCGTCGGTCAACCGAACGCGCTGTCGGTGATCGCGCTCGCACCCCAGGGCACGATGTTCTTCCCGGGGGCCGCGATGTACATGGAGAAGGTGGCCGCGGGACCCGAGGCCGCCGATGCGATCGACGTCACAGCCTCACCGGAGGAGAACGTTCGACTCGTCGCGAAGGCGAAGGGGATCCGGCCAGAGGAGGTCAGCGTCACGATCCTGGATCGCCCTCGGCACGCCGAGATGATCGCCGCGGTGCGCAGCGTTGGCGCCCGCGTCTTCCTGATCACCGACGGTGATGTGGCGGGCGCGATCTCCGCCGCAGCGCCCCGCACCGGCATCGATCTCCTCCTCGGGATCGGAGGGACCCCGGAGGGCGTGATCGCCGCCGCTGCCCTGAAATGCCTGGGCGGGGCGATCCAGGGCCGGCTCTGGCCGCGCGACGACGCCGAGCGATCGGCGCTGGTCGAGGCCGGGTTCCAGCTCGATGCCGTGCTCACCACCGACGACCTCGTCAGCGGAGAGGACGTCTTCTTCGCCGCCACCGGCGTGACGACCGGGAACCTCTTGCGCGGTGTGCGGTACTGGCCGGACGGCGCCACGACGTATTCGCTCGTGATGCGTTCGCGTTCGGGCACCGTCCGCTGGGTCGAGGCGGAGCATCGGTTCGAGAAACTCGAACGCTTCTCCCCCATCGCGTACCGTCGCTGAACGGTCCGACGGCGTGGCGCCGGGCACCCCGCGATATGCTCGGGACTTCCAGAACGCAGGGGGTTCCGATGGCGGAGAAGACGATCCTCGTCTGCGATACCTGTGGCCGCCCGGCCGCCGAAACCGCGACGATCAAGGTCGCGCGCGGCAACTTCGTGAAGGACCTGTGCTCGACGCACGTCGACGAGATGATCGCCGGCGCACGGCGTCCACGTCCGGGCCGACGCAAGGGCGTCGTCAGTAGCGCTGCCGCCGCGCCGAGGAAGCGCGGCCGCCCGCGCAAGAACCCGTAGCGTTCGGCGCCGTCCGCCCGTCCGAGATCTTCGTCATGCTCCCGCTCGAAGCGGCGCCATCACGCGCTCCGCGAACAGGTCCAACTGCTCCGGTTCGATCACGCTGAACGGCAGGACCCACGGAGACACGACGATCTCCTCGACGCCGATCGACTCGAACGCGCGCACGCGCTCGATGGCCTGCTCCGGGGTGCCGGACAACGTGTCGGCGAGCCACGATGTGGGGGTCTCGTCGCGCATGGCGCCACCGGGCATCGCGTCACGGCCACGCTCGAACACGGCCCGGAACGCTGCCTCGTCCTCGCCGAGCAAGGAGTAGAGGCCGACGCTGAGCCGGAACGTCGCAGGATCGCGGCCGATCCGATCACAGGCTCGACGGGCCGCTGCGGCTCGGGCCGCGTACGTCGCCGGGGACCATCGCCAGGCGCCGTTCCAGCCCTCGGCGTGTCCGGCAGCCAGCCCCAGCAGCCGCGGGCCTCCCTTGCCGCCGACCCACAGCGGGATCCGAGGCCGCTGCCGAGGAGCCGGCCGCAGCGGGGCGTCACGCAGCTGGAGGTCGCCGGCGTCGACGGTGGCCGGGCTCCCCGACATCAAGGCGTCGAGCGCGATCAGCGTTCGTTGCAGGGACCCGAACCGATCCCCGACCGTGCCGAACCGATATCCGAATGCAGCGAATTCTTGCTCGAGCCAGCCCGCGCCGACCCCCAGGTCGAGCCGGCCTCCGGAAAGGCCGTCGATCGTGGTCGCCATCTTCGCGAGGATGGACGGATGGCGGAACGCAGAGCACAGGACCAAGGTTCCGAGCCGGATCCGGTGCGTGATCGATGCGAGGCCCGCGATCGCCGTGAGCGGTTCGATCGCGGCGATCGGTTCGTGTTCCACTCCGTAGCGGGCGAACGTGTAGAAGAGGTGATCCGAGACCCACGCGGAGTCGAACCCGAGCTCCTCCGCACGCCCGGCCCACAGGGCCATCGCCTCGAACGTGATGGGCTGGCCGCCCGGCACCGAGAATCCGTACTGCGGCAGGCTCAGGCCGAAGCGCATCCGGCGAGCTTAGCGGCAGGGCTATGGGGTGGGCGACGCGATCGGCGCGCCGGAGGAGATCGTCCCGCGCATCACGATGTTCCCGGATGCGTCGCGGACGATCACCGTGTGGAACTCACCGAGATCCCGGTCGAAGTCTCGAACGACGATGCCGCTCCCGGACGCGTCCAACGAACGGATCGTGCCGACCGTGAGATGCAGACCGCGCGGGCCACGCAGGCGCGCCGTGAACGGCGCCCCCTTGCGCTCCGCCGACGGCACGCCGTTCACGAGCACGACGGCCATGTCGCGGATCGAGGGCGACACGAGCGTCAGAGCGCTGCCACCCCCGCCGCCCTCCGCCGCGGGTGCCAGCGTCGCGAGGTACACGTCGCCCTCGGGGTCGGCGCCCTCCACGGTCTCCAGCAGATGCCGGAACCGCACGGCGGCGTTCTCTGCCGCGTCCGTCTGGGCCTGTGCCGCCTCGTCGGAGCGCGCCGCGCGCCCCGCCATCACGGCACCCCACCCGAGGCCGGACACCGCCAGCATGGCCGCGACCACCGCGGCGACGGCGAGCCGCCCGCGGCTGGGGGCGACGTGCTGGACGGGTCGGCGCTGCACGGAGCGCTGCACCGCGTGCACCACACGATCCTCGAGGTCAGGATCGGGCCCGGGCTCGGCGGGAGCCACCGAGAAGGCCAGGATGGCCGCGGCCGTGTGGAGCTCCGAGGCCTCCTTCCGACAGGCGGCGCACCACGCCACGTGTCGGTCGATCGCGTCGGTGTCACGGGCCGGTAAGGCGCCGAGGGCATGCTCCGCCAGGAGATCGCGGACGGCGGGGCAATTCACCGGAGATCCCTGCCCTCGTCGGTTATCGCAGGTCCCGGCCCACGCCGCTCACCAGAGATCCCGACCCTTGACCGCTTCACAGCAGGTCCTTGCCTTCGTTGGCCTTGCGGACCTTGATCATCGCCGAGCGCAGCCTCGTCTTGACCGTTCCCAGGGGGATGCCGTCGGCCTCGGAGATCTCGCGGGCGGTGAGCCCTCGGAAGTACGCGCGCGAGACCAGCCGGCGCTCGGCTTCGGTGAGCGTTTCGAGCGCGCGCATCGCGGCGTCACGCTCCATCAGCACGGCCTCCTCGTCCAGACCCGGTGCGTCGGGGACCTCGTCGACCAACACCAAGGTCGGGCGCGAGACGCCCGTTTCGCGGCGGAGGCGATCCACCGCCAGGTTGTGGGCGATCGTCATCAACCACGTCGACAACCGGCCCCGGCCGGGATCGAAACGAGCCGCCTTGCGCCAGGCCGTGAGGAAGACGTCCTGCGTCAGCTCCTCGGCGGACTCGCGGGTTCCGAGCAGGCGAAGGCCGAGGGAATACACGGGCCGACCGAACCGCGCGTACAGCGTGCGGATCGCGTCGTCGTTGCCGGCGAGGAGCCCTTCCATCAGTTGCTGTTCCTCTCGCGGGAGGAGCGGACCGTCGTTCCGAGCCTGCACCCGGTGTTCCTTCCGGTATACGGAGCGCGCGTTCCTGCCGGCTTGCCGGCCCGAGCCTGCTCCCGCGCGCCCTAGCATCGTTCGACCTGCGCCCGGGCATCCGCTGCCTGAGCAGGGGCATCATGGCACGCACGGCGCCCCTGCACATGGTTCGACCGGGCATTACGCTCGGTTCGAACCACATCTCCATACTCGTCGAGCGAAGGCCTATCGATGCGAGATCCAGGATCAGCCCCGGCCGCCGGACGGGCGGTCCGGGCAGCGTGCGCGGCCGTCGCCGCGGCGGCGTTCGTGATGCTGTGGGCGGGGGGGTCCCCCGCCCAGGCCCAGTCGGCGGATGAGGTCTGGCGGATGCACCTGGACGGGGTGGTCGACCCCTTCGTGGCGGACCACCTGTCCACCGGCATCGCCGAGGCGGCCGACGCGCAGGCCGCCGCGGTCCTGATCGAGATCGATACCCCCGGCGGGCTCGACTCATCGATGCGCGAGATCACCCAGGCGATCCTCAACGCGCGCGTCCCGGTGCTGTGTTACGTCGCGCCTCAGGGAGCCCGCGCCGCGTCCGCCGGGGCGTTCGTGCTGATGTCGTGTCCGGTGGCAGCGATGGCCCCCGGGACGAACGTGGGGGCTGCAACACCGGTCGGGTTGAACGGGGCCGTCGGCTCGGACAAGGCCGTGAACGACGCGGCCGCGTACATGCGAGGCCTCGCCGAGGAGCAGGGCCGCAACGCCGACGTCGCCGAGTCCTTCGTTCGAGATGCCACGAGCATCAGCGCCGAACGAGCCCTCGACGACGGGGTGATCGATCTGATCGCCGACTCCGAGAGCGAGCTGCTCCGAGAGGTCGACGGCGAGACGGTGCAGCTGAGTGACGGGAGCGACGTCACCTTGGCGACGGCCGGGGCACCGGTCGTCGATCGTTCCATGGGAGCGTTCGTCGGGCTGCTGCACGACCTGCTCGACCCGAACCTCGCGTTCATCTTCTTCTGGCTCGGCATCGCGCTGATCGTGCTCGAGGTGTTGGTGCCCGGCCACATCTTCTCGGGCACCGTCGGAGCGGTCCTGCTGGTCCTCGCGATCGTCTCCTTCGGGTTGTTGCCGGTTCAGCTGATCGGCATCGCGCTGCTGATCGCGTCCGCAGTCTTCATGTTGATCGAGCTGAAGGTGCCCGGGTTCGGGGTCTGGGGCGTCCTGGGGATCGTCTGCCTCGTGCTCGGGGGGTGGTTCCTCTACGACCGGTCCGGCGGCGTGTCGGTCTCGCCGGCGGTGATCGTCCCGGTCGCGGTGCTCGTCGGTGCGTTCTTCTTCGTCGTGGTCACGAAGGTCATGCGTCTTCGTACGATGCCTCCGGCGAAAGGCCCCGAGGCGATCGTGGGCAGGGAGGGTGTCGTGATCGGACGCGGCCTGAGTCCGGAGGGCATCGTCCGGGTCGCATCGGAGGAATGGAAGGCGGTCGCCGAGGGCGGAGGCTCGATCCCCACCGGCGGCGCGATCAGGGTCGTTCGGCTGGACGGGCTCGTGCTCACCGTCGCGCCGGTCACCGACGAGCACGGCCGGGCGGATGAACGCCCGACGGACCCCAGGGCCGGGACGACCCCGGTCGAAGGAGGAAGAAACCTGACATGAGTGCTCCGTTGATCGGCCTGATCGTGGTCGTGGTCCTCGTCGTGGTGTTCCTCGCGAAGGCGATCCGCGTGGTGCCCGAGTACCAACGGCTGGTCGTGTTCCGTCTGGGCCGGCTCCTCGGGCAGAAGGGGCCGGGCCTGGTGCTGCTGATCCCGTTCGTGGACCGCGGAACCGTGGTGGACCTGCGGGAGTTCTACCTGGAGATCCCGCGCCAGGATTCGATCACGAAGGACAATGCGCCGATCGCCGTCGACTTCGTGATGTTCTACAAGGTGATGGACGCGCAGACGTCCGTCGTGCAGGTCGGGAACTTCGCTGGCGCGGCCCTCAACATCGCGGCCACGACGCTGCGCGCCGTGATCGGCGACATCCCGCTCGACGACGTGCTGGCCAAACGCGACGAGATCAACCAGTTGCTGCGCGCGAAGCTCGACGAAGTGACCGAGCGCTGGGGCGTGAAGGTCACGAACGTCGAGATCCGCGAGATCATCCCGCCCGCCTCGGTCCAGGAGGCGATGACGCGCCAGATGTCCGCGGAACGGACGCGCCGCGCCGTCGTCACCGAGGCCGAGGGCCAGAAGTCGGCGGCGATCACGGTGGCTGAGGGCAACAAGGAATCCGCGATCCTCAACGCCGAGGGAGCGAAACAATCGGCGATCCTGACCGCCGAGGGCGAACGGCAGGCGGCGATCCTGCGGGCAGAGGGGTTCGCGCTTGCACTGCGCACGATCAACGAGCAGGCCCTGGGCGCCGACGAGAAGACGATGCGACTGCAGTACCTCGACGCCCTGCGCGCGCTCGGCGTCTCCCCGTCGTCGAAGGTCGTCGTGCCGATGGAGCTGTCGGGACTGGTCGCGGGGTTCACGGCCGTCGCGGAGGCCGCCGGTGCGAACGGCACTAGCTCCACGTGAGGGAGGCGGCGTCCGGCCACACCCTGGTCCCGGCCCTGCCGCTGCGGACCGAACGGTTGGTGCTGCGCGCATTCACGCTTGAGGACTTCGACGCGCTGTACGCGTACCAATCGAGGGCGGATGTTGCGCGGTTCCTGCCATGGGGACCTCGCACCGCCGACGAGGTACGGACCGCGTTGGGAACCAAGATCGACCACACGTCGATCACGAGCGAGGGCGACTTCCTCGCACTCGCGGCCGTTCGTGCCGACACCGACGAGCTGATCGGTGACTTCATCCTCGGGTGGGTCAGCGCGGAGCACGGACTCGGAGAGATCGGCTACATCGTGCATCCCGATCACGCGGGACACGGGTTCGCGACCGAGGGAGGGCGCGAGATGCTGCGGCTCGCGTTCGAGGAGCTCCACCTGCATCGGGTGATCGGACGGTTGGAGGCACGCAACACGGCATCGGCGCGTGTCCTCGAGAAGCTCGGCATGCGCCTGGAGGCGCATCTCATCGAGAACGAGTACTTCAAAGGTGAATGGCAGAGCGAGCTGCTCTACGCGATCCTGGATCGCGATTGGGCCGAGCTGCAAACGTCCGCGAGACGAGGAGGTCACGCCGCCGACTGAGCCCGAGCGCGACCGCCCAGCGGCGCGCCGGAACCCCTGACCCGTCTCGGGTGTAGGAAGGTGCGGTGGTGACCGAGCTGCGCCCCGTGGGGGGCCGACCGACGGACGACGCGGAGCTCGCGATGCGAGCGCGCGACGGCGACGTGCGCGCCTACGAGGAGCTGGTCGCGCGCTACCAGGAGGTCGCGTACCGCGTCGCGTGGGTGGTCGCGCGAGGCGCGGGCGAAGCGGAGGACGCGGTGCAGGAGGCGTTCGTGAAGGCGTATCAGCACCTCCCTCGGTTCCGACCCGGGGCTCCGTTCCGACCGTGGCTGTTGCGCATCGTGGCGAACGAGGCGCGCAACCGAGCGCGCTCCTCCCGCCGCAGAGAGGGGTTGGCGCTCCGCGTCGCGGCCCAGCCGGCGGACGCGGCCCAGTCACCGGAGGCCGCGGCGCTGGAGCGTGAGGACGCCGAGCTGCTCGCGGCGGCCCTCGGTCGGCTCTCCGAGCGCGACCGGCTGGTGATCGCGTACCGGCACCTGTTCGAGATGAGCGAGGCCGAGACGGCCGAGGCACTCGGTGTCCGGGTCGGAACCGTGAAGTCGCGGCTCTCACGCGCGATGAACCGGCTCCGGGCCGACCTGGTCCCTGCCGCGAACACAGAGGTGATCGATGAGCGCTGAACGGCTCCGAGCCCTGAGCGACGACGAGCTGGGTGCACGCCTACGGGTGGTCACGGCGTCGTCGTGGCCCGAGACCCCCGACGTCACGGCCGCGGTCACCACTTCGATCCGTGGCGCGGAGCGGCATCCTTCACGCATCCCCCTCTCGCTCGGCCTGCCGAGCCGTCGCCGCACCGTGCTCGTGATCGTGGCAGCCGTGCTGGCGCTCGCCGCGGCGGCGTTGGCCGCGAAGCTCGTGATCGACATCGGGGCGGTGTCCGTGCAGGTGCTCCCGGGTCGGCCGACCGCGCTGCCGAGCGTCACGGCCTCCGGCGCGGATCTCGGCCGGCCCGTCACGATCGAGCGGGCAGCCGAGATCGCGGGGTTCCGTCCTGGGATGCCCGCGGAGCTCGGCCCACCGGCCAGGGTCTGGGTGGACCGCACCCGACCCGACTTCGCGCCGACTGAACCGGTCGCTCGCATCGCGATGGCCTGGCGTCCCCAACCATCACTGCCCCGGATCCACGGCAGTCGCTACGGCGCCGTGCTGCTCGTGTTCGAAGGCGAAGGCAACGCACTCACGAAGACGCTCTTCGAGCAGACGGACCGGTACGGCGAGGCGATCGTCGACGGCAGGATCGGCTTCTGGACCTCGGGCCCGCACGAGCTCGAGCTGCTCGATCCCAGCGGGGGCACCTCCCGGTTCCTCGTGGAGGGCAACGTCCTGCTGTGGCAGGCGGAGGGGTTGACGTATCGGCTGGAGTCGATGCTGCCGAAGTCGAGAGCGATCCACCTCGCCGGAACGATCGGGCCGGCTACGTTCCCGGAGGGTTGACGGGCCAGCGCGGTCGCCGCAGACCGGGTCGTCAGACGGGCAGCGCCATCCCCGCCTGCTGCATCGCCAGCTCGAAGTCGTGCCGGTTCGACACGGCCTGGAACGCGTCCTCCACGCTGACCCTGCCGTCCTGCACGAGCTGGAGCAGCGACTGGTCGAACGTGACCATGCCGTAGAACCCTCCGTCCTGGATCACGTCCTTGATCTCGTGGGTCTTGTCGGGGTCCGCGATCCGTTCCGCAACGCGGCCCGTGTTCACGAGGATCTCCAGGCTGGGCGTGCGACCCCCGTCGGACGTGGGCACGAGGCGCTGGCAGATGATGCCCCGCAGCGTCCCGGCGAGCGCCAGCCGCACCTGCTTCTGCTGGTAGGGCGGGAAGAAGTCGATCACCCGGTTCACCGTTTCGGTCGCATCCACGGTGTGCAGCGTCGACATGACCAGGTGCCCGGTCTCGGCGGCCTGGATCGCCGCACGCACCGTCTCGGTGTCGCGCATCTCCCCGATCAGGATCACGTCGGGATCCTGCCGGAGCGCTGCGCGCAGAGCGACCAGGAAGTCCTGCGTGTCGTTGCCCACCTCGCGCTGGTTGATCGAGGCCACCTCGTCGCGATGCAGCACCTCGATCGGATCCTCGATCGTGACGATGTGGACCGGCTTGGTCCGGTTGATGTAGTCGATCATGGCGGCCAGCGTCGTCGTCTTCCCGGATCCGGTCGGGCCGGTGACCAGGACCAGCCCGCGATGCTCGTCCGAGATGTTGCGCACCGCCTCGGGCAGGCCGACCTCTTCGAACGAGGGACCACCGAATCGGAGCTTCCGCAACACCATGCTGACCGATCCCCGCTGGCGGAAGACGTTCACGCGGAACCGTCCCACGTTCGGGATCGAGTACGCGAAGTCCACCTCACCCGTGTCCTTGAACTTCTCCTTGCGATCCTCCGGGATGATCCCGTCGGCGATCGCCTGGGTCTCGATGCCGGTGAGTGGATCGCGCTCGAGCCGGGTCAGGCCTTTCGGCAAACGGATCATCGGCGCGGACCCCACCTTCACGTGTAGGTCCGAGCCCTCGCCGGCGACCAGGTCCTCCAGCCAGCCGTTGAACTCGGGCACGATCGGCCCACCGTCGCGGGACATCGTGGCGTTGCCCTCCATCGTGTCGTCCTCCGAACGTGGATCTGCTCCGTCGCGCCGGACCGCCCCGGCGCTCACGCTTCTCCATCGGACGCCGCGGACGCGGACTTCAGTCTTCGTACGCATCTCGCTCGACCCAGATGCGTACGTCGCCGCTGGCAGACCCCAGGTATCCGCCGATCCCGACCGGGGAACGCCGGCGCGATCAGGGGACCCGCGCGACCAGATGGCACATCGCCGAGCGCTCGGAGGGTGGGTCGAACGACGTCATCTCCATCGCGGGTCGAGAGGCACCGAGCATGCCCTCGAGGAGCCCGCGATGGACCGCGCACACGAGGTCGCGGTGCTCGTCGAGGAGGTCACGGAACGGGCATCCTCGCAGGGTGACCTCGACGGTCCGAGCGCTCCGGCGCCGGAAGCGCGGATCGAAGCCGGCATCGGCGAGGGCTTCCTGGAGCACCGCGAGGTTCGGTCCACCGGGGCGGCGGGCTCCCGGCTTCGGAACGCTCCGCCCCACGAGATAGGCGCCCCAATCCCGCGCGATCTCCGTCGCGCGGTCGCGTTGCCGGGCACCGGTCATCAGCCCGGCGAGGATGTCGGCGAGCAGCCGGTAGTCGCGGCCCTCCCGCGCCTCGCGATCGACCGCGGTGTAGACCGTCTGGGGCCGTCCCACCGAGGCGCTGCCCCGCTGGCTCTCGCTCGCGACGAGTCCCGCCTCCTGCAGCCGGCGCAGGTGGGGTCGGATGGTGTTCGGGTGTAGGGACAAGCGGGTGGCGAGCTCGCGGACGGCGACCGGACGGCCCGAGAGCCGGAGGTAGCGATAGAGCCGGTAGCGGGTGTCGTCGGCCAGCGCCTTGTGGACGTCGATCGGCGCGGGTTCGGCCACACGTTCCTCCGTCGTAGACTGGATTTCCACGGTCGACACCGTGCGAACCAAGCTTAGAGCCGAAGAGGAGTCCGCGTGATCACTCAGGACGACGTTCGCCAGGCCCTGCGACAGGTGATGGATCCCGAGATCGGACGTCCGATCGAGGACATCGGCATGCTGCGGGACATCGAGATCGACGGCGGAACCGTGCGCGTGCACGTCCTCATCACGATCGAGGGATGCCCCCTCAAGGACCGGATCACGCACGACGTCACCGCCGCGGTCGGTCCGCTCCCCGGCGTGGAACGCGTCGAGGTGCCGCTGACGCCGATGTCCGCGGAGCAGCGTCAGGCGCTCGTCCAGGAGCTGCGTGGCGCGGCGCTCGGACCACACGCCGGCGGCGCCCCGCGCACGATCTCCTTCCCCCCCACCACGTCGGTGATCGCCATCGCCTCCGGCAAGGGCGGCGTGGGGAAGTCGAGCGTCACGGTGAACCTCGCCGCAGCCCTGGCGGCCGAGGGTCACTCGGTCGGCATCCTCGACGCCGACGTGTGGGGATTCAGCGTGCCGCGGATGATCGGCGTGTCGGGGCAACCGGTCGGGTTCGAGAACATGATCCTGCCGCTCGAGGGCCACGGCGTGAAGGTGATCTCGATGGGGTTCTTCGTCCCGAAGGACACCCCGGTGATCTGGCGCGGTCCCATGCTCCACAAGGCGATCGAGCAGTTCCTCGGCGACGTGTACTGGGGCGACCTCGACTTCCTCCTGTGTGACCTGCCGCCCGGGACGGGCGACGTCAGCATCTCGCTGGCCTCGTTCCTGCCCGGCGCATCCATGCTCGTCGTCACCACGCCGCAGGAGGCGGCCCGTGAAGTGGCCGAGCGCGCCGGGAAGATGGCCGAGCGCACGAACCTGGGTCGGCTCGGCGTGATCGAGAACATGAGCTTCTACGTCTGTCCGCACTGCGGCGAGCGCGAGGCGATCTTCGGCGAGGGCGGCGGCCGTATCGCGGCCGAGGCGCTCGGCGTTCCTCTGATGGGTCAGATCCCGCTCGAACCGGTCCTCCGCGAGGGAGGCGACACCGGTATCCCGATCGTCCTGTCGCATCCCGAGAGCGCGACGGCGGTGGCGCTGCGCGGGGCTGCGGATGCCGTGGTCAGAGCCGCGAAGTCGAAGGTGGGCAAGCCGCTCACCCTGATGACGACGTAGCCGGCTCCTCGTCCGAGCCACGGTTCGCGTCGAGCGGCGGGCCTCCGCCCGAGGGGGCGTCGGTTTCGGGTCGCAGCGCCCACCGCACGAGCACGATCGCGCAGAGTGCGGCGACCGTGAGGGCCGTCCACTGGCTCCCCGTCAGCCCGAAGAACCGCTTGTCGATGCGCAGCGAGTCCTCGACGATCCGCGAGATCCCGTACCACAGGCCGAACGTCAGCGTGAGGATGCCCTCGCGTCGCGGCTTGCGCATGAACACGAACCACAGCACGCAGAACAGGACAGCCGCGCTGATCATGTCGTACAGGGCTGTCTGATGGACCCCCACGCCGTGCGCGATCAGGTTCCCGTGGATGTCCCGGAGGGTGGCGCCGCTCCTCTTGATCACCTCCAGGGACCCGTTCTGCAGGTTCGCCTGGCAGACCTCGTTCGCGCAGCTGAACGGGGGGGCGAGCGTGCCACCCTCGTACCGCCAGGCGAGCAGCCACGAGGTCGGCTTGCCCAGGTGGTCGCCGATGATCAGGTCCCCGATCCGCCCAACCGCGATCCCCAGCGCCAGCGACGGCGCCGCAGGGTCAGCGACCTGGAAGAACCGGATGCCCTGGTGCCGCAGGCGGAACGCGTTGATGATCACCGCCCCCGCGATGCCACCCAACAGCGAGATGCCTCCGCGCCAGATCGCGAGCATCTGGCCCACGTTGTCGAACTCGGAGACGTGCGCGATCACGTAGAACAGCCGCGAGCCCACGATCGCGCCGATCAGCGACCAGAACACAACCCCGTTCACCGTCTCGGTGCTCACGCCCCAGCGCGGCCCGATCCGCCCGAGGAGCCATGCGCCCGTCATGAACCCGATCGCGATGAACAGGCCGTGGGGCGAGATCGCGAACGTGTCACCGAACCGGATCCGGTCCAGGACCGGCCAGCCGATCGACGCGAGGAACAGGGGCATGCGGTCGAGTCTATCGACGGCCGCGCGGCCAGATCGCGGCCAGCGCCCGGCCCATCAGGAGCCCGCTCGCGACGTCGGACGGGTAGTGGACCCCGAGGTACACGCGCGAGGCGCCGACCGCGGCGCCGAGACCGGTCATCGCCGCGCGAGCCGACGCTCCCAACCCGAGCTCGCGGGCCGCGACCGATGTGAACGTGGTCAACACCGCCGGGTGACTGCTCGGCCAGGAGGTCCCCTTCGGGGGCGCGATCATCGCCCGCGTTCCCGCGGGATCGGCCTCGTACGGCCGGGGGCGGTCGACCACGCGCTTCACGCCCTGCCCGAGGAGCCACGTGGCTCCGGCGGCCGCGAGGGCGCGCCCCGCCTGACGCCCGCGCCCCGCCGCCGCCAGCACCCCCGCGGCGGCGCACGCTGCGTAGAGGGATCCGAGCTCCGTGATCCCGGTGAACACGCGATCCGCCGCCTCGCCGTGACCGCGGTTCACAGAGGCGAAGAGTTCGGCGTCCGCCTCGCGGCCCACGTCGGTCGCCATCGCGGCCCACCCCACCGCCACCGCGCCCGCGGTCAGTGCCACGCCCCGCGCGATCGAGCCGAGCCTCACGCCCCGAACCTCACGAGGATGCCTCGATCTCTCGCTTCTGGGCCATCACGCCGTGACGCAACGCGAGCTGGGCGCCACCAACCGCGTTCAAGCTCCTGGCGGCGAACCCGCCGAGCGGTCCGCGGAACCGGTAGTCGACCTCGTGCCGCAACACGCTCCGGTCGTAGGGAAGGCTCGCGACCGAGGTCGTCACCAGGGCGTCGAGGATCCCCATCAGCCGGACCCGCGATCGCCAGGGCGGTTCCCATTCGACGACCTCGGCGCGAACCGTGGCCCGCACGCCCATGAACCCCATCACCACCGTGTACTCGGCGCCGAGGCCCATCCCGCCCCGCGGCATGCGCACGGAGATGATGTGGCGGTCCCAGTGCGGGAGGTTCCGCGGGTCGCTCGCGACCTCCCACACCTGCTCCGGGGCCGCGTCGACCTCCACGGAGAACTCCGCGGTCGTCACGACCCGTCCACGCCGTTCCGGGTCGTCGGGCCGCCGGGTCCGGCACCCCTCATGCGAGGTCCGCGCTGCCGCTGGACCACCCGTGCCACCACACGAGGCGCGACGGCACGATCCGTACCAGCGCGCCCGCGGCGGGATGCAAACCCGTCGCCAGAGCCCGAGCGGTCTTCACCCCCGACCCCAGTTCATCGAGCAGGTAGCACGACCCCGTGCCCTGCGCCATCGCGCCGGCCATGTCGCGAGCACGCCAGGGGCTGGGCTCGTCCACGGTGAGCGCGACCGGCGCCTCGGCACCGGCGCTGGCGAGCCCCAGCGACTCGGCCGGCGCGGCCGCGTAGAGCGCGGTTTCGGTGGCGAGCCAGCGGACCGGCAGAACGACTGGCCCGTGTTCGCCGGACACCGTCAACGCCCCCTCCCCGCTGCGACCGAGGGACGTCCGGATGTCGACCGGGAGCTCGGCGAGAGGGTCGCTTCCCTGCTTGACCGAACGGAACGTCGCGTGTGAACCCGCCTCGCCGCCCCAACGCCCGCGGCCCTCCTGCACCCCGTCCTCGTCGAGCAGGGCCGTGCGTTCGAGATCGATCCCCACGAAGACCCGCCCCGGAGGGGTCCACGCGAGCGGCACCTGGTGGGCGTCGAAGGCGTACCCGGCGAAGAAGCGGGCGTTCTTCTTCGAGAACCTCGCCGTCGCGCGTGCGATCGAGGTCGCGCCGGCGACCGCGCTCCCCCACGTCGAACGATCCAGCGCGTCGTAGGTGCGCACCGTGCCGGTGAACGTCACCGCCAGGTCACCGAGGCGCACCATGCCCGCGACCGACGGGTCCGTCTTCCACGCCCGCGTCTTCACCGACCCGCGGGACGTGGTGAGCCAGACCCGTCCACCGGAGTATGCGAACACGAGCGGCGTGCAGTGCGGGCCGCGCGGCGTCGGGGCGGCCACCGCGCAGAACCGACCTTCTTCCAACACCTGCTGCACGGCGGTCGACAGGAAGCTCATGTGCGCTCGGCCCTTCGTCGGCCCCGCCACCCCGTGCCGGGCGGGTACGCCAGCATCAGTCCGGTCCAAAGGATATGGCTCGCGAGGCTGGCGAGCACACCCCCCGACCACCAAGCCAGGAGCCCCCACAGCGCTCCGCCGACCACGGCGCCGGCGACGATCGGCAGGGACCGGCTGGACGCGTTCGCCACGATGTAGCCGAGCCACGCGATCGTGGCCGCCGCTCCGGCGGCGAGCGTCTCGGCAGCCCTGCCCTGCACGAGCCCACGCCAGAACAGTTCTTCGGCCGGCACCATGACCACGAGCGAGAGCACGAGCGACTCGGCGAGCGAGATCTCGGCGGCCTCCTGGTACTTCTCCATCACGTCGCGCCGGAACGGCTGCCAGTGGGAGGCGGCCCAGACGAACACGCGCGTCCCCACGTAGAGCGCGATCCCGCTGAGCACCCCCACGGCGAACGCGACACCGTCCGCGACCTCAGACGCGGCCACTGGGGGTCGCGCGGTCACCGCGGCCAGCCCCATCCCGCCAAGGACCCACGGCATCAGCCGCCACACATCTCGCCGGCCGGCCGAGACGACCCACCAGCCCACGAACGAGGCGAGCGTGCCAGCGATGATCACCGTGACCTGCATCCGCCCTACCCCCAGGCCCTCACGGCAGGAACCTCGTCTTGACCGCGACCTCGGCGGTGAACGCGGTGACGACGGCCAGGTAGTAGAAGCCGGTCGCGGATTGCACGGCCGAGGCACGCTCGCCGCGGAGCGCCGAGCGGGTCAGGATCGAGATCAACAGCGTGGTCCCGACCATCCCGAGGGCGATCCAGGGCGCGAGCGCGCCGGCGGTCAACAGCGGGTTCAACGACGAGGAGGATTCGATGCCCCCGAACCCGCCGGAGATGACCGCGACCGCCTCCACCACGACGGCAACGATCATCGTGGTGGTGGCCCGGTTGATCGGTCCTCGTGAGAGCCCTCGATCCGTCAGGTACCAGTGCCCCAGCAGCAGCCCGTCCGTGATCGAGCCGAGGAACGCGGCCCCCGCCAGCAGCTGGAACAGGCTCACCCCATAGGGTTGCCGGCCGGTTCCGGCCATCGCGAGCAGGACGGCGACCGCCGCCCCGACCGAAGCGAACCCGGTCACCCGCGCGATCCCCCGCCGCCGGGCGAGCATCGAGGCGAACGACGCACCGATCGCGCCCGCGGCCACGAGCGAGAGCCGCGTCGACCACATGCCGGCGTCGTCGCCGGGGATCGCCGCGACGTCCGTGGACCACCACGCGGCGAGGGCGACCACGAACATGATCCCGGTCACCAACGTGAAGAACCCGCGCTTCACCTCACGCCACAAGGGCGTGCACCACAGGAACGCGACCGAGCCCGCCACGGCCTCGGCCAGCACCAGCGCCATGTAGCCCGCGGCCCCGGTCACCTTCGCGCTCCCCCCGGCATACGGCCCCCAAGCCTACCGGGGCCGACGTTCCCGTCGGCTGCCGGTAGGCTGGCTCGCCGTGAACGACTGGCGGACCTACGACGACGTCGCAGAGACGTACGAACGCGTGCACGGCGGGCGGTTCGCCGAGGTCGCACGCGACCTGGTGACGCAGGCCGGCATCGCCTCCGGCGACCGCGTGCTCGACGTCGGAACCGGCACCGGGGTCGCGGGCGAGGTCGCGATCGACACCGGTGCCGTGGCCACCGGCATCGACGAATCGTTCGGCATGCTGCGGGTCGCGCACCGGGATCGACCCGGCTTGCCGGTGGCGGCGGCCGAAGCGATCGACCTCCCGTTCCGCGACGGGTCGTTCGACGCCGTGATCGGATGCTTCGTCCTGGCGCACTTCACGAAGTACCAGACGGCCCTGTTCGACATCCGGCGCGTGATGCGCCCCGGCGCGAGCCTCGCGGTGTCGTCATGGGCCGATCGTGCCGACACCTATCAGCAGACGTGGCGCGACCTCGTCGAACAGGTCGTCCCCCGCGAGATGCTGGATCCCGCATACGCCGAGGCCGCACCGTGGCACGACAAGTTCCGCTCGCGCGAGGCCATGGAGGAGACCCTGATGGACGCGGGCTTCCGGCACGTCCGCACCGAACCCGCCAAGTACCGGTGGACGTACTCGATCGACGACTACCTCGCCGGCGTGGAGGTGTTCGCCACGGGACGGTTCGTGCGAGAGATGCTCGGCGACACCGGGTGGGCGTCGTTCCGGGCACGCGCCCGTGAGACGTTCGTGGAGCGCTTCCCCGATCCGCTCCACGACACGCGCGACGTCATCCTCGCGACCGCCACGAAGCCCTAGGCGCAAGAGACAGGGTCCGCCCGCCCAGCAGCGGCGAACTAGGCTGCCGGTGTGAACCGGAGACAGCGGCGCCACGAGATGCAGGATCCGTGGGACGACTTTTCGTTCGGCGGTTTCCTCGCCGGATGGCGCAATCCACACCGCCGATGGCGGGGGCACTCGATCTTCTGGGCGTCGGGCCTCGCGATGCTTTTCCTCGTGGTCGTCATCGCGGTGATGGGATTGGTGTCCCTACTCGTCCGATAGCCCCGGAGTGTCAGCTGAGATCGAGGACGCGGAACTCCTCGGCGAGGTCGACACCGATCTTCTCCCCGGCAGCCTTCGCTTCCTCGCGCATGAAGGCGTCGAAGAAGCGGATCCCCTCCGTGAGCTGGCTCTCGTGCTCGGCGAGCGCGGCCACCTTCGTGTCGAACGTGTCCGTGACGTCCTGGGTGTGGTTCGGCTCGTTCGTCCATCCGAGCCACACCTCGCGCACCTCTTGCACGTCGAGTCCTTCCCCGAGGTGCTCCGAGTGGAAATGCGGGTTCCCGGCGCCGGGGAACGATCCGTCGAGCGCGATCATCCCCGCGGTTCGATGATCGGAGTGGTTGTAGTACCGGTTCTCGAAGAACACCGCCGTCGGGTCCACCGAGAGCACGGTGTCGGCGCGCACCTCGCGCACCCGCCTGATCACGGCCTCACGGACGATGTCGGTGTTCTCGAGCTCGCCGTCGTGGATGCTCAGGATGCGCACGCTCGCGAGCCCGAGCACCTCAGCCGCGGCCTCGGTCTCGCCCTTGCGGATCTGCGCGAGCCGCGCGCGATCCATCGTGGGGTCGCTCGAGCCGCGGTCGCCGTTGGTGAGCACCAGCAGATGGACCTCTCGACCGGCGCGGGTCCACACCGCGATCGTGCCGCCGGCAGCGATCTCTGCATCGTCGGGGTGCGCGAACACCCCGAGCACCGGACCATCGCTCCGCCCGGGTTCGAGTCCCTCATCCTCCGACGCGGGTGGGTTGGCTGCGGCCATCATGGGGTCGGCCCCGCGTCAGGCTCCGGCGCGATCCATCACGAAGCGCACCAGCGTCCGCACGGGCACACCCGTCCCACCGCGTGGCCCCAGGTCGTTCCCGCGCTCCGAGAACGCCGGCCCAGCGATGTCCAGGTGCACCCAGGGGATGTCACCGACGAACTCCGCGAGGAACCAGGCGGCCGTGATCGCACCGCCGTAGCGCTCGCCGACGTTCTTGATGTCGGCGACCGAGGAATCGATCAGCGGTCGGTAGTCGCGGAACAGCGGCAGCTGCCAGATCGGCTCACCGGTCACCTCGCCCGCGGCGATGAGCTCACGCGCGAGCGCGTCGTCGTTGCCCATCGCGCCGCTGATACGGTCGCCGAGGGCGATCATGCATGCGCCGGTCAGCGTGGCGGTGTCCACGATGAGCTCCGGCGAGCGTTCGGCGAGGAACGCGAGCGCGTCGGCCAGCACGAGCCTCCCCTCCGCGTCGGTGTTCAGCACCTCCGACGTCGTGCCACCGCGATGCGTGATCACGTCGCCCGGTTTCTGCGCGGAGCCGCTCGGCATGTTCTCCGAGCACGGGATCGCGGCGATCACGTTGATCTTCGGTTTGAGCTGCGCGATCGCCCGCATCGCGCCGAGGATCGACGCGGCGCCTCCCATGTCGTACTTCATCGACTCCATCCCCTTCGCGTCCTTCAGGGACAGACCCCCCGAGTCGAACGAGATCCCCTTGCCCGACAGGGCGATCGGCGTCGCGGTGCCGGCGCCCGTGTACGACAGCTCGATCATGCGGGGCGGGTTCACGCTGCCCCTGCCGACGCCCAGGATCCCGTTGAATCCGCCCTCGGCCAGCTGGCGCTCGTTCCAGATCTTGCACGTGAGACCCGTCGATCGCGCCATCGCGCGAGCGCGCCGCGCGATCTCGGCCGGAGGCATGTCGCCCGCGGGGGTGTTGACGAGGTCGCGCGCCCAGGCGACCGCGCCGGCGACGATGCCGGCGCGTCGAGCAGCCGCCGTCAGCCCGCTCGTGTTCCATCGCGGGTTCCCGACCGCGACGACCCTGGTGAGATCGGCGCCATCCTCGGGCTTCGTGCCCTTCGACCGATAGGCATCGAACCGGTACGACCCGAGGGCGAGCCCCTCGACCGCGGCGGTCACCGCGTCCGCCGCCTGCCTCGTCCCGAACACCGACGGGAACGTCGTCGCGACCGCGCCGAACCGTCGCGCGACCGGTGCGGCCTTGCCGAGCACCCGGCGGGCGACGTCGACCGTGAAGGCGTCCTTCGATCCGACGCCGGCGAGCAGTACCGCCGCCGCCTGGAACCGGTCGCCGGATCGCCTCGTGACCAGCAGCTGCTCGCCTTTGCGGCCGGAGAGCTTCGCGTCGTTGACCGCCTGGGCGAGCCCGAGCGAACGCACGTCGCTCCCCACGGCCGGGCCTTTGTACACGGGGACGACGAGCAAGCCCGCCCGGACCTCCGCCGGCGATGCATCCGAATACGAGAACGTGGTCACGGACATGGCTCCTTCGGTCGAGCGGGTGAACGGCGGGCAGTGTAGTGCCAGGACGCATCGCCGGGTCGTGGATGTGTCGCCGCGGCCGCCTGGGCACGCCGCTACCCTGTGCGGCGATGAAGACGAAGGACATCCGGGATCTGGTCTGGTTCGCCGAGGACGAGCCCCGGCACGAGACCCTGTTCGAGTCCGAACATCTCTGGGCCCAGGTGATCTGCCTGCAGCACGCCCAGGGCGTGGGCCCGATGAGCGACGAACGATCGGACGCGATCGTCACCGTGCTCGCCGGCGAGGTCGCGGCCCAGGCGGGGAGGTCCCGGTCGCGGATGGGCCAGTGGGAGGCGCTCCTGGTGCCCGCCGGCACAGAGCTCACGCTGAAGAACGCGTCCTCCGAACCCACGGTCGTGCTGCTGACGCTCGCCCCTCCACCTGCTCCGCCGGGATCATCGCCGTCCTGAAGCGGCGCCGGGGCCGGCCGGTCCCAGCGCGATCACGTATCGGCGCAGATCCCGCAACGTGCGACCCATGAGCCGTCGCATGATCGGTGCGTAGAGGAAGGCGGCGAGCTCGCCGACGACCGGCACGGCGAGCCCGACCTCCTCGATCCACGTGAGCCGCGAGCCTCCCTCGACCGGCGCCAGGGCCCACGATCCCCGACCCCGGACGAGCCCGCCGTGGCGTACGTCGAGCCGATCGGGAGGGGTCCAGCCGGTCACCTCGATCGGCTCGGTGAACACGGGCACGCCGAGGATGCGCGTGCGAACCGCGATCCGAACGCCCACGCCACCACGCTCGGCCGAGGTCACCTCCACGCGATCCGCGTCACCCATCCATCGGGGCTGACGCTCCCAGTCGACGAGTACCCGCCACATCTCTTCAGATGCCACCGGAAGCACGATCGAACGTTCGAGCCGCATCGGGCGAGTGTAGGCGCGCCCGCCGGACTACCCTTCGAGGTCATGACCGGAGCGCGAGCGTGAGCGAACCCGGCGCGGCCGTGGCGGCTGCCCTCGTCACGCCGAGCGGGCCACCGCCCCTGCGCGGTGACGCGCTCCGGGCCACGGTGACCGCTCCCGGCGGGATCGCGTGGGACGCCACGGGGACGATCGTCTACGTCGGGAGCGCCGAGGGGCTCCCGACGGTCCCGACGATCGGCGACCCGGAGCGCGGATGCATCGTGCCGGGGTTCGTCGATCCCCACGTCCACCTGCCCTTCGTGGGCTGGCGGGCGGATGAGTTCGAGGCGCGGCTGCGCGGCACGTCGTACCGAGAGCTGCACGGGGAGGACGGCGGCATCTACCGTTCGAGCCGGTTGCTCGCCGAGGCCTCCGATGACGACGTCATCGCCTTCTGCCGGCCGATCCTGGCCGAGATGATCGCGCACGGCACGACCGCCCTCGAGCTCAAGACCGGCTACGGGCTGTCCGTCGAGGCCGAGCTCCGGCAGGCGCGCCTGGCCCGGCGGCTCGCCGACGAAGTCGCCGCACAGACCTGCAGCGTGACCCTGCTCGCGTGCCACGCCGTCCCGCGGGGGATGAACCGCGAGACCTGGACCCGCGTCGCCTGCGACGAGCTGATCCCGGCGGCCGCGGCCGAGGGCCTGGCCGATGCCGTCGACATCTATGTCGAGGACATCGCGTTCTCGCTCGAGGACCTGGAGGCGGTAGCCGCGGCGGCGGCCACCGCCGGGCTCCCGCTCCGCGTCCACGCCGACCAGCTCGGTCCGAGCGGGGCGGCGGCTGCGGCCGTGCGGCTGGGGGCCCGGAGCGCCGACCACCTCAATCACGCCGGCACCGATGGGGTCGCGGCGCTGGGTGACGCGCCGGGCACGACCGCGGTCCTGCTGCCCGCGTCGTCGTTCTTCTTGCGGGCGGGAGCCCCGCCCGTCGCAGCGCTGCTCGATGCGGGCGCCGCGATCGCGATCGCGACCGATCTGAACCCGGGCACCTCCCCCGTGTCCTCGATGCCCGAGGCGATCTCGATGGCGAGCACGATCTACGGACTCGAGCCGCTCATCGCGCTGACCGCCGCCACCGTGAACCCCGCCTGGGTGCTGGGGCTCGACGACCGGCTGGGACGCCTCGCGCCCGGTCTCAGGGCGGACTTCCTGATGCTCGAGGAACCGGCGTTCGCCCAGGTCCCCTACCGGCCGGGCCACGACCCGGTCCTCGCCACGTTCGTCGGCGGCGAGCTGGCGTGGGGCCGCATCACGCGCTGAGCACCCGCGTTCAAGGAACACGTCTCAGCCAGGCTAGTCGAGGTCCCCGGTGACGGTTTCCGCCGCCCGCACGAGCGCGCCGGCGCGCACGAGGGCCGCGGCATCGGCGATGTCGGGGCCGAATTCACGATCGGCCTCGAAGAACGGCACCGATCCCCGGATCACGTCGTGCACGGCGCGGGTCGCGGGGCCGGGCTCCAGCGGCGCGCGGAGGTCGAGCGCCTGCGCGGCGGCGAGGGACTCGAGCGCCACCACGGTCTCGGCGTTCGTGACGATGTCCCGCGCATGCCGCGCCGAGGTCATGCCCATGCTCACGTGATCCTCCTGCCCAGCGCTCGACGGGATCGAATCGACCGAGGCGGGGTGGGCGAGCGACTTCGATTCGCTCACGAGCGACGCCGCGGTGTACTGCACCAGCATGAAGCCGGAGTTCAGCCCGCTGCCGTGCACGAGGAACGGTGGCAGCCCGTTCGATTGCTTCGCGTCGAGGACGCGGTAGAGCCGACGCTCGCTGATCGAAGCGAGCGACACCACCGCGGTCGCGAGAGCATCGAGCGCCACGGCGATCGGCTGCCCGTGGAAGTTGCCTCCGCTGCGGATCTCCCCGTCGTCGGGGAGCACGATGGGGTTGTCGCTCACGCTGTCGATCTCGATCGCGAGGACGCGGGTGGCGTAGGCGAGGACGTCGCGCGTCGCCCCGTGCACCTGCGGGGCGCACCGGAGCGAGTACGCGTCCTGCACGAGATGGGTGGAGTCTCGGTGCGACGCCAGGATCGGCGATCCGACGAGCAGCCGCCGCAGGTTCGATGCGCTCGCGGACTGGCCCGGATGGGGACGGAGCCGCTGGAGCCGTTCGTCGAAGGGGGCATCGGTGCCGAGCGCCGCCTCGATCGTCATCGCGGCCACGACGTCGGCGGTCGTGGCGAGCCGCCCGGCCCGCTCGGCGGCGAGGATCCCGATCGCGAGCATCCCCTGCGTGCCGTTCACGAGGGCGAGCCCCTCCTTGGCCGCGAGCGTGATCGGCGAGAGCCCTGCAGCCGACATCGCGGCGGCGGCGCGTTGCACCCCGCCCTCGGGCGCGAGCACCGCGCCGTGACCGATCAAGGGGAGAGCCAGGTTCGCGAGTGGGGCGAGATCGCCCGATGCACCGAGCGAACCCTGTTGCGGCACCGCCGGGATCACGTCGCGGTTCAGCATCTCGACCATCAGATCGATGAGCTCGGGACGCACGCCGGCATGACCGAGCGCCAGCTCGTGTGCGCGCAGGACCAGCATCGCGCGCGCCTCCTCGCGAGCCAGATGCGGGCCGACGGCCGTGGCGTGCGACCGCACGATGCCGTGCTGCAGCTCCGCGGCCTGGTCGGGTTCGATCCGGACGTCGGCGAGCGACCCGAACCCGGTCGTCACACCGTAGATCGTGGCGCCGGAGCTCACGGCCTCTTCGACCACCGCCCGGCCGGCTGCAACCTTCGCGCGTGCCGGATCGGGGAACGACACCGGCGCGCCCTCGGCCACGGCGGCGACGTCGGCCGGCGAGAGCGAGCCCCCCAGCTCGATCACCGGGTCGACCTCGGCGGCCACGGACTCACCCGACCGGCTCCAGCCGTTGCACCGTGATGGGCTCCTCGACGACGCCGTGGTCGCCGGGCCCGACCCGGTACGCCCCGGCGCCGACGGCCGACGCGATGGCCCGCTCGACGTCGCGGCCCTCGAGGTGCACCGCGGCGAGGTCGTCGCACGCGAGGCCTGCAGGGAGGATCCCCTCGCCGACGAGCCGGTGGTAGCCGGGACGGCGCGCGGGTTCGCTGTCGTAGTGCGGGCAGAAGCTCCCCGGCACCAGCCCGAGCCCGTCGTGGAGCGGGTCGGCATGGCCCAGCAGGAAGGAATCGGTGGTCCCCGCCTCGAACCAGCAGAGGCCCCCGGCGCTGCCGCCCGCCATGACCACACCCGCCTCCCACGCCTCACGCAGGATCGTGTCCAGGCCGTGGACACGCCACACGGCGAGCATGTTCGCCGTGTTGCCCCCCGCGACGAGCACGACGTCTTGGCCGAGGACGAGCGATCGGAGATCCTGGACGGTGCGTTCGAACAGCGGGAGGTCCGACGCCTGGAAGCTGTGCGCCGGGAACGCCCGGTAGAACGCGATCACGTCTCGATCGGCGTCGCCGGTGGCGGTGGGGATCCGCAGCACGCGGGGCCGTGGGACATCCGCCAGCTCGAACAGGAACCGGAACACCGGATCGTCGTACCACTGGCCGCCACCCATCGCCACGACGTGGCGGACCGGGTCGGTCACGCCGGGTCGCCCTCGGTCATCGGGATCCGGACGTGCCGCTCCCGGGCGACATCGACCGCACGCTCATAGCCGGCGTCCGCGTGACGCACGACCCCCATGCCGGGATCGGTCGTCAGCACGCGGGCGAGTCGTTCGGCCGCGTCGGCGGTCCCGTCCGCGACCACGACCATGCCCGCGTGGATCGAGTACCCGATCCCGACGCCGCCGCCGTGATGCACGCTCACCCAATGCGCGCCCGCCGCCGTGTTCACCAGGGCGTTGAGGATGGGCCAATCGGCGATCGCGTCGGAACCATCGGCCATCGCCTCGGTCTCGCGGTTCGGGCTGGCGACCGACCCGGCATCCAGGTGGTCGCGGCCGATCACGATCGGGGCGGAGACCTCGCCGCGTTCGACCAGCTCGTTGAACCGCTCCCCCGCCCGATCACGCTCGCCGTAGCCCAGCCAGCAGATGCGTGCGGGCAACCCTTGGTAGGCCACCCTCTCGGATGCGAGCCGCAGCCAGCGCTGCAGGCGCTCGTTCTCGGGGAAGAGCTCGGCGACGGCGCGGTCGGTGGCGTCGATGTCGGCGGGATCACCGGAGAGCGCGGCCCACCGGAACGGCCCCTTGCCCTCGCAGAACAGCGGGCGGACGAACGCGGGCACGAAACCCGGATAGCTGAATGCTTCTTCGTGCGACAGCCCGCCCTCGACGGCCCCGGCACGCAGGTTGTTCCCGTAGTCGAACGCCACCGCTCCACGGTTCGCGAACGTGATGATCGCGTGCACGTGCGCGGCCATGGAGGTGAGCGATCGGCGCACGTATCCGTCGGGGTCCTCGTCGCGGAGCGTCGATGCGTCCTCCAGCGTGAGCCCCGTCGGCACGTATCCGCCCAGCGGATCGTGGGCGCTGGTCTGGTCCGTCACCACGTCGGGCTGCCAGCCGCGCGTCACCAGCTCCGGCAGCACCTCGGCACAGTTGCCGACCAGCCCGATCGACACCGCCTCGCGCGCCGACCGCGCCTCCTCGATCCACCGCAGCGCCTGATCGAGGTCGTCGGTCTCGCGGTCGAGATACCGGGTCTTGATGCGCCGCTCGATCCTGGCCGGATCGACCTCGACGCACAGCGCCACGCCGCCGTTCATCGTGACCGCGAGCGGCTGCGCACCCCCCATGCCACCGAGTCCGCCGGTCAGCGTGACCGTGCCGGCGAGGGACCCTCCGAAGTGCTGATGCGCGCACTCGGCGAGCGTCTCGTAGGTGCCCTGGAGGATCCCCTGCGTCCCGATGTAGATCCACGAGCCCGCCGTCATCTGGCCGTACATCGTGAGCCCCTGCGCCTCGAGCGCCCGGAACGTTTCCCAGTCGGCCCACTTCGGGACGAGCATCGAGTTAGAGATCAGCACCCGAGGTGCCATCGCGTGCGTCCGGAACGCGGCAACCGGCTTGCCCGATTGGATCAGGAGCGTCTCGTCGTCGGCGAGGCTGCGAAGGGTGCGGACGATCGCGTCGTACGCTTCCCACGACCGCGCCGCCCGGCCGGTGCCCCCGTACACCACGAGGTCCTGCGGGCGCTCCGCCACATCGGGATCGAGGTTGTTCATGAGCATCCGCATCGCGGCCTCCTGCGGCCACGACCGGCAGGACAGGGTCGCGCCTCGCGGCGCGCGAACCTCGCGGGGCCCTCGCGGAGCACGGACCTCAGGAGCGCTCATCGAACATCACCTCCTGGCCTGATCCCGCGATGCTACCCGCGTCGACCGCCGCGCGGTGGCCGTCCCGAGATGACTGCACCGCAGGTCAGGTGCTTGAGCAGGCCACCCGCGACGGGTAGCGTCCCCCCGATGGCCGTCGGAACTTCCCCCTACGATGCCGCCGACGCGTACGCCGATGTCGTCGCACACATGGCGCGCACGCGGGCGGCCGACGGTCGTGCATCCACCGCGGGCGCGGCCGACGACGCGATCCGGGTGCTGATCGCCGACGACGAGCCAGAGCTGAGGATCGCGCTCGCCGACCTGCTCGAACACGAGGATCGCCTCACGTTGATCGGCTCCGCCGGCGACGCGACCGAGGCGATCCAGATCGCCGTGGAGGAACGGCCCGACGTCGCCCTGGTGGACGTGAAGATGCCCGAGGGCGGCGGCGCCCACGCGGCCCGTGAGATCATCCGCGTTTCCCCGGACACCCGCGTGATCGCGCTCTCGGCGTTCGAGGATCGGCCGACCGTCCTCGAGATGCTCCGGGCCGGCGCGGTCGGCTACCTCGTGAAGGGCATGGCGGGCGACGAGATCGTCGGGTCGATCCGCAAAGTGGTGGCGGGGGGCGCGAGCCTGTCCTCGGAGGTGATCGCGGGCATCGTGCAGGAGCTCACGTTCCAACTGCAGCGCGAGGACGCCCAACGGCGAACCCTGGACGCACGACGCACCGAGATCCAGCGCTTCGTGGGCGGTGAGGGGCTCTCGATGGTCTTCCAACCGATCGTCGAGCTCGAGTCGCGCGTGACCGTGGGGTACGAGGCGCTCGCCCGCTTCTTGTCGTTCCCGCTCCGGCCTCCCGACGAATGGTTCGCCGAGGCGGTGGCGCTCGAGCTCGGCGTGGCGCTCGAGGCCTCCGCGATCGAGCAGGCGCTCCGCGAGCTGCCGAACATCCCGGACGATGCGTACCTCGCTGTGAACTGCTCGCAACGAGCCGCGGAGACCGCCGAGATCGCGGAGCTCCTCGACCCGCACGCGCCGAGGATCGTGCTGGAGATCACGGAGCACGAGGCCGTCGAGGACTACGACGGGCTCGTAGCCGCGCTGCAGCCGCTGCGCGATCGGGGTCTCCGGGTCGCGATCGACGACGCGGGGGCCGGGTTCGCCAGCCTGCAGCACACGCTTCGGATCGCGCCCGACATCGTGAAGCTCGACCTCAGCATCACGCGGGACATCGACCGTGAACGAGCCAAGCGTGCGCTCGCGACCGCCCTGACGTCGTTCGCCGACGAGATGTCGATGACGATGATCGCGGAGGGCATCGAAACGGCGGAGGAGCTCGAGGCCCTGATGGAGCTCGGGATCCGCTTCGGTCAGGGGTTCTTCCTGGCGGAGCCGGGCCCGCTGGACTGACGCGAGACCTGCGCGCTCCCCGGTGCGCCGATCCCTGGCGCTACCCGGCGCGCCGGTCCATCGCCCACGACGAGCCCGTCGAGCCCTTCGTGAACTGCTTCATCTCGGTCGCAACCGCCACGGCCTCCGCATAGTGCTGGAAGCCGCGCCGATCCGTCGACGCGATGCCGATCGACACCGTGAGGGTGGGGAACCGTTGGAGCTCCCCGCGTCGGTTCGTGACCTCGATGTAGCCGCGCTCGCGGTCCTCGAGGTCGTAGAGATCGGGCGCCGTTCGGTCGAACCGCTCCACGATCGCCTGGGCGACCTCCTCGGCCATCGACGGTTGCACCACGACCACGAAGTCGTCGCCACCCACGTGACCCACGAAGGCCGCGCCGCCGGTGACCTCACGCGAGACCTCGTCGAGCAGCCGCGCGCTCATCTGGATCACCTGATCTCCTCGCATGAATCCGTAGTGGTCGTTGAACGCCTTGAAGTGGTCGAGATCGGCGTACAGGATCGCGAACGGCTCGCCCCGATCCACGCGCCCGTCGATCTCTTCCTCGATGCGGACGTTCCCGGGCAGCCCCGTGAGCGGCGACTGCGCGCGCATGTCACGTGAGCGGCGCAGCACACCCCGGATCCTGGCCAGCAGCTCCGGCGTGTCGAACGGCTTCACGATGTAGTCGTCCGCCCCGATCGCGAAGCCTTCGAGCTTGTCGGCCGACAACCCTCGCGCGGTGAGCATGATGATCGAGACCGCGGCGGTCCTCGGATCCTGTCGGAGGCGGCGTGTGAGCTCGAAGCCGTCCATGTTCGGCATCATCACGTCGGCGAGCACGAGGTCGGGGCACCGCTCCTGGGCGAGGGTGAGGGCCTGCGCGCCGTCGCTCGCGACCCGGATGTCGTACCCCGCCGCCCGAAGTTCGATCTCGAGGAGCCTGGCGATGAAGGGGTCGTCGTCGACGACCAGCAGGCTCTCGCCGCCTCCGGGGTCCACCCCGTCCACGCTGAAGCCTTCCTCGATCTCGCTCACGTTGCGTTCCACTGCGGTCCGGCCTCCGGCACGTCTCCCCGATCGGTCCCTTCTGGAATCGGCACTTTATCCCCGGAGGTGAAGCGGATCGGGGAGGCTCTTCGGATCCGTCGGTCGACCCCCTTCCTCCCGGAGCCGCGCTTCGCCGGGGCATCCGTCACGCCGAGCGCTGCCGTGGCACGATACCCACGGGTCCGCGGCGATCGGAGGGCGTGATGGAGGTGCTCGACAACTTCCTCGGCGCGATGGGCAACACCCCGCTGGTGCGGCTGCATTCGGTCACCCGCGGCGTGCGCCCGACCGTGCTCGCGAAGCTCGAGATGTTGAACCCGGGCGGGTCCGTCAAGGATCGGATCGGCATCCGCATGATCGAGGCCGCGGAACGCGAGGGGAAGCTCCGGCCGGGCGGCACGATCGTGGAACCGACGAGCGGCAACACCGGCCACGGCCTGGCGATCGCGGCCGCGATCAAAGGCTACAAATGCATCTTCGTGATGCCGGACAAGATGAGCCAAGAGAAGATCTCCCTGCTCCGGGCCTACGGCGCCGAGGTCATCATCACCCCCACGGCCGTCGCGCCGGACTCCCCCGAGAGCTACTACCGCGTCGCCGACCGACTGACCGAGGAGATCCCTGGCGCGTTCCAGCCGAACCAGTACTGGAACCCCGAGAACCCCGCGACCCACGAGGAGACGACCGGCCCCGAGATCTGGGCCCAGACCGAGGGACGGATCGACGTGTTCGTGGCCGGGGTGGGAACGGGCGGAACGATCACCGGGGTCGGGCGCTACCTGAAGCGACAGAACCCCGATGTCGTGATCGTGGGCGCCGATCCTGAAGGCTCCGTGTACTCCGGTGACGAGGCTCGGCCCTACCTCGTCGAAGGCATCGGCGAGGACTTCTGGCCGGGAACGTTCGACCCCGCGGTGGTGGACCGCTACGTGCGGGTGAGCGATCGAGACTCGTTCCTCACCGCCCGGGCGGTCACGCGCCGGGAGGGGATCCTCGTCGGCGGGTCGTGTGGCTCGGCCGTGTTCGCAGCCCTGCACGTCGCCCGCGAGCTCGACGCGTCGAAGACGATCGTCGTCCTGCTGCCCGACACCGGCCGGCAGTACCTGTCGAAGATCTACTCCGATCCCTGGATGCTGCAGTACGGCATGCTCGATCGTCCCGACATGATCCGCGTGGAGGAGGTGCTCGCGGCCAAGGGCGGGGAGCTGCCTGCCTTGATCACGGTGGGGGCACACGCGAAGGTCCGCCAGGCCGTCGACGTGCTCCAGCGACACGACATCTCCCAGGCGCCCGTGGTCCGTGAGGAGACCGCCGACGTCACCGGGATCGTCGGCTCGATCCGGGACCGCGAGCTGCTCGAGCGGGTCTTCCGTGATCCCGACGCGCTGCAGGCCGACGTCGCCGAGGTCATGGCCCCGCCGATCCCGTTGGTCGAGTGGGATCACCCGATCGAGGCGGCCTTCACGGAGCTCGAGACCGGTCCCGCCGTCCTGGTCGCGAAGGCGGGGCAGGTGCTGGGCGTCCTGACCCGAAGCGACCTGCTCGACTTCCTGGCCCACCGCCGGCAGGGCCGTCGCTGAGCCCAACGTTGCGTTCGCTGGGGATCGACGTCGGGGTCGGCAAGGGGCTGGACCTCGTGCTCCTGGACGAGCGCCTGGTCCCGCTCCAGGTGCTGTCGAGGGTCCACGTTCCCGACGTCACCCGGCTGATCGGGGAGCTGCGCCCCGACGTGGTCGCGATCGACTCCCCACCTCGCTGGGCATCGACCGGCCGTTCCCGCAGGACCGAGCGCGAGCTCGCGGCGCTGAACATCCAGTCGTTCAACACGCCGAGCCAGGAGCACGGGGACGGCAACCGCTTCTTCGCCTGGATGCAGGTGGGGTTCGAGGTCTTCGCACAGGCCGAACGCGCCGGGTTCCCGGCCTACGCGGCCGGCAGCCCCCGGGGGAGGGCCCTGGAGGTCTTCCCCCATGCGAGCGCGGTGGTGCTGGCAGGTTCGCTCGCACCGAAGGGCACGAGCAAACGCGCATGGCGCGAGGCGGTCCTTCGAGGCAGAGGCGTTCGGACCGACGAGCTCACCTCGGGCGACCGGATCGACGCTGCGCTCGCCGCGCTCACGGGGCTGTACGCGCTCGACGGCAAACGGTTCGCCCCCGGCGATCCCACGGAGGGCGTCATCGTGGTGCCCGCCGCCGCCCTCCCGGCCGCGCCCTACCGGGCCGCGGCCCCCCCCCCCC
>Ga0081455_10001291_pt1 | contig 31153 bp, 30 predicted proteins | sample TabmetS3T2R1_FD_70207 | JGI IMG/M metagenome (GOLD analysis project Ga0081455, IMG submission 70207) | Tabebuia heterophylla rhizosphere microbial communities from the University of Puerto Rico - S3T2R1 | ecosystem: Host-associated > Plants > Roots > Rhizosphere ... | reverse complement strand
GTTGGAGTTTTACCGCGGTAAACCAGGGCTGAAGGCTCTTGAGCTCGTCAGCCGAAAGCTGCCGCAGGATGCGGTTTTTTACGAGGTGTTGGGTTTGCACATGCCAGCCTCCGTCGCCCCTTCGGTGGGGCAGAGACCGCGGCATGGGAACCGGACGCGCCGAATAGCGCCTGCTGCGGAGACCTATGGCAAGCCTAAGCCCGTTTCCCCGCTTTTCAAGTGTTCCGGAGTGGATTTTCACTCTGTATGTCGGGGAGCGGGTAGACCAAGTTCCAGGTTCCAATTACTAATTTTTCGCAGAAACGCGAGGAAACGCGAGGGCGTTGAACATGCGCAGCGCAGAAGTGATCCCCGCCATGGCGGAGTGCGCGGCGGGTCAGTTGGCATTCTCCTGTCCGACGACGGGGCGGTCCATCGTCACCGGCATTGAAATGGACGCGGCGACGCGGCGCTCGACTTGGTTCGAGCCGGTGCGCCTGTCGTGCCCGCACTGCGGCGCACAGCATGAAATGTCGGTGAGCGCGGCGTTCATCGCCGATGCGAGCCGACCCGCTGCCGATCCGAACGGGCGGTTCTGATCTCGAGCGAGCCCGGCGCCGCCGTGGCGTATTCGCTGTTCAGCCTCCAGGAACGCGGCCGCCTGTTCGTGTCGCACGGCGAGGCCGTGTACGAAGGCATGATCATCGGCATCCACTCGCGCGAGAACGATCTCGTCGTGAACCCGATCAAGACCAAGAAGCTCACGAACATCCGCGCCGCCGGCAAGGACGACGCGCTGATCCTCACGCCGCCGATCGAGCTCACGTTGGAGTACGCCGTCGAGTTCATCGCCGACGACGAGCTCGTCGAGGTCACGCCGAAGAGCATCCGCATCCGCAAGCGGTTGCTGCTCGAGAACGAGCGCAAGCGCGCCTCGCGCGTCGAAGAGGCGCTGCTGGCCTGATCCCGCCGCTGGCCTGACTCGGCCGGCGGCCTTCTTCAGGAGTTGCGCGGCGACGCTGGCGCGTGCAGGATCGCGCCGCCCGTCACCACCTACTTCTGGAGACCCAGCATGAATCGTTCCATGCCCTGGGCGGCGGGCCTTTTGTTCGTCGCTACCCTTGCGTCCGGCGCCACCGTCGAGGACGTCGGCGATGCCGACTCGTTCGGCCACACCGTCGTGTTCCTCGGTTACAAGCAGACGATCCCCGTCAATCTGTCGATGGATTGTTCCGGCATCGATCCCACGACCCAGCGTTGCATCGTGCTCGCGCCGAGCGGGGTCACGGTGTTCAACGAGAGCAATCTCGCCGTCATCCGCCTCCCGGCACGCGCCACGCGCACGATCCTGTGCCACGCGATGACGGAATTCATCTCGCGCGACAACGCCAATTTCGAACCCGCGCCCGCGCAGCTGACGTTCGTCGCCACCGCGGCATTCACGATCGAGAGCCCGGTCCTCAGCGATCCCGCGCTCATCAACCGGCTGACCGGGCAGCCGTTCAACGGCTCGTTCACGACGAACAGCACGATGAACCAGGAATTCCGGCCGATCGCGGCGAATTCCCAGGAACACCTGTTCTTCTCGGCCACGAAGCTATGCGGCGCCGGGATCGTGAGCCGGCAGCAGCTCATCCAGGTCTACGGCCTCTCGCCGACGCTCGCGACGCAGTTCTTCCAGCGCCCCATCACCATCCGCATGGGCGCCGCCGGGCGATCGCAGGAGGCCGAAGCCGTGCAGTTCCTCTACTCGCTGCGCCTGTTCGGCGACCTGTAGCGGCGAGGCTGGTGCCGGCGTTCTCGCGAACGCCGGCAGTCTCTGCGCAGCTGACTAGCTAGACGACCGCGCGCGAACGGCCACGGCGCGCCGGAGCAGCAGCGCGGCGGCCAGGACGGCGCACAACCACGCGAACGCGTCCCCGATGCGCGCGTAGATCGTCCCGCCGGCGCGCAGCCCGAGATCGGCGACGAGCGTGGCCGGGCGCTCGCGCGTCGTCACAGCTTCGGCGACGACGCGGCCGAACGCATCGCTCGCCGTGAGCCTGCCCGCCTCCGCCGCGCGCGCGATCGCGAAACCGTTTTCGACGCCGCGCACCACGGCCATGCGCGAATGCATGCGCCCGTCGCGCACGAAATCCCAGGCCGGTACGAGCATGAGCTCGACGCCGCGCGCGCCGTAGTCGCGGATCATCGCGGGGAAATCCATGTCCTTGCAAATCGCGACGCCGCGCGTGCCCGCCACATACGAGCCCGTGCCGATCGTGTACCCGAGCTCGAGGCCCGGGATCAGCCGGCGCTTGACGTAGCGCGCGGGCGGTCCGCCCGCGAGCAATTGCGCCGCGTTGACGCGCGAGCCGTCGGTGAGCACCTCGTCGAAGCCCGCGATCAGCGTCGCCGGTCCCGCCTCGCGTGCGGCCGCGTCGAGAACGGCGCTGGCGCGAGTGCCGTCGCGCCCGCCGCCGAACTGCTTCTCGGGCAGCACGATGAATTCCGGCTTCTGCTTCCCGAGCTCGCGCACGACTCCCGCATAGGCCTCGGCCGTCGCGACGTCCTCGGCCTCGCCGCGATACGCATGCGCCTCGGTGCTGTCGATGGCCGCGAGCGCGACGCGCGCATGAGACGTGTAGTCCTGGTTGAGACGAACCACGCCGAACACGAGTGCCGCGGCGAGCGGCAGGCCGCCTGCGAGCAGCGCGCCACGCCTTTCTCCCGGCCGCGAGATCGCGACCGCGATGGCCATCGGCACGAGCGCCGCGATGAACGTGAGTGCCGCGAGCCCGCCGACGCTCGCGAGCTGCAGCAGCGGCAGCACGTCGACGAGCGAATTCCCGGTCGCGCCGAAGCTGCCGTTCGGCGCGAACCGCCCGAAGATCCACTCGACCGTCACGAGCACGAGTGGATAGGAGAACGCCGCCATCCACGCGGGCGTCGCACGCGCGAGGACGCGCGTCAGCAGCATCACGACGACATACAGGGCCCCGAAGATCGCCGACGCGATGGCCAGCACGGGCAGCGGGATGATCTTCCCGTACACCATGTAGATGAACGTCGCGCCGACGAGGCGCACCGCGAGCGCGGCGATGGCCACGCTCCACGCGCGCGGCGCCGCGAGCGCATACAGCAGCAGCGGGATCGGCGCGAGGAAGACGAGCGGGCCCACGGGACCGAGCTCGCTCGACAGCGCGAACAGCACACCGGAGACCAATGTCGCGAGAAATCCGAAGGTCGGGCTTGCGAGTTTCATGTCGTCGCCTTCTTGCCGCGAAAGCCGGCGATGGAGTGTTCGATGGCACGGCCCGCGAGCGCGAGGAACGCCGCGCGCGACATCGCCATGCGCCCGGTCCGCTGCAGCATCGCGAGACCGTGGAGCTGCGCCCAGAAGATCATCACCATCTCGAGCGCGTCGCCGGCCGCGAGCCGCCCTGCCGCCTGGGCCGCGACGACGCGTTCCGACATCATCGCGACGGCCGGCGATTTGCCGGCGCGGAAGTCGCGCGGGAAGCGCCGCTCCACTCCCGTGCGCATCACGAAGCACGCGTCGAAACGCGCCGGCTCGTCGAGCGCGAACTGCATGTAGAGCCTGCCGGCCTGGCGCAGCCAATCGAGCGGATCCGTGGTGCGGATCGACTCGACGCGCTGCTTCCAGGTGTCGAAGGCCTCGCGGCCCGCGGCCTCGAGCAGCTCCTGCTTGTTCGGAAAGTGGCGGTACACCGCCATCGGCGTGATGCCGGCCGCCGCGCTGACCGACCGCAGGCTGAAGGCCGCGACGCCCGAGCGTTCGAGCTCGTCGATGGCGCAGTCGAGGAGTTTGCGTCGTGTGTCCATGTATACACTGTATACATCGCGCCGCCCGGCCGTCAACGCGAAATTGCCGCCGTTGACTCCGCGACGGGCACGGCGTGAAGTACCGGCATCGTCCCGCCGGGAGAAAACCATGAAGATCCTGCTCGCGCTCGCCGCCCTCGTCCTTTCCACCGCCACCGTTGCCGACGCGCCCAAAGCCGCGTCGGCGCCGTCCGATGCGTCGACCTTCATGGCGCTCGAAACCGCCTGGGCCGTGGCGCTGCAGAAGAACGACAAGGCCGCGCTCGCGAAGATCCTCGCCGACGAGTACCAGTTCATCGATCCGTCGGGGCATACGTCCAACAGGTCCGATGATCTGAACGCGCCCGCGGATTCGTTCGTGCTCGAAACCTTCCGGATTTCGGACTTCAAGGTGCACGTGTACGGCGACACCGCGACGGCGACCGGTCTCAATTCCCTGACGGCGAAAGCCGGCGGCCAGGACGCGAGCGGCGACTACCGCTTCACCGACGTGTTCGTGAAGCGCGCGGGACGCTGGCAGGTCGTGGTGAGCCACATCACCCGGGTCGTGACGCCTCAGAAGTAGTTGCTGTGGCAAACTCGCGCGCATGACAGGAGTCGATCTGCAGACGGAAAACGTCGCGAAGCTCATCCAGCTCGCCCTTGGGCCCGTGTTCCTCATCTCGGGCGTCGGCATCACGCTCAGCATGCTGACCGCGCGGCTCGCGCGCATCGTCGATCGTGCGCGCACGCTCGAGGATCGTCGCGAGCATGCGCAGGACGAACAGCGCATCAGGCACATCGACGAAGACCTCAAGTACATCGTGCGGCGCACGCGGTACATCAACAGCGCGATCCTGTTGTCGACGGTGGCGGGTCTCTTCACGGCGCTCGTCGTCACGCTGCTGTTCGCGACCGAGTTCGTGAGCATGAGCGCGGGCGGCATCATCGCGGCGCTGTTCGTGCTGTCGTTGATCTGCCTGTCGCTCGCATTCCTCATGTTCCTCATCGAAGTGCGCATCGCGACACGATCGCTGCGCATCGGCGGCAAGATAAGGCGGTGACATGAAACGATTCGGCCCTGCTCTCGTCGTGGCGGCTGGCGCCGCGCTCGCAACCGCCGCACTCGCTGCGGACCCGGCTCCCGCGGCGAAGCCGCTCTCCACCGCCGACATCATCGCGTCGGCCAGGCCTGCGGATTGGCGGCGACTCGATCCCGCGAATACGCTGTATCTCGAGCTCGCCTCGGGGCGCATCGTGATCGAGCTGTCGCGCTTCTACGCTCCCGCGCACGTCGCCGCGATCCGCAAGATGGCCGAGGCTCACTACTGGGACGGGCTCGCCATCAACCGTCTGCAGGACAACTTCGTCGCGCAGTGGGGCGATCCCGACAACGTGCGGCCCGTGCAGAAGGCGCTGCCCGATCTCAAGCTGCCGCTGCCGCCCGAGTTCACGCGTGCGATCGCGAAGGATCTGCCGTTCACCGCGTTGCCGGATGCCGATGGCTGGGCGAGCAAGACCGGGTTCACCGACGGCATGGCCGCGGCGCAGACGGGCAACGAACAGTGGCTCGTGCATTGCTACGGCGCGATCGGCGTCGGGCGCGACAACGAAGCAGACAGCGGCCACGGCAACGAGCTCTATGTCGTCATCGGCCAGTCTCCACGGCAGCTCGACGGCAACGTCGCCGTGGTCGGAAAGATCTGGCGCGGAATGGAACTGCTCGCCTCGCTGCCGCGCGGCACCGATGGCGGCCTCGGCCTCTACGCGACACCCGGTCAGCGCGTGCCGATCAAGGCGCTGCGCCTCGCGAGCTCCGTGCCCGAAGGCGAGCGCACGAACCTCGAAGTGCTGCGCGACGACACGCCCCTCTTCGCCCGCTTCGTCGAATCGCGCCGCAACCGCACCGAAGACTGGTATCTGCACAAAGCCGGTCACATCGACGTCTGCAACATCAACGTGCCGGTACGCGATGTGAAGTAGAATCCGCGCCCTTATGGGACGCATATTCGAAGTTCGCAAGCACACGATGTTCGCGCGATGGGATCGCATGGCGAAGCAATTCGCCCGCGTCGCAAAGGACATCACCATCGCCGTCAAGGCCGGCGGCGGCGACGTCAATTCCAATCCCGCGCTGCGCCGCGCCGTCCAGAACTCGCGCCAGTACAACATGCCGAAGGACAAGGTCGAGGCCGCCATCAAGCGCGCGCTCGGCAAGGACTCGGCGAACTACGAGCAGATCATCTACGAGGGCTATGCGCCGCACGGCGTCGCCCTCATCGTCGAAGCCGCGACCGACAATCCGACACGGACGGTCGCGCAGGTCCGCGCCATTTTCTCCAAGGGCGGCGGCAATCTCGGCAGCACCGGCAGCGTCGCATTCCAGTTCCGCAAGATGGGCGTGTTCCGCCTGAACCCGGAAGGCATCGATCACGACGACCTCGAGCTCTACCTGATCGACCACGGCCTCGACGAGATGGGCGACAGCACGGGCGACAAGGGCGAGCCGCAGATCGTCGCGCGCTGTGCGTTCGCGGATTTCGGCCACATGCAGGAAGCGCTCGAGAAGCGCGGCATCCACCCGCTGTCCGCGACGCACGAGTACATCTGCACGACGCCGGTCGAACTACCCGAAGCGCAGGCGACCGAAGTACTCGAGATGGTCGACCTGCTCGAGCAGAACGACGACGTGCAGAACGTCTACCACTCGCTCGTCTGAGCCAGCCGGTCATGGACGCACTCGACGCGCTCAACTCGCGCTCCACCGCGAAGACCTACGGTGAAACGGCGCCCTCGAAGGATCACCTCGCCCAGGTGCTGCAGGCCGCGGTGCGCGCACCGGATCACGGCCGCCTGCGACCGTGGCGCTTCATGCTCATCGAGGGGGAGCAGCGCCGGAAATTCGGCGAGATACTCGCGGCGTCCGCGCAGCGCCGTGTGCCGGGACTTTCCGCGGGCGACCTGCAACGCGAGCGCGACAAGGCACTGCGCGCGCCGCTGATCATCGTCGTCGCGTGTCGCGCCGTGACGGGCACGAAAGTCCCGGTCATCGAGCAGATCCTCGCCGCAGGCGCGGCCGCGCAGAACATCCTGCTCGCGCTGCATGCGCTCGGCTATGCCGCGGCGTGGAAGACGGGCGAGGCGGCGTACGACGTCGAGGTGAAGAAGTCCCTGGGACTTGCGGCCGACGACCACGTCGTGGGTTTCGTCTATACGGGCGGCGGGACGGGCGCGACGTTCTCGCCGGGCAAGGCGGCGAGCGTGCAGGAGGCGATGATGGATTTTCCGGGCTAGTTAGTCGGCCGGACGCGTTCAAGCGACCGGCTTCTCCCGTCGCCGTCGAAACCACTCGCGCGCCGGACCGAACACCAACACCGCCGCGCCCACGATGAGCATCGCCGGCGCGATCCAGCGCATCACATCGAGCACCCCGACTTCCACGCCATACCCGCCGCCGAAGATTTCCGCGATCCCCCAGCGCAGCTCGAAGATCTCCCATGCGGCGATGGCGATCAGCGCCCACCTCGCCCAGTGCCTGCGACCGGCCAGCAGCGCAAGGATCGCGATGAGGACGCCGATCCAGACGAGCTTCATGACCAGCGTGATACCCGAGATGTCACCCGTGGCGTACAACTCGAACCCGATCCTCGCGCGGTAGCTCGCGGCGAGCACGAACAGTCCGAACAGGATCAATGCGAGCGTGGCTGCAACGGGCCGACCCGACTTCGGATCGGAGACCCGCGACGTGGGCGGCAAATAGCGCGGATCGGACACGACCTCAGGGTACCCGCAGCGCCTCGGTGAACGGCTTCACCCCCTGCGCCTCCAGCACGTCCGCCGGGTAGTAAGCCACATCTCCCTTCACGACGAGCGCCACCTTGCGGATGTCCGAAATGTTCGCGACCGGATCGCCGTCGACGAGGATGAGGTCGGCGCGCTTGCCCGGCATGACGACGCCGCGGTCGTCGAGCACGCGCGCGTACTTCGCGCCGTTGTAGGTGGCCACCTGCAGCACCTGCGCGGGCGTGAGTCCCGCCTCGACGAGCAGCTCGAGCTCGCGCTGCAGCGTGAATCCCGCGATGTCGTCGGTCCCCGCGACGAGCGGCACGCCCGCGCGATACATGCGTCCCGTGAACTCGATCATCTTCGCGTACGACTTCTCGTAACGCGCGAGCGTCTTCGCATCCGGGATCTTCACCTGCGCGGCGTAGAACCCGCGACGCACGTCGGGCGGCACGTGATCGGCCACCGCGGCGAATTCCTGCGACAGCACGCCGTCGGCCTGGCGGATGAAGTTGAACGTGGCGAGCGTCTGGTCGATGACGATCTTGCGATCGGCGAGCAGCTTGATGAAGTCCTGGACGGGCTGGCTGTCGAAGTCGAGGTCCGCCACCTTCTCGGCGGGTAGATAGAAGCGCTCGAGCGTGCGCGTGTCGGTCTTGTCGGTGACGAGGAAATTGAGCAGCACCTGGTTGATGTGCTGGATCTCGTCGTAACCGTCGAGCACGGCATCCTGCGCGCGCAGGAACACCGGGATGTGGCCGCTCACGCGCATGCCCCGCGCGTGCGCGTACTCGGTGGTCTCGACCAGGATGTCCTTCGGGAAGGAGTTGTAGATCTTGATCTGCGGCCAGCCATGCTCGTGGTACCAGTCGATCGCGTGCTTCGCCTCGTCGAGGTTCTTGATCACGAAACCGCTGCGCGACGCATTCGGGCTCTCGCCTTCGATGAATCCCGCGGGCACGACGTGCGGCATGAGCAGCGTGCCGTCCTTTTCCCGCTGCATGAGACCGAGCAGCGTCTCGTTGTCGTTGCCCATGTCGCGGATCGTCGTGACGCCGGCGCCGATCTGCAGGCCGCCGTCCCAGAAGCCGACGTGCGCGTGCATGTCGAACAGCCCCGGCAGCAGCAACCGGCCGCCCGCATCGACGACGCGCGTGGCCGTGCGCAGGCCGGTGCCCGTCGGATCGACCGAGATGATGCGGCCACCTTCGATGAACACGTCGCGACCCGCAACGACCGTCGCGCGCTCGCTGTCGAACACGCGCGCATTCCGGATGAGCGTGCTGCCCGGCAGCGCGTGCGCGAGACGTTTGTTGAGATCGACGAGCATGTCGGCTTCCGCCGTCTTCTGCTGTGCCTCGAGCGCGGCGCCGTTCGCTTCCCAGCCTTCCTCGACGAGCCGGAATGCACCCGGAAAAATGAATGCGAACAGGCGCGGCGACGCATCCGTGGTGGCCCATAGCGTCGTCGGCGTGAAGCCGATGCCCGTGAGCGCGATGAGCTGCACCTTGCGATGCTCGCCGCCCTTCGTGACGTCGGCCTCGGCGAGCTTGCGGCTCGTCAGCGTGCCGTTCGGAATCAGCGGCAACTTGCCGTCGGCGCGCGCCGCGAGCGCGGCGAGCAGCACGGAATAGGTTGCGGGCGTGCCCTGCAGCGGTAGATAGAGCGAGCCGGGCGCCGCGGCCTGTTCGCCCTTGTCGGCCTTCGTCTTCCAGCTGGCCTTGCCGTTCGCGAGCGCGAAGGATTCCTCGACCTTGCTGCCGTACGTCGACGTGCCGGCGACGTGGTAGCGCGTGAAGATGGATTTCGGATCGAGCGTGAATTCTTCCTTGAGCTCGGGGCCGCGCCCGTTGTCCTTGAAGTAGAACTCGACCTGGTATTTGCTGCCGTCGCGCGTGACGTACTGGTAGCCGGCCTTGTCCTTGCCGCCGTTGACGAACGCGAGATAGCGCGTACTGTCAGCCGCGCCCGCGGCCGCGGCGACCGACAGCGCGAGCACCGCCGTGACGAAGGTTTTCATGGGAGCTCCGTGCAAGAGGAATGCGCGGAGCATAACCCGGTGCGTCATTCAGCGCGGCGCAAACCACGCTCGTCCTGGCCCGAAGAGCAACACGAGCGCGACCACGGTGAAGGCGGGACGCACGAACACCGTGAACAGCATCTCGGTCGACAGGTAGACGAACGCGTGACTGTTCACCATCGACCACACGAGGTTGCCGATGACGATGACCTGCAGGATCAACAACACGATGCGCGCCCAGTTGCGGCCGCGCATGACCTTCCAGATGAGGAAGGCCGTGGCGATCATCACGACGAGCCCGAGCAGCAGGCTGATGGGCGCGACGGCGCCCGTGTTCATCGCGGGAATGAGGCGCACCCAGTTGAGCGCCTCGAATGCGACGCCCACCCAGAGCAGCACGACGGCGATCAGCACGGGCGCGGGCATCGATGCGGCAGCGGCCTTCGCGGGATCGGCAACCTTCGTGGCCGGCGGGGTATACGGGTTCTCGCTCATGGCCGCGAGTTTGCTAGGGGTGGACGAGTTTTAGCAACTCGGCGCCTTCCTTGACCTGCTGACCCACCGTGCAAAACAGCTTTTCGACGACGCCGGCCGCGGGCGCCACGACGGTGTGCTCCATCTTCATGGCTTCCATGACGACGAGCGGCGCGCCGCGCGTCACCGCGGCGCCTTCCCCGACGAGCACCGCGAGCACGCGTCCGGGCATCGGCGCCACGAGGCCGCCGTGGCTGTCCGCCGCATCCGCGGGCGGTAGATAGGGATCGACGTGGCGGAACACGTGGTGCGCTCCGTCGAGCCACACGTGCACGCCGTCGCTGCCGCGAAAACCCTCGCCCGCGGGAGCGGGCGCATCGAATTCCACGACGACCGCGCGCTCGTGATCGCCGGCCTCGAGTTCGACGGCGCGGGACGCTCGCCACCAGGTCTGCCGCCAGCCGCTGCGATCCGACCAGGGTGTGCCGTCGGCGGCGGGTATGTCGAGGCTCGCACGCGCCGCGAGCTGCCACGCGAGCTCCGGCGGCGGCGCGGGCGCAGGAAACAGGTGCGCGCGTTCGCGTTCGATGAGCGCGGTATCGAGCTGCGCAGTCGCGAAAGCCGGCGCGGTCGTGAGGCGATGCAGTAACTCGACGTTCGTGCGCACGCCCGCGACGTGGAAACGCGCGAGCGCGGCACGCAGGCGCGCGACAGCCGCCGCGCGCGCGTCCGCGTGCACGATCAGCTTCGCGATCATCGGGTCGTAGTACGGCGTGATCTCGTCGCCTTCGCGCACACCGGTGTCGATGCGCACGTCATCGCCGTCGGGCATCTCGAGTCGCTCGAGTCGACCGATCGACGGCAGGAAATCCCGCGACGGATCCTCGGCGTAGATGCGCGCCTCGATCGCGTGGCCGCGCAACGGGACCTGCTCCTGCGCGAGCGGCAACGGCTCGCCGGAGGCGATGCGCAGCTGCCATTCCACGAGATCGAGGCCCGTGATCATCTCGGTCACCGGATGCTCGACCTGCAGGCGCGTGTTCATTTCCATGAAGTAGAACGTGCCGTCGGGCGCGACGATGAACTCGACGGTGCCCGCGCCCGCATAGCTCACCGCGCGGGCGGCGGCCACGGCCGCCTCGCCCATTCGTCGTCGCCGCTCGGGCGTCATGCCCGGCGCCGGCGCCTCTTCGATCACCTTCTGATGCCGGCGCTGCACCGAGCAGTCGCGCTCGTTGAGGTACACGGCATTGCCGCGGCCGTCGCCGAATACCTGTATCTCGATGTGGCGCGCGGTCGTCACGTATTTCTCGACGAGCACGCGATCGTCCTTGAAGCTCGCCGCGGATTCGCGCTGGCAGCTCGCGAGCGCAGCCGAGAATTCCTCCGCGCGATCGACGCGGCGCATGCCCTTGCCGCCGCCGCCGGCCACGGCCTTGATGAGCACGGGAAAGCCGATGCGGCGCGCCTGCTCGAGTAGATAGTCGGGTTCCTGCCGGTCGCCGTGGTACCCCGGCGTGAGCGGCACGCCGGCCTTTTCCATCAGCGCCTTCGCGGCCGACTTCGAGCCCATGGCCTCGATGGCCGCGGGCGACGGCCCGACGAACACGATGCCCGCCGCCGCACACGCCGCGGCGAATTCCGCGTTCTCGGACAGGAACCCGTAACCCGGGTGGATGGCCGCGGCGCCCGTGCGCCGCGCGGCCTCGAGGATGACGTCGCCGCGCAGGTAGCTCTCCTGGGGACGCGGTCCGCCGATGTGGACGGCCTCGTCGCACGCCGCGACGTGCGCGGCGTTCGCATCGGCGTCGGAATACACCGCCACGGTGCGGATGCCGAGGCGGCGCGCGGTGCGCGCGACGCGGCACGCGATCTCGCCGCGATTCGCGATGAGGAGCTTCGCGAACATCTAGCTCTTCGGCACCCAGGCGGGTGCGCGCTTTTCGAGGAACGCGGCGATGCCCTCACGACCCTCGGGCGAGACTCGTGCGTCGGCGATGCACTTCGCGGTGGCCGCGAGCAGCACGTCGTCGATGGGAGACTCGACGACGTCGGCGAGCAGGCGTTTCGTCGCGGCCAGCGCCGCGGGGCTCGAGGACAGCAGCACGCGCGCCTGGCGCTCCACTTCCCCATCGAGATCCTTGGGTCTGGTCACCTCGTGCACGAGCCCGAGCTCGCGCGCGCGGCCGGCCGGGAATTTCTCCGCGGTGAGCATGTAACGCGCCGCCTGGCGTGCGCCCATCGCGCGCACGAGATGCGGCGAGATCGTTGCGGCGACGATGCCGAGCCGCACTTCGGAGAGGCCGAAATTCACGGAATCGGCGGCGATCACGATGTCGCACGCCGCCGCGAGGCCGACGCCGCCGCCATAGGCATCGCCCTGCACGCGGGCGATGACCGGTCGCGAGCACGAATGCACGGCGTGGAACATGCGCGCGACCTTGAGCGCGTCGGCATGATTGTCCGCGTGGCTGAACTCGGCCATCGCGCGCATCCAGTTGAGATCGGCGCCCGCGCAGAACGCCGGGCCGCGCGCGGCCACGACGACGACCCGCGTCTCCGCGGAGGCCTCGACGTCGGCGAATGCCTGCGCAATGTCCGCGATCAGCTCTTCGTTGAACGCGTTGCGGACCTCGGGACGGTTGAGCCACAGCCAGCGCGCGGGGCCGCGCTGCTCGGACTCGATGTGTCGGTAGTTAGTCATGGCCCTGCGATCCTCACATCCGGAATACGCCGAAGCGAGTTTCCTCGATCGGCTGACGGTTGGCGAGCGCGAGACCCAGCGCGAGGCACATGCGCGTGTTCGCGGGGTGGATGATGCCGTCGTCCCACAGTCGCGCGGTCGCGTAGTACGCGTTGCCCTGCCGCGCGTACTGCTCGCGGATGGGAGCCTTGAACGCCGCCTCTTCGTCGGCGCTCCATTTGCCGCCCTTCGCCTCGATGGCGTCGCGGCGCACGGTTGCGAGCACGTTCGCGGCCTGCTCACCTCCCATGACGGAGATGCTGGAGTTCGGCCAGGTCCAGAGGAAGCGCGGCGAATACGCCCGGCCGCACATGCCATAGTTGCCCGCGCCGAAGCTGCCGCCGACGATCACGGTGAATTTCGGCACGCGCGCGCAGGCCACCGCCGTCACCATCTTCGCGCCGTGGCGCGCGATGCCCTCGTTCTCGTACTTCTTGCCGACCATGAAGCCCGTGATGTTCTGCAGGAACAGCAGCGGCACGCGCCGCTGGCAGGCGAGCTCGATGAAGTGCGCGCCTTTCTGCGCGGACTCGGAGAACAGGATGCCATTGTTCGCGAGGATGCCGATGGGCATGCCGTGGATCTTCGCGAACCCAGTGACGAGCGTGGTGCCGAAGCGCGCCTTCCACTCGTCGAAGTCGCTGCCATCGATGAGCCGCGCGATGATCTCGCGCGCGTCATAGGGCTTGCGCGAGTCGCTCGGGATGAGGCCGTAGATGTCCTCGAAGTCGTATTTAGGAGCGGAAAAAGCGGCAGAAAAAGGGGACAGATTTATTTTTCCGTCCGGAAAAATAAATCTGTCCCCTTTTTCTGCCGCTGTTTCCGGCAGCGACGCCACGATGCGGCGCGCGATCCCGAGCGCGTGGCCATCGTTCTCCGCGAGATGATCGACGACGCCCGAGATCTTCGCGTGCACTTCGCCGCCGCCGAGCTCCTCGGCGCTCACGACCTCGCCCGTCGCTGCCTTCACGAGCGGCGGGCCGCCGAGAAAAATCGTGCCCTGGTTGCGCACGATGATGGATTCATCGCTCATCGCGGGGACGTATGCCCCGCCTGCCGTGCACGACCCCATGACGACCGCGATCTGCGGAATGCCCGCCGCCGACATGTTCGCCTGGTTGAAGAAGATGCGGCCGAAGTGGTCCTGGTCGGGGAACACCTCGTCCTGGCTCGGCAAGTGCGCACCGCCGGAATCGACGAGATAGATGCACGGCAGCCGGTTCTCGGCCGCGATGGTTTGCGCACGCAGGTGCTTCTTGATCGTGATCGGGTAGTACGTGCCGCCTTTCACCGTCGCGTCGTTGCACACGATGACGCATTCGCGGCCGGACACGCGGCCGATGCCCGTGATGATGCCGGCGCCCGGCGATTCGTCGTCGTACATGCCGTTGGCCGCGAGCTGCGACAGCTCGAGGAACGGCGCGCCCGGGTCGAGCAGCATCTCGATGCGGTCACGCGGGAGCAGCTTGCCGCGCGCAACGTGCTTGGCGCGCGCCGCCTCGCCGCCGCCCACGGCAACCCGGGACTGCCAGGCCGACAGCTCCCCGATCAGCGCCGTGAACCGCTCGGCGTTCCCGCGGAATTCCGGCGAGCTCCTATCGACTTTGGTTTCGAGGACCGGCATGATTGTCGGACAATAGTACAACCCGACATTTCAAGGCAAGGGCCATGGACGCAAAACCATGAGTGTGTTCGACCGCTGCGATTTCGACTTCGGCCTCGGCGAGGAGCTCGACGAGGTCCGCAGTCACGTCCGCCGCTTCGCCCGCGAGCGCATCGCGCCGCGCGCCGAGGAGATCGACCGCTCCAACGAATTCCCGCGCGACCTGTGGCCCGAGCTCGGTGACGCCGGCTTGTTAGGCGTCACGGTCCCCGTCGAATACGGCGGCGCCGCGCTCGGCTACCTCGCGCACATCGTCGCGATGGAGGAGATCTCGCGCGCCTCGGGCTCCGTCGGCCTGTCGTACGGTGCGCACTCCAACCTCTGCATGAACCAGATCGTGCTCAACGGCACCGATGCGCAACGCCGCAAGTACCTGCCGAGGCTCGTCTCCGGCGAGCACGTGGGCGCGCTCGCGATGAGCGAGCCCGGTGCGGGCTCGGACGTCGTCGGCATGCAGCTGCGCGCCGTCAAGCAAGGCGCGACGTACGCCCTCACCGGCCGCAAGATGTGGATCACCAACGGCCCCGACGCCGACACGCTCGTCGTCTACGCGAAGACCGACCCGGCCGCGGGCCCGCGCGGCATCACGGCGTTCATCATCGAGCGCGGCATGCCGGGCTTCTCCACCGCGCAGAAGCTCGACAAGCTCGGCATGCGCGGCTCGTCCACGTGCGAGCTCGTGTTCGAGAATTGCGTCGTCCCCGAGTCGCACGTGCTCGGCGAGCTCAACGGCGGCGTACGCGTGCTCATGAAAGGCCTCGACTACGAACGGGCTGTCCTCGGCGGCGGACCTCTGGGCCTGATGGCCGCGGCGCTCGACCTCGTGCTGCCCTACGTCCATGAACGCAAGCAGTTCGGCCAGCCCGTGGGCACGTTCGAGCTCATGCAGGCGAAGGTGGCCGACATGTACGCGAACCTCAACGCCGCGCGCGCGTATTCGTATGCGATCGGGCGCGCCTGCGATCGCGGCCGGTGCTCGCGCCAGGACGCCGCCGCCGCGATCCTGTTCGGCGCCGACCGCGCCACGCAAATGTGCCTCGAGGCGATCCAGGCGCTCGGCGGCAATGGCTACATCAACGACTACGCCGCCGGCCGGCTGCTGCGCGACGCGAAGCTCTACGAGATCGGCGCCGGCACCCAGGAGATCCGCCGCATGCTCATCGGCCGCGAGATCTACGAAACCACCGCATGAGCCCGCGCGCCGCCACCCGGCGCAAACCGGCCGCCCCCGCCGAGTTCGCGCCGATCGTCATGGAGCCCGCCTACAAGAAGGTGGCTGCCGCGCTGCTTGGCCGCATCACCGATCGCTCGATCGCTGCGGGCGAGCGCCTGCCGCCCGAGATGGAGCTCGCACGGCAGTTCGGCGTGCATCGCGGCACGGTTCGCGAGGCGTTGCGCGAGCTCGAGACGAACGGCGTGCTCAAGCGCGAGCGCGGGTCGAAGCTCATGATGGTCACGCGCCCCGCGCGCCATGCCGTCGCCGCCAACGTCACGCGAGCGCTGTCGCTGCACGACGTGAGCTTCCACGACGTCTGGGAGGCGTTGACGGCGCTCGAGCCGCCGATCGCCGCCGCCGCGGCGCGCGCGCGCAAGGCCGCCGACCTCGCCCGCCTCGACGGCGTCATCGCGGCGCTCGATGCGACGGACGATACCGCGCAGTCGGTGGTGCAGGCGGCAGCATTCTTCCGCGCCGTCGGTGAAGCCACGCACAACGGCGTGTTCATGCTCGCGCATGAGCCGCTCGTCGAGCTGCTCGTGCCCTCACTCGGGGTGATGATCGACAAGGTGGCGCAGGCGCGCGCACGCATCGCCGCCGCGCAACGGCGCATCCTGGCCGCGATCCGCGACCAGGACGCGGCGCAGGCCGAGGACTGGATGGGCAAGCACATACGGGATTTCCGGCGCGGTTTCGAGATCGCGCGCATCGGGCTCGAACAGCGCGTGGGCAACGCATAGACTTGCGCGAACGTACGCTTGGGAGGGCGCCCGTTTGCTGCAGAAAATACTCGTCTCGCTCGGCCTCACTACTACCATCGCGTTCGCGCAGGCGCCGCCGCCCGCCACCGCGGCGCCGGCGGAAAAACCTCGCCACGTCATGGCGCTCGACGACCTGTTCTCCGAACGCAACGTCGTCGACGCGGCCATCTCCCCGTCGGGGCGGTATCTCGCGACGATCCTGCGACGCGACGATCTCGACCTCCTCGTCACGTTCGACCTGCAGACCGGCGAGAAGAAAGCCATCCAGAAGGCGAAGACCTCGGATCTCGGCAAGTACCTCTTCCTGCGAATGGCGACGGTCTACTGGAAGTCGGACGATCGCCTGCTGTTCCGGCTGACGGTACGGCCCGTCGAGAGCAAGAGCATCTACGGACTTTCCGACAGCACCATCGGCAAACTCGGTGACCGCTTGTTCGCCGTCAACCGCGATGGCTCGAACTCCGTCGCCCTGCTCGGCGACAACCACAACGTCGCGCTCGAAGGCGCGTTCGATCTGGGTGCCATCGCCAGCTTCCTGCCGCACGATCCCAACCACATCCTCATGGAGCTCGACGGCTTCAACGGCCGCAGCCTCTTCAAGGTCGATCTCGAGAGCGGCCGCGGCGAGCAGCTCGAGCGGCCGCAGGAAAGCGTCGTCGGCTGGTGGCTCGATCTCGAAGGAAATCCCGTCGTGCGCATGACGTCGGCCAGCGGCACGATCCGCCTGTTCCGCAAGGTCGACGGCAAGTGGGTGCAGTTCCTCAAGATGCGCACGCGAGAGATGCGCGAGAAGCCCGAGTACGAATCCGTCGGACCCTCGGACCAGGAAGGCAAGTACTACGTGCTCGCGCGTCCGCCCGGTCACGATCGCATCGGCCTCTATCTCTACGATCTCGAGAAGGAGCAGTTCGGCGACCCGATCATCGAGAACGCGCAGTACGACATCGACTCCGCCGACTCTACGCGCGACGGCAAGCAGATCCTCTATCACTGTTACCTCGCGGACGTGCGCGTGTGCGAGTTCCGGGATCCCAAGCTCAACTCGCACATGCGCGGCCTGCGCAAGTACTTCGAGGAAACCGCGAACGTGTACGTCTACGACGTCTCGCAGGACGGCAAGTCGTTCCTGCTCTACGTCGAAGGTCCGCGCGAACCGCCGGCCTTCTACTACTACGTCTCGGAGCGCAAGCAGATCGAGCTGGTCGGCGCTGCGCAGAGCAAGCTCGCCGACGCATTGCTGCCCGGCGTGAGAGTCGTCAGCTACAAGGCGCGCGATGGCAAGGAACTCAGCGGCTATCTCACGACGCCGGCCAATGTACCCGCGGGCACGAAGATGCCGCTCGTCATGTATCCGCACGGCGGTCCCGAGGCGCGCGACCGCCTCACGTTCGATCCGTGGGTCCAGTTCTTTGCCGCGCGCGGCTACGCGGTGTTCCAGCCGAACTTCCGCGGCAGCGACGGCTTCGGCAAGGCGTTCGCCGAGAGCGGCTACGGCGAGTGGGGCCGCAAGATGCAGGACGACATCTCCGACGCGGTGAAGTCGCTCGTCGACGCGGGCACGGTGGACCCCGCGCGCGTGTGCATCGTCGGCGCGTCCTACGGCGGCTATGCCGCGCTCGCGGGTGCGGCGCTCACGCCCGATCTGTTCAAATGCGCGGTCTCCGTCGCCGGCATTTCCGATCTCGACGACTTCATCGGCTGGCGCAAGCGCAACTGGGGACGGGACTCGGAGGGCTATACGTACTGGCTCAAGGCGATCGGCGATCCCGACAAGGACGAGCAGAAGCTGCGCGAGGTCTCGCCGCTGCAGCTCGTCGACAGGATCAAGGTGCCGGTGCTGCTCATCCACGGCACCGACGACGGCATCGTCCCCATCGCGCAGTCGCGCGCCATGAAGAAGGCGCTCGACAAGTCCGGCCGCAAGACCGAGCTCATCGAGATCGAGAAGGAAGGCCACTCCTACTGGAGCAACGACCATGAGATGCTCGCGCTGTCGAGCATCGACCAGTTCCTGTGGAAAAACCTGGGCGCGGGCGTGGGCGTGACGACGCCGCCGGTGCCGCACGCAGAGGCGAAGAAATGAACAAACTACCCCGCCGCGATTTTCTCCAGCTCGGCGCCGCCACGGCGGCCGCATTCACGCTGCTGCCGTCGGGCAGCTATGGCAAGACGAAGAAGTTCAAACCTTCCGATCGCGTGAACCTCGCGTTCGTGGGCGTGGGTGGCATGGGACGCGCGAACCTCAACGCGCTCGCGAGCCAGAACATCGTCGCGGTCTGCGACGTCGACTGGGGCTACGTCGATTCGCGCTTCGCCGACATCGACAACCAGATCGCCGCCGCGCAGAAGCGCGCCAACGAGGCGACGGATCCTGTGCAAAAAGAGAAGTCGCTGCAACAGGGCAAGGACTGGGTGACGCTCAAGGACAAGTTGCCGAAGGCGAAGCGGTACGACGACTACCGCGAGATGCTCGCGAAGCAGAAGGACATCGACGGCGTGGTCGTCGCGACGCCCGATCACATGCACGCGCTGATCGCGTACGCCGCCATGGATCTCGGCAAGCACGTCTACGTGCAGAAGCCGCTCGCGTGGTCGGTCGAGGAATGCCGCAAGCTCGCGGCGCTCGCGACGTCGACCAGGCTGCAGACGCAGATGGGCAACCAGGGGCATTCCTCCGACGACGCGCGGCTCGTCAACGAATACATCCAGTCGGGCGCGATCGGCACCGTGACCGAGGTTCACGTGTGGACGAACCGGCCCTATGCCTACTGGCCGCAGGGAATTCCGCGCCCCGCCCCGCTGCCGCCGAATGCGAAAGACCTGCCCTGGAATCTCAACGGCGTGATGACGCGCGCCGCGAGCTCGTTCGGCTCCTATCCCGTGCCCGACAAGCTCAACTGGGACCTGTTCCTCGGCTGTTCGCGCGAAGTCCCATATCATCCTATCTACCATCCGTTCAACTGGCGCGGCTGGTGCGACTGGGGCGTCGGCGCCATCGGCGACATGGGCGCGCACCTCATCGACAGCTCGTTCTGGGCGCTCGATCTCGACTACCCGACCACGGTCGAGACGCAATCGACGCCTTACAACAAGGACACCTATCCCGCGGCCTGCCAGACCTACTACGAATTCCCGGCGAAGGGCGCGCGGCCGGCGGTCAAGCTCACGTGGTACGACGGCGGCCTCACGCCGCCGAAGCCCGTCGAGATGGGCGCCGAGGAGCTCAACAAGGGCGGCGGCGTGCTGTTCATCGGCACCAAGGGCAAACTGCTGCACGACACCTACGCCTCGAATCCGCGGCTGCTGCCGCAGTCGCTGCACGAATCGACGGGCAAGCCGCCCGAGACGTACGCGCGCATCAAGACGAGCCACGAGATGAACTGGGTCGATGCGATCCGCGGCGTGCAGAAGACCACGAGCCCGTTCGAATACTCCGGAAAGCTCACCGAGATCATGTTGTTAGGCGTGGTCGCTCTCAACGCCGGCAAGAAAATCGAATACGACGGCGCCGCGATGCGTGTCCGGAACGTTCCCGACTCCGATTCGCTCCTCAAGCGCGCCTACCGCGCCGGCTGGTCCTAGGGCCTGTCCTCTTTTTCGCTCCGCGAAAAAGGGGACTGGCCCTTTCTCTTCGTTCGGGGACGTTCTTTCTCCGGAACAAAGTCTCAACTTCGCACGCGCAAACATCCGCGCCTGCGCCACCGCGCACATCCGCGCATTAAGTTTCCTCGCGACGGATCACTTCGCACTCCAGGAGGAAACGCATGAAATGGACCATTCTCTGCGCCACCGCGGCGCTCACCGCCACATCCCTCGCCGGCGCCGCGCCCGCCAAGCGCCCCGTCACCGAGCAATCACCCGACGTTTTACGCCCCGAGCAGCTGCGCAAGGCCGCGGCGGCGCGCATCGCACCGCTCGCGTTGACGCTCTCGCCCACGCTGACTGCCGCCGCGGCGCCGACCGACGCCGAGGTCGGTGACGCGGATTCGTTCGGCAAGAACGTCACGTATCTCGGACTCGGCCAGACGATGCCGGTCGTGCTCGCGGACGACTGCACGGGTTCCGATCCCACGGTCGAGCGCTGCATCGTGCAGGCGGCCGCGCCCCTGCTGACGCCGTTCGACGAGAGCGGGCTCGGCGTGATGACGCTGCCCGCGAAGGCCACGAAAGATCTCATCTGCTTCAACCTCACGCCGTTCATCGACGTGTCGTGGGCGAACTTCACGGGCGCGCCGCAGAACGCACGCTTCAACGCGAGCGCGGTCATCACGATCGACAACCAGGTGCTCGACGACCCGGCGCTCATCGATCCCAACACGGGCGCGCCGTTCAACGGCTCGATCACGCTCGCGCTCTCGACGTGGCGCAACGTGCACACGATCGGCGTCGGCGAAATCGAGACGCAGGGTTCGTCGCAATCGCGCGGCTGCATCGCCGGCATCGTGAGCAAGCGCCAGCTCGTCGAGACCTATGGCCTGACCGACGCGATCGCGAAGGACTTCTTCAAGAAGCCGATGACGCTGCACTTCGGATCGCGCGGCACGGTGTCGATGTCGCAGTTCACGCAGTACTTCTACGGCATTCGCCTGTACGGAGATTGAGCGCGTTCCACGCGTTCGAGAGACTCCAGGGATGGGGGTCGGGAAGGTGCGGGCAGGATGCCCGCACCTTTTTTTTGCCCGATGTCGCGCCCGGGACGACAACGCTGGACGCGCGCTGACCTGCCGGACATTTTCGCGAGAGTCCGTATCTTTGCGCGTGTTTATCGTGAAAAACCTGCGAGCGCGCGGCACGTCCCCCTAACCACCCGCCGTCCCGCGCCCGTCGATCGATGCGCGGACTGTCCGGCGTTGTCGGCCGACGATGTCACGTTTCGGTCATACGGAACGAGCGCGTTGCTTTGCATAACGCGCGAAAACGACCAAACAACCCCGCGGGCGTGCGTTATGCTGGCAGCGGGTTTTCTCAACCGACGGTCGTCATGGATCCTTCCGAGCTTTCGCGGCTGCGTGCCGCCATCGTCCGCGACCCGTCGAATGCGGAGCTGCGCTACCTGCTGGGCGCCGAGCTCGCGGAGCAGCGTCAATACCCGGAAGCCGTCGTGCAGATGCGCGCGGCGCTCGACATCAATCCCAAGCTGCACTTCGCGCGCCTCCAGCTCGGCCTGCTCTATCTCACGATGTCGCAGCCCGACGATTCGCTCGCGGTGTGGGCGCCGCTCGAAGATCTCGACGAGAGCGCGGCGCTCAAGGCGTTCAAGCGTGGCCTCGAGGCGCTGATCCGCGACGACTTCGGGTCCTGCATCGGTTTCCTGCAGAAAGGCATCGCGCTCAACACGCACAACGCCACCCTCAACGACGACATGTCGCAGCTCCTCGACAAGGTGCGCGATGGCAGCGTGGTCGCGGCGCCGCAGACGGCGGCGCCCGCGCCCGATTTCTCGCAATTCCCGGAGCCCGCCCGCACGCGCCACTGATTCGCGCGTGAGCTTCGTGGCGCATCGCGGTATCTTTGCCCGATGAGCGCCGCCGCCGACGATTTCAGCCTGCCGTCGTGGGCCTACCTCGACCCCGAATTCCTCGCGCTCGAACGCGAGCGCGTCTTCCTGCCGTCGTGGCAGATCATCTGCCACGTCTCCGAGATCCCGAACGCGGGCGACTACCAGTGCTTCGATTTCGCGGGCGAGATGCTGTTCGCCATCCGCGGCAACGACGGGTCCGTGCGCGCGTTTCACAACGTGTGCCGCCACCGCGCGGCGCGGCTGCTCGACGGCCCGCGCGGCCATTGCACGCGCCGCATCGTCTGCCCGTATCACGCCTGGTCGTATGACCTCGAAGGCAAGCTCGCCTCCGTCGGCGGCGACCGCACGGCGTTCCCCAATCTCGACATCTCGCGCGAATCGCTCGTGCCCGTCGAGATGGAGATGTACGCGGGTTTCGTGTTCGCGCGTGTCAAAGGCGGCGGCCCGTCGGTCGCGCACATGCTCGCGCCCTACGCCGCCGAGATCGCGACGCACGAGTTCGAGAAGCTCGAGCCCATCGGCCGCGTGACGCTGCGGCCGCGCACGGTCAACTGGAAGAACGTCGGCGACAACTACTCCGACGCGCTGCACATCCCGGTCGCGCATCCCGGTCTCACGCGGTTGTTAGGCGCGTCGTACCGCGTCGAATCGCACGAATGGGTCGACCGCATGTCGGGCGAGATCACCGACAAGCCGTCGCGCAACTGGGCCGAGCGCGCGTACCAGAAGTTCCTGCCGCACGCCGACAACCTTGCCGCGGACAAGCGCCGCTCGTGGGTGTATTTCAAGCTCTGGCCGAACTTCGCGTTCGACGTCTATCCCGACCAGGTCGACATCATGCAGTGGCTGCCGGTGTCGCCGACCACGTGCCTCATCCGCGAGATCGGTTACGCGAAGCCCGACGCGAGCCGGGAGATGCGCGCGGCGCGCTACCTCAACTGGCGCATCAATCGCCAGGTGAACGCCGAAGACACGGTGCTCATCCAGCGCGTGCAGGACGGCATGGCCTCGGGCAGCTACCGCGTGGGTCCGCTCGCGCATGGCGAAGTCGCGCTGCGCAGCTTCGGCACGCGCTTGCGCACGCTGATTCCCGAATGCCGTGACGCGCACGCGCCTCCGCCCGGCTGGTCGCGCCGCGCGGCCGGATAGCGTGCACGGACGCCGCAAGCTCGGCCCCGTCCTCGCGACGATTGTCGTCGCGGGCAACATGATCGGCAGCGGCATCTTCCTGCTGCCCGCGACGCTCGCGCAGGTCGGCAGCGTCACGATCGTCGGGTGGATCGCCGCATCGCTCGGTGCCGTCGCCCTCGCTCTGCTGTTCGGCAAGCTCGCGCGACGTCAGCCCATGGCGGGCGGTCCCGCGAGCTACGTCTTCGACGCGTTCGGACCCTTCGCCGGAATGCAGGTGAGCCTGTGGTACTGGACGTCGTGCCTGATCGGCAACGTCGCCATCGCGGCGGCCGCATCCGGCTATCTCGTCGCGTTTCTCGGCGCGTCACCCGGCCCGACCGCGATGGCATTCATCACGATCTCGTTGCTCTGGTTCGCCACCGCCGTGAACATGGTCAGCCCGCGATTCGCCGGCGTCTTCAATGGACCGCTGTTGATCGCCGGACTCGTTCCGTTGCTGCTGGTCGGCACCGTGGGGTGGTTCGAGTTCGATGCCGCGCAGTACCAGGCGAACTGGAACGTCAGCGGCCTCTCGGACCCGGCTGCGATCAAGCAATCGCTGGTGCTCGTGTTCTGGGCGTATCTCGGGCTCGAGAGCGCCTCGGTCGCCGCGGCCGTCGTCGAGGACCCCGAAAAAAATGTCGCCCTCGCAACCGTCGCGGGCGTGCTGCTCGCGGCGCTGATCTACATCACGGTCAGCGTTTCGATCATGGGCCTGACATCGGCGGACGCGCTCGCGAAGTCTTCTGCGCCCTTCGCGCTCGTGGCGGGCAGAATGTTCGGACCCGTCGCCGTGCCGCTCGTCGCGCTCGCGGGCATGTTGAAGGCGCTCGGTACGCTCGCAGGCTGGGTGCTGCTCACGGCCCAGACGAGTCGCGCCGCCGCGGACCACGGCCTCCTGCCGCAGTTGTTCGCCCGCACTCGCGCGGGCGATACACCCGTCGCGGGTCTCATGGTGGCGGGCTTCGTCGGTACCGCGGGCGTGTGCATGACGATATCGCCCACGCTCGGCGAACAATTCGGTTTGCTGAGCGAGGCTGCGACGCTCTTCTGCCTGCTCATGTACCTCGCGAGCTGCGCGGCGGCGATCAAGTACCGCCTCGCGGGCGCCTGGCCGCTCACCATCGTCGGCGGCGCGTTCTGCATCTGCGCCACCGCGTGGTCGAGCGTGAAATCGCTCGAAGCGACGGCGGTGTGCGTGGCCGTGCTCGCGCTGTTCTATCTACCGGCGATGCGGCGCAAGTATCTGCTGCCCGACATGGCGGTGCGCACGGGGCAGTTCGAGAAGCTGCGCGAGCGCCATTCCGATCCCGAGAATCGCTAGCCCGGGCCCGCGAGCCGGCGCGCATGCCACGTCATGTGCTCGCCGATGAACGTCTGGATGAAGAAGTAGCCGTGATCGTAGCCCTCGCGCATGTTGAGCATGAGCGGCTGACCGGCGGCCTTGCAGACGTCGGCAAACAACTCGGGCCTCAGTTGCTCGACGAGAAACTTGTCGGCGGTCCCCTGGTCGATGAGTATCTCGTCGGAGAAGCGACGGCCCCGGCGCACGAGCTCGGTGGCGTCGTAGTCGGCCCAGGCCTCGCGGTTCGCGCCGAGATAGCCCGTGAACGCCTTCGTGCCCCACGGCACCTGCATCGGCGCGACGATGGGCGCGAACGCCGACAACGAGCGGTACTTCTGCGGATTCTTGAGGCCGATCGTGAGCGCACCGTGTCCGCCCATCGAGTGGCCGAAGATGCCGGCGCGATGCGGATCGATGTCGAAGTTCGTCGCGACGAGGTGCGGCAGCTCTTCCACCACGTACGAGTACATGCGGTAGTGCGGTGCCCACGGCGATTGCGTGGCGTTCAGATAGAACCCCGCGGCGACGCCGAAATCCCACGAGTCGCGATCGCCCGGCAGCGGGACGCGCGGGCTCGTGTCGGGCGCGACGAGCACGAGCCCGTGGCGCGCGGCGTGCTCGAGCGCGCCGGCCTTGATGACGAACGTCTCCTCGGTGCACGTGAGGCCTGCGAGGTAATACAGCACGGGAAGCCGGCCGGGCCGGCCGCGCGGCGGCTCGTACACCGCGAACCGCATCTCGCAGTCCACGGTATCCGAGCGGTGCTTGTAGTACCCGAGCGTGCCTCCGAAGCAGGCGTGTCTGGAGACGACGTCGAGCACCATCTCAGGCCTTGAGCGTGCCCTTGAGCTTCGCCACGTGCGTCGCGATGTGGTCCATGAGGCCGGGCGACAACGCGTCGTAAGGCGGCAGGCGCAGCTTCTTCAAGCGGTCGCGCACCTTCTTCATGTCCTTCGGACGCGCGGCGCCGGCCTCGATGACCGACGACACGAACGCCGCGAACTCGGGCTTGTTCCAGCCCTTGTCCTTCGAGAGCTCCACGTGCACGAAATCGAGACCGAAGAACGGATGGTTCGTGTTCTCGATGCGGCCGAACAGGTGCACGCCGCAGCCGCTGCACGCGTGCCGCTGGATCGCGGCGCTCGCGTCGACGATCGAGAGCTTCTGCCCGTTCGCGGAGACACTCAGGTTGTCCTTCGGCACGACCGCGACGACGGAGAACATGGCGCCCGCGGGCTTCCAGCACTTCGTGCAGCCGCACGCGTGGTTGTGGGCGACGTTGCCCTTGATGGAGACGGTGACGGGCTCGCTCGCGCACTGGCACGTGAGCGTGCCGCCCTTGAACTTCTTCGCGCCGGCTTTCACGCCCTTGTCTATCGACGGATGCAGCTTGATGGCCATGAGAACTTCCTCGCCGTTTTTTGACGTTAGTAAGTGACGACAGAACGGATGGATTCACCTCTGTGCATGAGATCGAAAGCATCGTTGATCTTCTCGAGCGGCATCACGTGCGTGATGAGGTCGTCGATGTTGATCTTATTGTCCATGTACCAGTCGACGATCTTCGGCACGTCGGTGCGGCCGCGCGCACCGCCGAAGGCCGTGCCCTTCCACACGCGGCCCGTGACGAGCTGGAACGGCCGCGTCTTGATCTCCTGCCCCGCGCCCGCGACGCCGATGATCACCGACACACCCCAGCCGCGATGGCAGCACTCGAGCGCCTGGCGCATGAGATCCACGTGACCGACACATTCGAAGCTGTAATCCGCGCCGCCGTCCGTGAGGCTCACGAGATAGGGCACGAGATCGCCCTGCACCTCTTTCGGATTCACGAAGTGCGTCATGCCGAACTTCTCGGCCATGGCTTTGCGGGCCGGGTTGATGTCGACGCCCACGATCTTGTTGGCGCCCGCGAGGCGCGCGCCCTGGATCACGTTGAGGCCGATGCCGCCGAGCCCGAACACCACGACGTTCGCGCCCGGCTCGACCTTCGCCGTGTTGATGACGGCGCCGATGCCCGTCGTCACGCCGCAGCCGATGTAGCAGACCTTGTCGAACGGCGCGTCCTCGCGGATCTTCGCGAGCGCGATCTCGGGCAGCACCGTGAAGTTCGAGAACGTGCTGCAGCCCATGTAGTGGTGCACCTTCTCGTTGCCGATGCTGAAGCGGCTCGTTCCGTCGGGCATGACGCCCTGGCCCTGCGTCGCGCGGATCGCCGTGCAGAGGTTGGTCTTGCGCGAGGTGCACGATTTGCACTGCCGGCATTCGGGCGTGTACAGCGGGATCACGTGGTCGCCCTTCTTGAGCGAAGTGACGCCGGGGCCGACGTCGACGACGACGCCCGCGCCCTCGTGGCCGAAGATTACGGGGAAGAGGCCCTCCGGGTCCGCGCCCGAGCGCGTGAATTCATCGGTGTGGCAGACGCCCGTGGCCTTGAGCTCGACGAGCACTTCGCCGGCCTTCGGGCCCGCGAGATCGACCGTGGTGACTTCGAGAGGCTGGCCGGCCTTCCAGGCGACGGCGGCGCGGGTCTTCATGTTCTTGAGTCCTCTTCCCCGTGAGCGCGCGAGTCTACACCCGGGCGCGGCGTTTCAGTTCGCCTGCGGTCGATGACGCGGACGCCAGATCACGAAGAAGTAAACGAGCGCAGTCCCGTACGAAGCAAAGAAAAGCATGAGCCCCCACGCGACCGGATGCGCGGGCGGCGGATGCCGGAAGAAATCGACGAGCATCTTGATCCAGAACCAGAAAATCGCGATGACGCCAAGGAATACCGGCACGACGACGATTGCGGGGATCTGCGCATGACTTCCAGGATCCGGAAAATCGACCCAGATCTGCACGCACAGCATCGCGATCAATGCACCCATCGTGACGAAGGCGAGGCCGTGCGCGAGATACCAGTCGGCGGCGGTCGTGGGCCTCATGGGCGCTCGTTCTGGCTCATTGTTGCTGTTCGTTGTCATGAAGGACCGCGGACCGCATTATGCGATCACACCGATTCGCGCAGGAAGAAACCATGACCGACCGCCGCTCCGCCCTCAAGCTCGCCGGCGCGCTTGCGTTCGCGACGTCCGTGGGCCCGCTGTTCGCAAGCGTCAAACCCAAGAAGGTGCTCATCCTCGGCGGCACGGGCTTCATCGGCCCGCACTTCGTGAAGGCGCTCATGGACGGCGGCCACACCGTCACGCTGTTCAACCGTGGCAAGCGCGACCCGGAGGCGCATCCTGGCGTCGAACAGTTGTTAGGCGACCGCGACGGAAAGCTGGAGTCGCTCGCGAATCGCTCGTGGGACGCGGTCGTCGACAACTCCGGCTATGTGCCGCGCGTCGTGCGTCAGTCCGCCGAATTGCTCGCGCCGCGCGTGCCGCATTACATCTTCATCTCGAGCGTGGCGGCGTATGCGGATTTCGCGACCGTCGGCATGGACGAGAACTACCCGCGCGCGAAACTCGACGACCCGGCAGTCGAGAAGGTCGATGGCAAGACCTACGGACCCTTGAAGGCCCTGTGCGAAGACGTGGTCAACGACGTCTACGGAAAGCACGCGACCCTCATCCGCCCCACCTACATCGCCGGCCCCGGCGATTACACGGATCGCTTCACCTATTGGCCGTTTCGCGTCGCGCGAGGCGGCGAAATGCTGGCGCCGGGATCGCCGGGCGATCCCATCGCCTACATCGACGTGCGCGACGTGGCGGATTTCATCCGCACGGCCGTCGAGAAGCGCGCGACCGGCGCGTACAACATGGTGAATCCCCCCGGCCGCGCAACCATGGGCGGCCTGCTCGACGCCAGCAAGCGGGTGACGGGTGCCGACACGAAGATCGCGTGGGCGCCCGTGGATTTCCTGCGTGCGCAGGGCCTCATCGCGAGCGAGCTCGTGCCGGCACCGCCGTTGCCGATCTGGGATCCGCCCGTCGGGCCGATGGCGGGTATCGGTCTCATGAAGTGCGATCGCGCGATCGCGAAGGGCATGAAGTTCCGGCCGATGGAGCAGACGATTCGCGACACGCTCGCGTGGCAGAAGACACGGCCCGCGGAGAATCAGACGCTGAAGTCAGGACTCAAGCCGGATCGCGAGGCGGAGTTGTTGAAGCTGTTGCACGCTTCGTGAGCTTTCGGGATATCGCCTGACGACGCCCGCGCATGGCCCGGCGGCCGAAAAATAAATCTGTCCCCTTTTTCAGAGGATGGAGGCGCCCTCGTCGGCCGGGCCGGCGTTCTCGCGTAACCGGCCGAACAGCTCGCGGCCCGTGCCGAAGACGCTTTCGTGGATCGAGGGCACGATCGGCACGCGCGCACGCAATCGCGCGGGGTCGATCTGCACGTCGAGTACGCCGGCGCGCGCATCGAGGCGGATGATGTCGCCGTCGCGCAGGCGCGAGATCGGTCCCTGGGCCGCGCCTTCGGGCGTGAGGTGGATCGCCGCGGGCACCTTGCCCGAAGCGCCGGACATCCGGCCGTCGGTGACGATCGCGACCTTCTGCCCGCGCGACATCAGCGCCGAAAGACCCGGAATGAGCTTGTGCAGCTCGGGCATGCCGTTCGCGCGCGGTCCCTGCCCGCGGATGACCGCGATGAAATCGCCGTCGAGCGTTTTCTCCGCGAGTGCCGCGACGAGCGCCTCCTGGCTCTCGAAGACTCGCGCGGGGGCCACGATCTCCCAGTATTTCGGATCGACCGCGGACGTCTTCATGACCGACCGCCCGAGGTTGCCGCGCAGCAGGCGCAGCCCGCCCTCCTCGACGAATGGCCGGTCGACCGGACGCAGGATGGATTCCTCGTGCGATTTCTCGGGCGCGTCGCGCCACTCGAGCTTGCCGTTGTTGAGGAACGGCTCGCGCGCATAGGCGCCGAGTCCCGGACCCCACACGGTGTTCACGTCGGAATACAGGAGACCCGCGCGAGCGAGCTCGCGCACGCAGAACGCGATGCCGCCGGCGGCATGGAACTGGTTCACGTCGGCGTCGCCGTTCGGGTAGACGCGCGCGATCAGCGGCGTCACGGCCGAGATCTGCTCCATGTCGTCCCACGTCACGTTGAGGCCGACGGCGCGCGCCATGGCGATGAGGTGGATCGTATGGTTGGTCGAGCCGCCCGTCGCCATGAGCCCGACGATGGCGTTGATGAACGAACGCTCGTCGACGACGTCGACGAAGGGTAGATAGCTGTCCGGGGTGAGCGCGGTGCTGTGCGCCGCACGCTGCGTGGCGGCGACGGTGAGTGCATGCCGCAGCGGAGTGTTCGGCGGGATGAACGCGGCGCCCGGCGCGTGCAGGCCCATCATCTCCATGAGCATCTGGTTCGAATTCGCGGTGCCGTAGAACGTGCACGTGCCCTGCGTGTGGTACGACGCCATCTCCGCGGCGAGCAGCTCCTCGCGGGTGGCGAGCCCCTCGGCGTAACGCTGGCGCACTTCCGATTTCTTCTTGTTCGCGATGCCCGTCGGCATCGGGCCTGCCGGCACGAAGATGAGCGGCAGGTGCGCGAACGACGCCGCGCCGATGAAGAGACCGGGGACGATCTTGTCGCAGACGCCGAGCAGCAGCGCCGCGTCGAACGCGTCGTGGCTCAACGCCACGGCCGTCGACAGCGCGATCACGTCGCGCGAGAACAGCGAGAGCTCCATGCCCGCGCGACCCTGCGTGACGCCGTCGCACATCGCCGCGACGCCGCCCGCGACCTGCGCCGTGGCGCCGACGACGCGCGCGGCCGCGCGGATCACCTCGGGATAGCCCTCGAACGGCCGGTGCGCGGACAGCATGTCGTTGAACGCGGTGACGATGCCGACGTTCGGTGCGACGGTCTGCAGCGCGGTCAGGTCCTGCCCCGAGCCGGCGTACACGTGCGCGAGGTTCGAGCACGGCAGCTTCGAGCGCGCGGGCTTGTTCGCGCGCATCTCGCGCGTCTTCTCGAGATAGATGGCGCGCGACTCGGCGCTCGCCTTGCGGATGCGTTCGGTGACTTCGACGATGGTCGGGTTCATGCGGCCGCTCACTCGTACCAGCTGTGGCCGTGCCTTTCGGTCAAGGCAATCGCGGCCGTGGGCCCCCAGGTGCCGGCAGGATACGTCTTCACGGTTTGGCGGGTCGACTTCCAGCTCGTCTGGATGCCGTCGATCCAGCTCCAGGCCGCCTCGACCTCGTCGCGCCGCACGAACAACGTGGTGTTGCCCTTGAGCGCATCGAGCAGCAGGCGCTCGTACGCGATGCGCGTGCGGCCGCCGCTCTCCGCCTTCGGCAGGGACAACTCGAGCGGCACTTCGCGCAGGCGCACGCCCTCGAGTCCGGGCTGCTTGCTCAGGATCTCGAGCGTCACGCTCTCTTCCGGCTGCAGCTTGATGACGAGCCGGTTCGCCTGCAGCGTGGGCTCGTCGGCCGCGAAGATGTTGTGCGGTACGGTCTTGAACTGGATCGCGATGTCGGTGCGCCGCGATTGCATGCGCTTGCCGGTGCGCAGGTAGAACGGCACGCCCGCCCAGCGCCAGTTGTCGACCTCCAGCCGCAGCGCCGCGTACGTCTCGGTGTTCGAGTTGGGCGCGACGCCCTCTTCCTGCAGGTAGCCAGGCACGTGGTCGCCGCCCGACTCGCCCTCGCCGTACTGCGCGCGCACCGCGATGTCGTCGACATCGTCCTCCGTCGGCGCGTGGATCGCCTGCAGCACCTTGACCT
>Ga0081455_10001290_pt1 | contig 31158 bp, 17 predicted proteins | sample TabmetS3T2R1_FD_70207 | JGI IMG/M metagenome (GOLD analysis project Ga0081455, IMG submission 70207) | Tabebuia heterophylla rhizosphere microbial communities from the University of Puerto Rico - S3T2R1 | ecosystem: Host-associated > Plants > Roots > Rhizosphere ... | reverse complement strand
GACCGCCCGACTTGCCGAAATAGAGCTGCAGGAAATCGAGTGACTGCGCCTTGAGATCGGCGCCGGTATGGATGCCGAGCCGCTTCATCTTGGCCTCGGTCGCGGGCCCCACGCCGTGGAACTTGCCGACCGGCAAGGTTTCCACGAAGGCCGGCCCCTTCTCCGGCCGGATCACGAACTGCCCGTTGGGCTTGCGATGATCCGAGGCAAGCTTGGCCAGGAACTTGTTGTAGGAAATGCCCGCCGAGGCGGTGAGCCCGGTCTCCTCCAGGATACGGGCGCGGATCTCGTGCGCGATCTCGGAAGCCAGCGGCATGTTCTTGAGGTTGGTCGTGACGTCGAGGTAGGCCTCGTCGAGCGATAGCGGCTCCACGAGCGGCGTGTATTCCAGGAAGATGGCTCGGATCTGCTGCGAAACCTGCTTGTAGACCTCGAAGCGCGGCTTCACGAACAGGAGTTCGGGGCAGAGCCGCCGCGCCGTCGTCGATGGCATGGCCGAGCGCACGCCGAAACGGCGGGCCTCGTAGCTCGCCGCCATCACCACGCCGCGCTCGCGACTTCCCCCAACAGCAACGGGCTTGCCGCGCAAGTCGGGATCGTCTCGCTGCTCCACGGAGGCATAGAAGGCATCCATATCGAGATGGATGATCTTGCGGATGTCCGCCTCGGCCATGACGCCTGAGCCTACGACCTTCCCCCGGTTCCCTCCAAGCCTTTCAGGGCTTGCTTGCGGACGACGTTCGCTCCAAAAACAGTGCAGTCCCCCGCGAACAAAGGCCCCTCATGCCCGCGTCGAGCAACGATGAGATCCGCATCCTCACACCCTCGGGCATGCTGGGCTACGGCTTCCCGATCGATCATTTCAAGCTCGGCCTGGCGCAGAAGCCGCACGCCATCACCATCGATTCCGGTTCGACCGACTCAGGTCCCCAGAAGCTTGGCCTGGGGGAGATGACCTGCAGCCGCGAGGCCTACCTCAAGGACCTCGAGGTTCTGCTGGAGGCGCAAAACGAGGCGCGCGTGCCGCTCCTGATCTCCTCCGCAGGCGGCGACGGCAGCAACCTCCATGTCGATGCCTTCCGCGATATGATTGCCGACATCGCGCATCAGCGCGGCTGGCGGTTCAAGCTGGCCCGCATCTATGCCGATATCGACAAGGACCATATCCGCCGCGAACTGAGAGCGGGCCGCGTCGAGCCGCTGGGTCCGGTGCCGCCGCTCGATCCCGCCGAGATCGAGGCCGCAACAGTGGTGGTAGCGCAAATGGGTGCCGAACCGTTCCTAAAGGCGCTCGACGAAAGTGAAGGCGTTGATGTGATCGTGAGCGGTCGCGCCTACGATCCGTCGCCCACCGCCGCGATGGCGATCCGCGCCGGCTTCGATCCCGCCCTTGCCTGGCACATGGGCAAGATCATGGAGTGTGGCGCGCTCTGCGCCGAACCCGTGGGACGTTGCGTCATCGGCTACCTGCGGCGCGATCATTTCGAGATCGAGCCGCTCAATCCCGCCGAGCGCTGCACCACCGCCTCGGTCGCGGCCCACACGCTCTACGAAAAAACCCATCCCTTCCTGCTCGCCGGTCCCGGCGGCACGCTCGATCTCTCGAACTGCAAGTACGAGCAGGTGACAGACCGTCGGGTGCGTGTTTCCGGCAGCCGCTTCGATCCGGGGCGGCGGTACACCGTGAAGCTCGAGGGCGCCAAGACCGCGGGCTGGCGCAGCATCTTCATCGCCGGTGCCCGCGATCCGATCTTTATCGACCAGATCGATTCGATCCTCGACAAGGTGATCGCGGGAGCCCGCGCCTATTTCAGCGAGGTGCCGGAGGAGACCTACCGCATCATCCCCCACATCTACGGCAAGAACGGCGTCATGGGTGATCTCGAGCCAGTGAAGGTGCCGGCGCACGAGCTTTGCATCATCGTCGAGGTGGCCGCGGCAACTCAGGCGCTGGCGACCGCGATCTGCGGCAAGCTGCGCACCAGCCTGATGCATGCGCCTTATCCCGGACGGATCGCCACCGCAGGCAATCTCGCCTCGCCCTTCACGCCACTCGAGATTCCGCTCGGCCAGGCCTGCGAGTTCAACGTCTATCACCTGATGACGGTCGACAGCCCCACCGCCCTGTTCCCGATCAAGTACGAGGAACTCGCGTGACGACCGCTGTGCCAACGCCGTTGCGCGACATCGCCAAGGTCGTGCGCAGTAAGAACGCCGGTCCGTTCGAAATCACGCTCGATATCATCTTCAAGTCGAAGGAAGATTACGAAGCCGTCAGGAAAAGCGGCGTCATCACGAAGGAGCTGGTCTCCGAGCTCTACAACGTCCCGACACAGGCGATCATCACCTTCGGCTTCTTCGACCTCGTCAATGCCGTGAAGATCACGCTGCCGCGGCCCCGCACGCAAGGCGGTGTCGGCGAGACCGACATGCACGCCGCCCAACAGCACGTGCCCTTGCAGGAAATCCGCATTCCTTGGCCGGCGAGCTGAAAATTCGGAAAGCCAGTCCTAGAACGGCCACCAGCCCTTCTTGACCGGTGATGGCTTGGGCAAGGCGGCCGGCATCGTCGGCATTATCGCGGGAATGTCGGTGTCCCGCCAGCCGCCGCCCAATGCCGTCACCAGCGTGGCGGCAGCCGTGAATCGGCTCAGCCGGATGTTGATCAGCGTCTGCTGAGTGCTGAGCGAGGTGGTCTGGGCGGTGACGACTGTGGTGTAGGCCACCGTGCCGGCCTGGTACTGATTGAGCGACAGCTCCTCGGCCTCGCGTGCGGCAGCGACGGCGCGGCGCTGAATGACTTCCTGTGCCGCAAAGTAGCGCTGTTGTGCCAAGGCATCCTCGACCTGCTGGAAGGCGGTGAGCACCGTCTGGCGATAGGTGGCGACGACCTTGTCGTAGTTTGCCTTCGCGCCTTCGACCTGGGCGGCGCGGCCGCCGCCGTCGATCAACGTGCCGGCAAACTGCGGTCCCAAGGACCAGACGGCGGAGCTGATCTGCAGCAGCTTGCTGAGCGTGGTGCTCAGGAAGTTGATGCTCGCGTTAAAGGTGAAGTCGGGATAGTAGGCCGCTTGCGCCACACCGATCTGGGCATTGGCCGACTGCATCTGACGCTCGGCGGAAGCGATGTCGGGCCGGCGCTCGAGCAGCAGCGTCGGCGCACCCGCGTCGAACATGGGCACGTTTCGCGGAGTCGGCGCCGTTTCGATCGAGACCTCGGCCGGCATCTTTCCGACAAGGGCTGCGACCGCATGCTCGAATTGTGCGCGATTGGCCCCCTCGGCGGCATAGAGCGCGCGCGTCTGCTCCAGCTGGGACTGCGCCTGCGCCAGGTCCAGTCGCGACGCCGTGCCGGCGTTCATTTGGTTGCGCACGATATCCAGCGACCGCTGGTAGGCGGCAACCGACTGCCGGTAGAGCGACAGGCGCTCGTCGGAAATGCGCAGCGAGAAGTAGCTGGTCGCCAGGCTGGACTGGATCGAGAGGCGAGCGGACGCGAGGTCGGCGGCGCTCGCCTGCGCCGCCGCCGCGTCACTCTCGATCGTGCGTCGGATGCGGCCCCACACGTCGATTTCCCACGAGAGCGTGCTGCCGATGGAATATTCGCCGAACGAATTGCCGCCCGATGTTACGAGACCGTTGCCGCTCACGCGGCCGCCGCTCGAGCTGTTTTGCGTGACGGAGCCTGTGTAGCCGACTGTCGGATAGAGCGCTGACTGGCTCTGGCGGATCAATGCGACAGCCTGACGATAGGCGGCCTCATTCTCCTTGAGCGTCTGGTTCGAAACGTCGACCTCGGCCATCAAATGATCGAGCGTCGTATCGCCGTAGATCGTCCACCACGTTCCGCGGTCGAGCGTGTCGCGCGGCAGCGCCGGGCGAAACGCCACGCCCTCCACTTCCTGATAGACCGCTTCCTTGTAGGTCGGAGTCGGATCGGTGGCGGGCGGCGGTCGCGTGTAGTTGGGACCTACCATGCAGCCGGAGAGCAGCAGCAGGGCGAGACAAGCAGCCGTATGCTTCATGCGCGGGCCTCGAGCCCGCCCATGGTGCGTGCCAGGCGGCCGTAGGGATCACGGTCGCGACGACGGAAGCGGTCGAGATAAAGGTAGATCACCGGAGTGGTGTAGAGGGTCAGGACCTGGCTGACCAGCAGGCCGCCGATGATCGAGAGGCCGAGCGGCCGGCGCAGCTCGGCGCCATCGCCGAAGTTCAGCGCCAGCGGCAACGCGCCCAGCATCGCCGCCATGGTCGTCATCAGGATCGGCCGGAAGCGCAGCAGGCAGGCCTGGTAGATCGCGTCACGGGGATCGAGACCCTGGTTACGCTCACGGTCGAGGGCAACGTCGATCATCATGATCGCATTCTTCTTGACGATCCCGATCAGCAACAGGACGCCGATCATGGCGATAATGCTGAGCTCGACCTTGAACAGCAGAAGCGCCAGCAATGCGCCGATGCCCGCCGACGGCAGGGTCGAGAGGATCGTGAGTGGGTGGATATAGCTCTCGTAGAGGATGCCCAGCACGATGTAGATGGCCGCGAACGCGAACAGGATCACGATGACCTGGGTATTGAGCGACTGCTGGAAGGCACGGGCCGTGCCGGCGAATGCGCCATGGATCGTGGACGGCACGCCGATCTCGCGCATGGTCTCGTTCACATAGGTGACCGCGTCGCTCAGGGTCTTGTTGGGCGCGAGGTTGAACGAAACGGTCGTGGCAACGAACAACCCCTGATGATTGACGCCGATTGGCGTGGTGTCGAAGTCGTAATAGGTCACGGCGGAAAGCGGGACCATGGTTTCCGGCGACGTGCTGACGGCCGCACCGGTCGAGGCCGAGCCACGGCCACTGACCGCGATCTGGTTTGTGAGCTGGTTGCGCACGGCCTGACTCGGATCGAGTGCCGTGGCGGCGTTGGTCAACCGGCTGACCGAACCGGTCGTGCCCTGGGTCGCCGACACGGTCGGCGACGGCGCAACGATAGCCTGTGTCGCCTGCGCGCCACTGATGGCACCACCTGAGGTGCTGACGTAGATCTGGTCCAGTGTGTTGGGGTTCTGCCAGTACTGCGGCGCCACCTCCATCACCACGTGGTACTGGTTGAGCGCGTTGTAGATGGTCGAGACCTGGCGCTGGCCGAACGCATCGTAGAGCGTCGCCGAGATCGCGCTGGTATTGACCCCGAGCCTGCTCGCCGCATCGCGGTCGATGGTGACATTGACCTGCAGCCCATGCTGCTGCTGGTCGGAATCGACATCGGTGATGACAGAGGTGTCGCGCTGCAGGGCGGCCACCAGCTTCGGCCCCCAGGCATAGAGGTCGGCGAGAGAGTCGGATTGCAGGGTGAACTGGTATTGCGAATTGCTCTGCCGGCCGCCGACGCGGATGTCCTGCACCGCCACCATGAAGAGGTTGGCCCCCGGCACCTGGGCGAGCCGAGCCCGGAGGCGGGTGATCACCTGGTCCGCCGAGACGCCGCGTTCGGCCAACGGCTTCAGCTGTGCGAACAGAAAGCCCGAGTTGGTCTGATAGCCGCCGGTGAAGCCGACCACGTTCTGAATGGCCGGATCGGCGCGCACAATGGCGACGAACTGGCGGAATTTCCGGCGCATCGACTGGAAGGAGATGCTTTGGTCGGCACGCATGCCGCCGATGATGCGGCCGGTGTCCTGCTGCGGAAAAAAGCCCTTGGGAATCTCTACATAGAGGAAGACGTTGAGGACCACCGTGCCGAGGAAGACCAGGGCGGTGGCGCCGGGATGGCGCAGCACCCAGGCAAGCGTCCGACCATAAAAATTCTGCACGCCCGTGAAGGCTCGTTCGCTGGTCCGGGCGAGCCAGTTCTCCCGCCGCTGCCCCTCCGCGCGCGGCGGCCGCAGCACGAAGGCGCACATCATGGGTGTGGTGGTGAGTGACACCACCATCGAGATCATGATCGCGATGGTGAGCGTTACCGCGAACTCGCGGAACAGGCGGCCGACGATGCCGCCCATCAGCAAGATCGGGATGAAGACGGCAACCAGCGACAGGCTCATCGAGATTACGGTGAAGCCCACCTCGCGGGCGCCGAGCAGCGCTGCCTGCCGCCGCGGCATCCCGGCCTCGATGTGGCGAGAGATGTTCTCGAGCACGATGATGGCGTCGTCGACCACGAAGCCGGCCGAGATCGTGAGCGCCATCAACGAAAGATTGTTGAGGCTGAAGCCCATCAAGTACATGACGCCGAAGGTGCCGACCAGGGACACCGGGACGGCGACAGAGGGCACGAGGCCCGCCCGGACCGAGCGCAGGAAGGCGAACGTCACCAACACGACGAGGATGACGCTGAGCGTCAGCGCGCGCTCCACCTCCTTCAGCGAAGCGCGGATCGTGGTCGTGCGGTCGCTCGCCATCGTCACGTCGACCTCGGTCGGCAGCGCCGCCTGCAGCTCGGGCAGCACCTCCTTCACCTGGTCGACCGTCTCGATGATATTGGCGTTGGGCTGGAGGTAGATGATCACCAGCACCGACCGCTTGCCGTTGGACTGCCCCTCGTTGCGGACGTCCTCGACCGAATCCTGGACATCGGCCACATCGCTCAGCCGCACCGGGGCATTGTTGCGCCAGGCGACGATCAGGTTGCGATAGTCGTCGGCGACCCGCGACTGGTCGTTTGTGTAGAGCTGATAGCGCCGCTCGCCGACCTCGATGGCGCCCTTGGGGGCGTTGGCGTTGGCCGCGGCGAGGGCGGCCCGCACGCTCTCGAGACCGATGCGATACTTCGAGAGCGCGTCGGGATTGATCTCGACGCGCACCGCCGGCAGCGAGCTGCCGCCCAGGACCACCTGGCCTACGCCGGTCACCTGGCTCAGCTTCTGCTGCAGGACGTTCGACGCCGCGTCGTAAAGCTGACCCTGCGTCAAGGTTTCGGAGGTGAGCGCCAGGATCACCGCGGGCGCGTCGGCCGGGTTCAGCTTGCGGTAGATCGGGTTTGACCGGAGGCTGGTCGGCATGTCGGCGCGCGCCGCATTGATCGCTGCCTGCACGTCGCGCGCCGCGCCATCGATGTCTCGCGACAGGTCGAACTGCAGCACGATGCGCGAATTGCCCACCGTGCTGGTGGAGGTGATCTCGCTCACGCCCGCAATCGCGCCCAAGCGCCTCTCGAGCGGCGTCGTCACGCTGGTCGCCACGGTGTCGGGAGATGCGCCAGGCAACTGGGCCTGCACCATGATCGTCGGGAAATCGACTTTCGGCAGCGGCGAGACCGGAAGCGCGATGAAGCCCATGATGCCGGCCAGCAGGATACCGACGGTCAGCAGCGTGGTGGCGACGGGCCGCGCGATGAAGACCCCCGAGAAGCTCACGGCTGGAAGCCCTCGGGCAGCTCGGTGGGCTCCGGCCCGTCACCGCTCGCCAGGGGATAGGCCGGCGTGTCGAGCGGCATGCCGCGCAGGCGTCGCGCGATGCGGTCGAAGGCGAGATAGATCACGGGCGTCGTGAAGAGCGTCAGCATCTGGCTCACGATCAGGCCGCCCACAATGGTGAGACCCAGCGGATGGCGCAGCTCCGACCCGGTACCGGTGCCCAGCATCAGCGGCAGGGCGCCGACCAGGGCGGCGATGGTCGTCATGAGGATCGGCCGGAAGCGCAGCAGGCAGGCCTGGTGAATCGCCTCCTGCGGCGGCTTACCCTCGTGACGCTCGGCATCGAGTGCGAAGTCGATCATCATGATCGCGTTCTTCTTCACGATGCCGATCAGCAGCACGATGCCGATGATGGCCACGACGCTGAGATCGTCGCCGGCAATCATGAGGGCGAGCAACGCCCCGATGCCGGCCGACGGCAGGGTCGAGAGGATCGTGACGGGATGGATGTAGCTCTCGTAGAGCACGCCCAGCACGATGTAGACGGTGACGATCGCCGCCAGGATCAGCAGGAGCTGGCTCCTGAGCGCCTTCTGGAAGGCGAGAGCGGCGCCCTGGAAATGGGTCGAGATCGAGCGCGGCATGCCGATCTCCGCCTGCGCCTTGGTGATGGCGTCGACAGCAGCGCCAAGGGAAGCGCCCGGCGCCAGGTTGAAGGAGATCGTGGTCGCCGGGAACTGGCTCAACCGGTCGAGGCGCAATGGGCCAGTCTGTTGCTCGAAGGTGGCGATCGCCGACAACGGCACCTGCTTGCCGGTCGCCGAGCCGGGAAGATAGAGGTTGTTCAGCGCGTCGAGCGAACCGGCCATCGAGGGCATGAGCTCGTAGATCACGCGGTACTGGTTGGACTGCGTGTAGACGGTCGAGACGATGCGCTGACCAAAGGAATCGTAGAGCAGGTTGTCGACCGTGGCGGCGGTGATGCCGAAGCGGGCCGCCGCGTCGCGGTCGATCTTGATGAACACCGTGAGGCCCTGGTTCTGCAGCTCGCTCGTGACGTCGACGATCTCGGGGATCTGCGACAGGCGCTGCACCAGCCGCGGCACCCAGGTGTCGAAATCCTTCGGGTTGGGGCTCTCCAGCACGAACTGATACTGCGTGCGGCTTACTGTCGAATCGATGGTGAGGTCCTGCGACGGCTGCATGTAGAGCTGTATGCCCTCGACTGCGGCCGTCTCGCGCAGGATCCGTCGAATGATCTGGCTTGCCGAGAGCGAGCGTGAATCGCGCTCCTTGAGGTTGATCAGCATGCGGCCCGAGTTGAGCGTCGGGTTGGTGCCGTCGACGCCGACGAAGGAGCTGAGGCTCTCGACATCGGGATCCTTCAGGATCGCCTCGGCGAGGGCGCGCTGGCGATCGCGCATGGCCTCGAACGAGATGGTTTGCGACGCCTCGGTGACCGCCTGGATCAGGCCGTTGTCCTGGACCGGAAAGAAACCCTTGGGGATGACGATATAGAGCGCGACGGTCAGTGCGACCGTCGCGACCGCCACCAGGAGCGTGAGCGGTTGATGGCGGAACACGACCACCAGACCGCGATCGTAAAGATCGATCAATCTGCCGAACCAGCGGGCGCCCAGCGCCTGGGCCTCGGGATGGGCCGTCGCACTCGGGGGTAGCGGCTCGCCGGGTTGGCTCTGCCCGACGTCGCGCCGGCGCAGGAGCTGGGCGCACATCATCGGCACCAGCGTGAGCGACACTACTGCCGAGATCAGGATAGTCACGGCGAGCGTGATCGCGAACTCGCCGAACAGCCGGCCCACCACATCGCCCATGAAGAGGAGCGGAATCAGCACCGCAATCAGCGAGACGGTGAGCGATACGACGGTGAAGGCGATCTGGCTCGACCCTTTCAGGGCCGCCTCGAACGGGTCGTCTCCCTCTTCGATGTAGCGGGCGATGTTCTCGATCATGACGATCGCGTCGTCGACCACGAAACCGGTCGCGATGGTAAGCGCCATGATCGAAAGGTTGTTGAGCGAGAAGCCGGCGAGATACATCACCGCCAGCGTGCCCACGAGCGACAATGGCACCGAGAGGCTTGGAATGATGGTGGCCCGCCAATCACCCAGGAACAGGAAGATGACGGCCACGACCAGCAGGACGGCGAACGAAAGCTCGATCTGCACGTCGCGCACCGAGGCCCGGATGGTGACCGTGCGGTCGGTCAGGACCGACACATCGATCGCGGGCGGCAGCGTCTCGCGCAGCTGCGGCAACAGGGCCTTGATGTCGTTGACCACCGCGATCACGTTGGCGCCGGGCTGGCGCTGCACGTTCACGATCACCGCCTGATCGGTATTCACCCAAGCGATCAGCCGATTGTTCTCCTGGCTGGCCTCGACAGTGGCAACATCGGAAAGCCTGACTGGCGCGCCGTTGCGGTAGGCCACAATCACGTTGTTGAACAGCTTGGGATCGGTGATCTGGTCGTTGGCGTTGATCGTGTAGTTGCGCGTCGGGCCGTCGAAGTTGCCCTTGGGCGTGTTGACGTTTGCGTTGGTGATGGTGGTGCGCAGGTCGTCGACGTTGAGCCCATAGGCGGCGAGCGCCGTCGGATTGGCGCGGATGCGATAGCCCGGCTTCTGTCCGCCCTCGAGAGTGACCAGGCCGACGCCGGGGACCTGCGAGATCTTCTGGCCAAGCCTCACGTCGATCAGGTCGTAGACCTTGGTCAGCGGTTCGGTCTTGGAGGTGACGGCGAGAGTCAGGATCGGCGCGTCAGCCGGATTGACCTTGGCGTAGATCGGAGGCGCCGGCAGATCGGCCGGCAACAGGTTGCCGGCTGCGTTGATCGCCGCCTGGACCTGCTGCTCGGCAATGTCGATGCCGAGCGACAGGCTGAATTGCAGCGTGATCGCCGAAGCGCCGGCCGAGCTGGTCGAGGTCATCTGATTGAGACCCGGCATCTGACCGAACTGCCGCTCGAGCGGCGCCGTCACCGAGGAGGTCCTCACCTCGGGCCCCGCGCCGGGATAGAGAGTGAGGACGCGGATGGTCGGGTAATCGACCTGCGGCAGCGCGGCGAGCGGCAGGAACCGATAGGCGATCAGGCCCACCAGCATGATCGCCACCATCAGGAGCGATGTGCCGACCGGTCGCTCGATGAATATCCGCGACGGATTCATACCGCGGACGCGACTATTGGTTGGACTGCGCCGGCCGTCCGGCGCCGCCAACGGCCTCTGCGTCCGCTCGGGCGGGCGCAGCAGCGACCGGCCTCGCCGGCACGCGGATCTTGGTCCCGTCGCGCAGGCGGTCGGCGCCGTCGATCACCACGCGATCGTTGAGCGCAAGGCCCTTGGTCACGGCGATCTTCTCACCGTCGCTGGCGCCGGTTTCGATCACCGCGATCTCCACCGTGTCGTCGGCCTTCACGCGATAGACGAAGGTGCCGGGCTGCCCTTTCTGGATCGCCGCGACTGGCACCACCAGTGCATCCCTCACCGTGTCGACCAGCAGACGGATATTGACGAACTGGTTGGGGAACAGCGCTTCATCGCTGTTGTCGAACATCGCGCGCAGTTTCACCGTGCCGGTGGAGGTGTCGATCTGATTGTCGGTGGTGGCGAGCTTGCCCACGCCCAACTCGACCTTCTGCGCGCGGTCGAGCGCCGTCGCCTGCAGGGTCGCCCCCTCGCGCAGGCGCTTGCGCACCGCCGGCAGCGCGTCCTCGGGAATGGGAAACAGCACCGACATCGGCTGCATCAGCGTGATGACGCAGATGCCCGTGGCATCGCCCATGGTCACATAGTTGCCCTGGTCGACCAGGCGCAAACCAATCCGGCCGTCGGTCGGCGCCACGATCCGGGTGTAGACGAGATTGAGCTTCGCCTGGTCCACCGCCGCGCGATCGGTCACCAGCGTGGCCTCGTATTGCCGGACCAGTGCGGCCTGGGTGTCGTAGACCTGGCGGGCCACCGAGGCCTGAGCCACCAGCTTCTCGTACCGCGCCAGATCGAGCTCGGCGTTCTTGAGCAGCGCCTGGTCCTTTTCCAGCGTGCCGATGGCTTGCTGGAGGGCGACGTCATAAGGGCGCGGATCGACGACCGCGAGCAGGTCGCCCTTCTTGACCGCCTGCCCTTCCGTGAAAGCAACCTGGACGAGCTGACCCGTGATCTGGGTCTTAACGGTCACCGTTGCGAGCGGTGTGACGGTGCCCAAGGCCCTATCGATAATCGGGATATCGCCCTTCGCGACGCTCGCCAGGCCAACCGTGACCGCCTGGTTGGCGGCGGCGTTCCGGCCGCCGCGGTTCTGCGGCGCCGGTCCGGAATGCGTGAAATACCACGCGGCGCCGATGACGACCGCGATCCCAACGCCAATCCCAAGCAGGGTGCGCAGTCGATTCATGGCCTAAAAAGCCTCAAAAGCAGGTCCTTTCCCATATACGCAGGAACTGCTCGGAGTCTCCCCCAGCCATGAGAGGGGGGCAAGGCGACCGGATGGCCTCTCGAGCCGAGGCCCGCCGGTCGCCGGCGGCGTCAGTCGGCCGCCTTGTCGGGCACGTAGAGGGCGTTGCCCCCGGCTTTGAACTTGTCGCTCATCTCTTTCATGCCCTTTTGGGCATAGTCGCGGATGTCCTGGGTGATGCGCATGGAGCAGAACTTCGGCCCGCACATGGAGCAGAAGTGCGCCGTTTTGTGCGCCTCCTTGGGCATCGTCTCGTCATGGAACTTCTCGGCCGTCGCCGGATCGAGCGAGAGGTTGAACTGGTCGCGCCAGCGGAACTCGAACCGCGCCTTGCTGAGCGCGTCATCACGCAGGCGTGCCGCAGGATGTCCCTTGGCAAGATCGGCGGCGTGGGCCGCGATCTTGTAGGTGATGACACCCACCTTCACATCGTCGCGATCAGGCAGGCCGAGATGCTCCTTGGGCGTCACGTAACAGAGCATCGCGGTACCGAACCAGCCGATCATGGCGGCGCCGATCCCCGAGGTGATGTGGTCGTAACCCGGTGCGATGTCGGTGACGAGCGGGCCCAGGGTGTAGAACGGCGCCTCGCCGCACTCCTTGAGCTGCTTGTCCATGTTGACCTTGATCTTGTGCATGGGCACGTGGCCCGGCCCTTCGATCATGACCTGGCAGCCCTTGTCCCAGGCGACCTTGGTCAATTCGCCCAATGTTTCGAGCTCGGCAAATTGGGCGGCGTCGTTGGCGTCGGCATTCGAGCCCGGGCGCAACCCGTCGCCCAGCGAGAACGACACGTCGTACTTGCGCATGATGTCGCAAATGTCGCCGAAGTGCTCGTAGAGGAAGCTCTCGCGATGCTCGGTGAGACACCATTGCGCCATCATCGAGCCGCCGCGGCTCACAATGCCGGTGACGCGGCTCGCCGTCAGCGGCACGTGCGCGAGCCGAACACCGGCATGGATGGTGAAGTAATCGACGCCCTGCTCGCACTGCTCGATCAGCGTGTCCCGGAACACCTCCCAGGAGAGCTGGGTCGGATCGCCGCCCACCTTCTCCAAAGCCTGGTAGATCGGCACCGTGCCGATCGGCACCGGGGAATTGCGCACGATCCACTCACGCGTGTCGTGGATGTTCCGGCCGGTCGAAAGATCCATCACCGTGTCGGCGCCCCAGCGTATCGCCCACACCATTTTCTCGACTTCCTCCTCCATCGAGGAGGAGACCGCCGAGTTACCGATATTGGCGTTGATCTTCACCAGAAAATTTCGGCCGATGATCATCGGCTCGACTTCGGCATGGTTGATGTTGGCCGGAATGATCGCCCGGCCAGCGGCCACCTCGGCACGCACGAACTCGGGCGTGATGAACTCCGGCAGTGCCGCGCCGAAGCTCTCGCCGTCGGCCAACCGCTCCTTGGCAAGCTCATGCGCCCGCTTGCGGCCGAGGTTCTCGCGGGCGGCGACGTAGATCATCTCCTTGGTGATCACGCCCTGACGTGCCCATTCGAACTGTGTGATCGGCTTGCCGTCGAGGCCGCGCAGCGGCCGCGGCGTGTTGAGGAAGGGCTGCAACGCCGACGTCTTCACGTTGCCGTTGTCGATCGGCTGGATCGGCCGGCCCGTGTATTCCTCCACCCCGCCGCGCGCCAGCACCCAGCCGCGACGCGCACGCGCCAGACCTTTGCTGACGTCGATCGCGATCGTGGGGTCGGTGTACGGGCCCGTCGTGTCGTAGACCCGGACCTTGGGTTCGGTGGGCTCGGAAAGCGTGATCTCGCGCAGGGGGACGCTGAGCTCGGGCGCCTCTTCCGGCGTGACATAGATTTTTTGCGAGGCCGGCAATGGCCCGGTCGTCACCTTGGGTGTGGCGATGATGTTGTCCATGACGAAGGATCTCCTATGACAAGCGACAGAAGGAGATCCGGTGTGTCCTGCAAAGGAAGGCATCCTGTCCCTTCGCCGGCATGACCCGGATCAGGTTCAAAGGGTCACCGCGCTGCCTGCGATCGCAGGCTGTCGGTATCTCAGCCCCCTGTCGGGGCCCCCCTTGGACGGACGCCATCCTAGACCGAACCGCCCGGGGAAAAAACCCGGTCTCGGCCGCCAACCGAAATGCCCTTGCCAAGGCGCCTGGCGTTCCAATATCAGAGCTCGAATATCATGAACGGAGTGCCCGTATGTCCGATCCGCGCGTCAGCTACCAGGATTTCGCCAAAATCGCGCCCGCCGCGCAGGCAGCTCTGCTCGCCATGGGCAAGGCGGTCGAGGAGACAGGGCTCGACAAGCAGCTCGTCGAGCTGGTGAAGCTGCGCGTATCGCAGATCAACAACTGCGCCTTCTGCCTGCAGATCCATCTCAACGTCTCGCGCCGGATCGGGGTGCCGCAGGAAAAGCTCGACCTCGTCGCCACCTGGGAGGAGGCTGGCATCTTCACGCCTCGTGAATGCGCGGCGCTTGCCTGGGCCGAGCAACTGGCGCACCTGCCCGGCCATTCGGTCTCCGATCAGGCCTACGCGGCCGCCCGCGAGCATTTCAGCGAAAGCGAGCTGCTGTGGCTCAGCGTCGCCATCGCCAACATCAATGCCTGGAACCGCCTGGGCGCCGCCTTCCGTTTCACGCCGCCAATTACCAGGCAGACCTCGGCGGCGGCCTGACCGTCAGGCGGGCCTCAGCTTCAGGGTGAAGACCGCGCCGCCTTCCGGCCGGTTCGCAACGGTCACGCTGCCGTCATGGGCCTCGGCCACGCGGGCAACGATGGCGAGGCCCAGGCCACGGCTCTCGCCACTCGCGCGATCGCGTCGCCAGAAGCGGTGGAAGATCGACTCGCGATCGGCGTCGGGAATTCCCGGCCCGTCATCGAGAACCCGCACGCTGCCATCCTTGGCAACCTCGACCTCGATCGACACGTCGGGCGGTGTATGCCGGATGGCGTTCTCGATCAGGTTGCGGACGGCACGGAACAGGGCTTCGGCCTGGCCGTGCACCCACACCGGACCGGCTTCGCCGGTCAGGGCAATGGTCTTGGACATCTCGACCGCCAGCGGCGCCATGAAGCCCACCGCGTCGGCACAGACCGCCTGGAGATCGGCTTTCGAGTCGGTGCCCACGATGAAGGCCTCGAGCTCCGCGATGTCGAGCACCTGATTGACCGTGCGCGTCATGTTGACGAGATCGGCCCGCAGCGCATCGCGTGTCGGGCCGGGCTCGAGCGAATCGACGCGGGCGCGCACGATGGACAACGGCGTGCGCAGCTCGTGGGCCATGTCGGCGGTGAAGTCTCGCTGGGCGCGGAAACCCGCTTCGAGCCGGTCGAGACCCTGGTTCACGGCATGGACCAACGGCACGATCTCCTTGGGCAAGGATTGCTCGGGCAGGCGCACCTCGGTGCGCTGCGGTCCGATCGCGGCTGCCGTCGTGGAGGCCGCGCGGACTGGCGCCAATGCCCGCCGGAAGATCAAGATGTCTATCAGCAGCAGGATCAGCAGGATCGGAAAGGTGATCCAGGCAACCCGCGGAAAGAACGAACGCACGACATCGTCGATGATCACATCGCGATGTGCGAGATCCTGCGCCACCTGGATCGAGTAGAGCTTCTCACCGATCGGCTGAATGACCGTGACGCCGAACAACGTCGAGCCAGTCTTGCTGTACCGGGTGGTCCATTCGCTGACCGATCGTGCGCTGGGAACGAACAACGCTCCGCCGTCGGCGCGTGAGGTGAAAAGCACATGGTCCTCCGCATCCAGAACGGCAAACGCGTAGAGGCCGTAGTCGGCGGAGTAGAGCGGTCGGGCGTCGGCTGGAATGTCGAGCGTAAGCTTGCCATCGGACTGCGGATGCAGATAGCTGCGAATGGTCAGGGCCTCTCCGCGCAGTGCATCGCGCAGTAGCGTGTTCGCGGCCTGGTTCAGCAGCCAGTAGAGCGCCAGCGGCATCAGGATCGAGGTCGCGGCCAACGCCAGGATATGCAGCGCGACGATGCGCGTGATGATCGAATGGAAGCGGATCACGGCGACCGCCTCGGCTGGGAAGAGCCGCCGATCATCGGTGCCCCTATGATTTTTCCTCGACCATCAGGTAGCCGACGCCGCGCACGGTATGGATCTTGGTCGTGGCACCCGCGTCGCTCAGCATCTTGCGCAGGCGATGGACGTAGACTTCGACGGCGTTCGATCCGACTTCGCCGGAGAGACCGAAAAGATGGTCCTCCAACAGCCGTTTGGGTGCGACATTGCCGCCGCGGCGCAGGAAGATCTCCAGCACGGCGGTCTCGCGGGCAGGAAAGGCATGCGCCACGCCGTCGATGAACACCTGTCGCCCTTCGGTATCGAGCGACACGTTGCCGAACGTGAGCTTGCGACCCAGAAGATTGCCTGGCCGGCGCAGCAGCGCCTGAAGGCGTGCGACCAGTTCCTCCATGGCGAAGGGCTTGGGAAGATAGTCGTCTGCGCCCTCGCGCAAACCGGTGACGCGGTCGGTCACGCCGTCGCGCGCCGTCAGGACCAGAACCGGGGTGGAGTCGCCCTTACGCCTCATCTCGCGCAGCAGGGCAAGCCCATCCTCATCCGGCAGGCCAAGATCGAGCACGACGGCAACATACTTCATGGCAACGAGCGCAAGCCGTGCGTCGGCGACGGTACCGACTGAGTCGGCTGCCAGACTTCCTTGCGCCAGACCCTTGACCAGGAGCGGCACAAGCTGCGGGTTGTCCTCGACGAGAAGTACTCTCATAGGTGCGCGATCATTCTGCTGCACTTCTGGACGCCACTGTAGCACGCGGTCCGCGAGCCTGTCCGTCAGGTAGACGTAATACGAACAGGCTAGACCAGTGCCCTCGTTCCCTCTCGAACGCGTTCCCTATGTCCATCGCCTCTCCCCCGGCTGAACGCACGAAGCGCAACCGCCTCTGGATCGCGGGTGGCGGCGCTATCGCCATCGTGGTGGCCGTGATCGCCTTCTGGGCGCTCGACAGCAGTTCCGGCAACGCCGTCAGCCGGCCCGACAAAGTGGCGCAGGATTCCGACGGAGCCTTCTCCCCAAGCGAGGCACAATGGGCCGGCCTCAAGCTCACGGCGGTTCGCCAGGTGGCGTTCCGTGACGAGCGTGTGACCGACGGCAAGATCGCGATCAACGAGGAGACGACGACACCAGTCTTCTCGCCCTACTCCGGCCGTGTCAGCCGCCTGATCGCCAAGCCGGGCGACCACGTCGAGCGAGGCGCGCCGTTGTTTGCCATTGAGGCAACCGAGTTTGTTCAGGGCCAGAACGATCTCGTTACCGCGGTGGCGGGCGTCGAGAAGGCGAAGTCGAGGCTCGAGCTCGCCAAGACCACCGAGAAGCGCCAGCGCGAACTGCTGGCGATCAAGGGTGGTGCGCTCAAGGATCTTGAGCAGGCGCAGTCCGACCTAGTGAACGCCCAGGGCGACATGCGATCGGCCGAGATCGCCCTTGCCGCGGCTCGCAATCGCATGCGCATTCTCGGCCGGTCGGACGAGGAGATCGCGCGCCTGGAGAAGGTCGACCGCATCGGTGCCGAAACCATCGTCTCCGCTCCCATCGAAGGGACCGTCATTCAACGCAAGGTCGGCCTGGGGCAATACATCAACACCGGCGCGAGCGACCCGGTCTTCACCGTCGGCGACCTCGGGACCGTCTGGCTGGTGGCGAACGTGCGCGAGTCCGATGCGCCGCTGATGAAAGTAGGCGCCCCGGTCGAGGTGTCCGTGCTGGCCTATCCGGGCCGCATCTTCAACGCCAAGCTCTCCTATGTGGCACCGGCGCTCGATCCCAATACACGTCGCCTGCCCGTACGCGCGGTGATCCAGAATCCCGGCCGCGAGCTTCTGCCGGAAATGTTCGCAATGTTCCGCATCGTGGCCGGCCAGAGCCGGTTGACCCCGGCGGTGCCGCAGGACGCCGTGATCTACGAAGGTGCGCAGGCGCGCGTCTGGGTCGCTCGGACGGCCGACAAGAAGGTCGTGAGCCGTCCGATCAAGGTCGGCGGCACCGAGAACGGTCAGGTCGAAGTGCGCCAGGGTCTGTCGGTCGGTGAATCGGTGGTGACGAGCGGCACGTTGTTCATCGACCGCGCGGCGGCACGCGACTGATCGTCGAAGTCGCCGGCCGCCATGACAGCCATCATCGCCGCGGCGCTCAAGCAGCGCATTCTGGTCGTCATCCTGGCAGGCGTGCTGATGACGGGCGGCCTATTCGCCTACGGACAGCTCAATATCGAGGCCTATCCCGACCCGGTGCCGCCGCTGGTCGACATCATCACTCAAAATCCCGGCCAGTCGTCTGAGGAGATCGAGCGCTACATCACGATCCCGATCGAAATCCAGATGGCGGGCATCCCCTACGTCAAGGCGATCCGCACCATCTCGTTGTTCGGTCTCTCTGACGTGAAGGTGCAGTTCACCTACGACCTTACCTACGAGCAGGCGGCGCAATATGTCATCAACCGGCTGAGTCAGCTTCCGCCGTTGCCCAATGGTGTGCAGCCGCAGCTCTCGCCCACCAGCCCGATCGGGGAGATCTATCGTTATCGTGTCGTCGGCCCGCCGGGCTACACAGTGACCGACCTCAAGACCATCCAGGACTGGATCCTGCAGCGCCGCTTCAAGGCGATTCCCGGCGTCATCGACGTCACGGGCTGGGGCGGCAAGACCAAGACCTATGACATCACCGTGGATCTTGCCCGGTTGCAGGCCTACGGCCTCACGCTGAAGCAGGTGCTCGATGGCCTGAACAACGCCAACATCAACGTCGGCGCCAACACCGTGAACATCGGTCCGCAGTCGGCGATCGTGCGCTCGGTAGGCCAGATCCGCTCGATGGACGACATTCGCCAGACCATGCTGGCGGCGCCCAACGGCGCCCCAGTGCTGGTGTCGGACGTGGCGACGGTGACGGTCGGGAACGAACCTCGACTGGGCATTGCCGGCCAGACCAGCGACGACGACATCGTGCAGGGCATCGTGCTGATGCGGCGCGGTGCGCAGACGTTGCCGACCCTGCAAGGCGTGTTGGCCGAGGTCGACAAGATCAATGCCTCGGGTGTGCTGCCGCCCGGTGTGCGCATCGAGCGGATCTACGACCGCAGCCGGCTGGTCGACGTGACCACGCACACCGTGTTGCACAACATGGTCGCGGGTGTCGTGCTCATCTTCCTGATCCAGTGGCTGTTCCTGGGCGACTTGCGCAGCGCCCTGATCGTGTCGGCCACCATTCCCTTCGCCCTTCTGTTTGCTGTAACGATCCTGGTGCTGAGCGGCGAATCGGCAAACCTCCTCTCCATGGGAGCGATCGACTTCGGCATCATCGTCGATGCCACCGTCATCATGGTCGAGAACATCTTCCGTCACCTGTCGCAGGTGCGCGCCGGTGCGGGTCCGGGACTGCGGGTGGCTATGCCGGCGCCGGCCGGTCTCACCGGCAAGCTTGCCGTGATCTTCACCGCCTCGACCGAAGTCACGCAGGCAATCTTCTTTGCCGCGACCATCATCATCGCGGGCTTCATGCCGCTCTTCACCCTGTCGGGTGTGGAAGGCCACATCTTCGGACCGATGGCGAGAACCTACGCCTACGCCCTGTCGGGCGGGCTGCTGGCGACCTTCACCGTCTCGCCTGCGCTGTCGGCCCTGCTGCTGCCCGAGACGGTCGCTCATGCAGAGACACGCGTGGTCCGGACGCTGGCCCGCTTCTATGCCCGCATCCGCGACCTCGTGCTCGACCGGCCGCGCACGACCATTTTTGCCGGGCTGGGCGCGGGCGCGTTGGCGGTGCTGGTGGCCGGCACGATCGGCCTCGAGTTCCTGCCCAAGCTCGAGGAAGGCAACATGTGGATCCGCGCCACGATGCCATCCTCGATCTCGCTCGAGACCGGCAACGATTACGCCAATCGCATGCGCAAGCTGATCGCGAGCTTTCCCGAGGCGGAGACCGTGATCTCCCAGCACGGCCGCCCGGACGACGGGACCGATTCCACCGGCTTCTTCAACGCCGAGTTCTTCGTGCCGCTGAAGCCGCCCGATCAATGGCGCAAGGGCATCGACAAGGAAGCTCTGATTGCCGAGATGAATGGGGCGCTGGAGAAGGCCTTTCCCGGAGTCGAGTTCAATTTCTCGCAGTACATCCAGGATAATGTCGAAGAAGCGGCCTCCGGCGTGAAGGGCGAGAACTCGGTCAAGGTCTTCGGCAACGACCTCGAGACGCTGGCCAAGGTGGCCGAGGAGATAAAAGCCGCGATGGAGACGGTGCCCGGCGTCACCGACCTGTCGGTTTTCGCCTCGCTGGGACAGCCGACCATCCGCATCGATATCGATCGCAGCAAGGCCGCCCGCTATGGCCTAGCCCCTGGCGATATCAATGCCACGGTGCAGGCGGCGGTCGGCGGCCAGGCGGCAGGCGATCTCTATGAGAACGGCAGCGACCGGCACTTCCCGATGGTCGTGCGCCTCGCGCCACGCTATCGCCAAAGCCTGGAGGCGATCCGGAGCATCCCGATCGGCGTGCAGGGCCCCAATGGAGTCACCCAGGTGCCTTTGTCGGAAGTGGCGACCGTGCAGCTCGTCTCGGGCGCGTTCTACATCTATCGCGAGCAGCAGCAGCGCTATGTGCCGGTCAAGTTCAGCGTGCGCGGCCGCGACCTCGGGAGCGCAGTCCTCGAAGCCCAGCAGCGAGTCGCCGAAAAGGTGAAGATCCCCAGCGGCTATCGTATCGAATGGGTAGGCGAGTTCGGCAACCTCAAGGCCGCCCTGCATCGGCTGGCGATCGCCGTGCCGATCGCCATCTCGCTGATCCTGCTGCTGCTCTATGTCAGCTTCGGCAGCGTGCGCGACATGCTGCTGGCCGGCAGCGCCATCCCCATGGCGCTCACCGGCGGATTGCTGTCGCTGTTCGTCTTCGGCATGCCGTTCAGTATTTCCGCCGCCATCGGCTTCGTTGCGCTGTTTGGCATCGCGGCGATGAACGGCATCATGGTGCTGTCTTGCTACAACCGTCTGATCGACTCGGGGCTCGATCGTCCCAACGCGCTGAGGCAGACCTGCGAACAGCAGATGCGTCCGGTGCTGATGACCTGCGTGGCGGCGTGCGTGGGCCTCCTGCCGGCCGCCTTCTCGACCGCGATTGGAAGCCAGGTCCAGCGCCCGCTGGCCGTGGTTATCGTGGGTGGCACGCTGCTCGCCCCCTTCCTGTTCCTGACCGTGCTGCCAGCTGCGATCGGCCTCTTCTCGCGCCGCCAGCCGAGGATCGACGTGCCCGCGCTCATCGATATCGAGGCACCGAGATGAAGCCTGCTGCTCTTTTTCTTGCCAGCTCGGCTTTTTGCTTCGCGCTCTCCGGCTGCATGGTGGGGCCGGACTTCAAGCGGCCGGCGCCGCCGAAAGCGGAAGCCTATCTTTCCTCCGATCCGCCGACCGATCTCGTGGCCGGCGGTATTCCCGGCGGCGAGGCGCAGACTTTGGTGCGCGGCATGGATATCCCGGGCCAATGGTGGCAGGTGTTCCGGTCGGCACCGCTCAACGGCCTGATCGAGAGCGCGTTGCGCGCCAATCCGGACGTGCAGGCAGCCGCGGCCGGACTCAAGGTGGCGCAGGAGAATGCCCGCGCCCAGCGCGCCACGCTCTTCCCCACGATCCAGGCGAATTTCGGCGCGTCGCAGAACGAGACACCCGGCAGCCTGTCGCCCGCGACCGCGTCGGGCGCGACGATCTTCGGGCTGTTCACGGCCGGCCTCACGCTTACCTATGCGCTCGATCTGTGGGGCGGCAACCGGCGCCAGACCGAATCGCTCGACGCGCTCGCCGAGGCGCAGTGCTTCCAGCTCGAAGGCGCCTATCTGTCGCTGGCCTCGAACGTCGTGGCCGCCGCGGTGCAGGAAGCCTCGCTGCGCGCCCAGATCGACGCCACCCAGCGCATCATCGCCGCGCAGCAGACGACGCTCGGCATCCTGCGCGGACAGGCCAATCTCGGCGCCATTCCGGGTGGCGACGTCGCGACCCAGCAGGCTGCCCTCGCCCAGGCCGAAGCAACCCTGCCGCCGTTGCAGAAGGCGCTGGAGCAACAACGCAACCTGATCGCCACCCTGACCGGACGGCTGCCGAGCGACGACATCGCGGCGCGCTTTCGTCTCGAAGACCTCACCCTGCCGCACGACCTGCCGCTCAGCCTGCCCTCCCGGCTCGTCGAACAGCGACCTGACGTGCGCGCTGCCGAGTCCAACCTCCACTCGGCGAGCGCCCTGGTCGGCGTCGCGGTCGCCAATCAATTTCCCCAGATCACCCTCACCACCAACATCAACACGCAGTCGCTCAGCACCGACACGTTGTTCGGGCCCGGCCTCACCGGCATGACGGTCGGCGCCAGCGCCCTGCAGACGATCCTCGACGGCGGCGCGCTGGCGGCAAAGAAGCGCGCCGCCAAAGCGGGTCTCGAGCAGGCTGATGCGCAATATCGCTCGATCGTGCTCACCGCCTTCCGCAATGTCGCCGATACGCTGCGGGCCCTGCAGTACGATGCCATCACGCTCAAGGCCTCCGTCGACGCCGAGCAGGCCGCGGCCACCAGCCTCGATATTGCACAGCGCCGGCTTGCGCTCGGCGACACGACCTACGTGACCGTGCTGCTGGCTCAGCTCACCTATCAGCAGACACTGCTCAATCGCGTCCAGGCACAGGCGGCCCGTTTCACCGACACGGCCGCCTTGTTCCAGGCGCTGGGCGGCGGCTGGTGGAACCGCGCGCCCGCAGGACCCGAGGAACAGGCACGCCGCTTGCGCTGCCGTCCGCCAACACGCGACGAACGCGTTGCACAAGAAGTGAAGACGCAGCAGTAGTCCTGCAGCAGAAACTATGCACTAGCTGGCGACCAAGGGAGGCAATTCAGGGTCGCCATGCAAGCCGTTGTCGGCGCCGCATTGCAGCAGCGTGTGTTGGTGCTGATCCTCGCGGTTGCACTGATTGCCGCCGGACTGTTCGCCTACAAGCGGCTCAACATCGAGGCCTATCCCGACCCGGTGCCGCCGCTGGTCGAGATCGTGACCCAGAATCCCGGCCAGTCATCGGAAGAGATCGAACGCTACATCACGATCCCGATCGAAGTTCAGATGTCGGGGCTGCCGTACGTGACCACGGTGCGCACGATCTCGCTGGTCGGATTGTCGGACGTGAAGGTGCAGTTCACCTATGACGTCAGCTACCGAGAGGCTTCGCAGCTGGTCATCAATCGGTTGAGCCAGCTCGGCCCCCTGCCGGGCAATGCGCAGCCGCAATTGTCGCCGACCAGTCCGATCGGCGAGATCTACCGCTACCGGTTGACTGGTCCCCCGGGTTACTCCGTGACGGACCTGAAGACGATCCAGGACTGGATCCTGGAGCGCCGCTTCAAGGCGGTGCCGGGCGTAATCGATGTCACCGGCTGGGGTGGCCGGCTCAAGACCTATGACATCACCGTCGACTTCGATCGGCTGCTTGCCTATGGGCTGACGCTGAAGCAGGTGCTCGATGCCCTGAATGGCGCCAACGTCAATGTCGGCGCCAATACCGTCAATCTCGGCCCGCAATCGGCGGTGATCCGCAGCGTCGGCCAGATCCGTTCGATGCGCGATATCGAGCACACCATGCTGGCCATCCGCAAGGGCGCGCCGGTGCTCATCGGGGACATCGCGACGGTGTCGGCAGGCTTCGAGCCTCGCCTTGGCATCGCGGGCCAGGACGGCGACGACGACATCGTCCAGGGCATCGTGCTGATGCGCCGCGGTGCGGAGACCCTACCGACGCTCACCGCCGTGGAGCGCGAGGTCGAGCGCATCAACCGGTCTGACCTGCTGCCGCCGGGCGTCCGCGTCGTTCGTATCTACGACCGCCGGGTGCTGGTCGACGTGACCACCCGGACGGTCCTGCACAACATGGTGATGGGCGTCGCCCTCATCTTCCTGATCCAGTGGCTGTTCCTGGGCGATCTGCGCAGCGCTCTGATCGTGGCCGCGACCATTCCCTTCGCCCTGCTGTTTGCCGTCGTGATCCTGGTGCTGAGCGGCGAGTCGGCAAACTTGCTGTCGATGGGCGCCATTGACTTCGGCATCATTGTCGATGCCACCGTCATCATGATGGAGAATATCTTCCGTCACCTCGCCGAGGCCAGCGCGGGCCACCGATCCTCGGCGACCACGCCTGCGGATGGCTTGACCGGCAAGATCGGAATCATCTTCGCCGCGGCGGGCGAGGTCACGCGGGCCATCTTTTTCGCAGCCACCATCATCATCGCGGGCTTCCTCCCGTTGTTCACGCTCTCGGGCGTCGAGGGCCACATCTTCGGGCCGATGGCCAAGACCTATGCCTACGCCCTGTCAGGCGGCCTGCTCGCCACCTTCACCGTCTCGCCGGCGTTGGCCGCCGTGTTGCTGCCCGAGAAGGTCACGGAGACCGAGACAGCAATCGTCCGCTTCCTGAGGCGCATCTATCGTCGGATCGTCGACAGGGTGATCGACCGTCGCGGCCTCGTGCTGGGGGCCGGCGCCGGCCTCGCGGCCATCGCCGCCTTCGTTGCAAGCACGGTCGGCCTGGAGTTTCTGCCCAAGCTCGAGGAAGGGAACATCTGGATGCGGGCCACCATGCCGGCCTCGGTGTCGCTCGAGGAGGGCAACGTCTACGTCAACAAGATGCGCGCGGTGATCAAAAGCTTCCCCGAGGTCGTGACGGTGGTTTCCCAGAACGGCCGTCCCGACGACGGCACCGATCCCGATGGCTTCTCCAACGGCGAGTTCTTCGTGCCGCTGAAGCCAATGGAGCAATGGCGCAAGGGCCTCGACAAGGAAACGCTGATCGCCCAGATGTCCGACGCCTTGCGGAAAGCCGTACCGGGGGTGAATTATGCCTTTTCGCAGTATATCCAGGACAACGTCCAGGAAGCCGCGTCCGGCATCGATGCCGAGAACGCGATCAAGATCGTCGGCACCGATCTCGACCGGCTGCACACGCTTTCGGTGGAGATCCGGAAAGTGCTGGAGAAAGTTCCCGGCATCACCGACATCGCCGTGCCGCCTCTCCTCGGACAGCCGACCATCCGCATCGATATCGATCGCGACCGGGCGGCGCGTTATGGCCTCTCGCCCGGCGACATCAACGCGACCATCCAAGCAGCGGTCGGCGGCCAGGCGGCCGGTGATCTCTACGAAATGGGCAGCGATCGGCACTTTCCCATGAAGGTGCGGCTGGCGCCGCAATATCGCCAGAACATGGAATCGCTGCATCGGCTCACCATCGGCGCGCAGGGCGACGGCGGCGTCACGCAGGTGCCGTTGGCCGAGGTGGCGGACATCGGATTGGCGTCCGGCGCCTTCTATATCTACCGCGAGCAGCAGGAGCGCTTCGTGCCGGTGAAGTTCAGCGTCCGCGGGCGCGATCTCGGTTCGGCCGTGCTGGAGGCGCAGGAGCGCGTCGCCCGGGAAGTACCGCTGCCGAGCGGCTACCGGCTCCAATGGGCCGGCGACTTCGAGAACTTCCAGAAGGCCATCGACCGGTTGGCCATCGCCGTGCCGATCGCCATCGCGCTCATCCTCCTGCTGCTTTACGTCAACTTCGGATCGCTCGCCGACACGTTGCTGGCCGGCAGCGCCATTCCAATGGCCCTGATCGGCGGCATCCTGTCGCTATGGCTGGCCGGCATGCCGTTCAGCATCTCCGCCGCCATCGGCTTCGTCGCCCTGTTCGGCATCGCCGCCATGAACGGGATCATGGTGGTCGGCTGCTTCAACCGCCTGACCGCCGCCGGCGTCGAGCACTGGGAAGCCGTCAGGCAAACCTGCGCATTGCAGATGCGGCCAGTGCTGATGACCTGCGTGGCGGCCTGCGTCGGCCTCCTGCCCGCCGCCTTCTCGACCGCCATCGGTAGCCAAGTGCAACGGCCGCTCGCCATCGTGGTCGTGGGCGGCATGTTGCTGGCGCCGGTGCTGTTCCTCACCGTGCTGCCGGCCACCATCGGCACCTTCTCTCGACGACGCGTCCCGGCTACATCTGACGCGTGAACAACGACGCCTTTATTGACCTCGGCGACCGGACGCTGCGTGTACGCCGGCTGGCACCGCAACGCCACGACGGACTCGACCGCACGACGCTCGTCTTCCTGCACGAGGGGCTGGGCTGCATCGAGATGTGGCGCGACTTTCCGCAGAAGCTTTGTGACGCCACGATGTGCGCCGGCCTGATCTACGATCGCACGGCCTACGGAAAATCGAGTCCCTGGCCCGCCGATCCGGGCGTCCGTTACATGGAGATCGAGGCCGACATCGTCCTGCCCGGGCTGCTGGCCGCGACCGGAATAGAAGATTGCGTGCTGGTGGGCCACAGCGACGGCGGCACGATCGCCCTCAACTACGCTGCTGCCGATCCCGAGCCATTGCGCGCCGTCGCTACACTGGCCGCCCATGCGATCAACGAGGCGATCTGCGTCGAGAGGATCGTGGAAGCTCAGGCGGCCTTCGCCTCCGGCGACCTGCGCCAGCGGTTGGCGAAGTACCATGGCGACAACATCGACCGCGCCTTCCATCTCTGGGCCGATGCCTGGGCCGCGCCCGGGTTCGAGCCCATGGATGCGAACGGCCGGCTGCCCGGCGTTCAGGTGCCGGTGCAGGCCATCCAGGGCGAGGACGACGAATACGGCACCGAGCTGCAGCTCGGCATCATCGCCGGCAAGGTCGGCGGCTACTGCGAGACGCGGCTGGTGCCGGATTGCGGCCACAGCCCGCACCTTCAACAGCCGGCGTATGTGCTCGCCGAAATGAGCCGCTTCATTGCGCCCCTGGCGCTGGCCGGCTGACGCTTCACCTTCGGTGAAGCTTGCGTTGCGGTCACCGGACTTGACGATGGCGCCACCCGCCCTCTTCCATGCAAGGAAGAAGGAAGAGGAGGAAGCGCATGGAGACCCCGAGCAAGGTCCGAACCGCCTACGACCTGCCGCCGCCTTCATCCGATCCAAACCTGGTCTCGGTTGGCAAGGGCACGCCGGGCGGCGAATTGCTGCGGCGGTACTGGCAGCCTGTGGCGCTTGCGTCAGAGGTCGGCGATCTTCCGCTGCAGGTCCGCGCGCTGGGCGAGGACCTGATCCTGTTCCGGACTCCGTCAGGACGGTTCGGCTTGATGCATCCGCGCTGTGCCCATCGCGGCACGACGTTGCTCTACGGCAAGGTCGAGGAGCGCGGCATCCGCTGCTGCTATCACGGCTGGCTGTTCGACACCGACGGCCGCTGCCTGGAGCAGCCCTGCGAGCCCAAGGGAGGGCTCAATCGCGACCACGTTGTCCAGCCGTCCTATCCGGTGGAAGAGCGCTACGGACTGGTCTTCGCCTATATGGGTCCCCTCGACCGCAAGCCGGCGTTGCCGCGCTACGATGTGCTGGAGGATCTCGGCGAGACGCACAAGATCGTCACCGACGGCAGCAGCATCGGCTCTGGCGGGCCCGAGCGCATGCCCTGCAACTGGTTCCAGACCCACGAGAACGTCATGGATCCGCTGCATGTGTTCGTGCTGCACAGCACGTTCAGCACGCAGCAATTCAACGACATGATGGCGGTGCCGCCCGAGATCTCGTTCGACCGCACGCCCTATGGCATGTACTCGGTCCAGCTTCGCACCTTCGCCGACGGCTCGCGGCTGCGCCGGCTGACCGAGCTCGTCCTGCCCAACATCCGCATCGTCGCCGATCCGTTCCTCAGAACCTTCACCAAGAGCAACAACGTCGCCTGGACGCTGCCCATCGACGACGCCAACACACGCATCTTCACGGTCTTCGCCTTCCCCAAAAACGAGCCGGTGCCGCGCTTCAACCGCAATCCGATGTATGGCGGCAAGACCTGGTTCGAGCTCGATGCCGAAGGCCACCAGCGCTTCCCGGGCGACTACGAAGCCCAGGTCGGCCAGGGCGCGATCACCTGGCATTCCGAGGAGCATCTCGCCAGCAGCGATCGCGGCGTGGCGATGTTCCGTCGCCTCTATCGCGAGGCGGTGCAGGCCGTCGCCGACGGCCACGATCCGATTGGTGCGTCCGCGGGTGACGACATGCTGGTGCAAGTCCGCGCCGGCAACTACCTGATCCCGGTGGCCAGCGCCGCCAGCGATTGAGCCTGGCCGCTGAACAACGCCTCGAGATCGCGATCCGTCAGAGGCGCCGCAGCTCGCTGGTCGCCGCCCAATTCAGTTCGGACACGGTCGGGCAGCGCGCTTGGGCGAGCTGGAACTGCTCGCGCGCCAGCTGACGCTCGCCGCGGCGCAATGCCTCCATGCCGATGAAAAAGGCCGAGGGGCATTTGCCGTTGGTGCGCTTGGCTGATTCATCCGATTCGGCCACGACTTCCAGTTGACCGGGCGTCAGCCGGCCCATCAGGAAGGTCGCGATCGGTCCCGGCCAGACCGAAAGATCGGCCTTGCCAAGCTCGGCCTGCAACTCAGCGCGCGCATCCTGGCGGGTGTGGACCTGGGCGGCATAGCGCCACAACTGGGCGGGCAGACGTTCGGCCAGGGTTTTGCGCCCGACCAGCGCGCCACCGAAATCGTCGACCGCTTGCCGGAAGTTGCCGAGGTTGAAATCTGCGTGACCGCGATAATAGAACGCCGCGCGCCGCTCGGATTCGTTCGAGGACGCCGCAAGCGCGGAATCGAGCTGGCCCAGCGCGCGCGTGAAGTCGGCGATCTGCATGTTGACCTGGGCCTGCGCAATCGTGAGCCAGGGATCGCCGGGTTTGCGTTGCAGCCCGTATTCGAGCGTGCGCAAAGCCGCCGCACGATCGCCGCCGCCTGCCAACTCGGGCTGGGTGCTGGACAGCACGACCTGCCAGACGCTGGGCAGCAATCGGCCCATTTCCGCCACGTCCTTCTGGCTGTCGGCCTCGCGGCCGACCCGATTCAGCTGGAAGGCCCGGATACTGAGATAAACGGTGCGATCCACGGGCGAGAGCTGGCTGGCCGACAGGATCTTGTCGAGCGCTTCGAGAGGCGGATTGCGGCCCGATGCGTTGCGGCGACCGAAATCGCGCGCGGAGAAGTCCCCGTCGCGATTGTCGTTGTATTGGGCAGCGCCGTCGCCCGCAGCTGCTAGGAGGACGATCAGAGCGCCCCAAATGCAGCGTGTTCTCCAGCCCATGGGTCAATCTCGCACACTGTCGGGCGGCCCGCATCCGCCGATTGCCTGTACCCCCTCCCTGCCCTTATTTTGCGACCGAATTTTGCCGAAACCGACCGCAGGAGTACTTTCTCATGGCCGCCGCCCATCCCGACAGCTTCAAGGCCCGGAAATCGCTGAAGGTCGGTTCCAAGGGCTACACCTATTACAGTTTGAAGGCCGTCGAAAAGGAGGTGGGCGATCTCTCCCGGCTGCCCTTCTCCTTGCGGATCCTGATGGAAAACCTCGTTCGCAACGAGGACGGCACGACAGTCAAGAAGGCCGACATCGCCGCTTTCGCCGACTGGCTGCAGGCCAACGGCAAATCCAAGAAGGAGATCAACTTCCGGCCTGCACGCGTTTTGATGCAGGACTTCACCGGCGTGCCGGCGGTGGTCGATCTCGCCGCCATGCGCGATGCAATGGGCAAGCTGGGCGGTGACGCCAAGAAGATCAATCCGTTGGTGCCGGTCGATCTCGTCATCGACCATTCGGTGATCGTCGACAATTTCGGCAACGGCTCCGCCTTCAAGGCCAACGTCGCGCTTGAATATGAGCGCAACCTCGAGCGCTACCAGTTCTTGCGTTGGGGCCAGATGGCATTCGACAATTTCCGGGTCGTGCCGCCGGGCACCGGCATCTGCCACCAGGTCAACCTCGAGTTCCTGGCGCAGGTCGTGTTCCAGCAGAAGGCCGGCAAGGAGACGGTGCTCTATCCCGACACGCTGGTCGGTACCGACAGCCACACCACGATGGTGAACGGGCTTGCGGTGCTGGGCTGGGGCGTGGGTGGCATCGAGGCAGAGGCCGCCATGCTGGGCCAGCCGCTGCCGATGGTGCTTCCCGAGGTCGTGGGCTTCAAGCTCACCGGCAAGCTCAAGGAAGGCGCGACCGCGACCGATCTCGTGCTTACGGTCACGCAGATGCTGCGCAAGAAGGGCGTGGTCAACAAGTTCGTCGAGTTCTACGGCGAAGGCCTCGAGGAGTTGCCGCTCGCCAATCGCGCGACCATCGCCAACATGGCGCCGGAGTATGGCGCGACCTGCGGCTTCTTCCCGATCGACGAGATCACGATCGCCTATCTCAAGACCACCAATCGCGGCGCCGCCGCCAAGCTGGTCGAAGCCTATGCGAAGAAGCAGGGCCTGTGGCGCTCGCGCAAGTCGCCGGAGCCCGTCTTCAGCGACACGCTCACGCTCGACCTCGGCGACGTCGAGCCGAGCCTCGCCGGCCCCAAGCGGCCGCAGGATCGAGTGCCGCTTTCCCAGGCGAGCCAGCAGTTCGTGGCCAACATGGAGAAGGAATTCGATCGCCGCGATGACGGCAAACGCATCGCCTGCGAGGGTGCCGACTACGACCTCGGCCATGGCGACGTCGTGTTGGCCGCCATCACCTCCTGCACCAACACCTCGAACCCTTACGTCATGCTGGGCGCCGGCCTGGTGGCGCGCAACGCGGTGAAGTACGGACTCAAGGTGAAGCCCTGGGTGAAGACCTCTCTGGCGCCGGGCTCGCAGGTCGTGACCGAGTATTTCGAGGCCTCGGGCCTGCAGAAGGACCTGAACAAGATCGGCTTCAATCTGGTGGGCTACGGCTGCACTTCGTGCATCGGCAATTCCGGCCCGTTGCCTGATCCGGTGACCAAGGCGATCGGCGAGGGCGATCTCGTGGTGTGCTCGGTGCTGTCGGGCAATCGCAACTTCGAGGGTCGCGTCAATCCGCTGACCCGCGCCAACTATCTCGCCTCGCCGATGCTGGTGGTGGTCTATGCGTTGGCCGGCTCGATGAAGATCGACATCACCAAGGACCCGATCGGCATCGGCAAGGGCGGCAAGCCGGTCTACCTCAAGGACCTCTGGCCCTCGAACGCCGAGGTCGAGAAGACGGTCAGCAAGTACGTCACCGCCAAGGCCTTCAAGAAGCGCTATGCCGACGTCTTCAAGGGCGACAAGTTCTGGCGCGGCATCAAGACCAAGCCCAGCCTCACCTATAGCTGGGACGACAACTCGACCTACGTGCGCAATCCGCCCTACTTCGACGGCATGGGCAAGACGCCGGGCGCGTTGGGCAATATCAGCGGCGCGCGGCCACTCGGCCAGTTCGGCGATTCGATCACCACCGACCACATCTCGCCCGCCCGCTCGATCAAGAAGGACAGCCCGGCCGGCAAGGATCTTGAGG